>Ga0207850_100342_pt1 | contig 33758 bp, 34 predicted proteins | sample 23E2SouthBayCA_FD_187746 | JGI IMG/M metagenome (GOLD analysis project Ga0207850, IMG submission 187746) | Aerobic enrichment media microbial communities from Eden Landing Ponds, California, USA - A23 E3 (3) (SPAdes) | ecosystem: Environmental > Aquatic > Marine > Unclassified | place...
TTCTTCACGAAGTCACGGTGGCCCGGACAGTCGACGATAGTGAAGTAGTACTCGTCGGTGTCGAATTCCTGATGGGCGATGTCGATAGTGACACCACGCTCGCGCTCCTCGGCGAGGTTGTCCATCACGTAGGCGAACTCGAAGCCACCTTTGCCTTTCTCTTCGGCTTCTTCTTTGTGCTGTTCGATGACGTGCTCGGGTACGGATCCTGTCTCGTACAGGAGCCGTCCGACCATCGTACTCTTTCCGTGGTCAACGTGGCCGATAATGGCCAAGTTCTGGTGTGGTTTGTCGTCGCTCATTGGTATCTCACGCGCAGAGGCGCTGTATCGGAATCATTCGGCAGAAGCAATTAAAACGGTTTCGATACGCCACAGGCTGCGTCCCGTCGCCGTCTTGCGTTTTGGGAACTGCTGTCACGGGACGGGGGAATCAAGTCGGGCAACGTCGGCCAGCACTGCCGTCGCAGTCTCCGGGCCGCCCGCACCGCGGCCGGAGAGGTTCAGCCGTCCCGCGTTGTCAGTCTCTAACTGGACGATGTTACGGGTACCGCTCGGTGCGAGGTCAGCCTGTTCGGACACCAGCCGTGGCCCGACGCGAATCTCGCCACCGGAGACCTCACCGATCAACCGAATCGTCCGGCCGTCTTCGCGGGCCAACTCGAGAGCACTCGGCGGGATCGAATCGATGCCGTCGACAGTCGCGTCTGCGAGAGTGTACTCACGCTCGCCCGCCGCGAGGACGTTCGCCAGGATGACACACTTCAGAGCGGCGTCGGTCCCCTCGACGTCGAAGGCAGGATCGGCTTCCGCGACGCCCAGATCCTGGGCTTCCGCGAGCACGTGTTCGTAGTCCAACCCCTCCGCGGCCATCCGGGAGAGGATGAAGTTCGCGGTCCCGTTGAGCACACCCCGGGCCGCGGTGATCGTCTCCGGTCCGTAGTCCTCAACCGTCGAGAGGACCGGAATCGCGCCGCCGACCGTCGCTTCGAAGCGCACCTCGCCGGCACTCTCCTCGGCCAGAGCCATCAGGTCGCCGTACCGTTCCGCCACCGGTCCCTTGTTGGCCAGCACGACGTGACGGTCCCGTTCGAGTGCAACCGTCGCGTGCCCGAATCCGGGCTGGGCATCGCCAAGCGTAGTCGGTGTCGCCTCGACAAGCACATCGTATTCGGCCGCGAGGGCGTCCGCTGGATTCGCCGTTCCGAGGACCCCTTCGCTGTCTTTCCGGTCGAGAACAGCGTCGGAATCGATACCATCAGGGTCGATCGCGGCCGACGTGGAGTCCGCTATCGCAGTAACCGTGTGGTCGTACTCGCCGGCCAGTTCCGCGACGGACCCGCCGACTGCACCCGCACCTGCGACCGCCAGCCGCATCAGACACCACCTCCGGCCGCCAGCGGTTCGATTACGCGCAGATCCTTCTGGTCGGCGACCGACCGGACGGCCCGCAGCGTCTCCTCAACAGCCCCCTGATCAGTTTTCAGCCGAACCCGGGCGCTCGACTCGTCGTCTACCCCCTGTGGGGCAGACAGCGACAGGTCCGCGACGCGACTGTCTGTCTCAGCCCGCAGTTGTGAGAGCGTATCCGACAGATCGGTATCGACCAGATGACCGACGAGCAGGACTGTCAGCTCCTCGCTGTATCGTTCCTGCCCCGCCTGGACGACGTTGACCCCGGCCTCGCGCAGCGCCTCGACGATCGTCTCGAAGCGCTCGGGCGTGGCCTCCAGATCCACCTCGACAGGGATACGACCTCTCGGCGTGAGATTCCCGCGTTCGTGAAAGATCGACAGGAGATTGCCGCCGTTGTCCGCGATCGGTTCCAGCGCAGCCAGCAGTTCACCGGGTTCATCAGCCAGTTCCAGTCGGACCGTGTACGCCTGGGTTTGGGTCTCGCTCATCGATTGCTCACCACGCTCTCGGTCGGGTTCATAGTACCAGGCGTACGCTGGACGGCATCAAGAAAGTTCGGACGGGCGGCCACTCGAAAAGACAGTCAGCGCGACAGCGGGTCGAGTCGGCCAACGTCGGCCAGCATCGCCGTCGCAGTCTCCGGGCCGCCTGCGCCGCGGCCGGAGAGGTTCAGCCGCCCCGCGTTGTCGGTCTCCAACTGGACGATGTTGGTCGTCCCGGTGACTGCGAGTTCGCTGTGCTCGGGCACCAGTCGCGGGCCGACACGGATCTCGCCGCCGGACACCTCTCCGATCAGCCGGATCGTTCGGCCGTCTTCTTGGGCCAGTTCCAGCGCGCTCTCGGGGATGTCCTTGATTCCCTCGACGGTCGCGTCTTCGAGAGTGTACTCACGCTCGGAGCCAGTGAGGACGTTCGCCAGGATGACACACTTCAGGGCGGCGTCGGTCCCCTCGACATCGAAGGCGGGGTCGGTTTCGGCGACGCCGAGGTCCTGGGCTTCCGCGAGCACGTGTTCGTAGCCTAGGCCGGCGCTGGCCATCCGGGAGAGAATGAAGTTCGCGGTCCCGTTGAGCACGCCCCGGGCCGCGGCGATCGTCTCCGGTCCGTAGTCTTCGATCGTCGAAAGAATCGGGATTGCGCCGCCGACCGTCGCTTCGAAGCGCACCTCGCCGGCACTCTCCTCGGCCAGAGCCATCACGTCATCGTAGCGTTCCGCGACCGGTCCCTTGTTGGCCAGCACGACGTGACGGTCCCGCTCGAGTGCGGTTTGCACGTGTCCGAACCCGGGCTGGGCATCCCCCAGCGTGACCGGTGTCGCTTCCACGAGCACGTCGTATTCGGCCCCGAGGGCGTCCGCAGGATCGACCTCGCCGAGGTGTCGCTCACCGTCCTGCTGGCGGTCGAGTGCGGCTTCGACGTCGATCCCGTCGGAATCGATCGTCGCGGCCTCGACGTTCGCCATCGCAGTGACTGTGTGGCCGTACTCGCCGGCCAGTTCCGCGACAGAACTACCAACGGTGCCAGTCCCGACGATAGCCAGCCGCATCAGGCACCACCTCCGGCCGCCAGCGGTTCGATCACGCGCAGATCTTTCTGGTCGGCGACCGACCGGACGGCCCGCAGCGTCTCCTCGACAGCCCCCTGATCAGTTTTCAGTCGAACCCGGGCACTCGATTCGCCGTCGGCCCCTTCCGGGGCGGACAGCGCCACGTCGGCGACGGCCCCGTTCTCGGCCCGTAGTTGTGAGAGCGTATCCGACAGATCGGTATCGACCAGATGACCGACGAGCAGGACCGTCAACTCCTCGCTGTATCGTTCCTGGCCGGCCTGGATGACGTTGACGCCGGCATCGCGCAGCGCCTCGACGATCGTCTCGAAGCGCTCAGGTGTGGCCTCTAGATCAACCTCGACGGGGATGCGACCACGCGGGGAGACGTTCCCGCGTTCGTGAAAGATAGACAGGAGATTACCGCCGTTGTCCGCGATCGGTTCCAGCGCGGCCAGCAGTTCGCCGGGTTCGTCCGACAGTTCCAGCCGGACGGTGTACGATTGGGTTTGCGGATCGCTCATCGACCGCTCACCCCGAGATCGGAAACGCTCATACTGGTTTCGTGTGATAGCGGCGGTTGTAAGTCAATTTCGTCTCTCGGGCGACCGAGCCAGTGGACGAACTACCCGGCCGACGCTGTCGATCGACAGCCAGAGCCACCGAGCACAATAGCGGCCGTCGCGAGGCAGTCGGCGCTGTTGATCGGCAAGCCAACCTACAAGACCGGCGGGCCCGTGTGATTACTAAAGCGATGGACGACGGCACAGTAGACGGACCCGGTTCGGCGTCAGTCACCGGCTCTCGGGCGGCCCGTCCCGGCGGGGACGAGCCAGCCGCGAGCGACAGCGAGGCAAGTGGAGTCGGGTTTCGACTGCGTGCGCTGTGGCGACTGCTGGTCGTCGTCAAGACGTTCGTGCCGCTGGCGGTCAGGTGGTGGCGTGATCGACGACGCTTCCTGCTGTTCGGTTCCGGACGTGACGTCTCGGACGAGCAGAGCTACGAACGTGCGGAGTATCTGCTATCGGCGTTCGTCTCGCTGGGCCCCACGTTCATCAAGCTCGGACAGTTGCTCTCGACGCGTCCAGACGTACTCCCGCAGGCGTACGTGGACGTGTTGTCCCGACTGCAGGACCGAGTTCCACCGGACCCGTGGGAGGAAATCGAGCCGGTACTGGACGACGAGATCGGTGAAGTCGACGCCGTCTTCGAGTCGTTCGACCGCGAGCCGATCAGCGGGGCGAGTCTCGGTCAGGTCTACACCGCGCGCCTCGATGGGGGCCGGGTTGCAGTGAAGGTCCTCCGTCCGGGGATCAGGCGACGCGTCGAAGCCGATATTCGGGTGCTGTCGGTGCTCGTTCCCGTGCTGGTTCGGTTTACCTCGCCGTCCCAGCAGTTCACCCTGGAGAACATCACCGACGAGTTCGCGACGTCGATCCGCCGGGAGATGGATTACGAACTGGAGGCCCAGACGCTCCAGCGGGTCGCCGAGAACTTCGCCGATGATCCAAAGATCCGCCTGCCAAACGTCGAGAGTGAGTACTCGACCGATCGCGTGCTTGTGATGGAGTACGTCGAGGGCGTCAAGATTACCGATCTCGAAGCGCTCGATCGTCGGGGCATCGACCGGCCGGCACTGGTCGAGCGGCTGGAAAACGCGTATATGCAGATGATCGTCGAGCACGGCGTCTTTCACGCTGACCCTCACCCGGGGAATCTGGCCGTCAAAGAAGACGGAACGATCGTCTTCTATGACTTCGGGATGGCGGGGCGACTGAGCGATCGAACCCGCGAGCAGCTGTTCGAATTCTACGTCGCGGTCGCCGAGGACGACGTCGATCGGATGATCGACGCATTCGTCGCGATGGGTGCGCTCGATCCGGACGCCGACCGACAGTTGATCGCTGACGGGTTCGAACTCGTGCTGGACAGTTTCCGCGGCGAAGACATCAGCCAGTATCGCGTGGCCGAGCTTCTCGAGCAGTTTCAGGGGACGATGCAGGAGATGCCGATACGTCTCCCCCAGGACCTCGCGCTGGTCGTCCGGGTTTCGAGTGTCCTCGAAGGGGTCTGTCGAACGCTCGATCCCGATTTCGATTTCATCAACGTCGTCAAGGAGTACGTCGCCGACCAAGCGACCGAGACCGAGACCGCTGACCGGGTGCGCGAAGAAGTACGCTCACGCGTCGTCGAGTTCGAGCGGAGCGTGCGTCGGGTACCAGCACAACTCGATGCAGCGCTGGACCGGGCGGAACGGGACACACTCCGTACGTCGATGGACATCGAATCCGAGGACGGCGTGTTCAGTCGCCTGGCTCGCCAGGTCGTGTTCGGAAGTGCGACCGCCGCCGCCGTCGTCGCCACCGCGGGACTGTACGGCGTCGGCAGCGGCTCGTGGACGGTCGTCGCCGCTGGCGGGGCAGTGTTGCTCGGCGTGCTCACGAAGCGTTCGTTCCGGACGACCGGACCGCGCCGGGACGTCCAGGCCGGGACCGCGATGGCCCAGCGCAGTCTCCAAGGACGACGGCAAGAGAAAGGCGAGCAGGGACGCGGCGAGTGACGATCGACACGGCGGCCCTGTCAACGTCCGACCCGAAACGCTACTCAGCCAGGCTGGCCCCACAGGCCGGACACTCCGGACCCGAATCGCCCTCAACCGGCTCGACCGACAGCTGACAGTGCTCGCACCACTGCAAGTCGTCGGTGTCTTCACCTGGCGTGTCGTGGGTCATCGATCGGAGTCCTCGGAACGAGTGGCCAGTCAATCACCGACCGTGTTCTTCGTGAGCACTGGTCAGATGTCGGCCGGCCAGCGCGCCGAGCAGTGAGAGTTCACCAGCGAGCCCTGCCGCAGCGATGACCTCCGCCAGTGCGTCGCCGTTCGTCCCGACGGGGTCGCCACCGCCGGCGAGGCCGAGCACCTCGAGTGCCTCCGACTGGGTCGGGAGTCCCGTACCGCCGCCGACAGTCCCCACCGGCAGCGAGGAGAAGGTGACGGAGGCATACAGTCCATCGTCGCGGGCCTCGACACTCGTAATCGCGTTCGAGCCGTCGACAACGTGGGCCTCGTCCTGACCGAGCGCGAGGAAGGCTGCCCCGACGATATTGGCGACGTGGGCGTTGAACCCCAGACTGGCAGCCTTGGCGCTGCCGACGAGGTTCTTGCGGGTATTGACCTCGGCGATTGCCTCGGGAGTCGTCCCGAAGCGGTCTTCGACGACCGCAGTGGGCAGGAAGACGTCGGCGGCGACGGTGTAGCCGCGGCCCTCGACGGCGTTGATTGCGGCGGGCTTTTTGTCGGTACAGAGGTTCCCCGAGACGGCAACCAGCGAGGCAGGCGTCTCCGCTTCGATCGTCTCAGCGACCGACCGACTGGCGATAGTGACCATATTCATTCCCATCGCGTCGCCGGTGTCGAAATCGAGTCGGAGGAAGACGTTGTCGCCGACGACGTACGGCGTCACCTCGTTGAACGCGATGTGTGGGTCGGTCTCCTCGGCGACCTCGGCGATCAGGTCCGCGTTGTCCTCGACCCACTCGACGACCTCGGCGGCCTCTGTGACACCCGATACCGAGAAGACCGGCGCGCGGGTGATCCCGTAGTTCAGGACCTCGGCGCTGGCTCCACCGGCCTCGCGGATGGCTCCGATCCCGCGGTTGACGCTGGCGACGAGTGCCCCTTCCGTCGTCGCGAGCGGGACGTAGAAATCGTCCTCGGCGGCCGACCCGTCGATCGGAAGCGGCCCGGCGACACCCATCGGAATCTGGGCCGCGCCGATCATATTCTCGATGTTAGGCTCGGCACGCTCCGCCGGGAACGAGTAGTCTCCAGCCGTTTCCAAGTCGGCCCCGACCTCCTCCGCGAGGAGCTGTCGACGGGCCGCTGCCGCCGTGTCGGCGTCGGCGTGGTCTTCGAGTTCGTACAGCCGGAGTTCCGCGTCCCTGACGCGCTCGGCGAGGTCTGCTGGGCTTGGCATATCAACAGATGGCAGTCCCGTGACCCTAAACGTTGCTCTCCCGGTGACTGGTCACCCACCCAGAGCACACAACCAGCGCGCGTCGCCAGACCCAGCAACGTCAAGTCACTCACGGGCGATGCTACGAATATGACCGATGCTGCCGGCATCTACGCACGTGAATCGGCCGTGCTCGATCGCTACGTCCAGATCGGTGTCGCGGGCGAGCGCGTCCTCTCGGTGTCGTTTCCCGATCGACCCGAACAAGACGGAACCGACCACCCGCTACTGGATCGGATCGAGGCCTACCTCGGCGGCGAACGTGACGACTTCGCGGACGTCACGGTCGCGCTGACCGTCCCGACAGACCGGCGATCGGTGCTAGAGGCGCTTCGGGAGGTGCCGTACGGCGAGAGCGTGAGTGTCGATCAATTGACGCGAATGACACCGGGACTCGATTCGGAAGAAGCGAGCGACCGAGAGGCCGTCCGCACGGCACTCGGGGAAAATCCCGCACCGCTGTTGCTCCCGGACCATCGGGTGCGCGACGGCCCGTCGAACGCTCCGGGAGAGGTCATCGATCAGCTCCGGCGGATAGAAGGTCTGTAAGCAGTCACGAGAGCCCCTCGTGCACGAGGAGTTCGAGTGCATTGACCAAGTAGTGTGCAACCACGACCACCAGCAGGCTCCCCGAGAGAACGAATGCACTCGCGAGGACAGTGCCGAGCACACCAGTCACGGCGATGCCGGCTTGGCCCTGTGCGCCGTGGCCCAATCCGAAGGCGATCGAGGAGACGAGGACCAAGAGCCACGGCGACAGATCGAATCCGGTAGCGACAACGCCGATCGCCGCCGCCCGAAAGAGCAACTCTTCGACAGCGGCGATCGTCGGCAATGCGACACCGAGCAATACGATCCAGCCGCCGAGCGAGTCGGGGGCGAGCATCGATCTCAGTCGCTCGTCGTACTCGATGCCCGCCACGTCGAGTGCACGGGCGCTGACCTCGTTTGCCGCCCAGAGGCCGGTCCCGAGCGCAAGCCCCCACACCAAGGCCTGACCGCTCACAGCCACGGCACCGAGGCCGAAAGCTCGCGGTGGAATCGAGAAGGCGACCGCGCCGCCGACCAGCACGACAGCGAACAATCCCTGCGTGACCGCGACGTTGGCCAACAGCGACGCTGTCGACAGTTCGGCCAGTTGTGGATGGGGAATGCGTGTGCTGACCGTCGGCCGAGATTCGATACCCGGGTCGACACTGACCGGCGTGAACCGCCAGTCGACCGTCGGCGGATCACGGACAGTTCGCGCGGACAGTGACGCAAGAACGAGAAACGCAGTCACAACGAGTCCAGTGAGCCCGACAAAGGCAGCCCACTGGGGTTGAGCCATCTACTGGGGGCTTGGCGAACTGGGGCCGACCTGCCGGTCGAGGGCCTGGCCGGTGATCGAGCGCAGGCGATCGACCAGCGAGTCCTTCTCAGGTTCGCCCGCCAGAGCGACCTCCAGAACCTCCGAGAGGTGCTGGACGGGGATGATCTCGATCTGCTCTTTGTACTCGTCTTCGATCATCACGTCCTGCTCGTTGGCCGCGGGGATGATCACCCGGTCGATGCCGGACTTGGCTGCGGCCTCGATCTTGTGGGTGACACCGCCGACCGGGAGCACGTCCCCACGAACGGACAGCGATCCGGTCATAGCGACGTCCTGCTCGATGGGGATGTCCTCCAGCGCCGAAATCACAGCCGTTGCGACGGTGACCGACGCGGAGTCACCTTCAACGCCCTCGTACGACTGGACGAACTGGATGTGGATGTCCCGCTGAGAGATATCCTCGTCGGAGAACTTCTTGATAATCGCCGAGACGTTCTGGACTGCCTCCGTGGCGATCTCCTGCAGTTTCCCGGTGGCGATGACCTCGCCGGGACCCTGGCTGGGCGTCACTTCTGCCATCACTGGCATAACGATCCCGCTGTCCTCGCCCATAACCGCGAGGCCGTTGACGCGGCCGACCACGTCGCCCTCGCTGACGGTCAACTCGTAATCCTTGCGGCGTTCGATGTAGTTGTCCGCCAGTTGCTGTTCGATCGAACGGGAGCGTCGTTTCGCCTGCAGGACGTCCTCGCGCTCGGTGAAGTCTTTGTCCTCGGCGCGGGCGATGTCGCCTGCGACGCGGACCAGCCCACCCAGGTCACGCAGTTTGAGGGTGAGATGTCCCTTCCGACCGGCGCGTCGGCGGGCTTCGAGGATGAGCTCTTCGACAGCCTCTTCGGTGAAGTGAGGCAGGCGGCCGTCTTTCTCGACTTCCTGGGCGACGAACCGGGCGTACTTGCGGCGCATCTCCGGTTCGTCTTCGATGGTGTCGTCCATGTACACCTCGTACCCGTACCCTTTGATCCGGCTGCGGAGCGCAGGGTGCATATTCTCCATCGCGTCGAGGTTACCCGCCGCGACCATAATGAAGTCCGTCGGAACGGGTTCAGTCTGGACCATCGCACCCGAGGAGCGCTCGGACTGGCCCGTGATCGAGAACTCGCCCTCCTGAATCGCGGTCATCAGCTTCTGCTGGGACCGGATGTCGAGGGTGTTCATCTCGTCGACGAACAGCACGCCTTTGTTGGCCTTGTGGATCGCACCGGCCTCGACGCGGTCGTGGCTAGGCGTCTCCATCCCGCCGGACTGGAAGGGGTCGTGACGGACATCGCCCAGTAGTGCCCCGGCGTGGGCGCCGGTCGCGTCTTCGAACGGCGCGATCTGCTGGTTTGCGTTGTTGACCAGCAGGTTCGGGATCATCGCGTCGGACCCGCGGTTCATATACCGGAAGACGAGGAAGACAATCCCGGCCGCAAGAATACCCAACAGGATACTCCGGGCGAAAAACAGCGCGTAGCCGAAGATGGCGATGATGATGATCCACATCAGGAACGACCGCATCTGGTTGCGCTTGCGGGCTTCTTCCTTGTGGGCGTCGACGATCTGTTCGCCCTTGCCGGCGGGCACCGTCCTGACTTTCGGCTCGTTGCCGTCGTCGGGGTTGTGATAGACCAGAACGTCCTGCAGATCCTCTTTTGGCAATAGCTGGCTCATCGCCTTCGCCAGCATCGACTTGCCAGTCCCGGGCGATCCGATCATCATCACGTGACGGCGCTGCTTGGCCGCCTTCTTGACGATATCCCGAGCGTGATCCTGCCCGATGACCTGATCGACCAGGCGATCGGGCACCTCGATCTCTTCGGTCGTCTCGACGTCGAGACCACCCAATAGATCCTCCTCGTCCTCCGCGACGGTCGCCGCATCGCCCTCGACAGAAACGTCGCTGCCGAGGTCGGTCTCGGAATCGTCACCGTCGGAAGAGTCTGCGATATCGTCGGCGTCGGTGTCGACAGGCGTGTCCGTCGCTACGTCGTCGGCCCCTGTCTCGACCTCGTCGGCGGTCGATTCGACGGTCTCGTCGTGTCCCGTCCGAGGCGACGACTCCTCGGTCTCGTCGTCGACGGCGTGTTCCGACTCGTTGTCGGCCGCCGTACCGTCTTCGTCGGGGACGTCGTCGGTGTTTGTATGTTCGTTCATTCTAGTCGTTGCTGTCACCAACAGTCAAGGTCTGTCGACTGATATACTTTCTCCCCTCGGACGAACGAGCCGTTACCGACACCATCGCCAAAGAGCGTCCGATGGTCCAATATTCTCATAATATAAGTTCGAATTAAATCCAGTACTGCCAGTTCGGTCGACTCGGGGAGTTTATGAAACGTCACGCCGACATATTCAGCAATGACTCGTGGGTTCTACATCGGCCGCTTCCAGCCGTATCACAACGGCCACCACACGATGGTCGAGCACATCGCTGAGACAGTCGATGAACTCGTCCTCGGCATTGGGAGTGCAGACGTCTCTCACACTGTCAAAAATCCGTTCACCGCGGGAGAGCGGATTATGATGCTCACCAAGGCAGTTCGGGAGTTCGAGCGTGAACACGACCTTGTCACCTACGTCGTCCCGATCGAAGACATCGAGCGCAACGCCGTCTGGGTCAGCCACGTCGAGAGTATGTGTCCTGACTTCGATGTCGTCTACTCGAACAACCCACTGGTTATCCAGCTATTCGAAGAGAGCGGGATCGAAGTCAACCAGTCGTCGATGTTCGACCGCGAACGCCTGGAGGGGACCGACATCCGCGAAAGTATGATCGACGGTGACCCCTGGCGGGGCCGTGTGCCTGATCCGGTCGTCGACGTGATCGAGGAAATAAACGGCGTGCAGCGGCTGAATACTGTCGCCCAGGACGACGTCGCCGAGCGCTGGGAAGCCGCCAGCCAGAACATTGGCAGCGAGTGACGGCAACGCGCCCGCAAACCTAAGCCGAACGCGAGCATACGAGCGTCCAGATGATTACGCTGAGTTCCGACTTCGGGTCGCCGTACCCGGCAGCGATGAAAGGCGCAATCCTCCAGCGCAGCGACGCCCGACTCGTGGATATCACGCACGACTTCCCGCGCCAAGACGTCACGGCGGCGGCCTTCTGGCTTCGGGAGATTTTGCCATATTTCCCGCCGGCAGTCCACTGTGTTGTCGTCGATCCCGGCGTCGGAACCGAGCGGGCCGCGATCGCCGTCCGTGCTGGCGAGCACGTTCTCGTCGGCCCAGACAACGGCGTGCTCCTGCCGGTCGCCCGGCGACTCACGCAGGACTTCGAGACGTTCGAGATTGCGTATGAAGACCCCGGCAGCACGACTTTCCACGGCCGGGACGTGTTCGCGCCGGCGGCGGCGACAGTCCACGAAGCGGGCGTCGACTCCTTCGAGTCCGGCGAACGATTCGAGCGTGTCCCGGAGTACGTCGACCTGCAGTTCCCAGAGCCGAGCGAGCGCGAGGACGGTGTTACCGGCGAGGTGCTAATTGTCGACGGCTTCGGCAACGCGATTACGAACATCCCCGGTGAGTACCTCGCCGAGCGGTTCGGCTCGGACGTGACCGTCAACGGAGCGTGGGCACCCGTTCGCCGGACCTACGCCGCGGTCGAAGACGGTAGTCGTCTCGTGACCGTCGGCAGCCACGGCAACGTCGAGCTGGCAGTCAACCAGGGCCGTGGGGACGAACGGTTCTCGGTCAAGTCAGGGTCGCGGATTCGGTTACGGTGGGCGGACAGCAATCAGTAACGGGGGAGTCTGTACCAACGTCGCCTGCCAGTCACGTATCGAGTGCGATGTCGAACGCATCGCGATCGTCAAGCCGCGCCGCAACCCGGTCGAGTTGGTCTTTGACCGCGTCGAGTTTCTGTTCGCGGTCGTGTACGGTGTCCGTGCGCTCCTCAGCAGCGGCAAGTTCGTAGAAGGTGGTGAGTAGCCGGTCGTACCGAGCGCGGAGCTGTAACCGCTCGACAGTAGTCCAGATCGTTTCGCGAGACACAGCACGGTCGAAAACAGCGTCAGCCCGTTCGGTAGGTGCCGCCCCAGAGCTATCAAGCCACAGTATCTGGTAGAACGTGCGTTCGTCGTCTGTATCGAGTGCATCCACGGAGAGATCGACCGTAGCCCCGTCGATGACAACGACAGCGATCGAGGCATCGAGGCTCGCAACCGTCGATTCGGCACCTGTAGCGGTTCGGACCGGCAGCCGATCCCTGAGTGCGTTCGTAATCAGGCGCCGCTGGTTCTCGTCAGAAGAACTGACCAACACGACATCGGGCGCGGCAGTCATCGTATGCCCGGTACCGCCGGCAGGGTGAAAAATCGACCGGGAAAGTCATCACCACTGAACGGGAAGCGCTGTGGGCGAGCGACGCTTACTGTGATTCGGCCCCAGTAGAGACAGTCGCGTCGAAAACCGGGGATAGCGTCTCGAACGTTCGGTCGGTATGGCCATCCGAGTCGATGTGGTAATGTGCGTACGCGCCGGTTTCGTCGACACGTGCCGTGAGGACGTTCAAAAATCGGTGAATCCGCTCTTGGGACTCGAACTGGAGAACGTCAGTCAGCGAGTCGAAACAGAGAACTACAGGTTCCGCAGACGCTTGTCGCAATTGCGACGTGATTTCGGTCCCGAGTCGGCGAAGGTCCATCTCCTCGATCTCAGTGATATCGGCTGGCTCTTCGTCCTGACCTCCGAACCCGTCGGACGACATCGCCGCGGAACGGCCCCCGCGAGTAACGTCCACGAAAGAGATCTGCGTGGTCGAGGGGTCGATCGTATCTCGCCATTCGGCCAGTCGTTCACCGGGGGAGGTCGCGACTGTGACACTGATAATCGATCCGGGTTCGCCCTCTCGGGTCAACAAGCGCTGGCAATGAGCGCTCCTGGAGGACCCAACAGCAGGGCAGGCACAGAGGACGTTTGACGGCGATTCGTGACTTGCGACCTCCGAAGAGGAATTATCGGTCACGGCAACATCCCTCCCCGGAAGACCGATTACGGTTTTCCATTTCGTATCTACTACCCATTACAATACTAACAATTAAGTAAGTTACGGGAGGACAGCCAGACGGGCAGTGTTGCCGATTTGTTCTCCTCAATTTCTCAGTGATTTGTATGTCGTGAAGATATAACTGACATTAAAAATAGATATATTAAACATATAAGTATAATATGTATTTAGAAATCTATTTTCACACCTGGAATAAATGCTGAGGTGGCTATGAGCCAACCAGAATCGGAGGTCAGAGCGTTCCTCGCAGAGCACCCGAAAATGATTGGCGCCCTTGTCACGACGCTCGCGTTGCTGACACAGGCCGGGTCAGCAGCGGCTGGTGCTGCAAGTGTCACATACGGCCCCTAGAGCCGGCTGAAGTCAATTTGGTCGCTCCAGAATAGGTCTCCCTCATATAGAATCGGATATTGGTCTAAATCAGATATTTTTTCAAGTTCATTTCTATCGATTTCTATATCTTGGAGATACACTGGACTAACACAGTTTGTAATCGGAACATCAATGTTCCAGCTTCTAAGTCCCCCGACAGAATGGTGAGATGTTGGATAGCCACTGATATCTAGTTGAACGATATCAGTGGATATATTACGTATTTCGTACACAATTGGTCCCCCAGATTTGCTCTCTACGACGTTCGCGTGACCGTCACCGACCACCATATATCGGCTCGCAAGTTGTTCATCCCTCTCCAGCAACGACCGCGCAGTGGCAAGCGAGAAGCCGGTGTTCAGCATTCGCGCGAGATGCTTTCCGATCCGCGTCGCCGTCGGGTTCGGGATTGTCGCCAGGGTGACGATGCCCCCGAGTGCTCCGCTATCGACGAGCGCCCGTCCCTGCTCGTAAGAGTTGCAGGCGTTGAGCAGGAACGCGCCGACGTCGACCGAAGAGAGGTCCCGGGCGTCGAGGAGTCCGTCCGAGCACCGGAAACCGTCGTCCTCGACGTGGCCGATGTAATGGAAGAAGTCAGTCTCCTGTTGCAGTACGTCGGCGAGTTCGTCTTTGGTCAATTCCTCGTGGATCGTAACGTCGAATTCGACCCACTCACGGGCCCCATAGACGTCCGAGACGCTCGATTCGTCGCTCATCGTTGCCTCGTTGTTTACGATGTCGACGCGGATCCGGCCGGCTTCTGCAGGTGTGTAATCAAGCCGCCGGCGGAACGCTTCGGGAGTCATCTTCGTCGCACCCATCGGGACGCCGTCGCCGACGAACGTCTGCATCAGACTGTCCGTCGACTCCGGTCGGAAGACACAATCAGACGCCCCGTTGTGTGCCGACTCGTCGCTCGACCGGATCGGGCGAGTACTGCCACGCACCAGCACCGACTCGTCGCGGAAGAATCGCTCGACGTCGGGTGACGGCTCTTCGACGACCCTCGACTCGATATCGTCGTGTGTGGGGACTCTGACGACGGCCAGGTCCTGTGCCACGAACGGGAGCACCGGGACGTTCGACGCGTCTGGCTCGATATCGGCCGTGAGCTTCCATTCGGGCGTCGCCGGTTCGACGACCTCGAACGGGATGTCGAGATACGTCCGAACACGGTCCGCGAGCGGCATCTGGTACAACTCGCCGAAATCGTGGCTAATCCGATCCTCGACCAGGGATCGCTCGTGCAGTTCGACATCGTAGAGCCCCTCGGTCCGCGTAATCGCATCCAGCGTGAAGATATGCTTGAGGATCCGGGCGACGCGCTCTTCGAACCCGCGGTCGCCAACCAGGGGAATACGTTGGCCACCGGCGACCAGTCGCGGTTCCGTCCCCGGGAAGACTTCCGCATCGAGATAGTACGCAAGTGACCCGACCGGGAGTATCCGATCCCACCGCAGGGGGACTTCGATAGACATCGACGGTGGGGCAACGTCCGTACTACCGGGGACCGACAGCTCCTCGCCCAGTTCGACCAACGGTGGGTGTCCCCGCAGCGTCGGGAACGAACGCTCTGGGCTTGTCGTCTTCAGGGCAGCCCGAAACTGTGAGAGCGCGCGCATCACGTCGCGGGGCTCTTCGGTCGTCGTGATCGTTCGGGCCGGCCGCTCGTGGTACGACCGGACCCCAATCAGTACGTCAGTCTCTTTCCCCATCGAGAACGTCACCGCGTCGTCCGTCTGGTCGACCTCGAACGGCCCCTCGACGTACAGGTACACCTTCAACTGGACGGACGAGAATTCGACGACATATCGACCAGGGCCCAGCGACGCTTGTTCGCCGCCAGTCACCTGCGTGACGAGATTGAAGTTGGCGTCACGGATCCACACGCCGACGGGATACGGTGTCCGCAACTCCTCGACGTTCGCCTCGATCGCGCCGTCGACAGGGACCGGGAAGATGTCTGTCGTATGCGGGACAGGGTCGAACGCCTCCGGCGTGAGCAAGGTGAATTCACCACTATCGATGGGATCGACGAGTCGAATACCAGGCGGCCCTCGAAGCGGTTCGAACCGTGGCTGAAGCGGGGACTGATCAGATCCCATATGTCCTACATATGTGTGAATTCAGGGTCATTCCGGCTGGAGGTACGCTTTATATATTTAATTTCGCAAATAAAAGCGTTCTGCCCGTACGCTGGGCGAACCGCACGGCATCGGAGAGTGTTCCGGACTCGATCGGGACTGCGTGGATTCACAGCGACGCCCGATCGCTCGATGTATCGGTGACGAGAGAGCAGCGCCCGAAGATTAGCTCGAGGAGATGACGTCGTCGATACGGACAATCATCGTCGCAGCCTCGGTCGCACTGTGGACGGCCTCGTGTTTGACCGCGGCGGGGTCAAGGACACCGTAGTCAAGCGGGTCTTTGACGCCGTGTCATCTTGCGATTTCCGTGTCAGCGCGTTGCGACACCCGTGAGCGTGATACAGTCGTCGATGACCGCGGGGCGTTCACCGCTGGCGATTAGAATTATGGAATCAAGATCCTAGAATCTTTCGCCAGTCACGGATCAGTGCTCATCCTTATGTTGGTAGCAACGATCACTCCCGCCGTCGACAAAGACAGCCTCTGGGAGCCGCGTACAGAACCGCGGTTCACCGTACCGTTCTTCAGCGTGTTTCAACGGTGCCGCGCAACGACCTGCGTTGAGTGCAGCCTCCTGTGACTGCGCGCCCGCAGCAGGGTTATACGCGCCATCTTCGTCGTGAGCATATTCGGATGGTGGTACCTCGTCGGGATGGGGCTTCTCTTCGTCATCGCCTGCGTACGGATCCTCGTCGCCGTATCGTTCGTGCCAGTCGTCGTATTGTCGTTCCCACGCATCCAGTTCTTCACGTTCGCGATAACTGGCTTCACTGTCGGTATCTTCTGTCTCGGAACTCATTACTCAAGGTGGAGGGGGTTCGTGAGGCAGATGACTATGGGCGATCACCACAATCGTCACTACCTCACTGAGATGGTTGTAAATCGATTCCACTTGACGACCGTAGCCAGTCGTACGGAGACGCCCAGGCGATTGCACCGCCGTCGATACGAGTCTGCTGGACCTCGGTGGTACCGTCATAGACATCACCGAGAACAAGGTGCGGTAACTGCGACGCGAGGTATTGCGCACCACGCGTATTGACGGGCACTATACTACCGTCGACGACGTCAGACTGGGTACGGATCTCGGACAGTCGATCAGGGACGTGGTCGACGAGTGGTGGCTCGTGACGGATCGTGACTGCGCCGTGATTGCCGTCAGCCTGCACGGGATGATCATCGTCGTATGCGTTCGCCACCTTCGCTACGTGCTTCTCGATGGCAGGAGCAAGATGATCGACAGTCACCTGATCGTCAGGATCCTCAATCCAGAGATAGACGTGTTCGTGCGGGGTCGCAGCACTGTCTGTCGTCGCCGTAACACCGACGTATTCGAATTCGAAGTCGCGGAGATGGTACCGTAGTGCCCGCGTAAATGAACGGCGTGCACTCTCGTTATGCAGTTGTGCGTCGATCGCAAGCGGTTCGAGCCACCCACCGTCGTCGTCGAGCGGCGACAGTCGTCGCGTCACCAGTACGGTCGTGAGTGCATCACCGTATCGCTCACGGAGCCCTCGATCGGTATCAAGCAGTCTCGCGTAGGTGCCACGCGCACGCTCGTACGTTGACGTCTGTGACGTATCCGTCCAGGCCGATCGCTGATAGCGTAGATACGACTCTGCACCCCGCTCGACGGTCAGTGGCTGTGGCTCCGAACACTCGTCGGCGGCGTATACCTGTGGCCCGCCCTCGGCCAGTGGATCGACGAACGCGTCGTAACAGTCACCACAGCCACATTCGACGAGCGGTGACGGAAGGCGATTGGCCTGCATTGCTGGTGGAGCCAGTCGCGTTTCGCGCCGTGCACGGTCGTCGATGCGCTCGGGACGGGGGTCGGCGGGCTCTTGATCGTCGATTATCGTTGCCATCGCTCTGCTCAAACGGCTGTGATCAAGCGTTCATTACCATCAGTCATTAACGACATTAGCAGCGTCCGTCGACTCATCACCTGCAGTCGAAGGTGCATCCCCCGTCGACGGCAGCAACAAGGGGATGCCGTCACGGTCCACCCACGTCTCGTCGTCGTGGAGACGTCGGTGCTCTTCTTCATCGAGTGGGATCACGAACTCGGGGATGTCGACGTAGATTGTCTCGCCCGATGGATCGTCCGCAGCCAGCGCGTGATGGAGGTGATCAGCCTTGAGCGCACTCTCACCGTGTTCGGCGTAGGCCACGAGCTTGTGTAACGGGACGATCTCGCCATCATCACCACCGACGTACTTGCGACCACGGTGATCGGTCCAAAAGTACGCGTGGTCAGCAGTGGATTGTGAATCGATAGCCGCAGTGGAGTCTACAGTGTATTCGTCTGCTGTCATTATTACTTCGCGAAATAACGAAAGGCGATCGCAGTTACCGCACTATCCCACAGATACAGCTACCGTCTCGCCTCTACAGTGGCGTCACTCCCCGTCGTACGCGATATCGTCGTGGTCAGCAAGTAGTCGATCAATCGTCACTCGGTGCGGAACCTCCGTAGTGCCGAAAAGCGTCTCTGCTGCAGTTTCGAGGCGATCACGCTGATCCGTATATACGTGAATGGTCGTTGATTGCGACATTGTTAGAACCGTTCGGGAGAGGGACGGTGAGAGCCGACTCCTCACCACGCCCCTTCTATATTATAGAATTAGTACCAGGCCGTATTTATACGAGAGTAGCACTCTCCATCCCCCTCTATATTAGAGAATTATGACCAGGCCGTATATAAATGAGAGTAGCACTCTCCATCCCTCTCTATATTAGAGCATTAGGACCAGGCCCTATATAAAAGAGCAATCGGATGGTTGTCGATATTAGTTTGATGCATAGCAGTGTCACAACAGTTGCACGAACAGTGGTGACGGTAGTGGTTCGTTGACTGCTGTGGCCCCCTACTGGCGTGCGTGAACGCAAGAGGAACCGAGATGACTATGGGCGATCACCACAATTGAGTCTCCGTCGACTGTCAACCACAGCCGTTCGGAGCAGGGGCACGCCCGTATATGCTATTATCGTTAGAGTGGGTAGTTAGAGGAGGTTCTTGATGCGCTCTTTTAGCGGTTTGTACCGCCACCCACATCGGTGGCAAGTGAGATATTTGTCGTCCTCATATCGCTTGATGTAGGATTGACAATTTGGGCAGATTCCTTCCTCTGGTGTAGTTGTATAGTAATCGCTCTTCAGCTGTCGATAGACCAAAGCTTTTCCAGCACCGTTAGAGATAAGCCAATAAACCCAACTGTTTCCATCAATCTTGGAATATTCTCCACGACTGGCGCTTAGTTCGAATCTGTTCGGCACTTTGATCCAGTCAGGCACATCTTCCGTATAGCGGTGATCTGGGTTTTTGGACCCTTCAATATACGTCCATCCAACGCGTTCCATTCCTCGATCTTCAGCTTCTCTGATGGTGGGCTCCATTTCCTCAGGAACAGTCTCCCCCAACACCTTGTGTGAGGTCATATGCTTATTGTAGGTTTACGTCGAATAATAAGTTGTCCAACAAGCGGTATATTAGGAATTGGTGTTAACTATCCGCTCTGTATCTTCCACGTCAGTTTCGATCGATCTGTGGTTTATCAGGTGAGAAGGTATGAAATCTTCTGTTGACCCCTATCTGTTAGATGAGGATGTACTCACCCGTTTCGACTGTTGAGCAACGCCGAGCCAGCGGGAAGTTTAGCATCAAATTCACGGATGGCAATGACTCGTGCCCGTTCACGGAGACGACTGGCCTTCGGATGACGTCCGTTTTCGATCAGTTCGAGAGTTTCCTCGCCAAGTTGGTTTACGGCACCTCGGCCACCATAGCGTTCCAGCTCGTCAAAGATCTCACGGAGAGCGTCTTTGTGAGCGGGCGTCGAAGAAAAGTTCTGGCAGTCAATGACTGCTTCGTCGATCTGTTCAATCCAGCCTTCGGCCACAGCGGACAAGGCCATACCTTTGGAAGGGCAGTCAGATGGATAAAATCTGTGCGACCGTGGTGAAAGTAAAACACGCAATGATGATGTGACTGACTTCCCGATCGCGGCGATCAAGACCTCCGTGGCGCGCCGCACTGTCGTGTCTGTGACTACGTGAGTCTTCAACGGCACGAGTTTCGAGTGGATCAGCGGTGGTGCCCAAAACTTGGGATTCGAATCACTACTGTTCTCTCTGCCAGCTATGGTTGTCGCATCGCCCTCGAACTGTGCTATCGAGACGGGGGTTGGACAGGTGCGTCGTCCTCACGCTTGCGTCCACCGACACTGGGGTGTCGCCGCACGGTACTGTCGATCAGAAACAACATAACTATCGGTATTAGTAGATAATACTATTTTTGATATTATATCCAGAGACATCTGTCAGACTGGAACCCCTCCCGTCAATAATCGATGTACTACGCGGGCAACTTAATCTTGACGGGAGCGTATAACCCTCAGAATATTTATCAGATTCTATAGTAAAATAGTAACTTATTAGTTCTAATAGGTACTATGTGGGTGTAAGGCGGTCGCACTGCTGATCGTCGTTGCACGCGAGAGAATGGGCGTGCTGCAACACGCCCGTGGTTGACCGTCTTAATGGAGAGCCAACCAATGTCCGCCTACGACTCGACGACACTTCAGAATGTCGTCACGGACGGGCGTACCGATTTGGAATCACGCGACGTTCGAGCACTAACCGAGTACCACAGTGTTCTGCCTGAAGGCGGTGACATCTACACTGTCGTGTCCCAGTCCGAGAGCACCTACACGGTCGATATCTGTGAAGGACGATGTACGTGCCCTGACTGGCAGCACCACGTCGGTCCTAAGGGCAAATGCAAACATATCAGAAGAGTCGAGTACGCCACTGGCAATCGGCCGATCCCCGCGTGGATCAACACCGACGCTGTCGATCCGCAAATCGGCGTGCACGTCAGCGAGACGCCCGTCGTGGCCGTCACGGACGGTGGGACCACGGCCGTGTCCGAGCCGATTGACGACACCAGCAACGGGAGTGACAACACGACAGCTGACGGTCAGCGTCCTGACGACTGCCAGTGCGATACCTTCGAGTTAGACGGGAACTTGCCGTGTTTCAGTTGCTACGTTGCAGGCTTCGATACCCGAGCACCGACTGACGACTGAATACGCAAACTTTCAGACCAATGACTGACAACGACACGATTCTGCACGAGGACGCACAGCCCGTACGTGAGGTCACGGACGACGTCGCCGAAACCTACGTGTTCGAAGACGGGACAGTCCTGCTTGGGCACGATCCGTTCGAGCCGATCGACGTCAGTGACGTGCCGACTGACGAACACGGTCGCCCGCTCGACGCTGTCGATCGAGCCCTCGAATGATGGCTAATCTGATTTGAACCAGCGACTTTGTCGGCTATCACGCCTGTTCGAGGTGCCAGAAAAATTTTTGTGGATTGATATTTAAGATGATAATATGGGCGACTACGACCCTTATGATGAGACTGATCTCACTGATATTGAATTAGTGGAAATGTCGATGGGCAATCCAGTAGGTGAGTCAGGTGCGAAGATGAAAGAACTACAGTTCAACCTCACGAAAGCCCAGGCACAACTCATCTCAGACGCATTGGCCCAATTTGATGGGCACGAAAGTGATATTCAGCAGGAAGTAGCCCAGCGTACGGAACGGTTTATCAGAGAAAAATTCGACCTCGACTAAGCGCCTACCTGATCACCGTATATCTGAGAATAGATTGTTACTCGGAGGTAAGCAGACTCAGTGGTCATAAATAACTGTGCGCGGAGTCGAAAAAACAGGCATAGTCGAAAGCTACGTGTTCGAAGACAGCACGGATGGGCTCGGACACAGTCCGTACGAGTCGATCGACGACGTCAGAGACGGCCGTAACGAACGGAAATCTCGGTGTCGAGCGCAGTGACGTCCGTGCTGCGCGTCAGGCAATCCGCGACACGGACGTATACGAGTCACCGACTGAGTGATTCCACCGAACGTGAGAACACGGCAGGGATCGTACTGGCAGACAGATGGGAACCCCCGACTTCCAGTCGTGATAACCTATTTATGACTACAAATAGTGTTCTCAGCCGATGGTGCCGAGTCGGAAAGGCATTCTTCTCTATGTGATTCCGATTGAGATATATGAGGAGATTCGGAACGACATTATCGATATTTATCAGGAGGCATATGAGCAGATTCCAGACAAGCACTTAGATATCATATCTAGATCTCCAGATGAACTGCGAGAGAAGGTAAACAGACGAGCAAGAGAAGCGAAAAACTACGACCCCCACCAGTCACTGACTCACTCAATTGATTTGCTGAACGGTATCTGGGTAGTCGTCACCACAGCTCTGCTTATATTGTTTCTTATCGGGTTCACATCTGGACTGCCTGGTCTCCTCTGGCTTTCCCGTCGTTCTCTTTCACAAATAGTTTCACCATCAGGAGTCTTGATTGGAGCGATTACTGGTGGAGGGCTATTTTTTGGCGTTATAGCTGCAGTATTATTGATCAGTATCCGAATCATCTTGTTGAATACTTTCGTTGTCCAGACGCTCAATAGTGAGCTTGTGATTAGTCCTGATAAACTAAAGACAAGAAATAAGAGCGAACTTGCTGGTTATTTGATTTGGAACTCGTCTCTAAACGGGGGTAAGGCGCTGCATTTGCTCTCTGTATTTGCGTTTCTGTGGATGCTGTCGTTACTCCCATTTTGGAGATTATATGAACCAATTCGAGAGTATACGAAGGAAAATATTGACGTTTTTATAGCAGTGGATTCTCGTAAGGAGGCCGTGAGGGTGATATTCCAACGGATGATGGAAAGTGAAGACGAAGACGAGGAAGAAGAGTAAGTCGTCCTCATCCTAATGATTCAGTCTGTATCATTTGTAGAAAGTACTACGGCCCCAGATAGGTTACAGCCGAATACCTTCGAGAGGTGCTGTATCCCCAACACTCAGTTCCGAGGGAACGGGAACAGATACCGTTGGTCGACGAGATGGTAGTGGTCACCGTCGTAGTAGCGAATCGGCGCGTTAGCGACAAACTGCCGTGGCGCATAGCCGATGAGACGGACGTCACTCGGTCCGATACGGTTCGCCAAGACGTAGTAGTCGGCCCGCAATGATTCATACGCGTCAACGGTGAGTGCGGGATCACGGCGGTGTCGACCAACCGTCTTGACGTCGATCGTCGCGCCGCGATAGGTCAGGTCAACACCGCCGTCGCCGCCATCTGCGTAGATCTCAGTGTCGACACGGTCGTCGATACCAACGTGATTAGCGACGGCCTGTTCCCCGAGCTTGCCTGTGAGGTGATCAGTGGGTGACCCAGGTGCGGTTTCGGCAATACGGTTTGCAACTTCATCGAGGGCGTACAGGCGACTCTCGTCAATCGCGTAGCAGGGTCGCTCTGAGACGGAGATTTCGGCGGCGGAGACAAGCGGTGTCGCTGCGGGCTCTTGTTGTGGCGATACGTCGGTGCGATCTGAGATGTTTTCCGTGCGCATAGATGTGTCTGGTCGTGGTGGCACCGACTTTTCCCGCAGACCGAAGAAGTCACATCACCTCGGTTCGTGGAGGCGAGTAACTCACGGTCATCGAGACACCCTCGGTGCCGTGGGTGTTCATCAGGTGCGCCACTGTGCTTGGTCGGTCCGTGGCGCACGCTACTCTCACGTTCGACAGCGATGTCTCTCTTCGCTCTATTGACCTTGGCGACTCGCTTGCGGGTTGTCACCCGCTTCTCTGTTAAACGCACGTGATAGTATGTGGGGTATATTAATAAATAGGTCGTTCACCCCGATCATTCTTCTGAGGATGTGTCGTAATCGCTGTACAGCGCGCTTCCGAGATATTTAAGTCCGTAGATGGATAATATACAAATAAGAACGATCGCCCTCGTCAGCGCACTCCGAACTGGAATAACCCCCCGACACGCTTGGGGCAAGGGCCACGAGCCCTGTCAGCTCTGACCTGCATCGCACGGATGAAACGACGGCCGTGCGAGTGCCACCGTCACCTGCCAGATGGAAGGGGACTGCACCCATACGGTCCGAATCAACGGACATCGTCGAGTGCGTGCGTGAGGGAACTCATCTCGGGACTCGTATCCCGAGCGGTACACAATAGTGCCAGCACTGTACCGTTGGACACTATTGTATACCACCTTTATGAGACGCGGGTATATTAGTATAAGTAATACTATAGTGTGACGTTATACTGGAGTGTTGTACGACGTTGTGCGTTATCCTGTGGGAGTCATTCGAAAAATTCTCGTCGTGTCTCTGTTCGTTCCTCCTCTGATCGCACATCGTAGTGTTTATCGAGCACGTCTTCAGAGACGTCAGCCCGATCAGAGAGTGCTCTGACAGGCGTCTGGTTTGCGAGGTAGTGCGAGATTGATCCTCGCCGAATGTCGTGGGGCGACCGCGTCGACGGACATTGAGCAGCGTGCATCACGGTCTGTCGCGCCTCACAGTCGTCGAGGTCACGATCGTGGGGACAGCCCTCGCCGCGCTGGCACGGCCGTGTCCAACGATAGACTGCTCGTCGGATCGTCGATGCACCGACACGACCCCGATCGGTTGCAAACAGTGGTGCACGGTCGTGCTTGTCAGTCACGTTCGGTCGCGCGTGATCGATGTAGTCCGCCAGCGTCTCGACAGTCTGCTCATCGAGCGCTAGGAGCCGTTCAGCACGATCGCCGTTCTTCAGTGGCGTTGCTGTATCGGGCCGATGACGGACGGCCAGAGTACGCTCGTCTCGATCGAAGTCGTTGAGATCGAACGCCCGTGCTGTACCGACTCGAATGGCCGTGACCCACAGTAATCGGAGCAGGGCGTGGTCTCGACTCGCATACTGGAACGTACGGAGGTGATCGAGCACGATCTCGGCCATCTCCGTCTCCAAGCGGTCGTCTCGTGTCTTCTGTTCGGCCTGCGGTAGACGGATCCGTTCGGCTAACCCTCGTGTTGCGGCTTCGATCGACTCGGCGAAACGGATGTATTGACGGAGAACACCGAGCTGTGAACGGAGCGTATTGCCACTGACATCGTCACGTCGATCAAGACGGAACTCGTGGAGATCACGACCATCGAGATCCGCCACAGCAGTGACGTCGCGCTCGTCGCACCACGCAACGAATCGTTCGAGCACGTACCGCTGCGATCGACGTGTCCGCTCGGCGAGGTCAGTTTCGCGTTCGGCGAGATAGAGATCGAGAACGGTTGCAGGGTGAACTCGGTCGAGTTTGGGCTTGTTTTCGTCCATTGTGGTCACCGCCAGCAGGCGGCGACCCGCAGTCATCGATGACTGAATCCAGTGCGGCGCGTAGACCCGTTTTGCCGTCCTGACACAGTCGTCAAATCGCCCGACAACGACCGTGTCGCGTTAGCTCGAGGAGATGACGTCGTCGATACGGACAATCATCGTCGCGGCCTCGGTCGCACTGTGGACGGCCTCGTGTTTGACCGCGGCGGGGTCAAGGACACCGTAGTCAAGCGGGTCCTTGACCGAGCCAGTCTGCCCTTCGGAGATGACGCCAGCAGTGTCACCGCCGTCGTAGGCCGCGCGGAGATCGACCAGCGCGTCGATCGGGTCCATTCCGGTGTTCTCCGCGAGGGTGCGTGGCAGGACGTCGATGGCGTCGGCGAAGGCCTCGACGGCCAGCTGCTTGCGTCCCTCGATCGAGGCAGCGTGATCGCGTAGGTGTGCCGCAATCGCGATCTCGGTCGCGCCGGCACCAGGGACGACACCACCTTCATCGAGCGCGGCCGTCACGACGTCCAGCGCGTCCATCAGCGAGCGCTCGACCTCATCAAGAACGTGCTCGGTGCTGCCGCGGGCAAAGACCGTCACGGTCTCGGCCTCCGGCCCCTCGACGAAGGCGAGTTCGTCCTCGCCGTAGGACTCGACGCTAATCGACGCCGTACCCAGGTCACTAGATTCGAGGGCGTTGACACCGCTGACGCGGGTCGCGCCACTCGCAGAGCGAATTGACGCCAGGTCGTCGCTGGAGAGGTCCTCGAACGCGAGGATGTCTTCTTTTGCGAGATACGCCTGCACGCGGTCGTCGATATCGTCGGTCGTGAAGACGATGTCGACGCCGGTGTCGGCGAGCGTCTCGGCGTAGCCACGCAGTTCCGATTCCTCGGCGTCGAGGGCAGCGTTGAGCTGATCGACGTTGGAGACGTTGTATTCGGCGTCGACGTTGCTGTCTTGGAGTTCGATCGCCGCGTCGATCGTCGCGACCGCGCCGTCCTCGACGGTACGCGGCATATTCTCGTGGGCTGGCTCCTCGTCGACGACGACACCTTCGACGATCTCCGTCGCCGAGGAAGCGGCACCGATCTGCGTTTGCAGCGAGATCGCGTCACGGTCGACACCGTCCTCACCGTCGACAGCACGGACCGCATCGACGACGACCTCGGCCAGCACGTCGCCGGCGATGTCGCCGGTCCCCTTGCCGGTCATACTGGATTTGGCGACCTGCAGTAGCTGGTCGTCGTCGAGATCCGTCGCGATGACCGCCTCGTCGATAGCGTCCTGAGCGAGGCCGGACGCCTCGTGATAGCCCTCGACGATGGTCGTCGGGTGAACGTCGTCATCGAGCAGGCTTTCGGCCTTCGAGAGCAGTTCGCCCGCGAGTACTGACGCCGTCGTCGTCCCGTCGCCGACGTCCTCTTCCTGACTTTCGGCGACCTCGACGATCATCTGGGCCGCCGGGTGTTCGATGTCCATCTCGCCCAGGATGGTGGCACCGTCGTTGGTGATGACGACGTCGCCATCGTCGGAGACAAGCATCTTGTCCATCCCGCGCGGACCGAGCGTGGTCCTGACGGATTCGCTGACGGCCTTCCCGGCCGAGATGTTCGAACTCTGTGCGTCTTTGCCCTGTGTCCGTTCGGTATCTTCCTCAAGGATGAAAAGGGGCTGTCCGCCCATGCGTCGCTGTCCACTAGACATAATTGTATTCCTCGTGTTATTGGTCGTTAGCGGTTCTATATAAATCTATCGAGTTCGATAGCGCGAGGCGACGACACGACCCACAAGCGGGGACAGGCCTGACCGTGACACGGGAGGGCGGGACAGACAGCCAGGGGTATTAATACTGCGTGCGTTCCATCACCGAACAGATGCTCGAGTTGGAGCATAGGTTCCGGGTCGTGGACGTCAACGCCCGCTTAGAGCCTGACGACGAGCGTCGACCGCGGGGAGGGATCGGCGGTCCAGAGCGACTCGAACGGGAGATGCACCAGGCAGGGATCGTCCGGTCGGCGGTCTACCCACCGACCCGGGCGGGAGACTATCTCAAGGCCAACAACGCCGTCGCCCGGATGAGCGTCGACCGCCCGCTCGTGCCACTGGCGCGGATCACCGGGGCACTCGATCCCGGAACTGGACCCGGCTCGAAGCTGCGAAACCTCACAGCGTCTCGGAGTGAGGAGCATACCGGACCGGAAGACATCGAGCAGTACGCCTACGACGATCGGTTCGCGGGATTTGTCGTCCATCCGGCCCAGGACGGACTCCCGGACGAGGAGGTGCTCGAAGCGCTCGCGGCTGTCGAACTACCCGTACTTGTCCACGCTGGGACGACGTTTCCGCCGGAGGAGCTCGCCGAGACACTGCTTGCCGCGGACATCACGACGGTCGTCGCGAGTTTCGGCGGCTATCCCCTCGATCGGGAGTCGATGGAACGAACGATCGACCTGCTGGAAACCTGGGACGACTGTTATCTCGACACCAGCTTCGTCCGGTTTCGGGAGCCACTGGAACGAGCACTGATGGAACACCCAGATCGCGTGCTCTTTGGCAGTGGCGCACCCGATTCGCACCCAAACGTCGCGATTATGGAGATCCTGACGCTCGACGTCCCCGAAGACGCGATGCGCAAGGCCTTCTCGAACAACGCCGGGCGAGTCCTCGAAGCGCTCGCGCCACGCTCGTTCTAGCGGCGACGAGTCACAGTCTGTTCGTCGACGGTCTCTGAGGCCGATCGGACGACCCGGCCCCTGTCCAACGACGACAGTCGAGCGGAACGTTTTCGCCCGCGCGCTCGAAGCGTCAGGTATGGCCGACAGTGACGATTCCAGCCCCGGGAACGACCGACCAGATCACGACGGCGATCAGACGCAGCACGAGCACGACTCGGGTCATCGACACGACCACCACGCCGATGACCTCGACACACTCAACGTCGCAGTATTGACGGTATCGTCCACGCGCACACGGGACGAAGATACAGCGGGCGGCACGATCGTCACCGCACTCGAAGCCGAGGGTCACGAGATTGCCACGCGGGACGTCGTCCAAGACGCCTACGACAACGTCCAGAGCGCGGTCGACCGGTTCGTCAGTCGCTCGGACGTCGACGCCGTCGTGACGACCGGCGGGACGGGGGTCACGCCCGACGACGTGACCGTCGAGGCAGTCGAACCGCTGTTCGAGAAGCGATTGCCGGGCTTTGGTGAGTTGTTCCGGCGACTGTCCTACGAGGAAATCGGGACGCAGGCGATTGCGACGCGTGCAACGGCCGGCATCGCCGACGGGGTCCCTGTGTTCTGTCTGCCCGGCAGCGAGAGCGCCGTCCGACTGGGCACTGAGGAAATCATTGTCGAAGTGGTCGGTCATCTGGCGGGGCTGGCCAAATAAGCGTGACTGTGCTGGACGGGTGAAACTACGGGTATCAATCCTGCGGGGTCGATTGTATCGTCACGGCCGTCCGAACGACAGGAACAAAACGGGGACTTCTCACGAACCACGCCGGGTACGCAGAGATGTTTAGGCAGATATTTAATACCTGTCGCCGTGTTGCAACCGCCTGTTCTCAGACGATGATCGAAATACTCCCGGATCACAGCGACCGATTCGCGCGACTCGTGGGGCCGGAAGCCGACGAGGTCCTCGAAGCGATGGACGAGTTCGGCAAGGAGAACCCCCCAGACTGGGTCGAACGGTTCCCTGAGACAGACGAGTTCCCGACCGTTGGTCCGGCCGTCGGGGGGTGGCTCCAGATGCTCGCCGGGCTCACCGATGCACAGCGTATCTTCGAGTTCGGCTCCGGATTCGGGTACTCCGCATACTGGTTCGCCAGAGGGCTCCCGTCCGACGGTGAGATCATCCTCACAGAAGTCGACGAAGACGAACTTGCGATGGCCCGCGAGTTTCTCGACCGCGGCGGTGTCGATGCAGTCGCGCGCTACGAACTCGGTGACGCCTTCGAGACGCTCAAACAGTACGACGGTCCGTTCGACATCGTCCTGCTCGATCACGAGAACGACCGGTACCGCGAGGCCTTCGAGTCCGTCCGCGGGAAGCTTGCTGACGGCGGTATTGTGATCGCAGAAAACGTTATGCAGGCCCCGAGTCTCGAATTCGACAAGTTGCTGAGTGGGCTCTCGAACGGCGACCGCCCGGCTGGCGCCACCGAGCACACGGCCGGAATCTTCGAATATCTCGATGTGGTCCGGGAGGATCCCGCCTTCGAGACGACAGCACTGCCGCTCGGCGGCGGCATCACGGTGAGCCGGAAGACAAATGAATGACTGGTGGGGGCGGTAAACGAGAGGGGAGGTATTGGCTTGTGATACGGACCATTGGTATCGAGCCACCCTCGCCGATCGAGATCCGCTCGTCGCCGGGGTTTTGACCTCCGGGACCGTACGCCACGGTATGGAATACGAGACCGCTCAGGGCGTCGAGGTGCCGGCGCTCGGTCTGGGAACGTGGCAACTCACCGGTCAGGACTGTCGCAACGCCGTCGAGACGGCCCTCGAGGTCGGCTATCGGCATATCGACACCGCACAGGTCTACGGCAACGAGGCAGAAGTCGGTGAGGGAATCGCCGCCGCCGACGTCGATCGCGAGGAGATCTTCCTGACGACGAAACTGGACACCCGCAACCGGACCTACCAGCGGGTCGTCGATTCGACCCGTGAGAGCCTCGAGAAACTGGGGACTGACTACGTTGATCTCCTGTTGATCCACCAGCCGAACTACCTCACGCGGGCCAGCCACGAGGAGACCCTGCGGGCGATGGGTAATCTCGTCGACGAAGGGCTGGTCCGCCACGTCGGCGTGAGCAACTTCGGCGTCGAGAAACTCAAACGTGCCCGGGAAGTGAGCGACGTGCCGATCTTCACCGATCAGGTCCAGTATCACCCCTACTGGGACCAGCGAAAACTGCTGGATTACTGTCGGGTTCACGACGTGCTGTTGACGGCCTACAGCCCGCTGGCGCGGGGGAGCGTGCTGAACGATCCGATCCTCGAACGAATCGGAACGGCCTACGGCAAGTCTCCGGCACAGGTCGCGTTGCGGTGGTTGCTCCAGCAGGACGGCGTCGTGACAATCCCCAAAGCGACGAGTCGCGAGCACATCGAGGCGAATCTGGACGTGTTCGATTTCGAGTTGACCGACGCCGAAATGCGTGAGATCCGCCAGCCGTCGAAACTCCGAACGGCCGCGGCCTACCTGCGGTCGATGGTGTGACTTTTCGGGGCTGGGGCAAGTAGGGCCGCCTATGTCGACGAAGCTTCTCGACGGTGTCTGGTGGTTTGATCTCCGCGGCGTCAACGCCTATCTCGCCGAAGACGACGACGCCCTGACGCTTATCGACGCCGGAACGCCCGTCTCTCGGCGGCCGCTCGCACGCGAACTCCGGGAACTCGGATACGTCTTCGAGGACATTGATCGTGTACTGGTGACCCACTACGACGTCGATCACGTCGGTGCGTTGAACCGAATCGATGCGCCCGTCTACGTCGGTGCGATCGACGCTCCGCTGGTCGCCGGCGACAGGTCCCCGACCTGGCACACCAAGAAAGGATTCACACAGCGGCTTGCGAGCCCGTTTTGCCCCACGCCCGCAGGACCGGTTCGGTCGGTCGGTGACGGCGATACGATCGGCTCGTTCACCGTCTACCACACACCCGGCCACACGCCCGGACACGTCGCTTACGTCAGCGAGGCGCTATCAGTCGCGTTCGTCGGCGATCTGGTCCGCGAATCAGACGGCCACCTGGTCTCCTCACCCTGGTTGGTCAGCGACGATACCGAGCAGGTCCGGGCGAGTATCCGAGCGACGGCCAGTGAGTTGCCCTCCGTCGAGGCGCTCGCAATGGGACACGGCGTGCCATTCAATCGCGACGGACACGAACGACTACAGCAGTTGGCCGAGAGACTGTGACCGGCAGGCCTATTTCAGACTGATTACACGAGTGATCGGCCCAGTGAACCGCTCGAAGGGGCCGAGACACGGGACGGACTGGCACGAGTAGGTGTACAAAACCGCCCAGAAACGAACCATTTATGCGTGTCCGACAGAGCGATGCGAGCATATGGTCGAGTTGAGTGACACGTCTCGCCGTGACGTGTTAAGAGGAATCGGGAGTACCCTCGCTGCGGCAACGGTTAGTGGGAACCTGCCGAGTGTATCGGAGGCAGCGACGAGTGGTGAACCGGTCGCCCTACAGTACTTCCACGAGGACTGGACGACGATCGCGGACGATCTCACCCGGGTCGCAGACCGAGGGTACGACGCGATCTGGATACAACAGCCAGCCAAAGGAGCGGTGACGAAATCCGAGCAGAACGGTCGGAACGATCCGCCGCTGGGGTATCAGCCGGTCGACTTTCGCAACTTCGACAGCGAACTCGGGACCGAAGCCGAGCTTCGGACGTTGATCGAGACGGCCCACAACAACGGTGTCGAGGTGTATCTGGACACCGTGATGAACCATATGGCCGCCGAGAATTACGATACGTTCCCCTATTTCTCCTCGCAGGACTTCCACAACGAGGGGGGCATTCCGAGCTGGGCCTACACGTTCGATTCAAACGACGACAGGTGTTTCAACGACGATGGCACGCCAAAGGATCCCGATCGGATCGAATGTGACCCGTGGTGGGTCGAGAACGGCGATCTGCTCGGGCTGAAAGACCTCGATCAGGACAAACAATACGTTCAGGACCAGCTCAAGCAGTATCTCCAGGATCTGGCCGACCTCGGGGCTGACGGCTACCGCTTTGACGCCGTCAAGCATATCTCCGAGTCGTTCTTTGCGAATTACGGGAATCAGTGGGCCGAAAATCTGAATATGTTCCGAGTCGGCGAGATATTCAGCGGCTCGGTCGAATACCTCACTGGATACGTCAACGCCGGCCCCGGTATGCACGCATTCGACTACCCGCTGTATTTCGTCCTCACCAGCGTCTTCGATTATGGAGATATGAGCCGACTTCAGGGGGCCGGATTGGTCGCGCAGAACCCCTACCGCGCGATGCCGTTCGTCGAAAACCACGACAAGGACGGCCCCAGCCAATACGAACTCGCCCACGCATTCGTGTTGACGATTGAAGGGTATCCAGTCGTCTACAACCTCTATCCCGACGAAATACTCAGCAACGACAACATCACCAATATGGTGTGGGTGAAATCCAACCTCGCGGGCGGGCAGACACGGTGGCGATACACTGACACCGACGTGGCCGTCTACGAACGGGAATCGAACCTGCTAGTCGGGCTCAACAACAGCGGCTCGTCCCGAACTGTCCAGGTCGAGACATCGTGGACTGACCAGGAACTCAACGACTACGCCGGCAACGTCGGGAACGTAACGGCTGGGTCGGACGGCACGGTCGGGATTACGATTCCAGCGGAAGGGTGGGTATTCTACGCGCCGCCGGGACAAGGTGACAGCCCGGACACCGGCGACGGAAGCGACAGTGCCAACCAGATTACCCTCCAAGTCGATGCCCCCGCGGCGGCCGACGAATCGGTCTACTTCACTGGGAGTACCGCTTCACTGACGGACTGGGGCGGCGGGATCGAGGGCACCCAGAACGACGACGGTGTCTGGGAGGTCACGATTACCGACCCCGGCACCTTCGAGTGGAAGGTCCGTCGCGGTCCAGAAAGCGCCTCCGGCGACGTCTGGGAAGCCGGTGACAATCACACCGACCAGAATCTCACACCGTCGTTCAACGGCTGGGAAGACGGGTACGACGGCGAGCAGCCGCCGACAGCGGATATGCGCTACGGTACAGACCCCGTGGCTGGCGAACCGGTGACGTTCGGCGCGAGCGGTTCGTCGGACCCCGACGGCGACATCCAGTCGTACGAGTGGGACTTCACGGGCGATGGCACGACTGACAAAACCGGTGAAGAAGTCCAATACACCTTTGATAGCGCAGGGTCGTACGACGTGACCCTGACCGTCTCCGACAGTAGTCCGCTGACGAGCGACGGCACGACGACAGAGACCGTCCAAGTCGCGGAGCCCGATGGCGTCGTCGAGCAGTACGACACTGACGGCGACAGCGCGATCGACATCGGCGAACTCGACACTGCCCTCTCGGATCACGACGACGGACGGCTCAGCGGTGATAAATTGGAGCGCGTTCTCGAGACGTACTTCGGGGGGCTGTAACAATGCGAGCGAACAGTTCAACGTTGGCAGTGCTGGTCGTGGCTGTCGTAGTCAGTTTGACGTTCGCGATGCCGGCTGCGGCCGGAACGCCGGCAGTATCGGCCAACGGCGGGACGGTCGCTCCTGGCGAAACAGTCACTGTCACCGTCGACGTCGAGAACGCACAGACGGCAAAGCTCGGTTCGATTCCGGGTAGCTGGATGGTCGAATCAGTCGAGTCTGCCGGTGCCAGCACGATCGAGCGGGACACCTACGTCGGGTGGGCCTGGGGAGCAGACCAGACAAGCCAGACAGTCTCGGTAACGCTCGGCGTCCCGGCAGACACCGACCCTGGCGAGTACGCCCTGGAAGTGACCGTCGAGGACAGCGACGGAAACAAAGCCAGATCCACCGCAATGGCGACTGTCGAGACAACAGACACGACCCCACCAGTCGCTGACGCTGGCGAAGACCTAGCTGTCGATACTGGTGAGACCACAACGTTCGACGGCACCGATTCGACGGACAACACTGCCATC
>Ga0207850_100347_pt1 | contig 33131 bp, 31 predicted proteins | sample 23E2SouthBayCA_FD_187746 | JGI IMG/M metagenome (GOLD analysis project Ga0207850, IMG submission 187746) | Aerobic enrichment media microbial communities from Eden Landing Ponds, California, USA - A23 E3 (3) (SPAdes) | ecosystem: Environmental > Aquatic > Marine > Unclassified | place...
TCGCAACGTCGTTGCCGCCGCCGTGAGCGATATCGACGTGGTCGAAGCTGTTGTTCGGATTGTCCGTCCGTATCCAGATCCCCTCCCAGTAGCCGGGCGTGGCGGACGCCCCCTCGAAGGTGATGGGCGAGTCGGCGGCCCCTTCGGCAGTGAGCGCCCCTCCGTCCTTGACCGTGATCCGCCCGCCCGAGCTGATGGTGAACTGGGCGCCGGGTTCGACGGTGACCTCACCGCCGTGGATTACGTGATTGTTGCCGTCGAAGCGGTACGGAACCCCGGACCAGTTGGCGTCATCATTGACCGAATCGTCACTCACCCTGACCGCGTCAGTCCCGTTGTTATCGACGTACGTCGAGTCCGCGTCGATCGCTCCCACCATATTTGTCGGAATATACACCGCCGCGCCCTCGTTGTTGCGGAACTCGTTTTGCGCAAACTCCGACAGAGTCGCCCCTCTTTCCACGAGGAGTCCGGCCGTCTCGCTCTGTCTGAGCGTGCTGTTGGTGACCGATACGAGGCCGTTATTCCCGTACCCGACGTAGAGGTTCGCATAGTCGTTGCCGCCGCCGTGGGCGATGTCGACGTGGTCAAGGCTGTTGTTTGGATTGTTCGAGGTTATCTCGATGCCGTCCCAGTAGCCGGGCGTTTCAGATTCGCCGTGGAACGTGACCGGGTTCTCCGGGTCGCCCGACGCCACGAGGGCCGCCTCGTCGCGCACCGACAGTCGCGACTCGGACTGCCCGATTACCTCGACACCGGGTTCGATTGTCAGCGTCGCTCCGCCTTTGACGCTGACGTTCCCGTCCAGCGCGACCCGGTGACAGTCGGTGGTGTCCCAGGTGGTGTCTTCCTCGATATTCTCGCTGACGACCTCCGGTTCGCAGTCGGTCGGTGTCGGCGTCGGTTCGGACGTCGGCGTTGGCTCGGACGTCGATGTCGTAGACTCGGTCGGCGTCGATTCGGATCCCGACGGTTGGTCGCTGTCGCATCCAGCGAGCATACTCAACCCGACAGCGGTGCCTGTTGTGAGAAAGTGTCTGCGATCCATACTTCATATTTATCATTATTAATCATTAAGTTATTATCTATTTCCCATACACCGGGAATCATAGATTCCGGTTCGGAGGGCCGTGGTAAATCACCAGATGTAGTTTGGATTCACTGTTTCAGCGACTGCTTAATGTTGTGAACGGTACACATCAAGACGAACTTATGAGACTTACCGTATTACAAAAAAGTGACTCAACGCGCCTGCTAAGAATCAGTCCCATCCGCGGATGGATGGAGGGTGAAAGGGAGTTAACTCGGGACTGTGTACTCGCCGAGCGTTGACGAGGATTCCTGGTCTTCGGAGTTCCACGTGATCGTGACTTTCTCTCCACCAGAGAAGCCAGTCACATTAACTGAGGAACCCGAAGAGATCGTATCTGAGAAACCACCACTATCGAAACTATACGAACCACTACCAACCGCGGTGCCATCTACCTTGACGGTCACGCGGTCCGCGTCGATGTTGTCACCCGTATTGTGCGTGATGACTAGACTATTACTCCCACTACTATTGTAGTCGAAATTAAAGTCCGCTGTCGGAGATGTGTTCGTCGAATCGCCGAGTCCAAGTACGAACGATGCAATCACAGCCGCGAGGATCACCGTAATCGCGACCATCAGGATCACGCCGATCACCGGACTTACGGCGTCGTCGTCGTTGAAGAGTTTCTTGACATCCATTGTGGATCCCGCACGCATCAGCGTGCGTGGTCAAAGCTGTTCACGGGATAGCCAATAAATACCCCGAACGATTTTCCGTTTTCTCAGCGAGAAAATACACTCTCAGAAATGAAATCAGCGACCGCACCAGCAACGATATCTGTACCGACTGATTAGAAGCTTTACGTCCGGCGGTCTTGTCGGCTATAAAGAGATATTTGCCTGATCTGCGAACTTCTATTTTCAGAAGTGATATTGAACGGCGGGGAGTAGCCTGAGGAGATCCCCTGCAACTGCCCGTCGAACAGACGCCTAGGACTGTCTTCGTCGCGTCAGTGAGCAACGTGTTGTCCTCTCGAACTGACCGCCCGCCAAACTCGATTTCCGTGTTGTCGTCTCTGCGACTCGACTGTCCCTCCCTCTCGCAGACGAATATCTCGAAAAGTAATTGAACTATCGCTCCCAGCCCCATACTGTGGCACTGTTTGGGCTCTCGACCGGCGTCCTCGTCGTTTTCGCAATCATCCTTGTAGCGTTGGTGCTATTTGCGACGGAGCTGGTCCCGGTCGATATCACTGCGATTGGTGTGATGGTGACGCTACTGCTCGTCCAGCCAGTTACCGAACAACTGACTATGTGGGGACTACTTGGGAAGCCAGTGTACGTCCTCACTGAACCTGGCAGCGAGGTCAGCGCGACTGCACAGGGCCTGTCAGGCTTTTCGAGCACGGCGACGATCACCGTTCTGGCGATGTTCATCCTCAGCGCTGGCGTTCGACGGACGGGTGTGATCCAGGCTCTGGGCTCGAAAATTGCCGCTCATACCCGCGAAGACGAGACCAAACAGCTCGGTGCGACGATTGGACTGGTCAGCCCCATCTCGGGGTTCATCAACAACACGGCGGCCGTCGCGATCCTGTTACCGATGGTCACTGATCTCGCCCAGAAGGGTAAGACTTCGCCCTCGAAGCTGTTGATGCCGTTGTCCTTTGCCTCGATGTTCGGCGGGACACTCACGTTGATCGGCACTTCGACGAACATCCTTGCCAGTGAAATCACTGGCCGGCTGGGCCGGGAACTGGGCATCGCCTACCTCGAAGAGTTCTCTATGTTCGAGTTTACGGCCCTCGGAGCCCTCGTGATGGCTGTCGGTATCGTCTACCTGATGACAGTCGGTCGCTGGCTCGTTCCGGAACGGATCAAAGTCGCCGAGGGCCTCACTGACGAGTTCGAGATGGCTGACTACCTCACGGAGGTCGTCGTCCGGGAGGACTCGCCGATTATCGGCCAGACCGTCCGTTCGGCACTGCAAGAGACGGATCTCGATGTCGATCTCGTGCAGCTGATCCGCGATGACGAGACGTTTCTCGAACCGCTCGGACCGAAAGTCATCCAGCCCGGCGACGTGTTCACTGTCCGGACTGACCGGGACACGCTCGTCGAGGTTATGGACGCCGACGGACTGGATCTGCTCGCAGACATCGAGGTGACTGACGACGAACTTGAAAGGCCCGAGAGCGGACACAACTTGGTCGAAATCGTCATTGCGCCCGGCTCGTCGCTGGTCCGGGAAACCCTGGCAGGCACGAACTTTCGCGAGCGCTACGACGCGACTGTGCTGGCGCTGCGACGCGGTGACGAACTCCTCCGCGAACGGATGGACAAAGCACAACTCCGGGTCGGGGACACGCTTCTCGTTGAGGCGACGACCGACAGCATCGACCGACTGAACAACAACCGGGATTTCATCGTCGCCCAGGAAGTCGAGCGTCCGGACTACCGGCAGTCGAAGATCCCCGTCGCCGTTGGTATCGTCGCCGCAGTAGTTGGAGTGGCCGCGGCAACGCCGGTCGACATTGCGACGGCCGCGATGGCCGGTGCGCTCGGAATGGTTCTCACCGGCTGTCTCAAACCGACTGAGATCTATGATTCCGTACAGTGGGACGTCATTTTCCTGCTGGCGGGTGTCATCCCGCTCGGGATTGCACTTGAAGTCACTGGTGGTGCGGAGTTGATCGCTGACACGATCGTCGCAATCGCGCCCTCGCTGCCGCCCATCGTCGTCCTCGGGGTGCTGTACGTCGTGACTGCTCTGCTGACGAATGTGATATCGAACAACGCGTCGGTCGTGTTGATGATCCCCGTCGCCGTAGAGGTCGCCACCCAGTTGGGCGCCAACGCCTTTGCCTTCGTCCTCGCGGTGACGTTCGCGGCCTCGACGGCGTTTATGACGCCGATCGGTTATCAGACGAATCTCTTCGTGTACGGTCCTGGTGGCTACCGCTTCACCGACTACATTCGTCTCGGCGGACCGCTACAGGCAATTCTCGCGGTCGTTACGACACTCGGTATCGCCTTCATCTGGGGCCTGCAACCCCCCGCGTGACCTACCCACTCGCTGGCCTCGGTACTCCCCGGGACAGTCAACGCCTGCAATCGGCTACAGTACTGCGGGCACGATGACGGTGAAACCGGCGACGAACGCCACGTCCAAATACGACAGGAGGAGTACCAGCAGTGCGCCTGGAACTCCGGCAAGCGCAACAACGAGCAATGATAGCGGAGTGACTGCAACTGACAGCCCGAACAGCGCGTCGGCGAGCACGAACACCACTAGCCCGACCACCGCGTTCCAGACGAACGGCTTGATCGCCTTGACGACCTTGTATGCACCAAACAGCAGTGCGAGAACGACGAGGACAAGGCCGACCTCGATGGGCGTTACCATATCCGACACGAGGACTGGGAGCGGTATGTGTCTTCGGGCCAACCGGTGTTCCACACGCTTTACTGGTCGGTCCCTCGCTCAGAATCCGACGGCATCATAATCTATCGCGGTCTCAAGTGGGAACACGCCAACTGTGTCGACCGAGAGCGTGCCGGACTCGTCGCTCGCGACTGTCACGAGGTTCGTCTCGTCTACGCCGGCCGGCACCGATAGCTGCACCGCGTCGTCTTCGAAGTTCAAAACGACGAGTACTCGCTCCGGACCTGTGACACCTGATTTGTGGGTCACATCGCGGACGAACGCCGTTGCTAGCGTCCGGCTGTCGGTCTCGATCGGCTCAAGGGTCGCTTCGGATCCAAGTACGTCGAGTCTGTGATACAACTCGATTAGCGTCCGATAGAACGACAGGTGATCGCTGTCGTACTCAGCCCAGTTCATAAACGCACGCTGACGACCGCCAGGCCGGACGTCGGTTCGTGGGACGATCTCTCCGTCCCGGATTCCGCGGCTGTCTCCCTCACCCCGATGACGACCTTCGCCGTAGCGGCTGATCGCCCGTTCCTGGCCGTAGTAGATCATCGGGACGCCCGGGAGAGTCACGGTCGCGGCGAAACAGGCCCGCTGGAGTGTCATCGCACGCTCCCACTGTGCCTCGGAGAGGCTCTCGTGGTCGGGATCGGCCGGATCGATCACGGTTTGATTCAACAACCTGAGTTCGTCGTGGTTTTCCAGGGCGTTGAGCAACCGCGTGAATTCGGGATGTCCCTGCTCGTGCCGGGCCAGGACGGCCTCGACTAGGCGGTCTGGGTGTGCTCGGTCGTCGCGATCCAGCGTGGCAACGTCCTGGGCCGTGTGCGTGAACCCGTACGTATCAAAGTGCATATCAAACTGGGAGGCACCGTACGCGGGGTCGTTCGGCAGCGTCTCATCGAGCAGCAGAAACTCCGAGTCGACGCTCCGGACGAGCTCTCGGACCTCCATCCAGAAGCTGTGGGGGATGCCGTACGCGACGTCACAGCGGAACCCATCGACACCGACTTCTCGGGCCCAGAAATCAGCCACAGTGAGGATATACGACCGGAGTCCGAGCGATTCGTAGTTGAAATTGGGCATCCAGCGTGTGTCGGCGAACCCGGTCGGTCGCGGAGCGGTTTCAACAAGCGTCCCGTCTTCCGCATAACGGGGGACATAAACCCGATCAAACCAGTCGAAGGTGGTCGCGTCGTGATCCCACGACTCGACAGTCGGCAGCGACAGAAGGCCGCTGTCTGTCAGCTCGCCCGTTCGATCGATCGTTTCCTGGAAGAGATCGATATCGCGACCGGCGTGATTGATGACTAGGTCGAACACGACCTTGATATCTCGGTCGTTGCAGGCCTCGATGAAGTCTCGATAGGCTTCGACAGGGTCGTCATATCCTTCCGGCACCAGGTCTTCTGCGACCCCCATATACTCGAGAGTCCCGTAGCCGTGGGGGCCGCCGGGCGCGCCGACAGCACCGGCGCTCATAGCTGGCACGATCGGTGTCAACCAGACGGCATCGACACCGAGTTCGTCGAGATACTCGACGCCGCGCGCGCCGGTCTCGCTATCCCCCTCGATCAGCGTCTGGAATGTCGTCTCGCCGGGTTCGCCGGCCCACGATCGCGGGAAGATCTCGTAGATTACTGCGTCGTCGAGCCACGCCGGCGGACGGTTCGGGGTCTCGACAGTTCCGTCGGGATCGAGCTCCAGCACGTCCTGTGTACTAGTCGCCCGTCCGTCGTGTGCGGCCGCGTGGATCCGACAGACCGTCCCCTCGAGCGCGCTGCGAGGGACCCTCGCAGTCGTTCCGTCGTCGTTAATTTCGATGTCGTGAGTCGCCAGCGCGTCGCGATCGTCGGCCAGAAACGCGACCGATATATCTTCGCGAGTAGCGTCGCTCGACGGTGCGAGCCGTGCGTTCGACTCGATGTGGAAGGTCTCGTTACCCTCGTCATAGGTCCCATCGAGTTCGATCCGGGGCGGGTCGGCCTCCGGATCAGTTTCGGGGAACGCGTACAGTGTCAATTCGTGGGATTCGTCGGGCGCGTCGAGCCGAAGACGATAGCGGCCGGGCACGTCGGCTTCGAACTCGGCGACGGTGTCGTCTCCGGTGTCGTACCGTGGTACCGCCGTCGTCGAGGTCCCAAACGAGAGCACATCGCCATCACTTTCCTCGGGAACCGAGGCCACTGTCCACTCGAACTCTGTGGAATCGTATTCTGTGGGTGTGGCCGACAGCTCAGGTAGTCGTGGAGAGAGGTTGTCTCGGCCGTGATCGTGCGGATCGATAGTAGCGTCCATATCGAGCCCAGTCGTGTCGGCTCTGAGGACGAAGACGGGATCGCGGATCGGGTCGCCGACGGTTACGAACCGCGGCGGACCGGGATGATACGATTCGACTGGGGTCTGTGGCTCGAACCCATTGACCATTGACATCGTACTTCAGTGTCCCGGGGTAAATAACGAAACGCTTTACCGCTCCACCACACTACGGTGTGATGCGGGGTCGTGGGGTAGCTTGGTAACCTTCGGGCCTTGGGTGCCCGTACCCCCGGTTCAAATCCGGGCGACCCCATATCGTATATTAATAAAGTAGACGAATCTGTGTGTTCTGCTCCACTCCCGACCTGCGCGTTCTGTGGGTGTTCCATCACTGAACCCCAGCAGCGTGACCGGAAGCGTCTGCCGTTTATGAGGTATTGCCCGGACTGCGGCACGTGCCTCTATCGTGAAACCACCGCCTGCGGTGTTCTGCGCAAGATCAATTGAGTGTCTCTCTTCTTCTGTCCGACGACATCTGTCTCGAAGAGTGGGTCTCGTGCCCTGATGGGTATGACAACAAAATAGACGTGGTAGCACACTCTGGCGACCGTGGTGGCATCAAGTGCTACGGGCACGGTCGGAAGATCGAGGAACCGGTCGAATCCTCCGAACCCAACCACAGACTGCTGTAGGGCGAATGTGTCTCGGTGTTTCCAATTGTGGAAATAGCTCCCGAACAATTATCACTGCAGGCTTACACGGTCATCCAGTATGGCTGCCGTTCCCCCCCACTGCTGTACTGGACGATCGATTGCGACCTGCGAAACTGAGGGACAATAGCGATGCCGAAACTCCTAGACGAGCTCTCGGGATTCGAGTTCGAGGATATGATGGAAGATGTCTTCCGGAACCTCGGGTACCAGAACGTCCACCAAGCCACGAAGACCGGGGATGAGGGCCGAGACATCATTATGGAAGAGCAAGTCAACGGCCGGACCCGCGCGGTGATCGTCGAGTGCAAGCATACCGACACCGTCGGTCGGCCGGTGATCCAGAAGCTCCACTCCGCCGTCTCGACGTTCGACTTTGACGGCCCACGGCGCGGCATCGTCGCGACGACTGGGACGTTCACTGGACCGGCGAAAGAGTACGCTGCGGACCTCCAGCGAAACAGCGACAACGGGAGTGTCGAACTGCTCGATGGGAACGATCTCAGGGAGATTGGCGAGGAGATCGGGCTTGATCTGTACAACGGACGAATCGAGGTGATTTGCGAGGAGACGCTACGACCGACCCATCCCACGGGACCGAAGGACAAGCCCGCACGCGAGGCGTTCCGAGAGATTGAGAACCTCGATCCGGAACAGATCGGAGACACACTATGTGAAGCCGTATTCAAGCCGGCGTTGGAAGTGTCGGCACGGATCGACGCGACGTTCGAGACGAGTGTCGGCGTAATCCATCGGATCAACACGACTGATCAAGTCCCGATTGCTGGCGACCGGAGTCAACCGGAGACTCTCCCATCGTCGGTAAATCGGCTTGTCCGGAACAACCGCTCACAAGCGGTCGATATGGCCACTGGGCGGTTTGAGCAGACGTTCGACAGGGTTGATATTCAACACTTCGACCGGACCGAAACGGAGTACAAGGACTGGGTGGTCGATAAGCTACAGAAGAAGCACACGGAGACGGTACATTACACCGGCGACAACAACGTCGATTACGACAAGACCTGCAAGCCAAAACAGTCGGATATCTCTGTTCAGTCGATTGATCCAGTCTACGTTCCGGAAATATCTATCGAGGCCAGCCTCGGACAGTACCGCTATCCTTACGAGTGCTACGTAGCCGGTCCCTCACATACGACGAAAGAGGACGGGATACGGAAGTGTGTCCACTGCGGCACGAGCGACCACGACGAGACGTACACGTTCTGTGAGAACTGTGGATCGATCAACTGCGAGAGCCACATCAAGACCGAACGCGTCGAACAGGAACCGGTCTGTACGGGCTGTGCGGTGACCGACCGATTCGCGCTGCAGACGAAGTATTTCTACGACGAGGAGAACCGCGACCAGTTCCGACGGGAGTACGAGCAAATGCCAGTCCACGAGAAGGCGATGGAGAATCCACCACTCGTTGCTGGCGGTGTTATGACTGCGATTCTCGGAGCGCTATTCGTTCTCATACAGTTCGGTCTGTTGTAGGCACTATAAAGCGTTATCTCAAATTGAAATAGGAAGGAAGCTACAAGTCGAGCCCAGATGAAGTAATTCAGTGTATGCCGAGCGAAAAGGCCTCCCCGTGGCTACGTAGCAGTGTCATCCACAACTGTACTGAACCTTCTGGCTGTCGGGTGAGAGTATGAGCGATGACGAGCTCACCGACAAACAGCGGGCGATTCTGAAGAAGAAGAAGAAAAATCCGGAGATGAGCAACGAGGAGATCGCCATCGAGACCGACGCGTCTGCTTCGTATGTGAGTCAGGTCACGAACGAGTACGACGAGTCTGACCTCAACGACGGGAACAGTGGGCTATTCTGGTTGATCGTCATTGCGATGATCATCGGAGCCCTTGCCCTCGCTGGCGGCGGTGACGGCGGATCGTCGAGTTCGCTGCTGTTGCTCGTTGCCTCGGTACCGAACGTGACACCCTCCGGTTAGTCTTAGAGTGCCGCTTCGACGGCCTCGACCACAAGCTCTCCTCGCTCTTCTTCATACTCGGGAAGATCGGTGTGTTTGAAGACCGGATATACGGCGAGCTTCAATCGCATAGCTGTCGGACAGATACACCCCGAGAACCCCCATAGCTGAGTGTATCGTCGACATCATCTAATAGATCGCCATCGATATTGAGGCTCGAATTTACCATCTTATCTAATTAGCAACAGACAGGCAGCGTTATCGGATTCACACTTTAGCAATATTGAAGTGGCTATATTAGCAACTTGCGGTGTCGCCGTCTCACTCAATAGGATGTGAGACGAACTTTCGGTTCCGGATGTCTGGTGTGGGATACGACAATGCCGGTCGACCACATCCGCGATCCGGATGTCTACACTGCGTGCTGTCCTGAGTCCCACTACACAGTTTCGGGGAGCCACCCACCGTCGACCTCGACGTTCTGCCCGGAGATGTAGCCGCTGTCTGGATCGAGGAAAAAGAGGAGCGCCTGTGCCAGATCGTCCGTACTTGCCCAGCGACCACGGGGTGCTTGCGCCGGGAACTCATCGGAGTTTTCGACGACGTACGGCGAGACGGCGTTGACTGTGATGCCGTCGTGCTGAGTGTCGGCCGCGAGCATCCGCGTGAACATCAGGACGCCGGATTTGGCCGCGAAATACGGGAAGTTCTGCGTGTTGACCAGTCCTTTCTCGCTGGAGGCGTAGCCGATGTTGACGATCCGTCCGTATCCCTGCTCGCGCATCGCCGGCAGGGCCGCCTTCGAGCAGAGATACGTCCCGTTGAGGTTTGTCTCCAGGACCGTGTTCCAGGTCTCGAAGTCGATCGTCTCCCAATGACGGGGCGCGAACGCGCCGACGTTGTTCACCAAGATATCAACAGTCCCGAGCTCCGCCTCGACAGTTTCGAACATCGTGGCGACCTGGTCCGGCTCGGTCACGTCCGCCTGGACGACCGTCGTCCGCGCGCCCCGCTCGCCAGCCTTCCGAGCGACTTCGGCGGCCGCGTCGTCGCTACTCCGATACTGGACGGCCACGTCTGCCCCGCAGTCGGCGAGTTTGAGCAGCAACTCCCGACCGATACCTTTCGCGCTCCCGGTCACGAGCGCGATCTGCCCGCTGAGATCCGGTTCGATCATACCCACTGTTGGGTTCGGTGGGCCAAAAGTCAGCGGCTTTCACCGTCTCGCTTTCCCCCTCCCCATCTGTTGGCAAACTTATATAATCCAGTCCGTCGAAGGGCCGATATGGAGTACGATATCGATCACAGACCGTCCTACGCACTCGTCACGGCTGAACTGAATCAAGGCGACTCGCTCGTCTCCGAAGCAGGTGCGATGGTGAGTCACACCGACGGTATCGAGATTGAAACCAGTGCTGACGGCGGAATGCTGAGTTCGATCAAGCGCAAGGCCTTCGGCGGCGAGTCGTTCTTTATGAACACGTTCACCGCCGAGCGGCCAGGGCACGTGACGCTTGCGCCGCCGTTGCCGGGCGACGTAATCCAGTACGGCCTGAACCAGAACACACTGTACGTACAGTCGGGGTCGTTCGTCGCCGCGGAACCGAACGTGGACATCGACACTGAGTTCGGCGGGGGCAGGACCTTCTTCGGTGGGGAGGGGCTGTTCCTGCTGAAGCTGACCGGGACGGGGTCGGCGTTTCTCTCAAGCTACGGCGCAATCGAGTCCAAGGAACTCGATCCCGGTGAGTCGTACACCGTCGATACGGGCCACATCGTCGCATTTGAGGGCACTACCGACTTTAACGTCCGGAAGGTCGGTGGCCTGAAATCGACGTTGCTTAGCGGGGAAGGACTGGTCTGTGAGTTCAGTGGACCGGGGACAGTCTGGCTGCAGACCCGTAGTCCCGACGCGTTCGTCTCCTGGCTCGTTCCGAACCTTCCCAGTGGCGACAACGGCGGCGACGGTGGATTCGATATTAACTTCTGAGCGCGTTCTCGACGGCGCTGGCGATGTCCCGGGCTTTTTCGGCCAGTGTCTCCGGGACGTCACCCCCGTCGACGGCCGCGTCGAGTTCGTCGTCGTCGACCCGCTGGACTGTCCCGTCAGCGTGTTTGATCACGTCGACGTGCAAGTCGACGTAGCGCACACTGTTCGGGAATATCTCGACGGGCGTACAGACGTTGATGTAGGTCCCGCGTTTCTCGCCGTCTGCTCCCTCGTAGACCGTCGGATACCACCACTTGCCTTCCGTGAACTTCGTCCGCGCGACGTCGCCGGTCTGACGTTCGACTCCAAGCCCGTCGTAGGTCCCGCCGGGAGACATCTCCCGCTCGACGCGGATCGTCCCCTCCGAATCGTATTCGATCACCTCGCCACGTCCGAGTCGGATGCAGTGGCCGGCCGGCTTGCCGTGGTCGATCGCAACAGTATCGCCCTTTGTCGGGCCGAACTGCCGAGACACGGCCTCGAAGGGGAACTCACCGTTCCCGTCACAGACTGCTTCGACGAAATCGACCGCCGCGCTGGCTCGTTCGTCGCCGGCCTTGATCCGGTGGTGTCCGGCCATTGTCGACGTGACCTCCCGGCGGAGTTCGTCGAGTTCGAACCGCGCTTCCCGACCGAACCAAGTCCAGACCGTCGGCTGCCCATCGAACACCGTATGTGGTGTCTCCGCTACCGGGCCAGCCGCTTCGGTCGCCTCATCGATCGCGTTTGCTCGGTCGACGGCCGCATCGAGCGTGTCACCGAGTGCGTCGAGGCTGGCATCGTCAGCTGTCCGATCCCACACAGCGCGCCATCCGTCGGGCGGATTTGTCGAGAGTAACTCCACGAGTTCGGGCTGTCCGCTCGATCCCGCCGTGCCGTCTCGGACCAGCGTTACCAGCGGACGCTGCACTCGAAGCGTCGTGTCGAGCACTGGCCGGCCGTTGTCCCACGGTGGCCGCGGTTCGGTCACCTGTACGCGCAGCGAGTCGCCTTTTGAGACGTGTTCATCGCTGTTGGAGAAGGGTAGAAATCCGGAGCGCTCACCTAAATCGAGGATCGCACCGCTCCCTTTGGTCTCGGTGATAGTCGCATCAAAGACGGCCCCGCGTGGCGCGTCAGCCTGCCAGGTGAGCGTATCCCGGCTGATCGCTGCCAGTCGGTCGCGAACGGCGAGCGCTTCGGGGCCGACGACCCCGACGCCTTGCCGATCGTCTGTCGTTTGGACGGTCACGTCGGCCGGTTTGGGATCGAACTCGCGGTCGAAACGGTCGTCGATCGCCGGCGATGCCTGGACGACTTCGAAGTCGTCCGCCGTGGCAAGGGCACGAGTCAGTGCGGTCGTGTATATCCCTCTGACCTTCACGCGGGCAGCGTCACTCATAGCTGGGAACCTGTTCGACACGGCTCGTTCGGTTCCGGCGACGCAGTAACACGTCCCGCGGCGGTACGACGGCTCGATAGAGACAGTAACGAGCGAACGTCCATCTTGGCCGCTGATTCGCGGCCCGGCGTTGAAAACGTCGCGGTTACGACTACAGTGCGTTCAACACGAGAATGAGAACGCCGAACATAGCACCGAACGCGACCACGGTCTTTGGGTCAATCCGGATCGCGTTTCGATCTTCGGCGTCGAAGTACCGGACGAGGCCAGCACTAGACATTAGTCCGCTGTCGTCAGAGCTCATACTTGCCTTTCTATCATTCGGCGGCGTAAGTGTTTCGACCTGCCAGTACGACTGGACCGACCCGGCCGATATCGGCCAGTCGGGAGGCCACCAGTCACGATGAAACCCTCAAGTCGGTGGCACCCGAACAGGGAGATATGACAGCTGGCAACGGGGTGGAGTTGTCGGTCGCCGGCGCACGAAAGCGCGACGCCGGCCGGGGTATCGCCCGGCTGCCCGAACCGGTCCGGCGTCGGCTGGGAATCCTGAGCGGCGATTCGATCGTTATCGAAGGCGACCAGGAGACGGTCGCGAAAGTCTGGCCGGGTGACGGCGAGGAGGCGGTGATCCGGATTGACGCGGATACGCGGTCGAATGCGGGCGTGACGATCGGTGATGCCGTCCGCGTCAGACCGGCGACAGTCTCGACGGCCACGTCGCTTACAGTCACACCGACGGAACCACTCGAGGAGTTCGAGGCGGATTCGATCGCCCCGCTCGTCGAGGACGGACTGGCTGACCGACCGGTACGAGCGGGCGAACAGTTCCACGTCGAAGGTATTGGTGGCTTTCGGGTCGTCGATACCACTCCGGGCGGCTCGGTTCGCGTCGAGTCCAGTACCACTGTGCGCGTCGTGGAAGACACCCAACCGAACCGACAGACCGACAGCGAGGACCGGTCGAGCGATGGGGATGCCGCCCGGGCCGACGACGGTGAGGACGGGACGACCTACGAGGACATCGGTGGTCTGGACGAGGAACTCGAGCGCGTTCGCGAGATGATCGAACTCCCGCTGTCAGAACCCGAACTGTTCCGACGGCTGTCCATCGCACCGCCGAGTGGCGTCTTACTGTACGGCCCGCCGGGGACCGGTAAGACGCTGATTGCCCGGGCGGTTGCAAACGAGGTCGACGCCTATTTCGATGTCATCTCCGGCCCGGAAATCGTCTCGAAGTACAAGGGTGAAAGCGAAGAGCGACTTCGTGAGGCGTTCGATCAGGCGACCGAAAACGCGCCGGCGATCTTGTTCATCGACGAGGTTGACTCGATAGCGGGCGCTCGCGATGACGACAGCGATATGGAAAACCGCGTGGTCGCCCAACTCCTGACGCTGATGGACGGACTCGAAGACCGTGGCCGTGTCGTGGTCATCGGTGCAACCAATCGCGTCGATGCAGTCGATTCCGCGTTGCGCCGTGGTGGTCGATTCGACCGCGAGATCGAGATTGGCGTCCCGGGTGTCGAAGGGCGTCGGGAGATCCTTGACGTACATACACGCGGGATGCCGCTGGCAGATGACGTCGATCTCGATCGACTCGCCGACCGGACACACGGGTTTGTCGGTGCTGATATCGAATCGTTGACGACCGAGGCCGCGATGTACGCGTTGCGACGCGATACCGATCAGCCGACAGTCAATCGCGAGGACTTCGAGGCGGCACTGGCCTCGGTCGACCCGTCGGCGATGCGCGAGTACGTCGCCGAGTCTCCGAACGTTGACTTCGACGCCGTCGGTGGGCTGGACGACGCCAAGCAGACGCTCGAACGGGCTGTCGAGTGGCCACTCCAGTATGGACCGTTGTTCGAGGCCGCCAACACCGAACCGCCCAGCGGTGTCCTGTTACACGGCCCCCCCGGAACTGGCAAGACGTTGCTCGCGCGGGCGCTGGCCGGCCAGAGTGGGGTCAACTTCGTCCACGTCAACGGTCCCGAGATACTCGATCGGTACGTCGGCGAGTCCGAAGAGTCGGTCCGAGCGGTGTTCGATCGAGCCCGTCAGACGGCTCCGACGATCGTCTTCTTCGACGAGATTGACGCCATTGCGGGCCGACGTGGGGACTCCAACGAGGTAACCGAACGCGTCGTCTCCCAACTACTGACCGAGTTGGATCGGGTCGCCGAGAACCCGAACCTCGTCGTCGTCGCCGCGACCAACCGCAAGACTGCGATCGACGACGCGCTGTTGCGACCCGGACGGTTAGAAGAACACGTCGAAGTGTCACTTCCGGATGCGACGGCACGCCGAAAGATCCTTGAGGTACACACGCAAGACAAGCCACTCGGTGATGATGTCGACATAGATATGCTGGTCGAGAAGACCGAAGGGGCCTCGGGAGCAGAGATCGAGGCCCTCGTTCGCGACGCGTCGATGGCCGCGATCGACGACGTGGCGCTGGCGTACGACCCTGAACGGGCCAGCGACCACGCAGACGAGGTCGAGATAACTGCCGAGCACTTCACAACAGCACTCGAAAACTGATCGGGAAGGCGAGGTGAGAGGGGCGGACGAGGTGGGAGATGACCGTCCGGACGGTCGAGGCGAGCGGCGTGGCCGAGCAGCGAGGCGGATCGTTGGTCTGCCGGTATCGACGAGAAAAGCGTCGCACCGGCGTTTCTCCGGTATGGACTGCTAGCTTATAAAGGGTCCTGTCCAAGACTAAGCAGTTAGATCGCTCGGTCAGGCCCAATGTGCGATCGAACGACCGGCTGGACCCGCGCCGGGCCGAACGTGTGTTTAATCGCCGTAGACACCGTCGGCGGAAGCCGGTTCCAGAATGTCGGCGAGGTACGACTGTACGATCGGCAGCACGAGATAACACCCATATGCGATCGAGCCGCCGACAATGAGGTCACTCACCCAATGAATACCCAGGTATAGCGTCGAAACTGCGACGAGGGCGGTGATACTCCAACTGAGGAGTTTGTACAGTTTATGTTTGGGCGCGTGCAGCGAGGCCGTTACGGCCAACGCGAGGTGAAGACTCGGCATCGCCTTCTGGAGCGTGTCAATTTTCGTCACGGATGCACCGATGATGCCGCTCCCCTCGTACAGTAGTGGCTGGACGCCATCGATGACGTACCCTGTGACCTCAACAGGGCTGAAATAGAAAAATGGCGTCGCTGCCGCGACGACGGCGGTGTACGTGAACGCGTAATCGATGTGGCGGCTACCCCGCTCATATTTGAGGAACACGTAGGTCAGCCCCAGCAACAGTGGATACAGGCCGATGTAGACGAACGTGAAAAACTGGGTGAGAAGCGGGTGTGTGATACTCTGGAACAGTGCGACGAGATCTCCTTCTAATCCGTAGACTGTCGTCGTTTGCAGCTGATACGGGGACACCTTCGATGCGATGCTTGCGATGCCCGATACGATGAGGGGAGGGACGATATACCGGAGATCGTGGGAACCAATCGGCACGTTCATACAGAGAGCTCTCGTGATTTATATCTGGCTAGAATTATTTATAATCACAGCATTTCCGATAGCCAAAACCCGGCAATATATGCCGTCGTATGGGCTGAGTGAGTGAAGACGATCGCGATTTGCCTTTCACTTGCGGTGCACAGGAGCCATCACCCACCGGACTACTTGTGCCGCTGCGCGCTCAAGTACTGTGCACCAGTCGCTAATCGTGTACTGTTCGCAGCAAAAAGCCGGTGGAGGGATTTGAACCCTCGGCCTATTCCTTACGAAGGAATCGCTCTCCCAGTCTGAGCTACACCGGCACGCTCACGCACCGACTCTGTCATCGTCTCCGGCAGGTCGTCGGCACAGTGCGATTGCAATTACCAGTTGGAGCGAATACCACAATAAGGGTTGCGAATCGGACGCCATTAGCGAGTCAGTCGCACGTCTAGACAGACGTTCAACTCGTGGGGTGCGTACGACCGAACTGGGTGTCGAGTTTCGATGGTCACATCGTAGCCTGCTGGTTCGGCGGCGTCACGAATCGCCGCCTCACCCGGCCCGTACGGGTCATCCTCGTTTTGGATGTCGTAATAGTGAACGACCGCCTCCGCCCCTGCCAGGTCCACAGCGGTCGCGAGGAACTCGTCGGCGCTGTGGGGCAGGTTCATAACGATCCGGTCGGCCCAGTCGGTGTACCTGTCGGACACAGTCCGAACGTCGCCGGCGATGGCAGTGGTGCTGTCGGCGACGCCGTTACGTTGTGCGTTTGCCCGGAGATACTCGATAGCGGTTTCGTTGATGTCGACGCCGACTACCGTCGCACCGTGTTTGGCCGCCGGGATCACGAACGGCCCGACGCCGGCGAACATATCGAAAAAGCGCTCGTCCGACTGCACCTGCTCGATGACGCGATGGCGCTCGGTCGCCAGTCGCGGCGAGAAGTACACGTCGGCGACATCGACCAGAAACTCGCTGCCGTACTCCCGGTGGACGGTCTCGGTGCTGTCTCCGGCCAGCACGTCCCAGTCCCGGATGCGTTGTTCGCCTTTCACTTTCGAGGCACGGTTGAGGACCGTCTCAGCAGGGATCGCTGACTCGACGATCGCGTCGGCGATCGAACCTGCGCGTTCGGGGTCGTCCTCGTCGATGATGACGATCTCACCGAGACGTTCGTAGGTTGGCTCGAATCCCAGGATATCGGCAGGCAACGTCTGGGTCTCTCTGGGCGGCACATCGCGGGTTACGACAGACAGGTCAGTGGGAACGTCATCGGGACTGACGACTGGCAGATACAACTCGCCGTCCGTGTGGACGATATCGTAGTCGTGATCCAGCAGTTCGGCCTCGGCGAGACGCTGTCGCGTCGTCTCGCCGTCCTCGCGGGCGACACGAACGCACGGGCGTTCCATACCGACCACTCGCCGAGCGCCGGCGGTAAGCGTGTCGGTTGGCTTATTCACCAGCAACACCCAGTAGCCGTATGCTCACCTTTGTCGGACTGGGACTGTACGACGAGCGCTCGATCACCCTCCAGGGCCGGGACGCCCTCAAGCAGGCCGATCGCGTCTTCGCTGAGAGATACACCAGCAGGCTCGTCGGCGCGGAGTTCGATGACGTTGAGGCCGCACACGATATCGATATCGAACTCCGGACTCGCGAGGGGGTCGAACGGAATCCCGACCCGATCCTTGATGCCGCCCAGACAGGGGACGTGGTCTTCTGTACCGCCGGCGACACGATGATCTCGACGACTCACGTCGACCTGCGCCTGCGCGCCCACGAACGCGGCATCGACACCCGGATCGTTCACGGCACGACTGCAGCCGCGGCAGCAAGCTCGCTAACTGGCCTCCAGAACTACCGCTTCGGGAAGGCGACGACGCTCCCTTTCGAGTCCTCACACGGCGGCGACGGCGTCCCCGACAGCGTCATCGAGACGATCGAGGCCAACCGTGAGCGCGGGTTACACACACTGGTCTTTCTCGATATCAAAGTCGACTCGGACCGTGAGGAGTATCTGACTGGCGACGAGGCCGCCGCGATGCTCGCGGCTGACTGGGACGAGACCGTACCGGCTGTCGTGATTGCACGAGCGGGTAGCCCCGACCCGATCGTACGGGGTGACCGACTCGGCGCGCTGGCCGAGGAGACGTTCGGCAAGCCGTTGCATATGCTTGTTATCCCCGGAACAGTACACCACATCGAGCGTGACGCCCTGGTCGAGATTGCCGGTCTCCCGGCCGAGGCCGCCGATCTCGCCTAACTGCGACGCAGTCAGGCGGTTTCTTCGCGGCGAGTCGACCCGTGTTCTCCGTGTGTATCGACCCCGAGCGCACTCTGCAGGTCATACTCCGTTCCCGTCAGGACGTACAGCGCCTCGTCGACGATCACGAGCACCTCGGGAAGCAGTCGGATGACGATGTACGTGATGGCCACCAGCGCAATAACCGAGAGGAACTGCGCGAGAATGCGGTCAGCGACGATGTAGGACACTTCGACTCGGTTGACGCCGAACGTCGACATCACGAACTCGGGGAAGACCTGCAAGCGCTGGTAGCCGAACGAATAGGCGATGAACACGTTCCGGGCGATGTTGAGCAGCCAGATGATGCCGACCGCGACCGCGAGTGCTTTCACCTTGCGCGCTAGCGGAGCGCGGACGGCCCCGATCAGGCCGCCGAAGATGGCCATACTGCCGACCCCGGTACACGCCATCTTGATCGTATACGAGATAGCGCGCACATCGGGAACGTGGAAGAAAAACGTCTTGTGATACGGTTGGACTGGCTTGGTGGGACCCAGCCCCGCCGGGAAATTGTTCCCGGCGATCACCTCGAAGTCCGCGCCGAGAACGGAGAGCACGGCCGCGGTCTGATCAGTGACGATCGAGATTAGTGGGTTCCGGAGGAAGGGAAGCGTCGAGAACGGGAGATAGATCAGCCACGCGACGGCGACTGCTCGTGAGACGACCATCAAACGGTCACGACCGTTCGCCAACAGGTAGCCGACGTACACGGAGAGCGGGATCGCAGCGACGACGGCGATGCCCTCGGTAATCGATTTCTGGTCGAACACGAACTGATAGATAGCTGAGACCCAAAACAGCGCCAGTACGCCCCAGCCACTCGCCAGGACATATCGGGCGAGTCGCCGGTCGTATGCCTCAGCGACCGTCCCGACGAGGAAGACGAGCAGTACCAGCCACGAGAGCGGGCCCCACCATTGGTGGGCCCACTCGAACGCGCCGACGAATCCGAGCACCATCGAGTGCCACCACGTAAACAGATGATAGATATAGGTCTTGCCGTCGTGGATGTGGGTTGGTATACCATCTCATATCGCGTGCGAGCACGGCTCTCAAAAGTTTTATTCGTTTCAACACCGTCGATTCGCGTACGATGCACGTCGGTGATCGATTTACACCGCGGTCCGAATGATCACCGACCGCCAGGTCTGCGATTTTCCGCCCGCGGGGGCGGTGTGATTCACCATGGCTAACTCAGAACAAGAGCGATCCGTATCGGTCGTACTGCCAGACGGTTCAGAACTCTCCTTCGACGAACCGGTCACTGTTGAGGACGTCGCCTACGAGATCGGCCCCGGACTCGGCGAGGACTGCCGGGCCGGCCGAGTCGACGGCGACCTGGTTCCGCCTGAGTACGTGATCACCGACGACGCCGAGATCGAGATCGTTACGCCCGGTAGCGACGATTACGTTCATCTCATTCGTCACTCGGCGGCCCACGTCTTCGCCCAGGCGCTACAGCGTCTCCATCCCGAGGCCAAACTCGCGATCGGTCCCTGGACTGACGACGGCTTCTACTACGATATCGCGAACGTGGACATCGACGAGGACGATTTCGAGGAGATCGAAGCCGAGATGGAGGCGATCATCGAAGCCGACTACACGATCGAGCGCACTCTTCGTGATCGAGACGCAGCCGAGGAGATCTACGCAGACAACGAGTACAAACAGGACATCCTCGACACCGAAGCCGCAGGCGAGGACCCGATTTCTTTCTATGTCCAAGACGACTGGCAGGACCTCTGTAAAGGCCCACACGTCGAATCGACCGGGAAGATCGGCGCGAGCAAACTCCTGCAGATTTCCTCGGCGTACTGGCGCGGCGAGGAGGAAAACGAGATGCTCACCCGGGTCTACGGGACGGCTTTCGCTGAAGAGGACGAACTGGAAGCGTTTCTCGAACAGCGCCGCAAAGCCGAGGAACGTGACCACCGCAAGATCGGCCAGGAGCTGAACCTCTTTTCCATCGACGAAACGACCGGCCCCGGACTGCCGCTGTATCATCCCAACGGCAAGACCATCCTGAACGAACTCTCGGAGTATGCGGGGCATCTCAACCGCGAAGCCGGCTACCGGGAGGTCGAAACCCCACACGTCTTCCGCACCGAACTGTGGAAGCAGTCGGGCCACTACGAAAACTACCGGGACGATATGTTCCTGCTAGACGTCAACGACGAGGAGTACGGCCTCAAGCCGATGAACTGCCCGGGTCACGCCACGATTTTCGATCAGCAGCAGTGGTCCTACCGCGACCTACCGGTGCGATACTTCGAGGACGGGAAAGTCTACCGAAAGGAACAGCGCGGTGAACTGTCGGGGCTCTCGCGCGTGTGGTCGTTCACGATCGACGACGGCCACCTGTTCGTTCGCCCGGATCAGATCGAGGCAGAGGTCCAGTCGATTATGGACATCATCCTCGACACGCTTGATACGTTTAATCTCGATTACACCGTCCAGTTCGCCACCCGCCCCGAGAAATCCGTCGGCGGCGACGAGATTTGGGAGCGTGCCGAGTCACAACTGGCGGCCGTACTCGACGATCAAGACCTCGATTACGAAGTCGAGGACGGCGACGGGGCCTTCTACGGGCCGAAGATCGACTTTGCGTTCGAGGACGCGCTGGGGCGCAGCTGGGACGGACCGACCGTCCAGCTCGATTTCAATATGCCCGAGCGCTTCGACCTGAGCTACACCGGCGAAGACAACGAGGAACACCGACCGGTGATGATTCATCGGGCGCTGTACGGCAGCTACGAGCGCTTCTTTATGGTGTTGACCGAGCACTACAACGGGAAGTTCCCGCCCTGGCTCGCCCCTGAACAGATCCGGATCCTCCCGATCAGCGACGACCAGATTCCCTACGCCAAGCAGATCAAAAACCGCTATCTCTCGGACTACCGTGTGACTATTGAGGACCGTTCCTGGACGGTCAAGCGCAAGATCCGCGATGCCCACGAGGACCGCGTGCCGTATATGCTCATTATCGGGTCCGACGAGGAAGCGGACGGCACGATCTCCGTGCGTGATCGCAAAGAGCAGGAACGCAACGGTGTCGATCCCGAGACGTTCGCAGACCATCTCGATACGGAAATCGAGCAGCGCCGGACTGATGTGACCTTCATCCAGCAACACGAGAACGGCCAGTAGACCTTTCCCGTTTCAGGCCGGGATTCTAGTACGATGCCGAGAGACACGTCCCGCGCGCAATCGGACACCTTGGGATTCGTTCTCATCGTCGCGCTCGTGCTCGCAGGAGCGGGACTGACAATCGCAATCGGTGGCAGTGGGATCGCTGACACGAACTCGAACAACGAGTTCCAGCGCGCTGAGAACTCGATGACACTGTTTGACTCCCGTGCTGCGATGGTTGCGCTCGGCGACTCGAACGCGCAGCGTGTCTCGCTCGGCCACGACAGCGGCGACATTACCATCCAGGAAGACGCCGGCCAGATGTGGATTACTCACGCAAACTACTCGGGGAGCGGTGAGACCGAGGAGATCTTCAACCAGACTTTGGGGAGTGTCGTCTACGAGAGCGATCGAGGGACTATCGCATACCAGGGTGGCGGTGTCTGGCGGAAATCAGACAGCGGGCGAGCGCAGATGATCTCGCCGCCCGAGTTCCATTACCGCGGGGCAACGCTGACGCTGCCCGCGATCCAGGTAACTGGAGACGGTGCTGCAAGCGGAAGCGTCTCGCTGACGGTAACGCCTCGCCAGCAGGCAGAACTCGTCTATCCGAACGTGACAACAGCTACGGCAAACGGCACCGGCGCCCCGTACGACGAAACGCCGACTAGCAGTTACCGAAACTACACCAACCCGGTTCGGGCAGGGACAGTCAACGTCACGGTCCAAAGCGAGTACGCCGACGGCTGGGAAACGTATTTCAAAGAGCGGACGACTGGTAACACGACACGTGTCGGGCCGAACACTGTTACACTCACCTTGGCGACCACGGAGGGGTCGCCTGGGTCGTTCGAGATGCCGTCGGCGGGCGACAGCGTCAACGCTGGTGCGATCGGTGGCGGACACCCAATCACGGACTTCGAGGTGACGCTTGATGTCGACAAAAAGAACCCTCATTTCTCCTTTTACACCGAGGAAGACTCCGAGGAGTTCGAGATCCACGTCACGTCAGACGTGAATCCGAATTCTGCCAGCTGTAGTCCGAATGCGAACGTCCACGTCAGCGTCTACTACTACGACGGCGACGGTGATAAAAAATACCAGACCTGGGAGTCCGACAGTCTCGATCCCGACGACACAGACGGGATGGAGTGGGTCTGTGACGGCGGTGATCTGCAACTGCGAATCGATTTCGTCTCCGACGCGATCACGATGACGTACGATCGGGTCGGCAGCGATGGCACCTTCCAGCCCAACCCGAATATCGACGAACCGAACTCTGGTACCTCGACCGGCGTGACACGGGGCAACAAGTGGGCGTATAACGACCGGATCAACAACGAGGACGGGTTTAGCTTCCAGTCATCGACAGTGTGGGACCAACACGAGACGGTTTCGTATGAGAGCAGCGGCACGACGTACAATCAAAACGGAACCAGCCCGGACACACAGACGTTAGACGCCGTGACAAATCACTATCTCAGTCTGATGGACAGCAGCATCGACCTGATCGCAAAAGATGGGCCGGGGAGTAGTGACGCGATTATCGAACCGAACTCCCGTGGTACACTCCGGTACGAGGAAGGCGCTGGATCGAGATACGTCACGTTCCTGCACATCACTGAAAACAAAATCAACGTCGAACTCAACTGATTGGCCATCGGACCGGCATCGAAATCACGACTCGAACGCGTAGGTGATCAACGTTCGACTGACGAACACCGACTGGGGACTGTCGATCGTACAGCGGACGTTGTCCGACCGTGGCTGTTGACAGTTTGTTACCCCGTCTTGTGACTCCAGGTAGTCCATCCAGAGGCCACCCCGCGGTGACGGCGCTGTAATGTTGAGGACGATATGCTCGTAGCGCGTCGGCGATTCGGTGAATCCGCTGACCGGCTGTCGCTGACGATTTTTCGCGCGAATCCGGACCGTCGAGCCACTCGTGCTTGACACCGCGCCTTCGTGTTGGAGTTGCACGACCGGAATCACTACACGCCCCGAGTCGATCAGGAACGGTGGTTCGTTGATGAGTAGACCGTTCCCGTCTTGGGTCCGGAACACGGCACCGCCGGAGTAGACCAGTTCGGCGTCACCACTTGCGTAGACGATTGGCTGTGACGTGAACGTGTTCACGAACGACGCGCCAGACTGGTTGATGCCGGTGACATTTATCGTGACTCGCTGGCCGACTTCCAGTCGCGCCGATTCAAGGTTCACTTCGGTCGCGCGACTGGGTGCACCGCCGTCGTGAATGTCAGCCAGATTGTCGGCCAGGACATCGAAGGCCCGCTCTGCGTTGTTGAGTTCCTCCTGATCTCGGGTGTCCTCTAACTCGTCGAACCCGACAACTGAAACGATCGCGACCATCGACACGACGAGTGCAAACACGAGTGCGAACCCGACGACTTCGGTCACTGCACGCTCGTCCATCATTGGTCCCTCCGTTCTAGTACGAGCTTGCCGCCCGCGTAGGTCACCTGTATGGGGCCGCCTGGCGTTTCCGTCGGCGTGACGGCAGTCGTATTCGAAAACTGTGCCGTGACTGTCACGGCTGGATCACGCGTGCGCAACACCAATCTGGGGTTGGAACCACCTTTGACGTTGATGGTATAACTGGATCCACTAATCCGGGACGGGAGCGACCGCTGGACGACGCTGGTACCGTTGTCTGTCGCTTGAGCCAAGCGGTCTGCAGACTCTATATCGGACGCGATCTGCTCGCTTATAACGGCCATTTCCGTGCGGACGCCCGTCTCGCGTTGCTCCTGGACGAAGTTCCCGCCGGCGACGAACAACCCGGCCACCAACAGAAACGCGATTGACAGTCCGAGTACGTATCCAAGCGCCATCGAGACACCACGGTCGTCACGCATCGGTCTCACCCGGAGCAACTCGGACGTCAGTGGCGTACACGTGATCGGCTGACTCGTGACGGAGCGACAGCGTTGCCGAGTACATCACACTCGCCACACGCGGTGAACTGGAGTCGTAGTTGTCTGGATTGTAATCGGTCGTGTTCGCGACCAGCGAAACGGTACCGACGATTGCGTCTGCCTCCTCGAACTTGATGTCATAGTCACCGGCAACCCCAGAAGCGAACACGAGCGGCTCACACGTTTTTCCGTTTATGCTACCACCGGTCACGTCGATCGAGGGCGTCGGTCCGACTGTGCACGCTCCGGATCCATTGACGGCAACCGTCGTGTTGGTGCTGTTGCCATAGATCGAAACGGCCCAGTCGTCGGTGCCGTTGCTGACGGTGACGGTGAACGCGTTGCCGGCCGAATTAGCGAGTGCACTTTGGTCGGTCACGCTGATCTGAAACGCACGCGTCCCGGCGGTGTCTTCCGTGACAACCCACTGTTCGCTCCCAGTTGCGTTCGTAAAGTTCCGCGTCGGATCCTGCTGGGCGACCCGCGTGCCCTCGCTGACCGATCGAACGGAGAGGTCAGTCGCGATTCCGCCGACCGCCTGTATCCGTGCCGTGTCGTTGTACATCGACCGGAGCGTCCGATTAAACGCCGCAGTCCGGTCGACGAACGTTGTTTCGTTATCGTTGGCGTATTCGAGGAGTTGTCCGCTCCCATCGACGATATCTGCTTTGTACGCGATTGCTTCGGACCCGCGGGCGTCCTCTCCCCGGGTGGCCAAGTTCTCCGAATAGATCACCGCGTTCAACATCACCGCGACTGCGAGAAACGACACGGCCAGCACGAACCCGGCGATCAACATCACCTGTCCGCGTGACCGCTCCCCGGACAGGTGCCGGTTGTCACCACTTAGATCCGCCATACGACCACCTCCACCCGGATCGTATTGTAGTATCCACCGTCACCGACATCGGGGGCGTAGAACCCAGTCTCGTTGACGCGGGCACCCTCGGTCGTGTTCGCACGACGAATCTGATCGTCGTCTGTCAACACGACTGTCCTGGTCGCCACGACGGCGTTGTCGCTCGGAACACCGCGATAGATCAACTCTTCGCGTCCGATACCACCGCCGTCCGTCGCGTAGATCAGATTGACGTTGTAAGCAATTCCACGATCACCGAACGACCGCTCGAGGGTTTCCCCGAACGCCGTCGGCATCGTCCGGGTGTAATAGCCGTTTGGAGTGGCTCCGTGGAAACGATCGCTGGAGCCATTCCAGTAGAGTAACGATTCCTTGAGTGTGCCGCTTTCGTGGGCCATCGAGAGAGCACCTGCTGCACTTGCCTGCTGTTGGTTCTCGATGTGTTGGTTGGACGTACTTGCCGACAGCGGCGTGACTGCCGTGATTTGCAATGCGAAGACGACACTCGTGAGCAACAGCAAGGCCGCAACGACTGCCTCGAGAGTGTGCGCCTGCGCTCGCGTTGTTACCATATCATCACCACCAAGAACACGTCTTGGCCGTCGAGTTCGACCACGCGGCGTGCTGTTACCGACGATTGGTCACCAATTGCCGTTCCCCCGGCAGCCAGCCTCGTCGCGCCGCTGTCACAGTCCCCGGATGTGAGTCGCTCACCGGGTGGTTGCGACTCATTGTAACAGAGTGGCGCGCTCGTCCCCGCACTGCCAGCGACGCCCTTGCGGATCGTAACGTTGATTGACTGTTGTCCTGCAATGCCGACGCGCTCGGAGAGATTCCCGCCACTGTACTCACACTCCGCCGGCGGACTCACAGTGGTATCGAAAAAGCCGACAGTACAGTCCGCATCGAGGATGTACGGTGTCGCCGACTCAGTAAGCGACTGCTCGGCCAGCCCGTCGGCGACGCGGTTGACCGTCACGAGGTCCTCCTGCCCACCCTCTTCGAAGGGCTGGAGCGTCCCCGGTACGAATACGAACACCCCCACGAGGACGATCAGGAAAATTGTCACCCCAATCGTAAAATCGAGCGTTGTCTGTCCGCGCTCTCGTCCGCGGTGGATCGGACTCTTATCTCGCATCGTAATGCGGGTCTCCCGCTGTGGTTCTCATCTTGCGGCCCTCAAATCGATGCTTCGTCGTCTGGGATCATACTCTACCGTGCAAGCGCTTATCTGTTGTGGCCAACCACGGCATTGTGTCGTCGTATGCGACCGACCGACAGGGGGCGGGTCGGTTCGATGGGTTTAAGAAATACCCTCGGATACTGTTAGGTGCGACGCGGGCTCGTAGATCAGAGGTAGATCACTCCCTTGGCATGGGAGAGGCCCCGGGTTCAAATCCCGGCGAGTCCATCTAAATTTTACCGCCGTAACGAGAGAAATAGAATCTTCTGCAGAGCGTCTCTACCCCTCGATATCGCCGGAATCGGTAGTTTCGGAACCTCCCTCACGAAAGAGAGTCGATTTCCTTTTTAGATCCGCCCTCTGTTGTCCCGCGGTTTTTGCGAGGGATTACTACCGAGTGACAGCTTCGGGAGGTGAGTGCCGTGCCACGTAGCGGCCAGCGCGTCGATCGCCCCGATCCTGCGGACTGGCCGTTCCCGACTGACGCTTTCGTCCGCGCGTCACGGCTCGTCGAAGACGGTGCCACCGACGACGAAGTACGTGCTGCCGTTGAGGCGCTCGAGGACGGTGGTGCGCCGTGACGCAGTGGGATCAGTACGTCTCCTACCGCTGTCGTCATCCAGAGTGCCAGGAGGCGTGTCTCAATCTGATAGCGACCCCCTACGCGCAGACCAAGCAGTGCCGAGAGTGCTATCACGAACACGATACGGACGAACTCTCGTCGCTCTCACATCACCTGCCCGAGTCGCACCGCAGCCAGATTCCCGAACCTGCTTCTTCAGATTGAATGAGTCTCGCCGAGCCTCCCGGACACCTCGGCGGGCTCGACCTCGCGGATAGATGTAACACACCCGTCTTGGCTGACCTCCTGGAAGAACGCGATCTCCTTGGCTACGGTCAGCTGCTCGACGGAACACTCACCGAACGCGATACCGACAGAGTACGGATAGCGAAGTTCATCGCGGCACATCCGGAAGGTACACCGCTCACCCACATCGTTTCATACTGCGTCAAAGGTATCTCGCCGGACGCCTGTCCGCGCGTCGAAGGCTCCGACGCGGACTACCAGTTTGCATACCGATTCGTCAACGACCTCGCAGAGAAAGAGCCGTCCTACGTCCAGAAAACCGAATCAGCCGGCGTTCTGATGGTACAGCCAGAACTGCCCCTTCTTGACTTGATTACAGAAGGCATTACTCAAACAGCCCACGAACGCGACCTGAAACACGACCGTGAGTTCATCCGCGACTACCTCGCTCGTGTCGATTCCGTCGACGAGCAACTTCAGGAGATGCTGGTGGACGATTTTACATCCTACCTCAACCGGATCGAGGACTACCGCTTACTGTTCGACGTCCACTTTGTCGGTCAGACTGGCGGAAAGACCAAACGCCAGATGACCAAGCGGTACAAAACCCGATTCAACGACTCCGGACGGATCTCGAAGCAATTCGCTCGTTTCAATGACGCTCTCGAATATGGCTACGAACACGCCGACAATGCCGTCCTTTGCACGTTAACCACAGATCCAAAGCGACAAGATTCGCTCCTGGACGCGATCGACTCCATCAACGAGAACTTCAACCGACTGCTTTCGTACTTCGATTCCGATCCATCGACGAAATCAGATACACGGAACTCCAATGTACTCGGCTGGCGTCCCGATCTCGACGATAGTGTGACTGGACGACCTCGCGACCGACCGGAGTACATCAAGGCGCTCGAATTTACTGAGAAAGGATACCCACACCTGCACGTGCTGTTTTTCGACGTACCGTCCCGCGATGGCGACGATATGCCCTGGTTGATCGATAAGCCCGAATTGGCCGCGAAGTGGGCCGACTACGGCCAGGGACGAATCGTTGATATGTACCCGTTGACCTATCGCGACGATCTCGACGAGCTCGAGCCGGAGTTCCAGAGCGACGAAGGTTTCGTCGACTGGTATCGCTTCGGCGACCACGATCACGGCGAAGACTGGGTGCGACAACGCACACGTTCGCACGAGCTGATCGAGTTCGGTGATGACGGTCACGAGAAACAGTCTACAGCTGGTGCATACCTCGGCAAGTATCTGAGTGCGACCTTCGGCTCGCTGCTCGACGCGAGTGAATCCTTCGAAGAGTCGGATGATGAACGGGAGACCTACGCAGACAAAGCCGCAACGTGGAAACTCGCGCTGTACTGGGCTACGAATCGTCGATTCTGGTCGTGCTCGAAGGAGATTACGGAAGGTATCAACCCGAGTAATCACCTCCGAGAGGTAGACGTGCGTGAAGCGGTCCGCCAGTGTTCCCTGGATTCTGTGCGAGCTGCGTCCGAACCTTCGATTTCTGATTCTCTTGCTCGACGTCGCTGGGACGACCTTCGAGACCTCGAAGCAGCGATAGATCGAATGCTGTCTAAGGTAGAGCAACCAGCTGTCCGGTCGATGCTTCCTCAAAACCCATCGTACCAGTGTATTGTGGACTACGTCGGGACCTATGCGTACTGGGATCTGCCTAATGGCAAGATCAGTTCACGACCATCTGGCTTCAGGAGTATTGATATCGTATTATGAGATGTGTATATCGGCTGGGTACTCGAATTGCGTCAAGTTGGAAACGAATAATCAGATTGTATTTTAAATCGTGCTGCCCAAGCTGTTTCTATTGCTCATATTTAGTAGTATAATGGATGGAAATGCCAAACACGAACACAGCTGCGAACGCCTCAGGAAACCCAATCTCATTAAATTTGAGGAGTACACTACTACTCTCATATTCAAACATAAAACTAGTCCCCCCTATCCATAATATCACCAATGTGAGAGAAAATAGGTTTACCTTTCCAATTGTAGAATTAATCTCTCTAGATATTATCCGAGATATTTTATCAAAAAACATACTTTACCGTATTCTCCCCATCCTAAATTTAGATTCGTATATCGCGGCTAAAGAAACTATAATCACCCCAAACCCGGCTATAACGAAGACAGATGGGCCACCAAGTAGCCCATATACGATGAATATGATGCCCGCAGCAAGGCCGGCATATACAGAAAATGGAACACTCGTTTGATATCGTTCTAGCTGCTCGCGAAGCTCTTCAATATCCCCGCTGTCAGCAGTTTCATCTCTGGTTTGTTTATGTTCATATTTTATAGTTGAAATTATATTCCGAGTCATACGTTCTTGGTCAAGTTCGTTACTATACTGCTGACCCGGTGGTGTTTCCCACTCAGATCTATTCACATCACCTATGTTAACTTTTTGAATCTCGTCAGGTTCTTCCTTTGAGGACATTTTCATTCAAGAGATTCTATTTTGCTCATCGAGTCGTCCCAATCTTCCAGTGCATCAACCATTATCTCTTTGGCCTCTTCAATATTATCAAATGAGTCCTCGTTCAATTTCGGTTGCGCATCGAATTCTTCATTATTCAGCCAGTTTACCACTCGCTCTATTCTAGCCGCACTGTCATAGAGAAACATATCTATTGGTACTGTCATTGAGTATATCTCGTCGACCCCTTGTTTCATCTCTGGTTTTACTACAGTCTCCGCATTAGCACGAACTTCAAAATCAGCTGTCTTCGAGGTCCAATAGTCTTCGTTTTGTTCGTCAATAAGATACGACGCAAGCGCTGGTTCGCCTACCCAGGAGATCTCGTTCCACAAGTCTATAAAGTCAGCAAGCTCAGCTTCTGAAATCTCATTTTGATCGCTAGCCTTAATCAGAATATCTTCCATATCTGATGTATATCCGACTGTGGCTAGCCAATAGAATTCCCGATGCTCTCTGAACAAGGTATTCATCTCTTGTTGGATCTTTTCCCCATCGATATGTCTCCTATACAAATCCATACAGACATCTCGCAGAACTTCTTCCCTGTTTAAGCAATAACTGACGCTATCTGACACCAGTTCGATCGTTTCTTGATCGTCTATATCCAACTCAAATGGAGTAGATTCGCTGCGACTCATGTTGTGCTGATATATCCACCGGTGAAGTAAATATGTAGGGTGTTGTATTCACTACGCTGATAGTTCAGTACCGGTATCTTAGATATGCAGATTAATCCCTAAACCCAGCCTAGTTAGTAGGTCCTCTCTCTAATCCCGCTGCCTTCTTGCGTTCGGCTAGTTAAGTACCAAACCCTAGTTATTCTACTTGCGTATGGCAGCGCAAGACCAACCGGACTTCGACGGGTTCACCGCCGAGTCCACTGACGACAGTCGTACAGGATGGATCAGCGTCGGCCCCGGTGAAAAGCATACCGGAGAGATCACGGCCTACCGTCCCTACGCGGGCGACTACGGCGTGATCGAGATCGACGGACGCCCTTTCTCACTGAACAAGACCCAGCGTGATACGCTAATCGCGACGCTGGTCATCGGCAAGCAGGTCGGCCTTCGCAGCTCGACCGAAGAAGAATCCTTTGAGAACAGCGACGGCGAGACAGTCACCTACTACCCCACCCAGATCGGCTTCAAGGATGACTGACGAACCACTCAAGCGACCGCTGTACAGTGCCGAACAGCTGCGCTACTGCGTCGATCCCGAGGTGGTGATCCCGTATGGCGCGTAATCAGGTCGATCTCGTCGATCTCGGGAACTACTTCGTCTACTTCATCTTCTCGTTCCTGAGCTTCGAATGGATGAACTGGCAGCTCCCGATCCTCAACACGGATCTGAATTTCGCGCTGCTCACGTTCTCCTCGCCAACACAGGAGGTCGCCATCACGTTCCCGCGACTCGCGTTGATTGCGTCTTTGGTCTATCTCCTGTGGACGAATGACCTCGAGTGGGACACATACTCGGCCTTCCAGATTTTTGCCGTCCTGGCGCTGGTCTGGATGATAATCAGTCCCCCATTCGTCCCGATTATGTACGTGCTCGTTCAGGATGTGGCGATCTCCTCGATCGTCGCGTTCTTCATCCAGTCGATCGGCTACGCCGTGGTAATGTACATGGGCTAACGATGACACGGAAACAACTCACTCTCCTGGCTGTCGTGGCACTGATCGCGTCAGTCACGGTCCCAGCTGCGGCATTGTCAGGCTCGATGGTCGATCAAGAGGTACAGGTCGATAGTGATACGGAGTCGATCCGGGTCACTGCTGAGAATATCACTAACGACACAGCTGACGTTGCGATTGAGGAAACTGTCGACGGCAACACCTCTGAAGTGTTCACTGCCACCCTCGACACCTCGAACGAGTCGATGGATAGCGTCGAGTATTCCGAACTCGATCCCAACGCCACTTACCGCGTGCTCGTTGACGGTGACGGTGCGGCCTCGATCTCCGTCAAGTCAGTTGAAGCGTCGTCCGGTGTCGGTGTGAGCACGTCGACTCTGAGTGACGTTCAGCGAAACGCATTGATCGTACTGGTTGCACTGTTCGCCCTATTCGCTGGCACCTGGGTCGCCCGCGACCACCTGGATTGGTGATAGTATGAAACGGATTTTCTCACTGGCGCTGGTACTGTTAGTCGGTGCCGTCGCGCTCTCAACTGGCGCTGGCACAGGGACCGTTGCTGCTGCTGATGACACTAACACAACCGAGACGTGCGGGATCGACACCTGGCAGTCACAGATGGGCCATTACGACACTATAGATGCCTATCTCGCCTGGAATCCTACACCGTCCGTCGAAATCCGGACGACAAATTGTGAGGCACTACAGGACGATCTCGGATACTACCAGGACGCCACGGAAACTGCGGAGATGTATGAGTCCTGGGCTAACACGTATGATAACTCCCTCCCGTCAATGAAGGGCCGTGCCTTCCAGAAGCTCGAACAAACGACGCTCTATGAGTACGATAATGGTACGTCTCTCTCGTCAGCGAAAATCTCCGCGAAAGACTCGTGGTCTGCGTTCTACTCGAAAAAGCAGGCTAACGCGCTTGAAACGTGGGAGGCAATGGCGCATACCTTCGACACTCGGGACAATCAATCCACCTACGATCTATTCACTGTCGGTTCCACCTTCTCCAAGGATATGGACCCCAATTCCGCTATGACTACTTCTGGATGGGATGTTCACTACAATGGCCTCACTACCAAGAATTTCACCTTAGTCAATGGGACTACTCGTGAAGTGACGGCACTGTCTATCAAATATGAGGTGATTACTGATGTGAGTGGTACTCGGACCACTTATGCTGAGGTTGTACCGTACAACGGGAAGGTGACGGCTACGTATTCTCACGATGGGAATACGTGGACGTTCACCTCCAACACCTTAGCTGTCAATCCCCCGCCTGGGACCGACTACCCGATTAAAGGGTTTATGATATTCAACGTTTGGGAAAATCGATTTAACCAGCTTGACAATGAGTATAGCGCCTTCAATAACGACTCGAATACCTACGTTGAGGCGATCTACAACGGTCTCGACACTGGCAAAATCAGCTACCAGGACGCGATCTCCCGCGTCACGAAAATCGACAACTACCTGCAACAGACTGCTTCCTCTAACTCGTCGTTCTCGATGACTTCGGTCGCTCTGGCGTC
>Ga0207850_100362_pt1 | contig 31861 bp, 30 predicted proteins | sample 23E2SouthBayCA_FD_187746 | JGI IMG/M metagenome (GOLD analysis project Ga0207850, IMG submission 187746) | Aerobic enrichment media microbial communities from Eden Landing Ponds, California, USA - A23 E3 (3) (SPAdes) | ecosystem: Environmental > Aquatic > Marine > Unclassified | place...
ATCTCGCCACGGAAATCGGAATGCCATCGAACGGATCTTTCGAGAACTCAAACGACGAACCTCGTCGTTTTCGAACTGCTTCAGCCACGTCGAACCCGACACAGCCGAATCATGGCTTCAGGCCTTCGCCAGCTGGCATAATGCTACAACCTAAACACGATACCCTGCGGTGTCGAATTAAGCGTACCACGATCAGTCCCGAAAACGAGCGCCCAGAACAGATTGATCAGGGCAACCTGCTCGATGGGCTGGCGCGAGCGCTGCCCTTGTTCATGGTCGACTACACCGACGAGGCTCGGTGCGCGCTGATACACGCCCAGCAGCGGGTTATCGACCGGGCCAAGCAGGACGCTAGGGACCGGTTCGAGTGAGAGAGTTCGAAAACAGAGCGCTTCCCACCATGATACCCTATCGTAACAATTGCAACTCTTCACACACCTATCGCACTGCTGTTGTGCGGCCGGATTGGCATTGAATTTCAATGACTACGGTGGATCGAGTCAAATAGAACCGATGACCAAAACCGAGAATGCCGAAGTAAGATCTGAATCGGTATTATGAGAGCGTATATAGATTTTTTGCAACCACTCAGATATTTTGATAACCGAAACGTGGATGTTGTTAAGAAAAATCATTTTCTGCACGGAATAGAGGTCTTAACCTCCCGATATTAACAGTGGTTGGGCTCGCCGAAGAGCTACCATTTTCATCTCCCGTGACTGCCTCCATAGTCACAGGTATACTCCTACAGGCACTGTCGATGCCCGAACAGGGGCAAACCTAAGTCGATCCCCACCCGAACAGTTGCTACAATGGACCGCGAAGGGGTCAAGGAGGTCCTCGTCGACGCCGGTTTCTCCAGCTACGAGGCGACCGTCTACACGACACTGTTGCACGTCGGTACCGTTCCTATCGCTGATCTACCCGAGATATGTGACGTGCCGCGGACACGTGCGTACGATATCGTCCGGCAACTCAAGCAGCGCGGACTCGTCGAGACGTACGAGGAGGGGACCCAGCGGGTCAGCCTCGTCGAACCGACGTCGCTCGTCGAACAATTCACCGAGCGGTCGGAGGGACTGCTGGGCGCGGCCGACGAGATTCAATCGATGTGGAAGGAATCGGCAGCCAAACAGTCGTCGCTCACGGTGATCAACCAGTACGAGCACGCCCTGGCAAAAGCTGCCTCGGAGTTCGAATCGGCGGAGAATCTCATCAGCATCTCGGTCCGGCCTCGTGATATCGAGCAGCTCGCATCCTCGCTCCGTGGCGCGATCGACCGTGGTGTGACGGTGCGAATCGCGCTGCAGGATACCCCCCAGACCGAGACTGTCGAAGCGCCCGACGATCGCTTCGCCGACATCGCGACCGAAGTGCGCCGGTGCGAGTCGGTCGTGCCATTCATGGCGCTGTACGACGGCCCGAACGCGATCTTCGCGATCAGGGACAACCTCGGTCAGGAGTACGGCGTCCTCGTGCGTGATCACTTCCTCACTTCGATCTTCCACTGGTTCTATCAGATGCAGCTGTGGGAAGCCTGGAACGTCTTGTACTCGGCACCGTCAGAGACACCCGACGAGTACGTGAGTGTCCACGAACTGATCCGAGACTTCCGTCTCACACAGACCGACGAGAACTCGATAACGGTCCGAATCAAGGGATACGAGACGAAGACCGGCGGTCACGTGGATGTGACCGGGACGATCATCGACGTGGTGCAAGCTGACAACACCGCGTCGTCGCTCGATGTTCCGTTCATTCAGGCGACCGTACTCGTCGACACCGGCGAGGAGACGCTCACTGTCGGCGGCTACGGGGCGATCGTCGAAGACATCCGGAGTTACAGTATCCGGATCCTCTCGGTCGATTGATCGCGGCCGGTCTCGATCGTGACGGAATCGGTCACACGCTGGCCTGCGATCGTACACAGCCGTCGGTGAGAGAAACCACGACGGCGCACGGTCGACAGGTGCACACGTATCACTCAGTGTCGTGAGCCGAGGCGAAATCGCAGGCTTTCGAGACCGAGTCTACCCGTTTGGACACGGTTCGGAACGCTCGTCGCCTAATCCGTAAAATACAGCTATCAAATCCTCGGTATTAACCGTATTTCTACCCCGCAGGGTAGTGTTCAGATTAGCTGATTCTATGCGAAGCTGAAGGATCTGAACCAGTCGTCAGCTGTGTCTGGATCGACGTGACTGAAACAGTTTGAGAACGAGGAATTTCGTCTTTTTACTTCTCAAAATATACGTTCGATACTATTTCGATTTCCGTGTTTCTGGTATTTGAAATCGAGGCCATGACGTGAACAAGCATCCTTCAACGGAGTCGCACCGTCAACGAGAAATACGGCGTCATCAACGTCGTGTTCCTCTCGTAGCTCGGCAAAGAACGCGTATGAAATAGCGTTCGTTTCGTCGGCTCAAGCTTTGTGTGCAGTAATCCGTTTGATTTGGGATCAGCGGTAGCGTAGAGCCAATACCGCTTATCGTCGATTCGGATCATCGTCTCGTCGACCGCAACGTGATCCGGCGATCGACCAGATTCTGGCTGTAGCTCGGCCTTGTAGACCCAGTTGTGCACGGTAGATCGAGCGCGTTCGACACCAAATATCTCAAGAACTGAAACGGTATTTAAAAACGACAATAAAGCGATATGGAGTTGAATACTGAACTCCATCAGAAATCGTGGTGTTGCTTCGCGTACAACAAACTCTAAATCGGCCTCGTCTAAATTCCCGCTGAGGCGGGCGTTTTCGGGATAGATCACTTTGAAAACGTACTACCTCACTATTCATCATTATCTGTACATTACCCTTTGAACGGCGCTGTCTAGTTCTGGACCTCCTCAGCTGGCGTTCGGCCGTCGAGTGCTTGATTGGGCCGTTCGTGGTTGTAGTGGTGTCTGAAGCGCTGTAACCACTGTCTGGCGCTTGATTGACTGCCCCGCCAGTACGTGTGGAAGGGGTCGATTCGCATGGTGACGGTCTGGAACCACTTTTCGATGTGGTTCCGAGTTCGATAATCAAGCCGACCGCTCAATTCGTGACGTGCGAGGGCAGTCAGATAGCCACCAGCATCGACGAGAAACTCTGTGTCGACGAGATCGTGTTTCTCGGTGAGCCGATGCAGGAACGCCGCCGCGGGGTCGGTCCCACGGCGGCTGAACACGTCGATTTCGAGCAGTAACTTTGAGTCGGTGTCGATCGCGGCGTACAACCACTTTTCCTCACCGTCAACTTCGATCTGTTTCTCGTCGACCGCGACCCGCGACGGCTGCGCCGTCGGCGGGTCGCTCTGTGCCTCAGACAGTGTATGCACCCAATTCCAGACCGCACCGTGAGAACGGTCGACACCCAGCAAGTCTAAGATGGCGACCGTCTCCCTGATCGACAGCCCCGCCGTATGGAGACGCACCCCAAACCGCCGGACGGGTGTCGGAGTGCGCTCGTTCTCCCAAACGTCTTGGCTGTCCTCGTCTAACGTTTCGCTGAGGAGGTCTGCGAGTTGCATGAGCACTTCTCGCTACGGCCTCCTCGTTCCTCAATCCCTCAACTAGACAGTGCCTGTAGCTGCTTCGTACTCCCTTGGATATAGTTAGGGATAGGGAATCTGAACTACGCATGAAAACTGTCGAACAAACGATATGGTTCCCCCGCTAACCACCCCACTCGCGGTTGCCCTCTCGAATCTGGGCTATCACTCGTCAAATGGTCTCCTATCGGCCAGCTCAAACAAGTGCACAGTATCTTCCTGACCGTAGTGTTCTAGAAGGTCACGCAGAGATCGAAACGTCAGCGTCTCGGTTGCACCCACATCGGCGAGTTCGAGATACCGCTCGCCGAAGACAGTGACGTCCTTGTTAATTACCTTCCTGAATCCCTGAAATTTCGACGGGCGGATGTCATCCAGGTTCACACCGTGTTCGAATTCAGCCCAATGCGTTTCTTCTGGTTCGATATTGACGTTCGCGCAGGCCTCTTCGAATCGGGTGTAATCGCCGAACGCATTCCATGCCGGCTGCTGAAGATCATCATGCTGTAATTCACTCGTGAGCAAACGCCGAAGACGATCGACAATCTGCTGCCCATCGGGGACCTCTACTGCTGCCTTTTCAGCGCGTCCGATGAGCTGTGGGACGTCGAAGAATTCGCCACCATACGTGAGATAGGTGCCCCCTCTCGCTCACCAAGCCAGTCAATGGTACGAGCGACAAGGTCCAACTCGGCTTCAGGCGTGCTGGACGTTCGGAAGAGCATCTCTGCTTCCTGTTCACCGTCGGATGATTCGTACCCAAGTACAACCGCGAGAAGTTCGAAGTATTGCGGATCTTCGAAGTCAGGCGGTTTCTCGTAGTGGTTCAGAGATGGGCTCACGGTTTCAATATCGATCGCAAACCTTCCCGTCATCTAACGATAACAAGTGACGATCAAATACTTAAAAGTGAGACACGTGCGATTATAGCTCTCAATTACTACGTTGGCCCTGTCACTGACGACCTCGTCGAGTATGTCGTTATTCAGACTGTACGTCATACTCTCGCGGCGAACCAAGTGAGAGCCGACGGGTAGCGAATGTTTGAAATGCAGTCATGATCGGTCCCCTCGCATGCACCTAATCGGCGGAGAAACGATGAATACAGCTGATCATCGACGCTAGCGTCGTCATCTCTGTACTCATTGCTGATTCGAAATCGCGGAATCTCGTCGTCTCGCTCGAACCCGAATTCAAACGTGCTCGACGATCTCGCTAAGGTCGAACAACTGTAGGTCATCACGGTCAGCAGCGGCTTCACGAACCGACTGCGTGAATCCGCTTCGAGCGAAGAGGGCGTACTCTCTCCTAACGTCGGTATTGGCAGGGGTCCATCGGATTTCATCGTCGTGATCCTCTAGTGACGCGAGCGCGCTGTAGTCGAGCGGCGCCGCCGTGAACTTACACTCGCCCGCGACCATCGTTCCGCCGTCCGTCAACCCGACGACGTCGACTTCGTGCTCTTGGTACCACCAGCGACCGATGTCGACGAACGTCTCATTGGGGTACAGGTCTGGGAGCGCGCGCTGGCAGAGTGTCTCGAACTCTTGGCTCGCGAAGTCGGCCATCTCGGGTTCGATGACGGTATCGTAGGCGTCGTCACCGAGGCGCTCGTACCGGTCTTCGTTGCCGTAGACGAACCGGAACCAGAACCGGAACAAGGGGTCGAGGATCCGGTATCGCCCGCGGCGCGATTTCGCCTTATCCTCGGTGACTGGAACCTCACGTTCAACGAGGCGAAGTCGTTCCAGCTTCTGCGTGTACGTCGAAATCTGCTTCCCGTCGATGCCGACCGTTCCTGCAATCTCGTTCGCGGTCGTGTTCCCGGCGGCAATCGCTTTCAGAATCGCGAAGTACCGGTTGGGTTCGGTCAGCTCGGTGCGGAGGACGTACTCGGGCTCGTTATGTAGGAACCCCTGCTGAGAGAGAATCGATTGTTGGATGACCGTTTCCAAGTCTTGGTCGAGACCGACGCCATCGAGATAGTATGGTGTTCCACCGAACACGCTCCACGCAAACACCCGCTTTTCGGGCGTGTAGGAGTCCGGAAAGAATTCCCACGCGGCATCGAAATCAAGCTGCCGAAGGTCGATCTTCTCGGTGAACCGGCCGTACAGGGGACTGTTACCGAGGAGCGTTGCCTCCTCCATCATGCTGATTGACGAGCCGATGAGCACGAACGTCGCGCCCGTATTTTGTACCTCTTGATCCCACAACCGCTGTACGACTGACGGGAGACTTTCGTCCGCGTCGATCAGGTACGGGAATTCGTCCAGTACGACGACAGCGTCCTGCTCGGCGAGATAACCGAGGAGCGACTCCCACTCCTGTTTGATGCGGTCCACACCAGGGAACGATTCTGACGCGACGTCGACAAACTCGTCAAGCTGTACTTGGGGCGTCGTCTCAGTCGCTTGGTACAACACGGCGTCATCCCGATCGGCTAGCGATTGCCGGACGAGCTCAGTCTTGCCGAGGCGTCGTCGGCCGAAGATGACGACCATATCGGCCTCGTCGGATTCGTAGCATTCCCGAAGCCGTGAGAGCTCGGCCTCTCGGTCGACGAAGCAATCCATACTGTCGAGTGGTCGGACAGCGACATAAACGCACCGAATAACCAATTCTAGAATAGGCTCATTTGGAATTGGCTATTTTGAGATGGTCTATCGCTGAAGCATCTCGTGACCGCCTCACGCAAGATGGGCGATACCGAAGACGAATGCGAGGTCGCGATGGAGCGTTTACGGGAATCAATCGAGCGTTTTGAAGCGATGAGCAGGACACGATCCGAGACGCCGGGAGACAGTTTTACTCGATAAACCGCGATTTGAGAGTAGCCACGTATCCTATCCCTCGCTAAATATGGAACGGGGAATGGGATTACAAGTCGTCGAGGTAGTCTCTCCGCTGTTCCATCCGTTCACGTTCTGTCCGCCGATCGTAGTGAGTATCGATCACTTCTTGACTGACGTTAGCCCTGTCACTGACGACTTTGTCTGGCATATCGTTGTTTAGACTGTGCGTGATACTCCCGCGGCGAATCGCGTGGGGGCTGACTGATGACGGGCATTTCGAGAGGTGGTCGCGGTTAGTTGCTTTACACTCGTCCGGGTCCCGGTTATGTGGACATTCTGCTGCGTATTGGCACGGCTGTGTCCACCGGTAGACGTAGACCCTGAGCGTCGACTTACAGGGCCGACCCTGCGCAGTAGTCAGTAGCGCGTCGCGGCCATATTCGTCGGTGACATCGCGACGTTGGGTCTCGATCCAGTCGTCGAGAAGTTCACAGATGTCATCGGAGAGGGCGACCAGTCGCTCGCCGTCCCCTTGGTTTTTGATCGGCGTTCCGGTCTCGGGACGGTGCCGTACTTCGACGTACTGCTCAGCGGGATAATAGTCATCGAGATCGAGCGCATGGACGCCGCCGATGCGCATCATCGTGTGCCACATGAGCGTGATCGTGACGTGCTCGATCGACGCGTAGTGGTACTTTTCGAGCTGGGCGAGGACGTCGGTGGCGCGATCATCATCCAGCATCACGTCGCGGGAGTTCTGCTCGGGCGTGATGTTCGGCGAGAGGACTTTCTCGCTGAGGTCTTGTTCGACGCCGTCGACGGTTTCCAGCCAGCGGATGAACACACGAAGGGTGTCCATCTGAGTTTTTTCAGAGACCGGCGAGAGGTCGCCTTCGTCGCGTCTCCAGACGCGGTAGCGCTGGAGTTGCCGCCCGCTGAGGTTGTTGAGATTCTCGACGTCTTGCTGGTCGCACCAGCGGATGAAGTGGCCGAGACGGTACTTGTGGGCTTTGAGCGATGCGTCGGCGAGCTCGTTGTCCTTGTCCGCGAGGTAGAGCTCCAACGCGGTGTCGGGTTCGATTGGTTCCAGACTCATGGTTCGTGGTGGCGAACCAGAACCTAACAGGAACATTACACAGGCTACGTCTCACGCGGTGGAAACCGCGAGAGGGAGATGCTTTCGTCGGTCGAAAGCAAGCCTGCAGTGCCAGTGCTATATCTACAAGTAGTTTCTGTATGTGTGTAGAGGACGCCGCCGGATTGTAGACCTCTCGCTGGTGTGGTGCTGGACTACTATCGTGATCGCTCTGCAAAACGGTCGAGTAGTGAGGTGAACCGTACCAGTAGTGCAAGCACGATGCCCAGTCCGAGCGTGGGATACTCGACGTTAACGAGTGCCCATTTCACCGTTTCAGAATTGTTCATCAGAGTGATCAGGACGGTCGCGTAACCGTCGGGATCCGTATAGATCAGGATGACCCAGAGGTTCTCCAGCGCATCGAAGAGTCGAGAGAACAGTGTCAGGACCATGCCTATCTTCGGGATCAGCACCAGTCTGCCGTGGCCTTCCAGCGTGTGCATGGCGATCGAATTGAGTGAGAAAAACAGGAAGAACCCGGCGAAGATGAAGAGGTAGTCGAGACCCGACAGGAGGACCACGGAGTCCATCACCGGTTCGAACGCCTGTAGTATCGTGTCCACTTCCGGCCGTGTCGTCGCTTCCTGCAAGTCCGAGGTCGAATAGCCGGTCGTCTCGATCCGGCGTGTCACCGGGACGAACCCCAACACGATGACTCCAATAAAGGTGACAAGCGAGACTGTAGCTACGATGCCATGGGCCCTGGGGGAGATTCTCTCTGCATATCGCTCGACAGGTCGGAAGAGGGCATCCAGTCGTTGCATACTCCCTTCTCTTGTCACCATCGCTTATTTTTTCTCCTGCTTCTCTCGATCTCCGAACGTGCGGTCGCTACACCGGCGAGTTCAGCGCGCCGAAGTAGACCTGCCAGGCCAGCAGCGACTTCGCTACGAGGCTCAGGACGATGTATGTTCGCTCCCCATACAGGTAGTCCTGCCACTTCCAGACCTCGAGATACTGCAACAACATATTGATCGCAAAGAGATTGAAGAGGACGAACAGCGAGACGTAGATGCCGATCACGAAGTCCGGCGGGCTCCCGCCAGAGTCGAAGGTTCCGATGATCGTGACCGCCATGACAATCCAGGGAACAATGCCGGCGATCGAACCGACGACGAACGAGCTCCAGTCGGTTTCCGTCGTCAGACGATTGTGACGCTCCATTACCAGTCCACAGAGATTCATCACTGCGACGAGTCCGAACAGTGCGATCAGCGTGCCCAGATCCCAGACCCCTGCGAGCATAGCGATCAGGACGATCATCACCGACGCACTGATCGCATACTCGTACCACCGATAGGGGTTCATACCCTGCTCGAGGTAGGCGACGTACCGATCGTACAACACTGTCGCAATCAGTGCATGGGCGATTGCGGAAATAAACAGGAACGCGACCGCGAAATAGGCCAGCTCGATCGTCCCGATCGCCTCCATGACGGGCGCGAGCTGCTGACTTTCAGTATCGAACGCGAGATATGTCGAGGTTATCGTCCACTCGCGTGACGAACTCAGATACAGCATCAACGCACCCTGAACGAAGTGGAGGACGCCCATGATCGCGTTGAACTGCCGGAGGTTCCAGTCGCCGGGATTGCTCTTTTCCATACGACATGTCTTCACAGACAGCTGTTATCGTCCTTTGGTATTTTTCGGCCCTGTCTCGGGCAATGTCCTTTCGGACAGCGAGTGGACGTAGGCTACGAACTATCATACAGACCGACAACTTTCCGAATCAATTGGGAGCTCCCGAGGCAAACTTTAGACTGCTGTGCGACGCGATCAAAACGTCAGGTCGAAGAGCGGTCCTGACTACCCGCTCGATTCCCAACGTGAGAGCGCCCGCTCACGGAGGACGAGCAGTCCCGGGAGCATCGTGACGACGGCGGCGAAGGCGAACAGAATCGCCAGGCCTGTCACGATCCCGAACCGTTGGAGCGGGGGCGAGAGCGCGAGCGCCAGGACACCGAAGGCGGCTGCCGTCGTGGCGGCACTAGCGAGCAACGTGCCGCCGGTGCCGGTAATCGTGCGTCGAACGGCGGCCGAGAGCGTATCACGCTTCTCCCGCTCGTCGACGAACCGCTCGCCGGCGTGGATACTGTAGTCGACGCCGAGACCGATGGCGAGACTGGTAATGACGGCTGTCTCGCTGTTGAACGAGATGCCAAGCACCGACATCACGCCCAGGAGCCACGCGAGCGAGACGACGACCGGGATGAGTACCAGTACACCCAGTGACAGCGACCGATAGCGTGCCCAGAACAGCCCCGTCAGGAACACGAGGATGACGACGAGCGTCACTGCGAACGCCTCGACCAGCGTTTCGAGCAGTGCGTCCTGGATGACGGCAGTCGTGACCGTGCCACCCGTGGCGACCGCACTGACAGCGTCCGTGTTGCGTTCGATCCGGTCGGCGTACGTCCTCGTATCGACGGCGATGGTCTGTGCCGACTCGCTGCTTCTGACAGCGGCGAGCAGTCGCGCCGACGTGATCGTGCCGTCATCGTCCCGACTGAGCACGCGGGCGGCGGCCTCCTGGTCGGCGTCGAACATGGCAGTGTACACCGCAGACACGTTTTCGTCGGGGAGACCGTCGCCGTCCGCGTCGTTGTCCGCGACCATCGCTGCGAAGGTCCCGTTGTCGGCCGCGATGTCACGGATCGTCGTGTGTGGTCCCTCGACAGCCGCCTGTCCGCCGGGACGGCGCTGGATCGCACTGCCGTCCTCGACGTTTCGACTCGCGTCGTCGAGTGCGCGAAGGAGCGCGGGATCCGCAACGTCGCCCCGTAACAGCACTTGCGACTGGCCACCATCACCTCTGAGCTGGAAGTTGTCGCTGAGATACTGGAAATCGTCGGCGATCGTGTAGGTGTCCGGTGCCAGCCCGCCCGGGAGGGACTGCGCCCAGTCGGGGGCGTCCTCCGGGAGGAAATCGGCCTGATTGAACTCCGTGTCGATACCCGTCGCGCCGTAGGCTCCCGCCGAACCGAGCAGGAGCGCGACGACGACGATCGCGATCGGTGCACGGGTCGTGAGATCGGCCAACCGTTCGAGACCGGCGTTGGCAAGGCCGCTCTCGACACCGAAGGCGGGTTTCCGACGACTCCGACCGAGTCTGTTCTCGACGAGTCCATCGACCTCGATTTTCAGTGCCGGGAGGAAGGCCCCGAACGCGACGAACGTGGCGAGGATGCCGCCCGCACTGAGGACTGCGAAGTCCTGGATCGCCGGGAGCGGGCTGACGACGTTCGAGAGGAACCCGACGGTGGTCGAGACGGTCGCGGCCGCGAGCGCCAGCACGACACTCCCGAACCCGAGCGCCATCGCGGTCCGAATCGATCGATCGACGGTCTCGCTTTCGTCCCGGTCCGTATCGTCGAGCGACCCCTCACGCGCCTCGCGATAACGCATCACCACGTGGAGTGCATAGTCGATGCTCAGGCCGATGAGCAGGAAGGGAACGGAGATGAGGATGACGTTCATCGGGATCGCCAGCCACCCCATGAGACCGGCGAGCCATCCCATCACGATGGCGATACCGCCGAACGCGAGCAGAATGTCGAGCACGTCACGGTAGGTGATCCCGAGGACCAACAGGATGAGCACCAGCGCGAAGGGGGTGATGATCGTGAAGCTATCACCCGTTGCACGACTGGAGGCGTCGTCCTGAATCCCCTGTCCGAAGACGAAGGCGTCGCCGAAGCGGTCCTGAACCATCCCATCGATCGCCACCTGAGCGTCGTATGCGGCCTGTGGGTCCGTGTTCTCGCCACTGTCGTCGACCTGTGCGATGAACGTCAATCGGGCCGATGCACTCGTCGAACCCGGCTCGTAGCTCCGTGGGAGGAACTCGTAGGGGTCTTGCTGACCCAGCGTGTCACTCTCGGGGTCGAGAACGGTTTCGAGGAGGCGTTCGACCGCTTCGCTATCGCGTGATTCGAGCGCCTCGATCTGCGCCGACAGGGGTGGCACAGTTCGTGGTTGATCGGCTGCTGTGGACTGGTTTGTCTCACCCTCGCCCCCGGCCGACTGTCCCGATCCGCTCCCGGCCGAGGAACGCCGTACGTCCTCGTAAACGGCCGCGGTCGCGACGATATTCTCGATACCGACGAAACCCGGTTCCGACAGTGTCGCGTTCAGTGTCTCGTCGTCGCGGATCTCCTGTTGAAGATACAGGCCCGCTAGTAGTGACTCCCGTGAGAGCACGTCACCACTCTCGTTGCGGACGACGAGCTGGGCGGCGACGCCGTCGTCGCTGCTGTAGTTGTTCTGGACGAAATCCTGTGCCGCTGTTTCTTCGGAGTCCACATCGAAGCCACCGATATCCTGTTGGCCCGAGCTACCGAGCGCTGCACCTGCGACGACGACACCTGTCAGCGCCAGCACCGTGATGACCACGAGCTTGCTGTGTGCCGCGATCGTCTCGGCATACCACTGTGATAATCGACCGCTCACTAGCGTTCACCCTCTTTTCGCTCCCACGTCGGTCTACGGACTCGAAACCGAGTAGCGTCGTCGTTTCCAGTCACCATGCTCTCGCATCGTGTATAGGACCGCACACGTATTTAACTGTTTGTAGAATAATACAATATATTATCGGGGCCGAAACACCAGCCAAAACCGGCCGGAGAGAGTAATAGAGTTATGCGACCCCCGAGGAACGACAAACGATGAACGAGGGCGATGCAGTCGAAGCGTTGCGGACGCTGGGGCTGTCGAACTACGAGGCGCAGGTGTTCGTCGCACTCCAGGAAATCGGCGGCGGAACCGCACAGGACGTGAGTGAGGTCTCTGATGTCCCAAGGTCACAGGTGTATGGGGCGGCTGACGATCTGGCGAAGCGTGGACTGGCCGAAGTCGTCGAATCGTCCCCAAAGTCCTACCGCCCCGTCGAGCTATCGACGGCCCGACAGCTCCTGTCCGAGCGCCTGGAGCGAGAGACCGACAGAGCCTTCGAGCATCTTGAAGCGATCCGTGCGACAGAGGCCGATCAGGTCGAGGGCCAGGACCTCTCGACGATCCGTGGTCGTCAGCCGATCGATGATCGCATCGCGACGCTGGTTCGATCGGCCACTCACACTGTCGTCTTCGTCTCGCCAGCGGCCGACGCGACGACTGCGGACATCGCGGATGTGCTTCGAGCGGCGGGGACCGACGGCATCGACGTGACCATCGTCACTGCCGACCGTGAACTGGAGGACCTGTTCGCCGACGATCCAGTGCGGGTCTTCGTCATGTCCGAAGACAATCCGGCAGACTTCGCCGGACGGGCGCTGATGGTTGACGACCGTACGGTGTTACTCGCCGCCGAGACGGACGAGGCTGCCGTCGAAGAGGAGGCGCTCTGGACCGGCGATTCGAGTATCGGTCGTATCCTGGCGGCGTTCATGCGCTCTGGCATGGAGTCCGGGCAAAATCGACATGGGGAGTGAGCACTCGCAGCCTGTGATGAACTGCTGAGCAACAACCGAATCGACGACGGCTTCGTCGACGGTTCGCATCTCGTCGGCCGTGACGGCGGTCACGGATCGGCCTGCTGTCGTCTGGAAGGCGTCGCGCTCCATCGTTGGATCACTCGGGCGACCACTGGCACGCGTTGCCAACAGTCCGGCCCTGTTCGTCGATGTGCGACGAGAGACAGGCGTAGTTGCAGAAGTACGTCGGCGAGCCGCAGTCGTCGGTACAGTCCCGGATACAGATCGGCTCGTGGTCGAAGATCCGTTCGCCGCAGTACGTACAGGATGTGTCGTTCTCGGGGAGTTCGATTGTCGTCGACATGAGTGGAGGGTGGGACGTGTCGATAGTGAGTATGTGGGCACTAGTCAATTGCGAACAATCTTACTGCACACTGTCGATTCCCTTCGGATCGAGCTGTCGGCTGACCAGCACGAGGCTCCCGAGCAGGAGCACGACCGAAATCGGGAGGAGGAACTGGAACGTCGTCAGGAGGACGCCGGAGGCCTGGATGCCCAGCACGATCAGCACGACCGGACCACAGCAGGCCGTCCCCGAGAGTACTGCTGGAATGCTCGCGATGACGCCTGTCGACGATCGGCTCATGCCACACGCCTTGGGCTGTGTCCATACAAGATACGTGAGCCCGAGGTTCAGCCCCACCAGCGCGGCCAGCCCGAGCCCGATGACCGAATTGAGTGAGAACAGGTACGTCAGGGGACCGAGTTCGACGGTCGCAACCGGGGTGAACGTGAGGGGGCCGAGTGCTGGTTGGAACAGTTTCGAGAGCGGTGCCTCGACGACCGATAGCGAGTACCCGCCGAGCCCGGGCGCGAGGTGGCCGAGCGCCCACAGGTAGACCAGCAGGTATGCCATAGTCACCGCCGTGGCGACGCCCCGCGCGTCTCGCCGGCGGACGGTCAGTGCCGTCGCTGTGCGCGTCTTCGCGACCACGGCTTTCGACCGCGCCAGGGTGGAGTGGTCACTCATAGACGTTCGTGTCTGGGTAGTAGCCCGCCCACGCGAACCAGATCGCGTCGAAGGTGTGGACCCGCGCCAGCGGGAGCGCGTCGGGCGCGTGGCTCGTCCCGTCCGGGCCGACCACGGTCTCGCCGTCCGGTTTGTATGCCTGCTCTTCGGGATTTAGATAGACGTAGGCCGTGTCGAGTCGTGGATCGAAGACCGCGAGGACCGGCGTCTTCCCGATTACGCCGGTCATCATCCGGTTCGACCGGAGTACGTCTTTCGGGAACGCAACTGCTCCGTCGGCCGTCCGCGCGCCCAGCACGACCGTCTTCTTCGGGAAACGATCGGTCTCGTTCAGCGCCGGGAACAGGAGCGAATCGCCCTCGTAGTAGCCTCCAACTGGGTTGTACGACCCGTACGGGTCCCGTTCGTAGTTTCGCGCGTGACCGGTCTGGGTCGAGAGCACGTCTGTCGCCGGCCTGTGGGACTGCCATCGCTCCCACGTCGTCCAGACGAGTCGGAACTCCCGTAACGATCGGATCTCGGGGTCCTCGTTCCACGGCCCCGGGATCGCCGTAGCGAGGATCTGGGGCCACCACGCCTCTGTCGCCCGGTCGTACATCACGAGGTTGTTGTTGATCAGTCGCCCGGAGACCCCGAACGTGGTCTCACCGCGTTCGAACCCCTGGACGGTGCCAGTCAGCGGGCAATACGTGACCGCGACGTTCGTACCACCAAGCACGTCGTTGACGATCTCGTGCTGGGCGAGGATCTTCTGGGGGTAGGCCTTGGCGACCCCGTCGCGAGCGACGCCGAACACCGGATCGCCGGGATCGAGAAAGTCGACATCACCGACAGAGACGAACTGTGGCTCGTCGATCGACGGGATCCCGTCTTTGCTCGGCCCGCCGGAGCGGGCCGCCTGCCGAAGCTGTGATGGTTCCGTGGGCAGCGGCAGGCGCTCGTCGGCGGTCGGCACCACGTGGGCACCAGGGGTCTCGCGAGCGCCACCGGCCGAGCCGGTCTCGTCCTGTGAGTCACTCTCACCGCCGCGGCCGACGCAGCCGCTCAGCGACGCGAGCGCCGCGGCGGCCAGAAACTCCCGTCGGTTGAGAGTTTTCATCAGTTCAACAGATGCCGGGAAGCTGATTAACTGTTGACCGAGTGTGTGGACCTGGCGCACACGGCCGACAGCGTCAGACGGGGGAACAGCAAGCGAGTCGTGTGAGTCCTCGTTCACTTGCCGAACCGCCTTGTCATGGCACGCGGCGGGACGATAGTGAGGACAAGCGCGATGTAGTCCGTCCCCAACGAAACGATAGCAATCAATGCACGTTCAGAACGTCCCTGGGATGTGGCGGTCGGCGAGAGCGACGACGGTCGCCGTCTCGACCGAGACCTGTCTCGACGACTCTTCGCTTTTCCCTGGCAGGGTGCCCACGGGGCAGACTCGCTTTATATCACGTAACCGACGATCGGTGGGAAATCAAGTGTAGATCGTCTTATTGATCGCATTTGAGCGGACGTATTCCCAGTCATAATCTACCCCGAGACCAGGACGGTTCGGCACCCCAACCATCCCATCGTCATCGATTGTATCAATCCGATCCGTATATTCTCCCTGATAAATGGGTGCCTCTGAATGGGGAAGTAGTGAATCCGGATGGAGTAATCCAAGTTCGTAATAGTTCGAGTTCCGGGTTGCCGCCATACAGTGGCGTTGGGCCGGACCAGAGAGATGGTACTCGATATCCATACCATGGGCTTCGGCGGCACGGGCTATTTTCATCGCACCTGTGATCCCACCGTCCCAATCTGGATCAGCACGTGCAAAGTCAGTCGCACCAGCATCTATGAAATCGATTGTCGGTTCAACTCCCCGAACTAACTCCGTTTGCAGAATCGGTGTGTCCAGTCGTTGAGCGAGCCTTTGATGAGCGTGTTGCGATCGCCCTCCGTCTTTGAGCGGATCTTCGTACCAGAAGTAATCGTATGTATCACACTCTTTTCCGACTCGTAGTGCGTCTGCAAATGTTTCATACGAGCAGACAGGGTCGTGCATTAGTTGCATCTCATCACCGACTCGTTCACCGACCGCCTGAATCAGCGCAATCTCTTCTGCGACATTCGATGGTTGTTCACCGCTCCACGTGTGGGTCTTGAAAGCAGAGAATCCGTAATCAAGGCACGTCTCAGCGAAGTCAGCGAAGTGTTCGGGGGAATCAAATCCGGTTCCCCGCTTCGCAAAATACGTCGATGCATATGCCGGTAGCCGTTCTCGATATGTACCGAGGAGTTCGTGGACGGGTGCCCCATAGTGCTTCCCGGCGAAGTCCCACAGAGCAATATCAATCGGACCGATTCCCATTTGATCGTATTTACGGAGTATCTGCCTCATAGAATTCCAGTGCTTTTCGCGTTTTAATGGGTTCTGTGACAGGAGATACTCAGTACAATATTTAATCTGGGATATCCCGACATGTGTACCACCGATATATTCTCCGGTAACTCCGATATCAGTGTGGATTCGGATCCCGTGGAGAGTCCGTTCATACGTTTCTCCCGGGTCATATCTGAGTGTTCCTCTGGTCGGATCCGGACTCGCATCCGTCACAGGATATGTAAACGAAATAATCTCTATCTTCGTTATTTTCGGGCACATATTGGAGAGGTGGATATTTTGTGGGTGCTCCAACCGGGAACCGATTCCGGACCGGTGGCGGGAAACACTTGTTTAGTCGTTGGAGAGTGATCGACACAGTAACTATAGCTTTTCGTTGAGCTGATACTGATCGGTCCACTGCATCCGTGTTCGGGGTGCAAAGGCCACAATCCACCGCAGGACGGACTGTTCTGGGGCGGGCTGGAGTGGTTCCCAAGGCGATATCCAGCAGCTACATACGTAGCTGCTCGATGATCCTATATGGCTGGGAAAGCTTCAAAACGTTTGCCCTGCACCTATTATGCGAATGTCTGACGAAGAGTACGTGATCCCGCCGGGCGGCGGGGTCCCCTGGCGGGATCTGACGATGGACGAATCCAACCGACCGACGGGTCGGGACCTGGAGATCACTGGAATCGAGACGATGGCGTTGCAGGGCAATTTCACCTGGGGGCTGGTGAAAATCGAGACGGACACCGAGCACTACGGTATCGGCGAAGTGTTCGTCGGGCAGGAAGCCCTCGATATCATCAAGCGGGAGGAACACCTCCTCGTCGGGGAGAATCCCCTCGATGTCGATCGGTTGAGCGAACACCTCGAACAGAACCGTACGGCGACGGGGACGATGGGCCAGGCCGCGTTTAGCGCCGTCCAGACGGCCCTGCTGGACCTCAAAGGGAAGGTGCTCGATGTCCCCGTCTACGAACTGCTCGGCGGGAAGTATCGCGACGAGGTCAGGGTGTACTGTGACACACACGGCGGCGAGTCGCTGGGCGAGGCCCAGAAGGGCGACCCTCGCGACGTGTACACCCCCGAGTCCTACGCCAAAGCGGCCCGCGAAGTCGTCGACGACGGGTTCGACATCCTGAAATTCGACCTCGACGTGCCGACGGCGCGGTCGGTCGACACCGCTGCTCGCCGTCTCGACAACGACGCCATCGAACACAAGGTCTCGCTGATCGAGGGCGTTCGCGAGGAGATCGGCTACGGCGTTGACTTGGGCGTCGACCTCCATTGGAACTTCACGGCCGAGACGGCGACCCGGTTGATCGACAAGCTCGAACCGTTCGATCTCGCGTGGGTCGAAGACCCGGTGCCGCCAAAGCGTATCGAGGCCCACCGGCGGATCGCCGAGCAGTCCACGACGCCGATCCTGACCGGCGAGAACGTCGTCACCGTCGACGGCTTCAACGACTTCGTGACCGAGGACGCCCTGGACATCGCGGCGCCGGACGTCAACCGATGTGGCGGCCTGTGGGAACTACGCAAGATAGCCACCATCTGTGATATGTACGGCGTCCCGCTCGCGCCACACAACATCGCCAGCCCGGTCGGCACGATTGGCGGCGTTCACGCGATGGCCGCGATGCCCAACGTCATCGCCCTGGAGTACCACGCCCGGGACGTGCCGTGGTGGGACGATCTGGTCACCCGGACCGGCGAGTCCGGCGGCGTCATCGAGGACGGCACCGTCGATGTCCCGGAGGGGCCGGGCCTTGGAATCGAGATCGACCCTGATGTCGCGGCCGAACACCTCACTGAGGACAGCGAACTGTTCTTCTAGAACTCGACGGCGATCGTTCCATCATCGGTCTCGGTCCACTCCCCGGGGCCAGGGTTCCGTTCGACGCTATCGAGCACGTGGACGTCACGCCCGTCACTCTCGACCGTCACCGTCTCCGGCGTCCGCTGGAGGCCCTCGACGGTGGCGCTGAATCGTGTCTTCGAGAGCGATCCGTCACTCGCGGGCTCGAACTCGAACGCGAGCGTCTCGTGGGCCTCGTCCGCGCTGGCCCGGATCGTCCCGGCCACATCGCCGTCGGCATACTCGAAGGTCGCGTCGGTCGCCCCGCGTTCGAGCGCGACCTGAAGCTCGACGGCGTCGAAGGGTTCTTCGGGAACCGACTGCCTCGGTTCGGTCGTCGGTGTGATCGTACCCGCCCGGCGGAACACCGGCATCTCGTCTAGGTCGACATCCAGTGAGAGGGTCTGTCCTCCCTCGTATCGCTCGCTCGTCCAGTGGTCGACCCAGGTCCCGTGCGGGAGGTACACGTCGACGTGCCCGTCCTCCGTGAGTACCGGCGCGAGCAGGAGGTTCTCGCCGACCATGAACTGGTCCCCGATGCCGTAGACACCTCGGTCGTCCTGGAACTCGAGCACGAGCGGGCGCATCACCGGGAGGCCCGTTTCGGGTGCGCGCTCGGCGTACGAGAACAGATACGGCAGCAACCGATATCGTTCTCGCGCGTAGTCACGAACGATGTCCAGTGCCCGGTCGCCAAAGGCCCAGGGCTCCCTCGGGGTCGTCCCGTGGAAGCGGGCGTGACTGTTGCCCAGCAGGCCGAACTGCGCCCACCTGACGTACAGTTCCGTCGACGGCTCGCCGTGGAAGCCGCCGATGTCCGCGCCCCAGAACGCATACCCTGAGAGTACGAGACTTAGCCCACCCCGAAGGGACGCGGCCATCGCCTCGAACGTCGTGTTCGGGTCGCCGCCCCAGTGGACGGGGTACTGCTGGCCGCCGGCCCACCCGGGACGCGCCCACAGGAGCGGCCGGCGGTCAGGGCGAGCCTCGGCCATGGCCTCGTAGACGGCCTGGGTGTAGCGATGGGCCTGTCGGTTTCGGCTGACGCGGCCACTCGTCATGTCGTGACAGATGGCATCCTCGGGCAGGTACTCGCCGAAGTCCGTCTTGAAGACGTCGACGCCCATCTCCAACAAGTGATCGTGGCGATCCTTCCACCACTCGACGGCGTCGGGGTTCGAGAAGTCGACGATACCGCTCCGGGTGGGCGACCAGTTGAGCCGAGAGAGCATGTACGGCTTGCCCCCCGCATCGCGGACCAGGTAGTCGTTCTCCCTGGCCTCGTCGAACGCTTCGGTCAGCGTCGAGATGTAGGGGTTCTCCCACAGTGAGAGCTTGAAATCCTGGTCGTGTAACTGCTCGATCATCCCCTCGGGGTCGGGGAAGTCCTCGCGGTCCCAGAGCAGATCACACAGCTGGTCGTCCTTGAGCCACGGGGGATCCAGGTGCAAGACGTCGCTGGGCATCCCTTCCTCGCGCAGTCGGTCGGCGACATTCTCCAGTTCCGACCGGTTCTGGTAGGCCAGCCGGGACATCCAGACCCCGAGGCTCCACTTCGGGACCCGACTGGGCCGACCGCTCAGCGACGTGTAGTCCGCGAGGATGTCCTCGAAGTCCGGGCCATAGAAGAAGACGAACTGGAAGGTGTCGTCGTGGACACTCACTTGGTTCGAGACGGTCGATTCACAGCCGATGTCGAAGTCGACCTTTCGATACGTGTCCGCGAGGAATCCGTACCCCTTCGACGAAAGGAAGAAGGGGACGTTCTTGTAGGAGTGGGGGGTCTCAGCGCCGTGGGGCTGTGTGACCCAGGACTGGACGTGTTGTCCGCGTTTTTCGAACTCGGTGAACTTCTCGCCAAGGCCGAAGATGCGCTCGTCGCCCTGGAGTTTGAACGCGGCGCCCGTCTCCGCCGTTCGGAGTGGCCACCGGTTTACCTCCTCCGCGGAGAACCCGAGTGGCTGTGACCGGGCGCCGTCTTTGGCGGCGGCGTCGTCGCGCTGTTCGGACAGCAACGATCGCCCGTCGATGCTCTCGACGCTGAGCGACCACTCCGTCAGCCCGACGTGGACACGCAGTTGGGCGGTCTCTAGCCGGAGATGCCCGTCCTCGCGTTTCACCGCGAGTTCGTCGGGGCCGTCCCAGTTCGACTCGTCCAGGGGCAGTGTCTCGGCCTCCTCGACCACCTCGGGCGTCGCGTAGAACTCGAAGCGGAACACGTCGTCGTCGTAGAACCGTATCTTGGCTGGATAGCCTGTCTCGGGGAGCGAGAAGTTGCCGACTTCACCGCCGTTGTACTCGACATCGCAGTCCAGCACGACCCCGTCTGCACGCTCTTCTAATACCGTCGCTTCGACGACCGTTGCATGCGGCATACTACTATCCTCCATACCCAGCAGTAAATATCATTCCCCGTGATACGGACGGTTGTCGGTCTTTATTAGATCGACCGCACGGAGTGGTGCGATCGACTGGGTAACCGTCCACAACCGTCCGTATGTGTCCGCACTCTCGACTCCTCGGTCTGGGGGGAAAACCCCGCCTGACCGGGGTCTCGGCCCCCGATGACCGGACGCGCTGCTCTGGCACACCTATCTCCCGGTGATCTCTGCCAGGGTGGCCGGTTATATGACCTAGGCGACCGTTGTGTGTTCGTATGCGACTGGTCAGATTCGCAGCCGACAGCGACACGGCGGACCTCGGCGTTCACAGGTCCGAGAGCGACGTGGTCGTCGACCTTCACACGGTCGGAGACGAACTGGACATCGGTCTCCCGGCGAGTATGCCGGAACTGCTGGCCGAGCCCAGGTGGCGCGAAAAACTCGACCTCCTGGTGACACACGCCGCGGAGACCGGAATCGGCGAGCACGATGCCGAGACCGTCGAGTTGCTGGCGCCCATCGAGGCCCCCGGGAAGATCATCTGCGTGGGGCTCAACTACATCGAACACGTCGAGGAGGGCGGACAGGAGCGTCCCGAGAACCCGATCCTGTTCTCGAAGTTCACAAACGCCATCAACGACCCCGACTCGGCGATCGAGTGGGATCCGGGACTGACCGAAGAGGTCGACTACGAAGCGGAGCTTGCCCTCGTCGTGGGCGACCGTGCCCGCCGTGTCGACCCGGCGGCGGCGACCGACCATCTCGCGGGCTACACCGTGGCGAACGACGTGTCGGCGCGAGACCTGCAGTTCGCCGACGACCAGTGGGTCCGCGGGAAGAGCCTCGACGGGTTCTGCCCGCTCGGCCCGGCGATCGTCACCGACGACGAACTCGACGACCCCGAGGGCTGCTCGATCTGGGCGGAACTGAACGGTGAGCGCTTACAGGACTCGCTCACGTCGAACCTCATCTTCGACATCGACACGCTCGTGTCGTTCTGTAGCGACGCGTTTACGCTCGAACCTGGCGACGTGATCCTCACCGGAACGCCGCCGGGCGTGGGAGCGTTCCGCGAACCGCCGATCTACCTGGACGACGGCGACACCATCGAGGTCGGCATCGAGGGGATCGGCAGTCTGACGAACCACTGCCGACACGACTGATCCGCGGTCGAACACATCCGTTGTCGATACCAACTTGGGTAGGCAAAGAACCCATACTGGACTGCGCCTAATAGTCGGTAATGACTCAGGATCGCGCGCTTGCGGCGGCGGTGTTCCCCGACCGTAGCGTCGCTTCGATATCGGCTTCGACCGCCGGCAACTCCAAACGGACGGTCGCCGTGTGGTTCGAGACGGCCGACCCCGTCGTCTTGCAGTACTCCACAGAAACGTCGCTGGAGACCGAAGGCCACCTGGCACGCGCGATCAGCGACCGGACCACCGTTCCGGTTCCCCCGGTCATCGAAATCGGGTCGCATGAGTCGAGTAGCTACATCGCCAGCGAACTGGCACCGGGTGAGAACCTCCACAGCCGATTCGCCGGCTTCGACCGCGAGACACAACGTCACATCGCCCGAAAGTTCGGGCGCTACCTCGCCGAGATTCACGAGAAGTTCCAGTTCGAGGGGGTAGGGGCGGTCAACAGCACCACAGGGCCGGACGGCCCGCGATTTCACGCCACGGTGACCGACGACTTCGAGGGATGGTTCCGCCGGTACGCGCGGGAGGGCATCGAGGCGTTGCCCGAGCCGTTCGATCCGGTTCGAGAGCGACTCGAGGCGGCGATTTGCTCGGGGCGATACGAGTGCGACTGGGACCCACACTTGTTCCCGTGGGACCTGCGGCCCGGGAACGCACTCGGTGCGGACGGGGAACTGTCCGCGGTGCTCGACTGGGGCGACCCGCTCGCAGCGCCGCCGGGGCTGGCCGTCGCCAAAGCCAAGCACCTGATCGCCGACTGGTACGTCGCCGACGCCGAGCCGCTTCGTGTGGCGTTCGACGACGGCTACGAGTCGGTCCGCACGTCGCCCACGGTACCGACGGTCTTCCAGCTTGTGGCGGTCCTGCGGTCGGCGGTCGACTCCCACGGTGTCGTCACGCGCCCCCGTTATCCAGAGTGGACCGGCGAGAAAGCCGTCCAGTTCCACCTGCACCGCTTGACGGACCTCCTGTCGGTAACCGACGCGGCCTAACATACCCGCGATCGTCCCCGGATGTAGGTCGGCGGCACCGGCCCGGGTAGCACACGATATATATGCCAGGAGTGAGTCATCTCCCACAATGGGCCGGATACTGCTGCTTCGACACGGGGAGACCGACTGGAACCGGGCTGACCGGATCCAGGGATGGCGAGACATCTCACTCAACGATCGTGGTCGACAACAGGCGCGGGCGGCCGCACAGTTCCTCGCGGATCAGTACCCTGACCTCGACCGGATCATCGCCTCCGACCTGCCTCGGACCGCGGAGACGGCCGAGGCCGTCGTCTCGGTCCCGGCGTTCGAGGGTATCGACAGCGAGTACGACGCCCGCTGGCGCGAGCGCGGCTTCGGCATCTACGAGGGCCAGCGGGGGGATCGGTTCTTCGAGGAAAACCCCGAGTTCGCCGTTATCGACGGGCACAAGGACGCAAAGCGCAACGTCCCCGAAGACGGCGAGAGCTATGTTCAGTTCAGAGAGCGCGTTCTCGATGGGTTGTCGGAACTTCGGAACATCGATCATACAATCCTGCTGGTCACCCACAGCGGCGTCATCAGGACCGTCATCGCTGCGATCGAGGACATCGGCATCGACCGCGCGCTGCTCGACTACGACATCGACAACGGCAGCATCACCGAGGTGGTCGCCGAGGACGACGTGCGACTCGGCGCCGTCAACCGGGCCGACTACCTCTCGCCCTCGCAGTAACCGCCCGGCCAGCCGACGCAGGTACCGCCGACACACACGCAACTGTTTTGGTCGATTCGTCCGACAACAGCGTATGGAGACCGTTCCGTCGTTCGACCGCTTCCGACATCGTGACTGGCTGGACACAGACCCCGACGACTGTATTCGGTTCGCGCTCGTCGGCCTCGGATCGTTCACCCGCGAGTGGATCATCCCTGCTATCGAGCAGTCCGCGTACGGGGAGACGACCTGTCTCGTGAGCGGGGACGGGTCGAAAGCCGACCGCATGGCCGCCGAGCACGGCGTTGACACTGCCGTCACGTACGACGAGTTCCTCGACGGTGTCGCCGACGACAGCTACGACGCGGTGTACATCGCCACGCCGAACGCCCTGCATCTGCCCTACGCCGAACACGCCGCCGCCAACGGCAAGCACGTCCTCTGTGAGAAGCCCATGGAGGCCACGGCCGGTCGGGCCCGCGAGATGGTCGAGACGTGTGAGCGGGCGGGCGTAGTGCTGATGGTAGCGTATCGCCTCCAGTTCAACCCCGCCGTGCGCTGGGTGCGCCACCTCCTCCGGGAGGGGACGCTGGGGACGCCGGTCCACGTAAGGGGGGCGATGTCACAGGATATATTCGAGGCGATTTCGCCCGATCCGGACCAGTGGCGTCTGGACCCGGACCTCTCAGGTGGGGCCGCGCTCGCCGACCTCGGTCTTTATCCCCTAAACACGACTCGCTTCCTCCTGGGTGCCGACCCCGACGAGGTCAGCGCCCAGGTGAGCAACCGCCACGAGGAGTTCGACGGCGTGGACGAATCCATCGCGTTCACCGTCACCTACGACGACGGAACGGTGGGGGCGTACACGGCGAGCCAGCGAGCGAGCGTGACGAGCCACCTCCACGTCACCGGGACTGCGGGGACCGTCAGACTCGAACCGACCTTCTTCGGCGAGGTCGAGGCAACCCTGCAGACCGATGCGGGAACCCTGACCGTCGAACCAGGTGAGGAAAACGAGATGATCGAGGAGTTCGACTACTTTGCGAGCCGGATTCTCACCGACGGCGACGTACGACCCGACGGTCAACACGGCCTAGAGGATATGGAAACCATCGGTCGACTGTACGAGGACGCTGGTCTCGACCTCGACTGACGGGCGAGCGGTCACTCGAAAGTGCCGACTGTCTGCCGTGTTGATGACGTTGCACGAGAATAGAGCACGACGAGTGGCGTCGAGACCGCTGAGCGAAAGTCGGGAACGTCGGCCGAGAGCTACTGGGTTACTCGGTCTTTCAGACTGATCGCCTCGCCGCTGTCTGCGTCGAACAGGTAGATGCTACTCCGGTCGACGCCGACGGTAACGGAATCGCCCGGTGTCGGACGGACCGAGGCCGGCGCTCTGACCGCCATGTCCGTCCCGTCAATGCTCAGGAACAGGAAGTTCCCGTCACCCTGGTACTCCACCTCGTTGACCGTCGCCGTCGTCGAGGCGTCCCGCGACTCGCCGACCACGATATCTTCGGGGCGGAGGCCGAGGACGACCCGCGAGAGGTCTCCCTCGATGCCAGTCGAACTGACCGCGCCCAGTTCCTGATCGAAGAGGGTGACCGTCCCAGCGCTGTCGAGGTCCCGTTCGACAGTGTTCATCGACGGACTGCCGAGGAACTCGCCGACGAATCGGTTCGCCGGCCGGCTGTATGCCTCCTCGGGGTGTGCGAGTTGCTGGAGTCGGCCGCCGTTCATAACCGCGATGCGATCGGCCATCGTCATCGCTTCCTTCTGGTCGTGGGTGACGTAGATGGTCGTGATGTCGAGCTCCCGATGGATGCGCTGTAGCTCACGGCGCATTTCTGACCGGAGTTTGGCGTCGAGATTCGAGAGCGGTTCGTCGAGCAGAAACACGTCTGGTTCGCGGACGATGGCCCGCCCCAGCGCGACACGCTGTTTCTGGCCGCCGGACATCTCGTTGGGCGTGTCGTCCAGGATATCCGTAATCTCGAGCAGTTCGGCCATCTCGGTCACGCGCTCGTTGCGCTCGGCCTTCGACATCCCGCCCGCGTGTTTCAGCCCGTAGGCCATGTTCTCTCGGCCGGTCATGCTCGGGTACAGGGCGTAGTTCTGGAACACCATGGCGACGTTGCGCTCGGCGGGCGCCAGGTCCTGTACCTCCCGGTCACCGATACGTATCTCTCCTTCAGTGACCGTCTCGAGACCGGCCATCATGCGCAGCGTCGTCGTCTTACCGCAGCCGGATGGGCCGACGATGACCGCAAACTGACCGTCTTCGATGGTCATGTCCACGTCGTCGACGGCTCGCTCGGTTCCCTGTGCGTCGTCGTACACCTTGGAAACGGCGTCGAGTGAGATGCTGGCCATCAGAGTCGCCTCCCGTTACTGTCGAACGCGAGTACCCTGTCCTCGTCGAACTGCACCTGGACCGAGTCGCCCGGTTCGCCCGTGAGGTCGGGCGACTGGATCGCGAACAGTCGTCCACTGCGTTCGAGCGTCGCCTCGTAGGTGTGGCCCAGCGGTTCGATCACGTCGAGTTCGAGCGTCACCGGATCGGTGTACCCCTCTAGATCGGGGTCGTTGCTGACGATAGCGTCCTCCGGACGGACACCGATTCGCGCCGTCTCTGGAGGGACGTTGATACCGATCTCTTCCAGTCGCACCGCCCCGCCGAAGAGAGCGTCGCCCGAGACCTCGAGCAGGTTTATCGCTGGGTCGCCGAGGAACGATGCGACGAATTCTGTTTCGGGCTCCGTGTACACCTCTTCTGGGGTGCCGATCTGCTCGATCTCACCGTTGTTCATGATGGCGATCCGGTCGGCAATCGACAGGGCCTCCTCCTGGTCGTGGGTGACGTACACGGTGGTCGTCCCGAGGCGACGCTGGAGGGAGTGGAGCTGGGCGCGAGTCTGGACCCGCAGCTTGGCGTCGAGATTCGAGAGTGGCTCGTCGAGCAGGAACACGCGCGGTTCGCGAATGATGGTGCGACCCACCGCAACGCGCTGGCGCTGGCCGCCCGATAGCTGGTCGGGGTCCTTCTCGAGGAGGTCGGTGATCTCGAGCATCTCGGCGAATTCCTGGATCTTTTGTTCTTTGGCCTCGGCGTCCAGGTCCGTCTTTCCGAGTGGGAACGCGAGGTTCCCGCGAACCGTCTTGTGCGGGTACAGCGCGTAGCTCTGGAACACCATCGACACGTCGCGGTTCTGTGGCAGGGTCTCTGTGACCTCTTCCGTACCCATGCGGATCGTTCCATCAGTGACGGTTTCCAGACCCGCGATCATGCGCAGCGTCGTCGTCTTCCCACAGCCTGAAGGGCCGAGCAGGACGAGCAATTCGCCCGGCTGGACCTCTAAGGAGATGTCGTCGACTGCGACTAAGTCCCCGAACTGTTTCGTCACCGATTCGAGTACGACCTGCTCGCCAGTCGAGCCGTCGACTTCCGTTTCGATGTCGTCTGTGTGAGTGTCTATCTGAGACATGTTAGTCCATGTTACCGAAGCTGAGTCCCTCGACGAGGTACCTCTGGAGATACAGGAAGATGAGCAACACCGGGATCGTCGTCACGATCGATGCCGCCATAACGTCTCCCCAGACGTTCTGGAATGCGTACTGTAGCTGTTCGATACCAATCGGCAGCGTGTACAGCTCTTGGTCCCGCAGGATGACGCTGGCGTACAGGTACTCGTTCCACGACAGGAGGAACGCGTACATGTACGTTGCGACGATTGCAGGCTTGCTCATCGGAATCGTGATCCGCGCGATCACTTCGATGCGAGAGTAGCCGTCCATCAGTCCTGCTTCCTCGATCTCCTGTGGGACCGACCGGAAGTAGTTCCCGAGCATGTACAACCCCAGCGGGATCACGAAGATGAAGTGGGTTATGATGAGGCCGAGCCTGTTGTTGACCAGATCGATCGACACGAGGATCTGGAAGAGCGGGATCACGAGGAGGATACCCGCGAACATGTAGTTCACGAGCACGCCGCGCGAGAAGATCCACCGGCCAGGGTACTCCAGGCGTGCGAAGCTGTACGCGCCGAAGATGGCGAATCCGAGGCCCAGTGCCGCCGATACCGTGCCGATGAACAGACTGTTGAGGAAGTACTGCACGAACGGAATGGTCCCGGAACCGAACAGCGTTCGATAGTTCGCAAGCGTCAGATCGGCCAGGTCGGGAATCACCTGTGGGGTGGTCTGGTACAGCCACGCCTCGTTGACGAAACTCGTGACGCCCATCCAGTAGAACGGAAACACGGACACGAACCCGATGACGGCGAGCGTGAGGAAGAACGCGACTCGTTCCCACAGCGGTGCCTCTATCGATCGGCGTCGCAGTCGCTGGCTCAAGCCACCGACCGCCTGCGTCGCCGTTGTGATGATTTTTGCGAGCATGTTACCAGTCCAGGAAGTACCTGACGTATGCGATAACCATAACCAACAGGCCGATGACCATCAGGTTTGCCACCGCTGCTGCGAATCCTTGGTTCGGTGGGATCGTGTTGAACCCCCGCACGTAGACGAACGTCCCGAGAATTGGGACGTTGTTGCCGACGAACAGCCACACGTCGGAGAACACGTTGAAGTTCCAGATCCACCGCAGCAGGAACACCGCTGCGATCACGAACTTCAGTTCCGGGAGCGTGATGTCTTTGAACCGGGCCAGGCGGCCGGCACCGTCTATCTTTGCTGCTTCGTAGAGCTCGCTCGGGATCGACCTGACGCGTGCCAGGACCAGCAGGAACGTGAACGGGAAGTACCGCCAGGTGTCGAACAGGATCACCATCCCCAGGGTCTCGCGGAGGTTCTGATCCGCCGGATAGATCCCCAGCACGTCCACGAGCAGGTGCGGGACGAGCCCGTAGGTCGGCTGCAACAGCCAGCGCCAGGTGAACGCGATGGCGATCAGTGGCGCAATGTACGGCAGCAGAACCAGCCCGCGCATGATTCCGTCACCGCGGAACTTGTTCCGGAAGAGGAGGGCAACGCCCACTCCTAGCACAGTCGCGCCGATGTCGCTGAAGAGCGTGAACACGAACGTGTTCTGGACGGCTACCCAAAACTCCGGGTCGGTCAGCAACGCTTCGTAGTTGGCCAGTCCGACCCACTCCGGCGCCTGTGTCGGGTCGAGTGGTACCTCGGTGAAGCTGAGATAGATATTGTACGCCACTGGGTAGATCAGCGACGCCGCGACGAGGAGCACCGAGGGCAAGATGAGCGCGTACCCTAACAGCATCTCCTTTTGCTTGATTGTGAGCTCCTGGTCGAACACCGACCACCCAGCGAGCCATTGTTTGAATGACGTTGACATCTGTTGTGTAATCTTACTCCATCATTAATAACATATACGCCTTGGCAGCCTGATCAACTGATCAGGCTGCGCATCTCGTCGGCCGTGTCGGTCGCAACTGTCTCGGCGTCGTTGCCGTCGATGACCGACCGGACGGCGTCGGTGACGAGGAAGTTGCCGGTGATATCGCCGATCTGGGGGAACACCTGTTCGCCACGGCGGCCGAACCGTTCCATGTTCTGGATGGAGTTGGGGATGGTCTCATCGAGCCACTCGTCGCGGAAGCGCTGGATGATCTCCTGGTTCCGGAACGCATCGCTGTTCAGGACCTCCGGTCGCGTCGGGTTGAACAGTGCCGGCTGGAGGTGCAGGAACGAGATGTACGGGCTGTCGACGCCGCCTTCGGTGCTCTGGAAGTGCTCCTGGAACGACCGGGAGGCACGCTTCTGGCTGTCGCTGAGGTCGAACGTTGTCGTCGAGACGACCTCGCCGAACGTCGTCTCCTTTTCGGGACCGTCCAGCAGTGCGACGAAGTCGTAGTAGTCCAGGTCCGCCGTCGTCTCTGCCTGGAAGGCCGCTTCGAAGTAGATGCTGATGATGTTACTGCTGTAGAGGTACACCTGGCGGTTGTTCCAGATGGGACCGACGTCGCCCGAGCCCATGTCGCCCGGCGGGTTGTAGTTCCGGCACATCCGCCCGTAGAAATCCAGCGCCTCGATCATCGCGTCGTCGTCGAAGACGATGCTTCCGTCTTCGCCGAAGACGTGGGCGTCGTTCGAGAGGGCGAACATCTGGAACGTCTGCGCGGTGAACTGGCTCTGGTCGGACGCCAGTAGACAGCCGTACTGGTCGTTGTCCGGGTCGTGGGCGGCCTCTGCGAACGTCTCGAAGCCATCCCAGGTGTTGGGCACCGGCAGGTCGTTTTCCTGGCGGAAGTCCTCGCTGTAGGGAATCGTCTGGGTCCACGCGTACAGCGGCACACCAAGGTAGTTGCCGTCGCCGTCGTTGACGAACTGCAGCGCCCGGTCGTAGAAGGCGTCCTCGCCGATGTTCTGGACGACCTGTGTCGTGTCCTCGCGCGAGACGATACCTCGGCCGCTGAACAGGGCGCGGTTCGACAGTTCTGCGGTACCCGGAAGCGTGCTCGCGGCGGCCGAACTGCCGATCTCGGTCGGTAGGTCGGCTTCGGCGACGGCACGCTGATTCAGCGTGACGCCAGTCTCCTCCTCCCACGGATCCGCAATCTCGGTGATCGCCTGTCTGCGATCCTCGTTGGTCTCGAAGTGGAGCAACGTCATCTCATCGGGGAAATCCGCCATCGGGGTGGACGTTTCGGTTTGGGTGCCGCCGTCGCCACCATCGCCACCGTCGCCACCGTCGCCACCGTCGCCACCGTCGCCACCGTCGCCGCTGGTGGGGGTGTTTGAGCCGCCGTCGCCGCTACAGCCGGCCAGGCCGGCCATCGCAAGCGCGCTACCCCGGAGCAGTCGCCGTCGGGTCACTGGACTGACGTACTTGTTGTTATCGTCTGGCATACCATTGAGGATTGCTACCACGCACATAAAGCTTGCCCAATTCGACAGAAAAGGCATTAATGACGGTTAAGGGGACCAAACATGGAGACTTCCGGAATAGAACTGGACGTTCTTTGCGACGTTAACGAGTTCTGTCGATGTCTGGCGTCCGTCTTGGGGACTGGGCCCCACCAGCGACGAGTACGTCGAGCGCCAGTGGAACGACCCCGCGGTGGTCCGCTGTTTCCCGTTCCAATCGACCGGTGTGTCATCGCCCCCTCGCAGTCGTGGAGATGGACTGAGAGCTACTCCACCCCCAGAATTTATACTCCGTGCAATCTCAGTCTGTACCACTGTGGAAATCACCGAGATAACCCAGCACAGGCTGAGGCACGAACTGCCCGCCCCCTTCGACGCGTCGTGGGTTCCGGGCGGGGAACAGACAGAACTCGACACTGATCTGTTCGAGGTACACACCGACGAGGGGATCACCGGTGTGACCGCGATGCCCTCCTTCCCGGGGGGTCTCGACCTCGAACCGGTCTTCGAGAACCAACTGGTCGGCGAGGACCCCCATCACGTCGAGCACATCCTCGACTTGCTCGAAACCGTCGAGTTCCTGGGCGCGGACGCTTGGTACATCGAAGTCGCGCTGTGGGATATCATCGGCAAGGCCGCGGGCAAGCCCATCTACGAACTGCTCGGGGGCGACGACCAACCGGTCGCCGCGTACGCGAGCACCGGCACGGTAAAACCCGCCGCAGAACGAATCGACTACGTCGCCGACCGCGTCGCTGAGGGGTTCGAGGCAGTCAAACTCCGCTTTGGCTCGGACGTCGAGACAGATCTCGAGGTGGCCCGCGCGGTGCGCCAGGAGTTTCCTGACCTGACGCTCATGGTCGACGCCAACAACGGCTGGAGCATGCGTCTGGCCGGTGAGGTCGGGGAGACGTGGTCGCTCCCCGAGGCCAAACAGGTGGCGGCCGAACTGGAGTCGATCGGCGACGTTGCGTGGCTGGAGGAACCGCTCCCACAGCACGACTACCAGCGCCTCGCTGAACTCCGCGACAGCACGACGATAGCGATCGCCGGCGGCGAGTCGACCGGTGGCCTCGCTCCGTTCAGGGAGTACGTCGACCACCGCGCCCTTGACGTGTTTCAGCCAGACGCCATCTTCGCCACCGGCATCCTGAACGGCAAGAAAGTTGCTGGGATGGCCGAAGCATTCGGCTTCGAGTTCGCCCCGCACACGTGGTCGAACGGCATCGGCCTCGCCGCGAACCTGCACCTGCTGGCGACGACCCACGCCGAGTGGTGCGAGTACCCGCACGAACCGCCGGGCTTTCTCCCGGCCGAGCGGGATTTCATGCTCGAAACGCCGATCGTCCCGGAAGACGGCTACCTCACCCCGCCGGACGACCCCGGTCTGGGGGTGGCTATCGACTGGGACGCTGTCGAAGCGGCCAAGATCTGACGCCAGTCCGAGCGACGCGGCCACGGGTCGCGTCAGTTCGCGTTGATTTGTCCGTGCGACCGGCAACTCGCGGTCTTTTCGACTTTTACTCGCTGAGCCACTCCTGGCGCCAGGCCTCGGTCTCCTTGGTCTGGTTGAACGTGTAGAGCCTGAGCCGTCTGATGTCGTACCGCGG
>Ga0207850_100366_pt1 | contig 31691 bp, 37 predicted proteins | sample 23E2SouthBayCA_FD_187746 | JGI IMG/M metagenome (GOLD analysis project Ga0207850, IMG submission 187746) | Aerobic enrichment media microbial communities from Eden Landing Ponds, California, USA - A23 E3 (3) (SPAdes) | ecosystem: Environmental > Aquatic > Marine > Unclassified | place...
CCCGCCGGTCCCGTCGCCACGGCGTCGAAGACCGGTGAGAGTTCCTCGTAGGCCCACTCGGGGCCGCCGATCATCAGCGAGAAGCCCAGTTCCGCGCCGGCGGGGCCCCCGGACGTGCCGCAGTCGAGATAGGCCGCGGGCGTGGTCTCGGCGCGCCGCACGGAGTCCCGGAAGTAGGAGTTGCCCCCGTCGACGACGATATCCTCGCCGTCGAGGTGGGGTTCGAGGTCGTCCAGTGCGGCGTCGACGGCGTCGCCGGCGGGGACCATCAGCCAGACCCGTTTCTCGTCGCCGAGGCGCTCGGCCAGGTCGACGACGGAGTCGGCGGGGGTGGCGCCGGCGTCGGCAGCGGTGGCGACGGCTTCTTCGTCGAGGTCGAACGCGACCACGTCGTGGCCGGCTTCGAGGGTGCGGTCGACGACGATCTGTCCCATCCGTCCGAGTCCGATGACGCCCAGTTGCATACCCGGCGAGACTCCGTGCGAGGTGGTAGGGGTTGTGGTTCGGGCGTGCAGTCGGTCGGACGGCACGCGGAGGGTGGGGCGGAGTCGACTTCGCCCGCGAGCGGTAGCTATTCGGCGGTCGGTGCGCATACCGGACCTGTGACTGACGACGCCGCGGACTCGGACGCGCTCACGCCCGAAGAGGGGTTCGCGCTGTTCGGCCACGACCTGCGGGTGTCGATCCTGCTGGAACTCGCCGACGCCGAGGGGCGGTCGCTGCCGTTCACCGAACTGCGCCAGCGCTGTGGCGAGCGCGACAGCGGGAAGTTCAACTACCACCTCTCGAAGCTCACCGGCCGGTTCGTCGGCCACGACGACGAGAGCGACCAGTACCGGCTCACGTTCCCCGGTCACTGGGTCGTCGACGCCATCCAGCACGGCGTGATCCACGAACGCGCCACCGTGGAGAGCGCATCGCTGCCCGGCGAGTGTCCCCACTGTGACGGTCCCCTGCGGTTCGACTACGACCCGCAGGTCGCCGGCCAGGTCCGCTGTCGTGACTGCGACCGGCTGCTCGTTGGCTTTCCGTTCAATCCCGGCGGTCTCGCCGACCGGACCGACCGCGAAGTCGCGCGCGCCTTCGACACGCGGACGCGACTCACCTGGCGGCAGGCCCAGCGCGGGACCTGCCCCGTCTGTTCGGGTCGGGTCGACACCGCGTTCGACGACGGCGACGCGCCGACGTTCTCGACCACGCACGACCTGCCCGTCCTCGTCACGCTCGACTGTCGCCAGTGCAGTTTTCTGGCGAACGTTCCGCCCGGCGCCTTCCTCCTCGACCACCCCGAAATCGTGTCGTTCCTGCGCGAGCACGGGACCGACCTCCGCAACCGCCGTCTCTGGACACTCCCGTTCGTCGTCGACCCGGACGCGGTCGCGGTCGAGTCGACCGACCCCTGGCGCGTGACGGTGACGGTCGCCGCCGGCGAGACAGAGCGCGTCGCCGTCCTCGACGGGTCGGTGTCGGTCACTGCCGTCGAGTGATCGTCCGGGTCGGGCCTCGGTCGTCGCGGTAACCAGTGACAGCAACCCGTATCAGTCGTCGGCGACCGCGGTGCCGACGACCGCCGACCGCTCGCGCGTGCGCCCGGCGATCCGGTGTCCGAGGTCGTCGACCCGCTCGGCCACGTCCTCGGGCAGGCTGTCCTCGACGCGGTAGGACTCGGGGACGGCGACTTCCTGCGGGAGCACGCGAGCGTCGAGGTGGCTCATGACCGCCCGGAGGTGGTCGAGCGCGCGGCGCGGGAACTGGCCGCCGGCGACGCCGACGAGCGCGACGGGGAGGCCGGCGAAGCTCTCCGGATCGGCGTAGTCGATCGCCGTCTTCAGCGGCGACGCGTACGAGCCGTTGTACATCGGCGTTCCCAGCACGAGCGCGTCGGCGCTCTCGATCCGTTCGGCCAGCCGCCGTGCGTCCGGCGGCGGGTCGCCGTCGGGGTCGACCATCGGGAGGTCGACGGTCCGCAGGTCGATCAGGTCAGTCTCGACGCCTTCGCTCTCGATCGCCGCCAGCGCGCGCTCGACGGTCAGCCGGGTGACACTCTCGTCAGCCAGACTGCCGCTGAGCGCGACGACCAGCGGGTCGTCTTCGGTCGGTCGCATATCGATCGGGTGGGGCGTGTCGTCCGTAAATGTTCGCTGAGGTTCATTTCTGTAGCGTGGGCTACTGAACTGCGTTTCACCGGAGTCGGGGACGGCGGTACGTGTCGGCGTGGCACGGCACCGTCGTTTGAAAAGGCTTAAATTCGCCTCCGGCAAAGCGATGGATGCGTGCCCGGGTGGTGTAGTGGCCCATCATACGACCCTGTCACGGTCGTGACGCGGGTTCAAATCCCGCCTCGGGCGCTTTCTCGAACTCACACCGCGAGCGACCAGCTCGCTGTGTCGCGAGCAACCGAGTTCGAGAAACGGCGAACGGATTTGAACCCTGGAAGTCGCGCGCAGTGAGCGAGGCGAACGAGCACGTCTGGTTCCGGTTCAAATCCCACCTCTGATGTCAGTACGGCCCTCTTCCTCTGAGTTACCGGTCCGTTTCGAGTCGAGCGCGTGGCCGATCTCTGCGGACGAAAGTCCTCGACACGCTCGCTAGCCGTCATCTCCATTCCGGACGGCACCGCACCCGCAGGTGAGCTTGTGCGTTGAAAGCCCTCGACCCGCTCGTTCTGAGTCACAGCGACCGCAACTCCGACTGCAGGCGACCCTGTGCGTTGAAAGCCCTCGACCCGCTCGCGGTCGCTGAGCGGGATATTCTCGCTCTCCGCACCGCCCGCGAGAATAGTGCCACGCTCAGGCGACTACATGAACGCGAGCGCGTCTCACGGCAGAGCCGTTCGGCATCGAGGCGCAAGCGCCTCGCACGCCTCGCCCTTTCAGTCCACCAGGACCGCCACCGCACCGCCACCACACCGCACCGCCTCCGCAGACAGCCACACTCCTCCCCAGCCGATTGCGTTACTCGTGCCTGCGTTACTCATCCCTCGCGCTGTACGTCGCGCCACAGAGGGCGCGACGGCGCGCGCCACGGCATATGAGTGGTCGGACTACAGCCACTCGACAGCGTCCCCGAGATCGAGGGTGACGTCGCCGTACCGGTAGCCCTGGCCGCGGCCGTCGGGGCGGTAGCGGAAGACGACGGTGGGCGCGTAGGGCAGGTCGGGGCGCTCGCCGGCGACGGCGTTCCACTCGTCGTCGCGGAAGGAGGTGCAGTCCACGAGGAGGAGGGCGTCGCTGTGGATGGCGAGCTGGTCCTGGGTCTTGGACTCGACGGTGCGGGCGAGCGCGGAGACGGGGGTGCCGGCGGGGCGGTTGCGCGGGGGCCGCGGGCGAGTGACTTCGACGAGACGCTCACCGTCGCCGGTGTGGACGGCGAAATCGAGCGCGTGACCCGAATCGCGCTCGGCCTCGGGGACGAACGCGTGGCCGGCGTCGTGGAGGAGTTTGGCGGCGTCGAACTCGCCCATCGTGGCGCGCATGCGGCCGAACTCGTCGCGCTCGCTGGTGCCGAGTTTGGACGCCATCGTGTAGCGGTGGTCGTCGAGGACCCCCGTGTTGAGAAAGCGCTCGTAGAAACCCAGGCCCTGCTCGCGGGTGGCGTCGGGGAAACCGGCGGCGTCGCGGTCGAAGAACGCGCGCGTCGTGTCGCGGCCGTCCTTCGAGAAGAGCACGGGGAGGAAAAACCAGGCGACGTGGTCGAAGGCGGTGAGCCACGGGGCCTGCCGTTCCAGGTCCACGAGGAGTTCGCGCTGGGCCCAGCGCCCGACGGCGAAGGGCGCCTCCTCGAAGGTCTCCTTGTCGGTACGCCAGAGCGTCTCCGGGGTTTCGGTGTTACCGAGCCAGAACGCCCCGTCGCCGTCGGCGCGCCAGGCGAACAGGGCGAGGTCGCCGTTGTCCATCTCGATCCGCCGGGCGAGGTAGCCGTCGGGGGGGTCGACGTGCGTGTCGCGCATCCGGGCGCCGAACCGCTCGTCCAGCGGCGCGAACAGGGACTGTCGAACGCGATTCTCGTCCCACCATTGATTCGACCGCCGAAAGCGGACCGGGCCAGCCATACTCCGATCAGGGGCGGCGGCGTCTACAGTCTTCCGCCTCGCCGCGTCCCGCCCCGCCGATGGCCGGTGGTCGACGCCCCGATTCGACCGTTTTCGGGTCAGTGAGACGTTCTGGAGGTGTATCTCGTATAATCGTTACATTGATAGTCACCCACTAGCAAGGTTGTGTGTGGTAAACAATGTCGATGGGTGCATACGACGAAGAGGAGCACGAGCGGCGCGAGCGGAAGAATAACGAGGTAGACATCAGCGACGACGACGAGCGGACGCAGTATCACGGGAAAGTGGAGTACGACAGCGGCGAGTCGGCCGAGGAACTCCTCGACCAGTTCAAGGAGATAAACTCGTAGCGGCGTCCCTTCTGTCCGTCCGGACGTACAGCACGGCCAGCGAGAGCCCCGTCACCGTCGCCACCGCGAGGACGTGGCCGACGACGGCAAAGAGCAGTATCGGGTGGTCCAGCAGGAACGGAACGAGGAGCAACTGCAGCAGGCCAAAGCCCATCGTCTCGAGGTCGGCGCGAGCCAGCAGACGGGCGTGGTCGGGCGAGAAGTCGAGGTGGGTCGACCGCCAGAGCGCGGCGACGCTGGCCCACCAGCCCGTGCCGATCCGGTAACACAGGTCCCACAGGACGAGGAGCGTCAGCAGCGTCGGCAGGACCGGCGGTTCCGGCCCCAGGAGTTCGCTCACCAGCGGTGTCCCCGCACGCGGGTCGTAGACGAACAGGTAGGTGACCAGACCGATAAACGAGACGACGCCGAGGACCACCTCGATGCTCGACCCGAAGACCAGGCGCTGGTAGGATTCCGGTGGGTCGGCCCGGCGGACGAGTTTGCTGATCCGCAGCATCTCGAGACTGCCGGCGGTGGCGACGAGGACGGCCGCAGTCCCCGCGAGCGCCCCCTCCCAGAGGCCGTAGACCGCCGCGAGCGCGAGCACGCCCGCCTCGAAGACGGCGAACTGGATGACCAGCGCCGCGCGCTCGGAGACGTCGATCCCGGGGAGCGCGCCGATGATGCTCTCGTAGGTCCAGGTCTCGCCGTACTCCGGGCGGGTCATCCGGAGCCTGCCTCCGGACCGCGCGCGGCCGGCGGCGTCGCCGAGTCGGTCGTCGCGCCGGTGCCGAGCGCCTTCGCCACCGCGTCGTCGAACGGCGTCAACTCGACGTGGACGTGGTCGCGGATGGCGTCGTCGGTGACGACGACCGGGTTTTTCAGCCCGAGGATGAGCGGGCGCGCGACCGACGCGGGCACGTCGGTGACGAAGCCGACCCAGTACGAGGACAGCTGCGGCGTGAGGACGGGCACGGGGACGACCATCGGGGGACGGCGCCCCATCGCCCGCCCCGTCCGGACGAGCATCTCGCGATAGGTGAGCACGTCCGGGCCGCCGATACCGTAGGTCTCGCCGGCGGTCGCGGGCGCGTCGAGGACGCCCACGAGATAGGCGATCACGTCGTCGACGGCGATGGGCTGGCACTCGTTTCCGACCCAGCGCGGTGTCACCATCACGGGCAGGCGCTTGACCAGTTGCTGGACCATCCGGAAGCTCGCGCTGCCGTCGCCGACGATGACGGCCGCCCGGAGCGTCGTCAGGTCGTAGTCGCCGTCCGCGAGCACCGTCTCGACCTCGCGGCGCGACTTGAGATGCGGCGAGAGGTCGTCCATGTCCTCGCCGAGACCGCCGAGGTAGACGACGCGCTCGACCCCCGCGTCGCTCGCGGCCTCGGCGAAGTTCGTCGCCGCGCGGCGGTCCAGTTCCTCGAAGTCACCGCCGGCCCGCATCGAGTGGACGAGGTAGTACGCGGCCTCGATCCCCTCGAAGACGCCGTCGAGGCTCGCGGGCTCCAGGAGGTCACCTTCGATTACCTCGACGTCGTCGGTCGCGACGCCGGCCGGGTCGTAGCCGCTCGCGTCGCGTACGAGCGCCCGGACGTCGTGGCCCGCGGCCACGAGCGCCGGGACGAGACGCCCCCCAACAAAGCCAGTTGCACCCGTCACGAGTACGTGCATACCCGCCCTAGGCGCTCGCGGTCCTTAACAGTCTCCGCCGCCTGCGTCGATGGTCGCCGGGACTACTCCGTGCCGCCCCACCCCGGCGTGTCGGGCGCGCCGCGGGCCTCCTCGACCCCCTCGCAGGTGGCCGGCGCGGGCGCCGGGTCGCCCGCATCGCCCGCGCGGTCGACCCAGTCAGCGACGGCGGTGTCGATCCACGACTCGGCCTCGAGCGCTCGCTCGCGTGCCTGCTCGTAACGGTCGTCGTTGACCGCGAGCGTGCCGGGACTCGACGCCGCCGCGACCGCGAGAAACTCCGCCCGATCCGCGCGGGTCGGTTCGCCCGCGACGATGCGCTCGACGGCCTCGTCGATCCGCTCGGGTTCGGGGTGGACGAACACGCGCGCGCCGACGGCGGTGGGACCGAGCCGCGGGTCGGCGTCTTCGGGGACCGCGTCCTCGACCAGTCGCTCGCCGCCGTGGACGCGTTCGACCCGCTCGCACTCGGTTTCCGCCCCAAGCGCGAGGTTGTCGCCGGGGTAGGTCGCGCAGGTGTCGGGGTAGCGGTCACCGCCGTGGATCCGACACTGCAGCGTCTCCGGGTCGAGAAAGACACACGTCGGGAGCCACGCCGGATCCGCGTCGAAGGGCGCGACCGGTTTCGGGACCTTCCTGAGCCCGACGAGAAAGGCGGGCCGGTCGCCGACGGCGGCCACGTCGACGCCGCCGACGGTGGTGCTCGGCCCCTCGCTGGCCCGGTAGAGTCGTGGGGTCATCGCGCCCGCCTCGCCCGCGTCGAGAAAGGCGCGCACCTCGTCGACGGACAGCGGCGCGAGGTTGTACGTGTCGTCGAGCGGGCGGTAGCGCCCGCGGCGGTCGTGGGGGTGGACCGCGTCGGCACCGTCGCCGTCACCGTCCGAGTCCGGGTCGGCGCTCGCGTCGCGGTCGGCGCTCCCCAGCGGGCGCCAGTCGAGACAGCAGCCCGCACAGCCCTCGCAGTTGACCTCCATACCGGTGGTTCGGCGCCGAGCGGCAAAAACCGTGGCCGGGATTCCCGGGTCGGGCGGTGTCGCCGACGCAGTCGCCGAGCGACGGTGGCGAGAAAGCGCTCGCAGAGGGGTTCGAGACAGGCTCAGTGGCCCGCGTCGTGGGGGTTCAGTTCGGTGCCGTAGTTCTCGGCGTGGTCCTGATAGTCGATGAACCGCGGCGCGTCGGGGTCGAACGGCCGTTTCAGCGCCTCGAAGGCCTTCTTCTTGTCCCAGCCCTGGAGCTTGCCGACCGCCGAGCGGTCCTCCAGGTCGTGGTGGTCGAGGACTGGCTCGGTCGTCTCCCAGGCGTCCAGCCCCTGCTCGGTGCGGACGATGACCGACGAGTACTCGTCGCTCGAGCCGACGGATCCGACAGTCAGGTCGGCACAGAAGCCGGTGAAGTCGGCACATTCGTCACAGCCCTTGAGCGCGGCGTCGTGGAACTCCTCGATGTCCTCTTCGAGGATGCGCTCGCCGTCGAGGTCGTCGACCATCAGCTTGCCGTGGAGCACGTCCATCTTGCCGACGTTCTCGATGTCGATGCCCCGTTCGTCCTGGAGCTTCTCTCCGATGAGCTTGTGGTAGTTGAAGTTCTTCGTACACATCAGCGCGATCGTGTAATCGACCGCGCGGACGCCCGCTTCCTGGCCGGCGTAGTCCCAGTCGAAGTCCTGCAGCGCGCGGATGCCCTCGATCTCACAGGGCGTGCCCACGAGGGCGAGCGAGATGTCCTCCCACTCTTTGTCGGGGAGCTTGTGCTCCCACTGGTCGAGACCGAGGTTCCCGAGCGCCATCGTCTGATTGTAGATGGTGCCCGTGTTGGCGATGAGTTCCTCGGGCGTGGTCGCGAGGAAGGATTCGGCCTTCCAGGGCTCGTCGTCGGACTCGGTGGCGATGAGCGCGCCGTCGATCTCGCCGGCGTCGAGCAGTTCGATGAGGACCGCGGTGACGACCCCGCCGTCCTGGGAGCCGTGGCGCCAGTCCTCTTCGACGCGGGCGGAGAACTCCGTGATCGGATCGCCGGCGCCCTTGACGTTGTCGTCGCCGCCGGTGATCTTCCACTGGCGCTCGTAGCGCAGGCCGCCCCGGGGACAGAAGTCCCAGCACATCGAACAGCCCGTGCACATCTTGACGAGTTCGGGCAGGCCGTCGTCGCCGATGCCGATGGAGTCGGAGGGGCAGGAGGCGACACAGGTCCCACACTGGATACAGCGGTCGTCGTCGATGACCGCCTCGTCGAGTTCCATGAACCAGGTCTTGTCGTCGGGCGTCTCGATGTCGTTCATCTGGCTCCGGATCTCGTAGGACGGCGTGTCGAGCGCCAACTCCTCCTCGCCGGGGCGCTGGACGCGCTGGTCCGGCGGCGTCTCGTAGACGTCCTGGCTCACGCCTTCCGCGGGCTTCGTGAACTCCACGTCGTGGAGCTTCCCGTCGGGGCTCGCGTTGGCGACGCCGCCGCCATCGGCGGCGACCTGCTGTGGCCGGTCGGCGTCGGCAGCGACCCGTTGCGGTCGCTCGCCGTCGCCGCGGGCCGGCCGTTCCGGCGACTTCGCGTCGGCCTCGTGACCGCCGCAGCCACAGGAACTGCCACAGCCACACGCCTCGTCCTCCGCACCGCCCACGTCCGGGACGCCGGGCATCGGCTGTCCGTCGGCGGTCCGCTCGGACGCGCCGCGGTCGGAATCGACGCCGCGCTCGGGGCCGTCAGTCATCGCTGGCCCTCCCGCGGCCGCCGCTCTCGTGGACCGTTCCACCGGAAACGTTGGCGTCGGCCCGCTGCATGACGTCGCGCAGGCGGTCGTTGTCGACGCGGCGACACCACTCGTAGAAGCGCTCGTTCTCCTCGCGCTCGTCGCCGTAGGCGGCGAACAGCTGCTCCAGCGCGGGAATCACGGCGTCGGCGGGCACGGCGTTTTCCACCCAGTCGAGGAACTCGTTATCGGCGCCGAGCGCGCCGCCGAGGCCGAAGTCCATCCCCTCGACGATGTTGTCACCTTCCTCGTTGGTGGTGCCCTCGGGGTCGTCGACGTTGACCGTCTCGCCGCGGAAGCCGATGTCGGCGATCTGCGGCTGGGCACACGAGGCCGAACAGCCCGACATGTGCATCCGCACGACCTCGAGGTCGTCGGGCGTGTCGATGCGCTTGTCCAGCGCCTTCGCCCACCGGCGCACGCGGTTTTTCGTCTCGATGATGCCGTAGTTACAGAACTCCGAGCCCGTACAGCCGACCGCGCCCCGCGAGAACGGACCGGGGTCGGGGCGGTACTTCCGGGCGAACGGCTCGTCGAGCAGGTCGCCGATGTTCTCCTCCGGGATGTGCGTGATGAGGAAGTTCTGGTCGGTCGCGAGGCGAACGGAGGCATCCTCGGTGCCGTACTCCTCGGCGGCGCGGGCGGCCTCGGCGAACTCGTCGCCGCCCATCCGACCGGCGATGACGTTGAACCCGACGTACTTCAGGCCGTCCTGTTTCTGGTCGTGGACGCCGACGTGGTCGCCCTTGTACCCCTCCGTGAGGTCGACGCCCGACTCGGGCAGGTCGACCTCGCAACGGCGGCGGACCGCCTGCTCGAACTCCTCAGTACCGAGCTGCTGGACGAGATAGCGCATCCGGCAGACGCCGCGGTTGTTGCGGTCGCCCAGTTCCTTGAACGTCTGGGCGATGGCGCGGCAGAACTCGACGGCGTGCTCGGGCAGGACGAACGCGTCCATCCCCGTGGCCATCCGCGGGCCGTCCGAGAGGCCGCCGCCGACGCGGCAGTGGAAGCCGTAGTACTGCTCGCCGTCGATCTCCTTGCGGGCGGGAACCAGTCCGACGTCGTTGATCTGCGACTGGGCGCAGTCGTGCTTGCACCCGGTGATGGTCATCTTGAACTTCCGCGGGAGGTTCGCGTACTCCCGGTTCTCCGTGAAGTAGTCGGAGACGGCGTCGATCACCGGTTGCGCGTCGAAGCACTCGTGTTCGTCGAGGCCGGCGGCGGGGCATCCGAGAACGTTGCGGGCGGAGTCGCCACAGCCCTGGATCGTGGTGAGGCCGACCTCCTCGTAGCGCGACCAGATCTCGGGGATATCCTCGACCTCGATCCAGTGTTCCTGGGTGTCCTGGCGGGTCGTGATGTCGAGGTAGGCGTCGCCCCAGATCTCGTTCTGTTCCTCGCCGCCGTACTCCTCGGGCGCGGTGGCGTACTCGTCGGCCACCTCGCCGATGACCTCGGCCTGCTCGGGGGTGAGATAGCCGCCGGGGACCTTGGTCCGCATCATGAAGTAGCCGTCCTGAACGCCGTGGCTGTACATGCCGGCCCACTTCAGGCGCTCCCACTCGCCGTCGCCGGCGCGTTCCTGGATCTCGTCGAACGAGAGCCCCTCGTCGGCGTACTCCTTGACGTCCTCGACCACGTCGAGCGGGTGTTTGTTCTGCTTGTACTGTTCGACCGTGTTCATGCTGTCCTCCGTCGATAGTCTGGCATCCGAAAGTCCTCTCGATTCCACGCGGCGAGCGCGTGCGTGGACCCTCCTAATATCCCGAACACCCTGTATCCGTCCGTCTCGGACAACCCTGCCACCGCTGACCGAAACCCCACACGAGTTGCCGCTACCGGTGACGACAGGTGGTGCGTACGCGGCCCGTATTTCCACTGGAACCGAACTTCGCGGGCGCGTGTGGCCCAGGCGGCGACCGAGAGCGGCGTCATTCGGAGTCGGCAGCGCTACGGGCGCGAAACGGGCGTCGAGGCCCGCTCTCGGGCGGACACCCCCCGACGAGCGAACCGGCAAGTGTTGTCACTTGTTCGAAGCTGGGGCGAGGAATGTGGGGTGAGACGGGGTTTATGCATGGGTAGAGCGTGTGATCGGGTATCCAGATGAGTGACACGGGCGACGCACAGGCTGTCGAATCGGAGCCGGAGTCGGTCGACGCTGACGACGCGAAACCGGACGAACACGAGGTCGACACCTCTCACCTCGACGACGTCGAGGACGGCTGTGGCTGCGCGGAAGTCTGGGAGCACCTCTCGGACGAACGCGAAGACTGACCGCGCTCTGCGGTCTCCTGTTCTCTCCGATCGGTTCCCGGGAGCAGCGCGGTTCCGCCGTTCACGGGACGCGACCGGTCCGAGGGCCGAACTGATACCGAGAACGCCGGATCAGCGCCGTCGAGCATCGCCGCGGTGTCGGCGTCCAACTCGCAGTCGAACTCCGCGGCGAACGCGGAGTCTTTCTCCTCGGTCCGCCGCGATCCCGCGACGAGTTCGTCGATCTACCGGTGGACCACACCGGCCTCGTCGAGGGAGTCGCGCAGGGCCTCGGCGGCCGTCTCGAAGGCCGCCGGCCCGCTGAGCCCGTCTTTCTCGTCGGCGGTCGCGAGGTGCGGTTCCAGCGACGCGAATCCGGAAAAACCCCGCGCGGCCAGCGCGGCCAGCGTCTCCGGAATCGCCCCGTCGCCCTCGCCCGCCGGCCGGATCTCGCCGCGCTCGCCTTTCACGGCGTCTTTGACGTGGAGGTACTCGACGAACTCGACGGTCTGGACGAGGGCGTCCGGATACGGTTTGACGCCGATCTCCAGGTAGTTCGCCGGGTCGAATATCGTCCGCAGGCGCGGCGAGTCGACGGTCGTGACGATGTCGCGCACCCTGCCGGGCGTGTCGCCGTAGATGTCCTTCTCGTTCTCGTGGAGCAGCGTGACCCCGGCGTCCTCGGCGAGGTCGGCCTTGCGCTGCATCCGCCGCATCACCTCCGTCCGGTAGGCCGAGGGGTCCTCGTCGTCAGGGATCCAGTAGGAGAACAGGCGGACGTAGTCCGCGTCGAAGCGGGCGGCCCGGTCAAGCGCCGTCTCGAACCGGTCGAGGTGCGGGTCGAACGGGTCGGTGACGTCGATCTTCCCGATGGGCGAGCCGATGGCCGAGACCGAGATACCGCGCTCGTCGAGCGCCCGCTCTACCGTGGCCAGCTCGTCGGGGTCCAACTCGAGGACGTTCGTGCCCCAGACGCTCCGGAGGTCGAGGTAGTCGATCCCCAGCGACTCGAGGACGTCGAGCTGGGTTTCGAGGTCCTCGTCGATCTCGTCGGCGAAGCCGGTCAGGACGAACGGTGGGGCGGTCATGGTCGCCGACTCGATGCACCGGTACGTGAACTTTTGGAAGGCGGAATTTCCGCCTCCGGTAGAGCTAATTGCGTCCTTGGACACCTCCGAAGGTGATGATACGATACGGAGTGGTGGGCTGTGCTGGCATCGGAACGGACCACGGGGACGCCGTCGTGGACGCCGAGGGCGCCGAACTGGTCGCCTGCGCGGATCTCGACGCCGACGCCGCGAGCGACTTCGCCGACGAGTACGACTGTGCCGCCTACACGGACACAGCCGAGATGGTCGCCGACGCCGACGTCGACGCGGTCAGCGTCTGCACCCCCAGCGGGACCCACGCCGACCTCACCGTCGAGGCGGCCCGCGCCGGCGCGCACGTTCTCTGCGAGAAGCCGCTGGACGTGTACGCCGACCGGATGGACCGGATGATCGACGCCTGTGACGAGGCGGGCGTCACCCTCGCCGGCGTGTACCAGAAGCGGACGTTCGACAGCGCCCAGCGGGCGAAACGGGCGGTCGAGGACGGTGAACTCGGTGACCTCGTCCTCGGGGACGCGCAGGTCAAGTGGTTCCGCTCGCAGCCGTACTACGACTCGGGCGAGTGGCGCGGCACCCGCGAGATGGACGGCGGGGCGATGCTGAACCAGGCGATCCACTTCATCGACATGCTGCAGTGGCTCGGCGGCGGCGTCGAATCGGTCCAGGCGATGACCGACACGCTCGCCCGTGACCTGGAGTGCGAGGACACCGCGGCCATCGCCTTCCGCTTCTCGAACGGGGCGCTCGGAACGATCTCGGTCACCACAGCGACCAAGGGCGGCGGCGACCGGATCGAACTCAACGGCACCGAGGGGTCGCTCGCGCTCACCGGCGACTCGATCACCGAGTTCCGCGTCGGGACCGGCGAGGAGTCACACTACAGCGCCGAGACCGAGTCCGTCGACGTCGATATCGCGTCCCATGAGTGGGGTGACGGCCACCGGGCGGTGGTCCAGGACTTCGTCGACGCCCTCCGGGAGGGCCGCGAGCCGATGGTCCCCGGCCGGGAAGCCCGCACGGCCGTCGACATCATTCTGGCCGCCTACGAGTCCTCGGAGCGCGGCGAGCGCGTCGCGCTCGACGAGGTCCGCGGCGGCTGAGCCGTCCGTCGCTGCCGACTCGCAGAGACACCTCTGTCGCGGACGCTCCGAGCGAGAAAGCGAGCGACTACTCCGCGCCGATCAGGCGGTCGACGATTTCCTCGGGGTCGAACCGCTCGATGTCGTCGTAGTCCTGGCCGGTGCCGAGGAAGAGGATGGGCTTGCCCGTGACGTGGGCGATGGAGATGGCGGCCCCGCCCTGCGGGTCGGCGTCGGCCTTGGTGAGGACGGCGCCGTCTATCTCGGCCGCGTCGTCGAACTCGCGGGCGCGGTTGACCGCGTCCTGCCCGGCGACGGCCTCGTCGACGAACAGCGTCATGTCGGGGTCGATGACCCGGTCGATCTTCGAGAGCTGGTCCATCAGCCCGTCGGAGGTGTGCAGGCGACCCGCGGTGTCGCCGAGCACCACGTCCACGTCGTTGGCCTCGGCGTACTCGACGGCGTCGTAGATGACGGCCGCGGGGTCAGAGCCCTGCTCGTGGGCGATGATGCGCTTGTCCAGCGCTTCGGCGTGTTGCTGGAGTTGCTCGTTCGCGCCGGCGCGGTAGGTGTCGCCGTTGGCCAGCACCGCCGAGAGCCCGCGGTCCTCGAAGTAGCGGGCGAGCTTGGCGATGGTGGTCGTCTTCCCGACGCCGTTGACGCCGGTGAAGACGATCACGAGGGGTTTGTCCGCGGCGGCGACGCGCTCGTCGAAGTCGAACTGGCCGACGCTGATCACGTCGTACAGCGCCTCGCGGAGCGCGTCCTGGGCGAGGTTACCCGTGGACTGGAGTCGCCGCCGGGTCTCGCCGACGAGGTTGCGCTCGACGCCGTCTAAGATTTCCTGGGCGACGCCCATCTCCACGTCGCTCTGGAGGAGGGCGAGTTCCAGGTCGTCGAGGTGGTCCTGAAGGTCGTCCTCGTCGATGACGGTCTTGCCGGTGGCGAACAGTTTCGCGCGCTCGCCGAGGCTGCGGCCGCCGTCATCGGCGTCCGTGTCGTCAGCGTCGTCGTCAGCCCCGTCGGCGTCCACGCTCGCTTCGGACGCCTCGTCCGCGCCGGCGGCCGTCTCGTCGGGCGCGTCGGCCGGTGCGTCCGCGGCGGTTTCGGCGTCCGGTGACTCGCCAGCCCCGGCTTCGGCGTCGCCCTCGGCCGGTGGTTGCTCGGCCTCCCCCTCGACCGGTTCCTCTTCGACCGCTTCGTCGTCGACGTCTTCCTCGACGTCCTCGCTGAAGCGGCCGAGTTTCTCCTTGAGTCCGTCGAACATCGCGGCTTACTCGTCGTCGTCGGGCTGCTGTTGCATCTGCTGCATCTGCTGCATCTGCTGTTGTTGCATCTGCTGGGCCTGCTGTTCGAGCTCCTCGCTCTCGGTCTCGAGTTCCGCGATGTCCGAGCGAAGCTCGTCGATGCGGTCGTCGAGGGTGTCTTTCTTGGTTTCGAGCGTGTCGACGGCGCCGTCCTGGTCGCGCTCGGCCGCGTAGTCGCCGCCGAGTTCGACGACGACTTCGTCGATGTCGCCGACTTCCGCGTGGACGTACGCGCCGCCGCCCAGCGGCACCTTCACGTTCGAGCCGGTCTCGAGCGCGTCGATGGCCTCGATGGCCTCGTCGATCTCCGTCTTCTCGCCCTGGAGCCCGTCAATCTCGTTCTCGACGGCCTCGATCTGCTCTTCTATCTGTTCGATCTCCTGGGCGAGCTGCTGGAGCTGCTGTTGCCCGCCGCCACCGCCGCCACCGAGGCTCATGCATCCACCCCGCTGATCTCGACCTGCGTGCGCTTCAGGCCGTGCTTGGAGCCGAACTCCGCGAGTGTGTGCTCGCGGGCGACGTCCTCGTTTTCGGCCTCGACCGTCTTCTCGAAGGACTGCCAGCCGTCGCGGGCGTTCCACTTGCCCGTGACAGTAAATTCACTCATGGTGTCCGCTCCGAGAGCGAGCGGGAAGTACCTTTTCACTTCCCACCCAGTGTCGTGTCCACCCCGACACCGACTCCGACGTTTCGCGGGAGTCAGCGCTCGCAATGGCCACTGCGCGCGAACAACGATACGGAACTCTGAGGACTCGGTCCGCGAGAGACGGTGCTAGCCCAGGGAAATCGCTTTTTCCGACCGCGTTCCAGACGTTCGCATGACCGATACGGGGTACTCGGCGGACCACGCGGCGTACTACGACGCGGTCGCGGGCGGCGACCGGGGCGATATCGCTTTCTACCGCGAGCGGGCGCTCGCGGCGGACGGCCCGGTCCTCGAACTGGCGTGTGGCACCGGCCGCGTCACCCTCCCGCTCTGCCGGGCGGGCGTCGACGTCGACGGGATCGACCTCTCGGCCGACGCGCTCGCCGTCCTCCGCGAGAAGGCGGCCGACGAAGGGGTCGACCCGGCCGTCTGGCGGGCGAACATGACCGAGTTCGCGGTCGACCGCCAGTACGCTCTCGTCATCTGTCCGTTCAACGCCTTTCAGCACCTGCTGACCGTCGAGGACCAGCTCGACGCGCTGGAACGGGTCCACAACGCGCTCGCTCCGGACGGCGCGTTCGTCTTCGACGTGTTCGTGCCGAGCTTCGACGTGATCTGCGAGCGCTACGGCGCGTGGCAGACCCGCGAACGCGAGTACCGTGGAGAGACTCACGAGGTCCGAACCCGCTCGCGGCTGGTCGACGAGGTCGAACAGCACTTCGCCGTCGAAACCGAGGTGTCCGCGCCCGACGGCGAGCAGGTCGTCGGCGACGAGTTCCGGCTGAAACTCCTCCCGAAGCGCGAAATCGAACTCCTCGCGCGTCTCTCGCCGTTCGACGAGTGGGCGGTCGCCGGCGGGTTCGAGAAAGAAACCATCGAAGACGGCGACGCGACGCAGGTCTGGACGTTACAGAAGTGAGAACCGGGAGAGACGAGCCGCGGGATGGGCGCGGCGTCGACGGTCAGTCGATTTACCCGAGCGCCGTCGGTCAATCGATGTACCCGAGCGCCTCGGTCAGTCGATGTACCCGAGCGCGGACTCAATGCGGCCCAGTTCCGGCCCGGAGGTGTCCTGGCCGACGACGTAGCCGTAGTCGTTGGCGACGAGGCCGGAGCCGACGAGTGGGCCGCCGTAGTTGACCGTGCCGATGTCGGCGGGCACGTCGAGCAGGTCCTCGAGGAAGTCCAGTTCCGCGTCGGTCGACTCCGGGTGACAGAGGACGCCGTCGTTGGTGGCGACTGCGGCGGTGCCGACGGTGCGGGTGCCCGCGAGGACCCCCTGTTCGACGGGGACCTCCAGCCCCTCCTCGACGGCGCGGACGGCCTCCGCCGAGAGGTCGGGATGCACGTAGGCGCCGCTGTCGTTGGCGAGGACGACGTTGCCGGCGGCGTTGATCCGGCCGGGGAGTTCGGTGATCCGCAGGCCGGTCTCGTCGGCGATCTGTTCGCGTTCGCGCTCGCGGACGCGACTGCTGACGAGCAGGCCGTTCCGGTTGCCGGTGGCGAGGGCGCCGACCGTGCCGGAACCGCCGACGGTGGTGGGGACTGCGGGGACCGAGAGTTCGTCACTCAGGTCCTCGCGCAGGTCGGCGTCGACGTCGGGCCGGACGAGCAGACAGTCGTCGGTGGCGCGTGCGAAGACACCGACGTACGCTGATCCGGAGAAGGCCGCGCGGAGCAAGTTTACTCTGCGGTCTCTGCTTCGACGACGCTCTCGCCCTCTTCGTCGAAGCGGGCGGCCCTGACGCGCAGTTCGCGCGGCGGGGACGAGCGGCCGTTGGCCCAGATGGCCTCGTTGATCGAGGGGTCGAGCCTGACGGCGTCCTCGTCGACGGCGAAGTTCTTCGCGATGTGCTCGCGGACGAGGGACATCGCCTTGTCCGCACGGTTCGGACCCGTGGCGGCTTTCACGTCGCGAAGCGGGACGGTGACGACCCGCTCCTCGAAGTCTCCGGCGCTCATTCGTCCGTGTCACTGCGGCGCCAGTGACGCCGCTGGGGGTTTCGCTGCACGTCCTGGTCGGTCTTGAGGATGACCCACGCAGGGACGCGGCTGTTCTGGCGATCCAGTTTCCCCAGGCGCTTCTTTTTCGCCTTCGATTTCTTACCCATAGTGTCACCTCCTTCCGCGTCGGCGTTTAAATTCCTGTTCCTTTGACTCGCCGTCCTGTTCCTTTGACTCGCCGGCCCCCGTCTCGGTCGTCGCCGCTGTGGCCCCGCTCCCACGGCGCTTGCGGCGACCGAGGCCGCTCGCACCCGCGGCGCCCGTCGCGGCCCGATTATCGCCATCGTGTCTGATTATCACTGTCGAAATCTGGGCGCATAGAACTAAGAAAACGGCGTTTTAGTGGTATCAGTTATGAAACGACGGGAGATGCTGCGTGTGGCTGGGGCAAGCGCCGGGGTCGGGCTGGCGGGGTGTGTCGGCGGCGGGAGCGACGTCGTCGAGACGATGCAACGGCAGGTCAGTGTGACGCCCGGGCAAGGGTGGGTGACGGAGCTGCCGGACGTCTCAGATCCGGGTGGTGCGATCCAGTACAACGTCTCCGCGAACCAGCGCTTCGACGTCTACTTCTTCACGAGCGAGGAGTCGTACATGTTCTACGACACCTACACGGACGGCGGTGACCCGGCCCGGACACCGCGCGGCGACGACGATATCAGTGCGACCGCCACGCCAGCGGGCGACGGCTCGTTCCGTGCCGCCACGGGCGAGAGCGGCGGTCGCGAGTCGGTGAACGAGTCCGGCCCGTACTTCTTCGTCGTCGACCACTCCGACTACCGCGGCGGCGCCGTCCCCGGCGAACAGCCGACCGCGCTCGACGCGTTCGTCGAGATGACCGTCACGAAAAAGAAGTTCGGGCTGTAGCGGCTCGCTCGACTCCGGCGGTCAGAGAAAGGCGAGCGGGACCATCACGAGCACGCCGGCGGTGAGGCCGCCGACGAGTTCGCGGTGGCCCTCGCCCGGCAGGTCGCGACCGTACTCCAGCGCTTCGGGCACGAACTCCGTGAGGACGAGATACACCATCGCGCCCGCGGCGAAGCCGAACCCGAAGGGGAGAAACTGCTCGGCCAGCGTCACGAAGTAGTACGCCAGCACCGCGCCGATCGGCTGGGGGAGACTCGAGAAGACCGCCCACCACACCATCCGCCACTCGCCGACGCCCATGCCCCGGAGCGGGATGGAGATGGCGACGCCCTCGGGAACGTTGTGGATGGAGATGGCGACGGTCATGAACACCGCCAGCACGGGCAGCGAGAGCCCGGCGAGCGAGACGGTCGTCAGGCTCGGGTCGTCGATGCCCAGATCGGCGAAGGAGACGCCGACCGCGACGCCCTCGGGGAAGCTGTGAACCGTGAGGATCCCGAGGATCAACACGAGCTTCTTGAAGTCGGCCTCGGCGTACTCCTTCGGGTCGAGTTCCGCGCCCTCCAGAACCTCGTGTGCGACGACCACGAGCACGACGCCCGCGAGTACGCCCGGTCCGATGGCGACGGCGGCGTCGACGAGCGTCCCGTCGACGACCGCCAGCCCCTCCTGGATCAGCCCGAACACCGACGCCGACACCATGATCCCCGACGCGAGCCCCCACAGTGCCACGTTCCAGCGGTCGCTGATATCGTCGACCAGGAAGAAGGGCAACGCCCCCAGCCCCGTCGCGAGCGCCGTCAGTAACCCCGCGACGAACACGACCCCAAGGTTCTCGAGCGTGACCATTCTCGATCGGACCTTCGCCACCCCCGCAGTTAAGAGTTATCACTAATCTGATTGTTTTTGGCAGACCTAAAGCGGACGAGTGTCGTCGACAGCGCCGTCTGGCGCCGCTCCGACCGACCCGCCCGTGGTGTGAGAACGCGAAACTAATGATCCTTATATTCACTGCGACTGTTTACCCACCTATGCGGTGAGATATAAATACCGGAAGCGGATATCAAAGGACATGTCACTGAGAGAGCGGCCGGCGGCCGAGGCGGACGCGGCAGCGGATGCCGAACCGGAATCAGGTATCGACACCTACGAGATCATCGAACCGATGGACGCGACGGGCCGGATGCGCGTCGGGTCGGACGGCGACGAGTACACCGTCGTCGGGAGCATCGACCAGCGAGTGGCGAGTCGGTTGACCGACCGCGCATCCGGTGCCAAGGTTCGAATGGAACTGTCGCCCGCCCCGAGCGGCCACGGCTACGTCGCCGCGCGCGTCAAGCCCGGCGCCCTCCCCTCGCTCTGAGCGGGCCCGTTCGCGTCTCTCTCGCGGTACTCCCGGTCTACCCGTCGAGCGGAATCCGCTCGATCGTCTCGTAGGTCGGCCCGTCCGACCCGAGGCGACTCTCTTTCAATCGGATCTCCTCGACCCGAAGCTCTCCCGCGTCGGGGTCCTCGTTTTCGACGGTCCGCTGGACCAGTTCCTTGCTGCCCGCGTGTTCCATTCTCGCGAGCGTGACGTGGGGCGTGAACTCGTGGTCCTCGGGGTCGAACCCCATCGCGGTCGTCCGGTCCTCGACGGCCTCGTGGAGCCGGGTCAGTTCCGCGCCGCCCGTTCGGGTGCCGAGCCAGACGACGCTGATGTAGTCGAGACTCGGGAAGACGCCGAGGCCGCCGAACGCCGCGGTGAAAGGGGCGACGCCCGCGTCCGCGACGGCGTCGTCGAGCGCTTCGCGGAGGGAGTCGAGTCGCTCGGGGTCGGCATCGCCGAGGAACTTCAGCGTGACGTGGGCCTGTGCGGGGTCGGTGACGTTCAGGCCCGACGCGCCCTCGAAGCGCTTCTGGACGGCGGCCACCTCGTCGGCGAGGCCGTCGAGGTCGACGCTGACGAACAGTCGTCTGCCCATAGCAGCGGTTCGCTCGCGGACGCCTTCAGCGTTCGTGGAAACCGTGACGCCGCGGCGAGTCCGGGACGTAGCCCTTAACCCTCCGCCTCGCGTATCCGTGGACATGACTGACGAGTCCGACGACCACGAGTTCTCGGAGGGGCAGGGCCTCGACGCGTCCTACGAGGAGTTCGACCTGGAACCGCCGGAGTTCGAGGTCGACCCGGACCGCGTCGACCCGGTCGACTCGCGCGTCCTCACGGACATGCTCGACGAGCGGAGCCTCGGCGTGGGCGACGTCGACGCCGAGGAACTGCTCGACGTGGCGCTGAGCTACATGAGCATCAACCGCTACGAACAGGCCACCGAGGCGTTCGAGCGGGTCGCCCGCTTCGCCGACGACGAGGGTATCGAACAGGAGGCCTGGACGAACAAGGGCGCCGCTCACGCCGAACTGGAGGAGTGGGACGCCGCCATCGGCGCGTATCAGGAGGCGCTCTCGATAGACGACGACAGCGAGCACGCCGCCACCGCCGAGACCAACCTCGCCTACGCCTTCTGGGAGTCCGGGCGCACCGAGCAGGCGCTCGAACACGCAGAGCGCGCCGTCGAGATCGACACCCGCTTCGCCGAGGGCTGGTACAACCGCGGCTTCTTCCTGCTGGAGCGCGGGCTCGCCGAGGACGCCCGCAACGCCTTCGACAACGCCATCCGCCTGGGTTTCCGCAACTCCGAGATCCTCGAGGAGAAAGCGCGCGCGCTGGAGGAACTGGGCGAGTACGACCGCGCCGAGGAACTGGCCGAGGAGGCCGACGAACTCCGCCAGGAGGCCGAGGCGGAGATGGTTGAGTGAGGAATGCTGCTCAACGAACGCGACACCGACGAGGGCGTGCTGGTCTCGGTCTGTGACCCCGAGGACCTCGGGGAGACCTTCGAGGACGGCGAGATATCGCTGCACGTCGACCCCGCCTTCTACGAGGGACGGGAGGCCACCGAGGAGGAGGTCGTCGAGAGCCTCGCGAGCTGTGCGGTCGCCAACATCGTCGGCACCGACGCGGTCGCACTCGCCGTCGAGCACGGCTTCGTCGACGAGGCCAACGTGCTCGACGTCGACGGCACGCGCCACGCGCAACTGCTCTGGATGTGAGCGGCCGTCGCGAGCGTCGGAGTTGGCCGACCGCGAACTGAGTTTTCGGAGAACCGAAGGAAAGTTGGCCGTCGAGCGCCTTGGTCGGAGTAATGGGACTGTCAGAATCGGACGCCGACGGGAGAGCGGCGCTCGACGTCGAAGGGATTCGTGCCGACTTCCCCATCCTCGAACGTGAGTTCGGCGGCGAGCAGCTGGTCTACCTCGACAACGCGGCGACGAGCCACACGCCCGACCAGGTCGTCGACGCTATCGCACACTACTACCGCCACACCAACGCCAACGTCCACCGCGGGCTCCACCAGTTGAGCCAGGAGGCCTCCATCGCCTACGAGGAGGCCCACGACCGCGTCGCCGAGTTCATCGGCGCCGAGGGCCGCGAGGAGGTCGTCTTCACGAAGAACACGACGGAGGCCATAAACACCGTCGCCTACGCCTGGGGCCTCGCCGAACTCGGGCCGGGCGACGAGATCGTGATGACGGAGATGGAACACCACGCCGCGCTGGTCACCTGGCAGCAGATCGCGAAAAAGACCGGTGCCACGGTGAAGTACATTCAGGTGGACGACGAGGGCTACCTCGACATGGACCACGCGCGGGAACTCGTCACCGACGACACCGAGATGGTCGCGGCGGTCCACGTCTCGAATACGCTCGGCACCGTGAATCCCGCCTCGGATCTCGCCGACCTGGCCCACGACCACGACGCGCTGTGCTTTATTGACGGCGCGCAGTCGGTCCCGCACATGCCCGTCGACGTGGGGGAGATGGACGCCGACTTCTTCGCCTTCTCGGGGCACAAGATGTGCGGCCCGACCGGGATCGGCGTCCTCTACGGGAAAGAACACCTCCTGGAGGAGATGCAGCCGTACCTCTACGGCGGGATGATGATCTCGAAGGTGACCTTCGAGGACTCGACGTGGCACGAGTTGCCCTGGAAGTTCGAGGCCGGCACGCCGGTCATCTCGCAGGGCATCGCGCTCGCCGAGGCGTGTGACTACCTCGACGACATCGGGATGGAGAACGTCGAGCGCCACGGCGAGGAACTCGCGGAATACGCCCACGACCGCCTCTCGGAGTTCGAGGACATCGACATCTACGGGCCGCCCGGCGACGACCGCGGGGCCCTGGTCTCGTTCAACCTCGGGAACGTCCACGCCCACGACACTTCCGAGATTCTCAACGAGTTCGCGGTGGCCATCCGCGCCGGCGACCACTGTACGCAGCCGCTGCACGACAAGCTCGGCGTCGCCGCCTCCGCCCGCGCGTCGTTCTACATCTACAACACGCGGGAAGAGGTCGACAAGCTCGTGGAAGCACTCGACAGCGCGCGAGAGCTGTTCGCGTAAGCGGGGCGGTGCGGGGGCGGAGCGGTGCGGGGGCGGAGCGGTGCGGGGGCGGAGCGGTGCGGGGGCGGAGCGGTGCGGGGGCGGAGCGGTGCGGGGGCGGAGCGGTGCGGGGCGGTGGCCGGGAACGCGTGCCGGCGCGAGTGCGCCGGTCGCGCGACTCGGGGAAAGGCAGGCGTACCGGCGGGCCGCGAGCATCCGCGCCGCAGGCGCGGTTCGCCGGACGAAAGGGAGCGGAGCGACCGGACAGTCCGGTATTTTTGGTCCAGCTTTTTCGAGGAGCGGTTCCCGCAGGGCGCTCTCCGAGCGCCCGAGGAAACCCGACGCAGAAAAAGGTGGTCTTCACAACACGCGGGAGGAAGTGGACAAACTCGCGGAAGCGGTCGACAGCGCGCGAGAGCTGTTCGCCTAGAGCGTGTCATAGAGGGGGTCGCGCGGTCTGCCCAGATGTACAGTGTCAAGACTCGCGTGCAAGATGGAGGTCGGAATCTCGCACGGTCGCGGCTCGAACGGTAGGGCCAACGGGAGCCCCAGTACGCCGCCATCCCCGCGAGGTCGGACACGACGATTACGCAGACCGACCGCGGGATACCGCTCTCGCCTCGTCAAGGGCGTGGTGGGAGGGGAGCCGGAAGGCCGTCAGATGTCTTCGGTCTCTTCGAATAGGAGCGTCTGCTTGGCGTCGGGATCAGCGGTTCTCACGAGAAGCGCAACGAGATCAGCTTCCGTCACTGGCCGTGCGGTCGAATCTAGCCCCGCATCGCGAGCCACGCGAACCGCACTCGGCGGGTGAAGGTTCGCTTCCGCCAACAGCGCGTCGTCGTAGAACACCTCGCGGGGCGTTCCGCTCCCGACGACGTTGCCGTCGGCCATCACGCAGATACGGTCTGCGACTTCGGCGGCGAATTCGAGGTCGTGCGTCGACAGGACGACGCTGATTCCGTCTTCGTGGATCTGCTCGATTCGGTCGGCGACCAACTGGGAGCGCTCGGGATCGAGGCCTGCGAGCGGTTCGTCCAGCACGACCACGCTCGGTTCGAGGACGAGCACGCCGGCGAGGCCGACGAGACGTTTCTCACCGCCACTCAAGTAGTGGGGGATTCGGTCTTCGAGGTGGCTCGCGTCGACGGTCGCGAGCGCCTCACGAGCGCGCGCTCTCGCTTCGTCACCGGAAACGCCGTAGTTCTGGAGGCCGAAGATCACGTCATCGAGGACCGTGGGCGCGACGAGTTGCGTATCGGCGTCCTGGAAGACGAAGCCGACTTCCTTCCGGGCGTGGGTCTTACTGTCTTCGGTAATCGGCGTGCCGTCGACGACGAGTTCGCCGTCGTCGGGAACGAGCGTGGCGTTCAGATGTTCGAGGAGGGTCGACTTCCCGGCGCCGTTGCCGCCGACGAGTGCGACGACTTCGTCGGGGTACACCGAGAAGTCGACGTCGTGCATGCCGACCGTCCCGTCGGGGTAGGTGTGGGCCTCACACTGGAGATCGACGAGCGGAGTCGCGTCGTGGCTCACAGTCTCACCCCGTAGACCGCGACCGCTGCGTAGCCGACGGCAGCGACGTACGACCCGATCACGACGACTAGCTCGTGGGTCGGTGGCCGCGAGACGTCACCGTACAGGGTGATGTCACCGTTGTATCCACGGGCTTCCATCGATTTGACGAGCCGTTCGGACTGCTCGATCGCCGTCAGCAAAGTCATCCCGAGGATTCGCGCGTACAGCCGTTTGTTCGACCAGAACTCCGAGGAGTTCGCACCGCGGGAGAGCGCGGCTTTCACGAGGTCTTCGAGGGTCTCGAGCATGACGAACGTGAACCGATAGGTGAGCAGCGCGATTTGGTCGATAGGCCGTGGGAGCAATCGCCCGAGCATGTACGCGACATCTGTGTATTTAGTCGTCATCGACGCCGCCAGGGCGAACGTGGCGACCGTGAGTGATCGACAGCTGAGTTCCCCGAAGAGCACGAGCCCTGCCCACGTGACAGAAAGTTCACCGAGCGGCGTCGAGAGCGCGCCACCGATCGGCGTTCCCGGTTCGAGAAACGCCAGCGGCCCGGCGACCGAGACGATGAACAGCATCGGCAGCGTGTACCAGCCGGCCAATCGCCGGAAAGGCAGCCCTGCGAGTCCGTAAACAACCAGTACAACTCCGTACAGTCCGGCCAGGAGCGCAAGGCGGTCGAACACCGTGACGGCGAGGACGAGTGCACCGACGACACCGACCTTCGTCCATGGATTGACGCGGTGTAACGGTCCGTCTCGCCGTTCGGCGAACGCCGTGATGAGCCGCGGGTCGGGAACGTGGTTCGAGAGTGTCGTCACGGTTACCGAGCCGGCCGTTCTCCGTCCTCGAAGCCGCCGTAGCGGTCGACGTAGATGTACAGTCCGATACCGAGGACAACCAGTACAAGGACGATCGCGCCGAATTCGGGCATCAGCCCGTCCTTCCGAATGGGGCCGGCCACCACGATGCCGTGGCCGAAGTCGACGAGCGAACCGCCGCCCTCCTGCACACCGCGCTGGAGGGCTTTCGCAGAGCGTTTGGCCCACGGCAGGGCACCGCCGGTCGCGGTGAAGCCCCAGTAGCCAGCGGCGAGAAAGGCCGCGAAGAGGGTGGCCAGGCTACCGTACTGCTTCCAGCGCTGCATCAGGCGGTCACCCCGGCCGGCTCCTCCTGGGTGTCGCGGTCGGCGAGGCCGACGAGATCGGGACGGACGGAGGCGAGGAACTGAACGATGAATCCCGTCAGGATACCCTCGATGACTGCGACGCCGAGGTTGAGCCCGACAAGACCAGCGACGGCGATCGTCAGGTCGCCACGCGGCAGCGCGCTCCCGTTCACGCCGCTAATTACGATGATCGCGCCCATCAGGAACGCGCCCGCCGAGAGGCCGAGCGTCGCGGCACTCGCGCTGGCGGGGAAGACGTCCCAGTCCATCCGCAGCAGCGTCTTGAACGCGTAGTAGGCGACGATGGCTTCGCTCGCGTTGACGAGCGTATTCGCGCCGAGCAGGCCGACTGCACCGTGGCCGAGCGCTGCCGAGAAGATGTTCACGACCAGTGCGATGAGCGCTCCGAGCAGCGGTCCAGCGAGGATTCCCACGAGGCCGGTGAGGTTCATGTGGATGCCGCCCCATACGGGGATATTCAACTGGAAAATCGCGAAGCTCGCAGCCGCGCCGATGCCAGCCAGGGCGATCTGATCCGGTTTGATGCCGCCACGTCGGACGCGGTGGACGACCGTGGCGATGAGAACCACACCGAGACCGGTCCACAGTGCCAATGCCCACAGCGGGAACGAACCTTCGCCGAGGTGGATGTGTGCCATCAGTTATTAAGACCGACTTGGTAAATAATAAAAGTAGCTATTTCTGATCCAGTTTTTGTTAAGGCGTGGCTGAAAGGGTCAGACGGTCGCTGGTGCCAGTCTGATTGGTGATCTGCGATCATTCGCTCTGCTGAACATACCCCTCTGTATCACGCACTGTCGGGTAATCGTCCGGTATTGACCGTTTAGCAACGGAGTTGCACTGCGGTAAATCGGCTGTGAATGCCTCTGCGACACGCTACGCGTAAGTCCGGTCGGGGAGCAGTCGCCGCTGGAGCGGAACGCGCCCCTTATATCGGCGAGTTCTGCGTACCGAAGTAGACCTGCCACGCGAGCAGCGACTTCGCGACGAGGCTGAGGACGATGTAGGTCTTCTCGCCGAAGAGGTAGTCCTCCCACCGGGAGACTTCCAGGTACTGGAGGACCATGTTGATCGCGAAGAGGTTGAAGAAGACGAAAATGGAGACGTAGATGTAGATGACGAACTCGGGGAAGTCGCCGTTGCTGGCGGTGACCGAGCCGATGAAGGTGATGGCGATGACGACCCAGGGGACGATGCCGGCGAGGGTGCCGACGTAGTAGGCGGTCCAGTCGGTGCGTTCGGTGGTCTGGTTCTGTTTCTCCATGACGAGACCACAGAGGTTCATCACGGCGACGAGGCCGAAGAGGGCGACGAGCGTTCCGAGGTCCCAGACGCCGGCGAGCATGCCGATGACGACGATCATCAGCGACGCGCTGAGGGCGTACTCGTACCAGCGGTAGGGGTTCATCCCGCGGTCGACGTAGTGGACGTAGGCGTCGTAGCGGACGGTGGCGACGACGGTGTGGGCGAGCGCCGAGAGGAACAGGAACGCGGCGACGAGGACGGCGAGGTTCGCGTCGACCCAGGGGACGCTGACCGACGCGATAGTCTCGGTCGCGGTGTCGAACTCGTAGCGGGTGCGGGTGATCGGCCACAGCACCTCGTCGGCGAGGACGAGCATGGCTGCTCCCTGGACGAAGTGCAACACCGCCATCACCGCGTTCCAGCGGCGGAGGTTGCGGTACCGCGGCGCCTCGCGGAGCGGCGTCGCGTCGTCGGTCACCGTCTCGCCCGCGTCAGATTGTGCTGTTGACATTTCTACGGTGACGTAGCACCGCGAGCATCAAGAGCGTGGTGGCGGTGAGTTCGGCAGCGAGCGGGGCGGGCTCGTGTCCCTGTTCTCGCAGGGCGGACGGGTCCGAACGAGTCGGCCCGGCGACGTCCCAGTCTCGCGGTCACCGGTGACGGCGGTCGTTCGGCACGTACGGGAGGAAGAAGGCGAGGACGGCGGCCCCGACAACCACGAGCGGGAAGTACGGGATGACGCCGAGGAACTCGGTCACGTCGCCGAGGGTCACCCCATCGGTCGTGAGTTCCGCCAGCCCTCGCATGTCCATCGAGACTGCGGTGAGTACCACGATCAGCGGCGTGAGCACGACGACCCGCAGGGCACCCTTGATCAGGAACCACCGTGAGACCGCCATATCCGAAGCCGTGACCGGTGAGACATAATAGTTGTGGCCGCGTTGTCACGAGTGGGGCGCGGTTTTCGGTCACCGTCAGAGCAAGCTCTGACGGGCCTTCGCTCGCACGCTCGCGAAGACAGCACTTTCGTCGGCGGTGTCCGGGAGTGAAGCGACCGACGGCACCCCCGGCGGAGGTGGGAGGGTTTAAGACGCTGATTCGGCTAGAGGCGCCCGTGGCGTCGCCCTTCGAAGTCCTCTCGGTTGACCGGGACGCGGACCCCGAGGAGGTCAAGCGGGCCTACCGCGAACGGATCAAGGAGGCCCACCCCGACCACGGCGGGTCCAAACGCGAGTTCCAGCGAGTGAGAGCCGCCTACGAGGAGCTGAAAGACGGGAGCGGCATCGACGAGAGCGGCGCGGACGACGAGACGGGCTCACGGGCGCCGGCGCGAGCGAGATCGGGGTCGAATGCGGGGGCCGGTGCGGGAGCGGGCGCCGGCGAGTCCGCCGACGAGCCCGAACGCCAGGACCGCTGTCGCGTGGAGTACCTCGACTACGAGGTGCTCGACGACCACGGCTGGGACCTGGACGACCCGGACCTGTTCGAGGCCGCCGCGGAGGCGGACCTGGCGGTCGAGGACTACGGCCAGTTCTGGGTGCGTCCGCGCGAGTCGCTGCTGGAGGCCGCCGAGCGCCGCGGGTTCGCGTGGCCCTTTGCCTGCCGCGGCGGCGCGTGTGCGAACTGCGCTATCTACGTCGTCGAGGGCGAGATGCGCACCCGCGTCGACCACGTCCTGCCCCAGGAGATGCTCGACCGCGGCTTCCAGCTCTCGTGTAACGGCATCCCGACCTCCGACGAGATGCTGGTCGTCTACAACGTCAAGCACATCCCCGACCTCGAGGAGTTGCTGCTCCCGCCGCGGCCCTTCGAGCAGGCCCACGTCGACGACTGAGGCCGACGACTGCGGTGGGTGCTGTCCCGGCGACCGCGGCACTTTTCGCGCGTCGTATCGTGGCGACGGTATGAGTCGCGTCAGGGTGCCGCTGGTGCCGTCGCGGTTTCGGTGGGCGGCCGTGGCGGTCGCCGCCGCGGGGATCGCGGTCGCATCGGTGTCGCCGTCGACCGGACAGGTGGTCCGCGGGCCGCTGGGCGTCGTCGGCGCCGACAAGTACCTCCACGCCATCGGCTTCGGCGGCTTCGCGCTCGTGCTGGCGTACGCGCTGGCTCGATGGGACCCGACTGTCGCCGCGGTTGCGGTGCTGGTCGGGACGGTCGCCTTCGGCCTTGCTATCGAACTGCTGCAGTTGCCGCTGGCCCATCGTTCGTTCGACTGGCTGGATCTCGTGGCCGACGCGGTGGGTGCGACCGTCGTCACCGTCGGCTGGCGACTCGCTGTGGTTCGGGTGCGTTTTCGTCGGGTCGAGGTGGGCGGTGTGGGTGCCTCGGGCGAGGTTGATTGAAATCGATTGCGGGTAGTGCGGGAACCCACGAGACCGACTCGGACAGCGAACGCGAACTGCGTGACCCTCTCCGCTGATGGACTGACCGAGACGGCGACCGCAGACAGCGTGAAGGCCCCGATACGAACTGCTGGAACCGCCACCGCAAACAGCGTGAAAGCCCCCGGTCGCTCCGGTCGGTGGTCTCGCTGCGCGCCTCGTCACTCGTTACACTCGTTTCTGCGGTGCTTACGTCGCCCGCCGTCCCGGAGCGACCGGCCCCTTTCATTCCCACCCGTGTCGGCTGGTTCGACAGTCTGTGCGGGTGAGAATGAAAGGGGCGACGCGTTCGACGACGGCGGACGACGTAAGCACTGGACCGAGCGAAGCGAGGCGCGAAGCGCCTCGAATGCGAGCGGCCGTGCCGCGAGCAGCGGTGGAAGCGCGCAGCGAGGTCATCGGGCGCCTTGCGCCCGATTGCTCGAGGGATCTTTGGTCCCTCGCTGCCCCCGAGTCGAACGCGTCGGGGCTTTCACGCTGTTTGCGGTGGCGGTTCCGAGAAAGGCGACCGCGTCGCTCCACCCGAAACAACACCCAGATCCGATCGACAGCGAAACACCCAGATCCACTCGACAGCGAAATCGCTAACCGTGCGCGGCGGTTCGGTCCGGTAATGAGTCAACCGAGCCCGGAGGTCTACGAGCAGGGCAAGGGGATGGACGCCCACAACGCGGTGATGCGGGAGGTGCGCTCGCGCAACGACGCCAGCTACGACCCGCGCGAGCCGACGCGGGTGTGGCTCGATGAGGACAACACGCCGAGTGGCTTCGTCGACTCGCTGACGATCATCCTCAACACCGGCGGCTGCCGGTGGGCCCGCGCCGGCGGCTGTACGATGTGTGGCTACGTCGCCGAATCGGTCGACGGCGGTAGCGTCGCCCACGAGGACATGATGGCCCAGGTCCAGGCCTGTCTCGACCACGAGGCCGAGAACGCCGACAAACCGGCCGACATGATCAAGATTTACACGTCGGGTTCGTTCCTCGACGAGCGCGAGGTGGCCGCCGAAACCCGCGAAGCCATCGCTTCTGAGTTCGCCGACCGCGAGCGGATGGTCGTCGAGTCACTCCCGGACTTCGTCGACCGCGAGAAGGTCGCCGACTTCACCGAGCGCGGCCTCGACACCGACGTCGCCATCGGCCTCGAGACGGCGACCGACCGCGTCCGCCGCGACTGCGTGAACAAGTACTTCGAGTTTTCGGACTTCGAGGCCGCCTGCGAGGAGGCGCTGGCGGCCGGCACCGACGAGGTCGACGCCGGCGTGAAGGCCTATCTCCTGATGAAGCCGCCCTTTCTCACCGAGCGCGAGGCGGTCGCGGACATGAAACGGTCCGTCGAGCGCTGCCTCGCGGTCGAGGGCTGTCACACCGTCTCGATGAACCCCTGTAACGTCCAGCGCTACACGATGGTCGAGGAACTCTACCACGACGGCGGCTACCGCCCGCCGTGGCTCTGGTCCGTGGCGGAAGTGCTCGAAGCCACCGCCGACGCTGACGGCATCGTCGTCTCCGACCCCGTCGGTCACGGGTCCGATCGCGGCCCGCACAACTGCGGGGAGTGCGACGACCGCGTCCAGCGCGCCATCAAGGACTTCGACGAGCGCCAGGACCCGAGCGTCTTCGACCAGGTCTCCTGTGACTGCGAGGCGACCTGGCGCGCAGTCATCGACCGCGAGCGCTCGTACTCACTCCCGCTGGCGCGGTGAGCGTCGGCACGCGGGCAGGGGTTGTGACCCCCGGTCCTGTCACTCGTTCTTGGCAGTGAACGGTACTGTGTGGGTGTGTAACACAGATCGGGGCGGTGCAGTCATGCGATTACACTTTCACCACGGTAGGCCATTATTTATATACCACGGGGAGCAACACGCGCATAGGGGCCCTGGAGACCCCGAGTGTCACACGCTCCAGCCCCTACGTACCCCATCCTATCCCCTTCCTGTTTCCGGCGAGCGACGGCACTCGACAGGAGTCGGCCCAGTCGGGCGTGATACCGCTTTCCGCCCCTTCGCGGAAGACCGCCTGCGCGTAGACGGGGATTGACTCGGCCGGCGTCTCGTCGGTCGCGATCGTCGACCCAGTCGCGTCGCCGCCCAGGTCACCGTCGAACCCCGCGGCGGGCACCGACCGTGGCGCGACTACCCGGAGTCGGTCGTGGATATCGGGCGGGAAGGCCGCGGTGTCGTACGGCGGTTCGACCACGAGTTCCGACAGGACGACAAGACCGCGCTCGAAGTACTGGACCGGGACGCGTTCGTCGCAGCCCGTTCGACGGGCGACAACGGCCCGGACGGTGTCGGCCGCGCCTGGACCGCAGTTCGCGGGAGCGAACTCGCAGTCCGTGACCCATGGACCTTCCGCGCGGACCGGATCCGTGCGTTCGAGGACTTCGTAGCGACCGCGACGACCGGGGGAGGGTGTCGCGGTCGGCACAGCCGGCGACGAGTGTGGCGAGCGCCGTCCCAGTGGCCCGGAGGACTCGTCGACGGTCGAGTTCGGCCATATAGTACTGTGAAATGACACGATAATATAGCTACTGGACAGACGGGTTTCGGCCTCGGGAGTCGCGAGTGTGAACGCCAGCGTTGATCTTGCGGGCTGAAAGCCCTCCCCCGCTCGCTTCGAATTGTTTCGACTGGAAACGCTACCGCAGCCGCACTCGATCCTGAGAGCTGAAAGCCCTCGCCTCGCTCGCGGTCGCTCCGGGACATATCCACGCTCTCCGCACCGCCCGCGTGGATAGTGGTCCCGGCGGCGACTACAGTGAACGCGAGCGCGCCTCACGGCAGCGCCGTTCGGCATCGAGGCGCAAGCGCCTCGCACGCCTCGCCCTTTCAGTCCACCAGGACCGC
>Ga0207850_100378_pt1 | contig 31046 bp, 31 predicted proteins | sample 23E2SouthBayCA_FD_187746 | JGI IMG/M metagenome (GOLD analysis project Ga0207850, IMG submission 187746) | Aerobic enrichment media microbial communities from Eden Landing Ponds, California, USA - A23 E3 (3) (SPAdes) | ecosystem: Environmental > Aquatic > Marine > Unclassified | place...
TAGGCGTAGTTGTGCGTCTGTAACAGCGTGAGACACTTGCTGTCGTAGAATCCGCGATCAAGATAGACGGCCTTGACGTCGGTGTCAAGGCCGTCGAGGACACCGAGGAACTCAGCGAGGACACTGCTGGCGGTGTCGCCGTCTTCGAGACGGCGCACCGCCAGCGTGTAGCGTTTGTTCTTCACACGCGCGTAGAGTGTGGCGTAGGCGTGGAATGCGGTGGTTCCACGCTTTGCTTGGGAGTGATAGAGACCATCCGTGTCGTCTTCGTCACCATAGTAGGGCCGCAGGTGGAGGTCTGCGCAGACCTCCACCTGCTGGGGGAGGACGTCGAGAACGTCTTTCTGGAGGAGCGTGTTGCCAACTTGTTCGAGTTGGTCCAATTCAAACTTCGTCCGGAGATGGTAGAGGACCGTGTTTGCGGGAGGCGCGTCTTCACTGTTTTCGCAGAGCGTGGAGACGGAGGTCCCGTCGGTGCACGCACCGACGAGGACCTCGTAGATGTCCTCTGCATCGATTTTAGCGTTGTTGGCGAGGTTCAGAGAAACTTCCTCGTCAAGTCGGTTGACGAGGAAGTTAAGGAGCTGGTCCTCGTGGATTTCACTGTCTGCTTGCTTGGTATTAGACACACCTTCTGCAAGCAGACGTCTCAACTAACCGGCTTTGTGATGTACTGAATTTGTGTTGGGTTCTATTATAGCGTATAGCCAAGACCACTTAGTGTTAATCTTGATAGTGGTCTCGTCAACTGCGACCCACGACGGATGCGCCGTTGACGGGTCCCCAACGCTATTAGCGATTCGATGAATCCACTGGCAGATCGATTGGTATGAGCGTTCTACGCCGAATAATCGGAGCATTTTTGAAGCGATCAGCGGTCGCGTGGGATTGGATGGCGAGCGCCCGTCAGGGCGTTCCCCGCCCCCTCACGCCTCCAATATTCAAGATTTGCAGTGTTCAACGCTTCTTTGCCCAGTTCTTGGTTGAGTATAGATGACGAAACCAATGAACTATTCACTTCACAAGCTGACTGACCTAGACAATGATAATTTAAATGTATCCCTCTTCACGTGCCAACAGTAGGGGGGTAAGAGTCCAGCCCGTTGTCGGCTGGTTCCTAGATATCTTGAAGGCTGTTTCTACCGGAATATAACTCCATTCGATATATTCATCCTCATCTGGATCTAATTTCCCTTCAGATAAATCCTGAGCAACAACTACCGCACGTTCGTAGCGTGTTGTGGCTGTAGGATAGTATGTGGTCAGGTGTGTCAGTTCTTCAGCAAATATCCCTGTTTCCTCTCGTAACTCGCGTGAAGCCGCTTCAGGATAGGTTTCGTCTTTTTCCACATGGCCGCCAGGACATTCTATGAAAGTATAATCTAACTTAGGACGATATTGTTCAACCATGACGATAGTATCATTTTGAATTGCGACGACGGAAAGTCCATTCTCAGGACGATCGATCCAGTAGTAATCATTCACACTTCCATCCGGTGTCTCTACCTTATCGTAGCCCACAGTGAACCATGGGCACTGGAACACCGTTTCTTCTGCCAGAAAATCCCAGTTTTTGTCCATTTATTAACAACACCACAACATAAATAATGCCTTAATTTGAATTACTTGTGACTGTATTATATGTCCCCGTATATGTGATCCATATTGTCTATGCAGCGCTCTAAGGAATCCTCGAGTTTTACTTCTGGATTCCAGTTGAAGTCATCTTCTGCTTTATCCACGGACGGTACTCGTCTCTTGACGTCGTCATCATAGATTGGAACATGGTCAAACTCAAGTGTATCCCCTTCAAGGATGCCACGTTCTTTGCCCTTCTCAAAGATTCGTTGAGCAAGTTCTCTCATTGTCACCGGTTCGGGATTTGCGAGATTATATGCTTCATTGGTAGTCGCGTCAGCAAAAGACTGTGTAGCAATTGCACCAGCCACTTCATCAATCCACGTGAAACACCGTACCTGTTTTCCATCGCCAAAAATCTCCATTGGATTCTGCTTTTCGACTAGAATTTTCCGAAGGAAGTCGGCGAACACGTGACTGATACCTGCCTCATCCTCACTTTTTTCATATGGGGTAATGATATTGAACGGCCGCCAAATAGTGTAGTTAATATCATACTGTTCCTTGAACGCCATACTGAGTCGTTCACCAACTACTTTCGAGAGACCGTAATCTGTGGACGGTACGGTGCTTTCCCAGACATCGGCTTCATTATGTGGGGGATCATCCTGTTCATATACCATCGAGGAAGAGAGATATACAACCCTGTGAATATCGTGTTCGGCAGCTGCCTCCAATATGTTCCGATGGACATTAAGATCGTTCGAGAGGATGTCTGCGGGATACTCGTGAAATCCCTTCACGCCATAGATTAGCGCTGCGGCATTAATTACAACATCCACGTCTGAAACTATATCCATGACCCGGTCATACTCCGTGAGATCAGCCTTTTGGAACTCGTACCTCTCAGGATCCACAACTCGCGTGTGTTCATAGTCGTCGTATCGAGCGTGGTTATCCACACCGACAACCTCATGACCATTCTCAAGAAGATGCTTGGTGGTCCACTGCATGAGGGACCCTTCGCTTCCAGTAACGAGAACTCTCATTGCGCTACCTCCGATTCTATTGTCATCTCATCTTGATCTACTTCATGCTGGAAGAAATATCCATTGTCTGAATCATATCTGGCGATGTCCCATGTCCCCCAGAGGTCACAGTAGAGGCAGTCACTGTTATCCACCTGCCGGCTAATTGCCTCGAAATCTTCGAACTCATCGTGTGGTGTCATAAGAATCACCCAGTCACTGGCTTCGACATCTTCGAAATCATCGAATCCTTCTGCGTTAGGTTCAATTTCGACAATATTACGATATCCCTTCATACCAAGTTGCTTCTCCATTTTAAACGAGACAGAATTCCGGGTATCGTCGGAATTCGATTTAAACGTCATCCCGAGGATTGTTATCTTGTCCGGATTTGGGGACTTCTGAGCCATCCGATCAATGATCTGTGCTGGCATCCCTTCGTTAATCTGGTACGCTGTCGAAACAAGTTCATTGAATGCAATGTTGTCTACGAGGAACCACCCGTCTTTGGTCAAACAGGGACCACCAACGTTTGCGCCTGGGGATGGCACATCAAACCGGGGATAGTTATGCCCCGTTTTATCGAGGATCTTGTTTACGTTGACATCGTGATGAGTTGCGAACGATTCTGTAATGAGATGGAATTCGTTCGCCGCTGCGAACGTCAAGTAACGCCACATGTTCGTGAACAGTTTGCCAAGTTCTGCTTCTGTCGGATTCAGGCGGAGACACCCCTCTTCAAGGAAGCTTTCAAAAATTCCCTTGGTACGTTGATAGCTTTCATCATCAGGCGCACCGATGAGCTGTGGGAGACCAACAATCTCCTCAAAGGCCTTATGTTGGGCAATTCGTTCCGGTGCGAATGAAATGTAGACATCTTCTCCAACCGTATAATTTGCCTCTTCGAGAAGTTCACAAACGAGATTCGTCGTTCCCGGATAGATTGTTGAACGAAATATCAACAATTGATCGTCAGTAAGGTTGGATATAACGTCGTCAACGACGGCAAGCAGTGTATCCATCTGTGGATTATGGTGTTCGTCGATTGGGGTACCAATGACGAAGAAAACGACATCACAATTCGCTGTTGCATCAATCTTAGTGGTAGTATTCAATCTGCCTTCTGCTAAAACATCTTCAAGGAGTGGTTTTCCACCGGGTTCATTGAACGGTAATTCACCATTTTCAATAGTATCAAGTCTTTTTTTATCTTCGTCAATCAGTGTGACGGAAAATCCGGCGTCGGCAAGCACAATTCCCATTGGTAAACCGACGTGACCTCCTCCACCAATAACACCTATCTCCATACCTGTACTCCATATTATCGGCACATTATATTTTCCTTTTAGAACAGAGGAATCCTTTCAACTTCAGACAACTTTAACAAGGATTAGTTAGGATTATTATAATTCGTAGTATTTATCAAATAATCATTAGATGTAGGTTTCTCTACGTAGATTATTCCACTATTGGTGACATTGCTCAAATAAGGCTGAAGAGTGAGGCGAAGCGATCTTCTAGTAGATCATGCCAGAAATCGCCCGCTCCATCGGTGGTAGCGACTGCTTCGAGTTAGATCTTCTAGAGCGAAAGGTGACACCCGAGCCCGCGTTGAAGCTCGGTATCCGACTGTATCTGGTTATACTATCAGTTTCATATACAGATTCAGGTTTCGATAGATCGGGTGTCGAACGCTGTCGAAAGACCGTTCACAACTGGGTGCAGAAGATCGATATACAGCCCCTCGACGGTGCGAGCTCGAATCACATCGCGGTTGACGAGACTATGACCCAGCTCAACGGCGAACGGTTCTGGCTGTACGCTGCTGCCGATTTCGACACCAACCGATTACTGTAAATCAAGTTATTTAGATTAAAATTTAAGTAGTTATCAAGATATCACTCGTGAAGCCTAGTGAGAAATATTGCGTCGATGACGCAATTTTCTCGTCGATTTTGTACCGTGGCTGCAAGCAACACTCCACCGACACAGCTTCGATTACCGACACGAAAAAAGGCAATCGGACCAGTGGCTAACGTGTCCTTCGAGAACAAAAATGACGAACTAGTTAGTTCTCAAACTGTTCCAGCAACGCCGAAGTAAAGATTGCCGGAAATTGGCTTCAAGCGTTCGCCTTTGCATGGTACCAGCTAATCTGAACACTACTCACAACCCTCGTGTTTGACAACGATGTCGACGGAAGCGAGTGGAAAGTTTCAGACGATCATTTACCACTCATCGTCGGGTATTGATTTCGAGTCGGATTCATTACTCACAGGTAGTACTCAACCGTCCGTTCTAGGCCTTCCTCAAAGCCTACCTCTGCCTCCCAACCGAGTGCTTCGACTTTGGTTGTATCAAGCGCGTAGCGCTGGTCGTGACCAGCTCGGTCTTCCACAAACGTGATTTGGTCTTCCGAGCCACCAGCAACATCTAGTATCGAATTGGTCACTTCCAAGTTCGTTCGTACCTCCTCCGAACCGATGTTGTAGACCTCGCCGATTTCGCCCTCCTGTAATACGGTATCGAGGGCGCGGCAGTTGTCTTCGACGTAGATCCATTCTCTGACGTTCGACCCGTCTCCGTATACGGGAAGGTCTTCGCCTGCGGCAGCACGTTTGAGGAACTTCGGGATGAGTTTCTCGTCGTGTTGGCGCGGGCCGTAGTTATTGCAGGTTCGGGTGATAAGAACGGGGAGGTCGTGGGTTGTGTGATAGCTAGAGGCCAGTAAGTCGGCCCCAGCTTTCGTCGCGGAATAGGGGTTTCGTGGGTTAAGCGGATCGTTCTCGTGGAACTCTCCATCGAGTATCTGGCCATACACTTCGTCGGTCGAGATCTGGAGGAATTTATCTATATCTGCTTCGACCGCGGCATCCAGAAGGACTTGGGTGCCTTGAATGTTCGTCGAGACAAAAGGTTCAGTATCGTCGATAGATCGGTCGACGTGAGTTTCAGCGGCGAAGTTGACGATAGTATCCACATCGGCAACAAGTTCTTCAACGAGTTCCTTGTCTCGAATGTCGGCTTGGACGAATTCGTGGCTTGGATGATCCAGCACACCTTCCAGGTTCTCAGGCGACCCCGCGTACGTCAGGGCGTCCAAAGTCGTTACTTCAACATCGTAATTATCTAGGAGATAATGAACGAAGTTCGAGCCGATAAATCCCGCTCCTCCAGTCACGAGTACACGCATTCTATTCTAATCCTTGTGCGGCATCTATTTGTATCTTCATCGTCAGGAGTTAGGTACGTTCGTACTTGTTCTCGCTGCTCAGGGATCACTCGGTAGTGGTGTCGTTGTTGAAGCGAGAGTTGGGGGCCGGTCCGCCTTTGGTACATATCACTCCGAAGCGTCCGCATTTGGTACCCCTCTCATGGAACACGATATCCAGGACGGGGTATTCACAGCCGGAACGAGTGCTTCGGACTCGTATGTATGATTGGACGAAGTGATGAGTCAGTGCTCCAGAAAGAAGAATGATTAAATATAAATATAATAATTTTATAATATTGGTATGATTACTTTGGGTTAGAGTGTGATTAGGAGTATGGCGGCGCTTGACGCCGCCACTCTCGACGTCCTCCGCGACGCTCTCGCAGAGGTCGAGGACAAGAAGCCGACACAGCGGCTGATGGCGGTGATCAATACGTCAAAGAAGACGACGCGACAATGACTGAGATAGCTGAACGGTACGGATACACCCGTCTATGGCTGTCTTGATGGGTTGTGCGGCTTGACCGGTTAGCTGATGAGCCGGTTGAGCAAGTCGTCTACGCCGATCCACGTGAAAGCAGACCAGCCGAAATCTCTGATGAACAGCACGATCAGTTCGTAGGGGTACTTCACGAATCACCCAAAGCAGTCAGCTATGATGCGCCCGTGTGGTCTGCTCCACTAGCCCGTTACTATATCTCCGAGGAATTTGACGTTGAGTACTGTGAGCGGTACGTCCGACGATTTATATCTGAGGCCGGGCTGTCTTCAGGGCAGCACGGCTGGAATTCCACAGATCTGGAAAGAGAACCCAAGAAGTCTGGCAAGAAAGATTCAAAAACCCCAACGATCTGGACGACGACTACACCATCCTGACGATCAATCAGATGCCACAGATACTCTCGACACTGATTTATGCGTGGTTTCCGGAAGAAGCGCCCGTCACTCTCGGTTACGGGCGCGTGGGATAACATCAAGCTACACGGTGCAGTCAGCGACAGCGGTAAATCGTTCTTGCTGCCGTGTGCAGAATTTCAACAGCGACACGCCGGTCCGCTTGTTGGATGCTCTCCAGACTAATTTCGGCGAGAAAACCTGCGTCGTGTTTTAAGACCAACGCAGTGAAAGAGTTCGTTGAAGCATTCGTCTTTAGCTAAGACTCACACCTCGGTTGTGTAGCGGTAGCGAGCGTCTCTTGCAGGATCGGTCGTTGTTGGTGGATCTTCTGTGCGTCTTCGATCAGCCGCTCCAGCAGTGACGGTGGCGAGTAGCCGAGGTACTCCCCGAGTTCGTGGAGAATAAGCTGGGCGTGCGACCGGAAGGTCGCCGCCCAGCGTTCCGGCGGAAACACGATCTCATCGTCGGCCTGCTCGGTAACCAGATCCAACAGATCACGACTCACCAGCAGTGACAGCAACGCCGCATACAGCAGAATTTTCACGACATCCGGGTCGCTCGTGTCGAACTTGTCCAGCTCGTACTGCGTTTTCAGCTCACGAAACAGCGTTTCTACCTCCTATCGACACCGATAGAGCGTCGCTAGATCCGCCGGGAGAAACTCCTCTCGCGGTAGATTCGTGATATAGAGATGGTAGTCGTCGGCGTCCTCGTTGCGGACGCCGACGACGCGGAACCGCTTCGTGTCCAGCGAACGAGTTCCCTCGTACTGTCCGCGCTTGAACTCCGCTTCGACCTCCACGTCAATGTACTGTCGGTGCAGATCGCCGGCAACATCGTGGATCTGTTCGCCCACCAAGGACCTGGCGCGACCGCGCCAGGCCCGTAACTCCTCCGTTATCACCGGATTCGCGTTCTCCTTCAACCGACTCACGAAGTAGCCGTCGTTCTCATCGATCAACGCGAAGCGACGGTACTTGAAGTACGCTAGATCGAGCAACACGAGCCGACCTTGCAGCCACGATCCCGTCTTGAACAACGTGCTGTCGTGCGTTTTCTCGTCAGTCACGTCGAACTGTTCAATCGTCTCGTCGGTGGCATTGTGGAGCAGGTGGAGCTTCGCTCCAGCCTGCTCCTCGTGACGGGCCTGGAACTCCTGAGAGAGGAACTCATGCAACCGCAACACGGTTCCATCAGCGATCATCACGTCCCTGGACCGGTCGATATCAGCGTCAACTGCGTCGGGAACAGCGACCTCGTCGAGGCCGCGCTCGACGAGGTCGCGGAGATACTCCGCGAGTGTTGGCGTCAGCAAATGATAGAAGCCGCCGGGAGAGATCGTCTCGTCGGCTGCCGAGTTGTAGCTGCGTCTGAAGCCAGCGAGTGTCCGGCTTTCGCCTGCGGCGAAGCCGAACACGAGCGCCCACACAAGGACTGGAACCTGAAGCTTGCCCTCTCGCTCGACCACGCCGAGTTCCTCGGCGTGCTCTTCGAGGAACTCGGAGGGAAACAGTGTAGTGAGCCGACGCATCATTCTCGATGAGGAGGCGCTGTTGGACACAGCTCTTGCCTCCTCATTCCTCTCGAAAAGTAGCCTCGATAAGACGCCGCTATCACGCGGTTTCTGGCTTAGCTAAAGACGGATGGTTCGTTGAAGATACGCCGAATCGAACTGTGTTACCTTCCGCGGGATTCAACCCCGGTGAACTCCGCGGAAGAGTGTTGGAGTCAACTTGATCAGGAACTCGGGGGCCTTCTATTCGAGACGCTTGATGATCTTCATGGTGCTGTTCTCTCTGTACTCAACCGCATCGAAGTTCCAGAAGTCTTCACGTAATTATGTATGTGAGTATCAGTCCATATGCTATTAGTACTTTCGCAGTTGTGGATATCTATGGGACTAATAGATTTGACAAAGAAAGTAGTTCGTAGTGGAAGAAAATTGTGGCTTCCAATCTCGGATCCTGAAACTCGTACCCAGATGGGACGAAAATTAAATAAGGCATTCTATAGTCGCTGCGGTCGCCGTGAATGGAATCCAGACGGGATTGATATTTTTGATGAAGACTGGGACAATCTCATTATCCTTGATGCGCTCCGATACGATGCAATGGCCGATGCAATCGATCGGCACGATATCTCGCAGACGCTTGATTCTCGGATATCGAGGGGGTCTCAAACACCAGAGTGGCTCTACGCGAATTTCGACCGTCAGTTACATGACGTCGTTTATGTCACTGCATCAGCAATGCCCCACCATCTAGGAGTTGAGACACCACAAAATGCGCGCCAGCGACAGTATGGCTTTGACTTAGATGTCCATAAGTTGATCAACGTTTGGCAAGACCCGCCAGACAATGCAATAGATACGTTTGTTGATAGGGATGCAGTAGACGTAGTTGTTCCTGCAGAGGGAATGATTCAGCCCGCGTTACAGGCGGCTAATGACTATCCACAAAAGCGAATTATCGCACATCTTGTTCCACCTCATGACCCATATTGGGGTGAGACTGGCCAACAGCTTCATCAGGCCGCGTCATCACCTTGGCATGCCAAACTTCGGGGAGACATTGACACCCCCGCTGAAAAATTGCGGAAGGCTTACCATGAGAATGTAGATCTCGCTGTTGAAGCTGCGATACAGATTGCCGAACAGATGCCGGGTAAAACTGTGATCAGTTCGGATCACGGCGAGTATCTCTACGAACGAGCGCACCCAATACCCGTTCGTGAAATCCTCCACCCTAATAAAATCTATACAGAAACGTTGGTGAAAGTCCCTTGGGTGGAGTTTGATGATGATCGGCGTGAGATTGTATCGGAGCCTCCTGTTAAAGAAACTGGGACAAAACCAAATGGAAAAGAGTCGCGCGAACAGTTAGAAGCGCTGGGGTATCTCTAATCTATTGGTTAACCCGGATTGTGTCTACCCTTAACGACTTCACAGGGCTTCTTTTGGTGAGTACCAATGCTACGTAATAGAGCGTTATAAGATGTCGAAATCGCCTTATAATGACAGATGCATACATAGTCTATAGACACCGTCAATTATCACTACATTGTAAACCAACGCGTTAAGTTAAAGGGCAAAGGATAAATGTGGATTGCCAAATAAGTAGCTTATGACGACTACAGAAGTTCCATTTCTCGACCTACAACGGGAATTCAATGAGTACGGAGAAGAACTCATTTCTCGGGCACAGAATGTACTCAGAAAAGGGCGATTCATTCTCGATGAAGAAGTCTCCAAGTTCGAATCCAAGTTCTCGTCATATGTCGGGGCAAAATACGGAATCGGCGTGAACTCGGGATCGGACGCGCTGTATTTGGCACTCCGGGCGATTGGTGTCGAGGGAAAAGAGGTTGTGCTACCATCTCACACCTTTATTTCGACAGCTGATGCAGTTGTCCGCAACGGGGGAATACCCGTATTCGTCGACATTGAACCGGGGAGATATACACTTGATCCTGATGCAGTTAGGGAACACGTTCATGAGGATACTGCGGCTGTCATTCCTGTTCACCTCTACGGACAGCCCGCTGAGATGGATCCAATCGTCGAGGTTGCTGACGAATACAATGCAACTGTTGTGGAAGACGCATCGCAGGCACACGGGGCTCGCTATAGAGACGAGCCTGTCGGCAGTCTCGGAGATATGGCGGTTTTCAGTCTTTATCCAACGAAGAATCTCGGGGCGTACGGCGACGCTGGAATCGCTGTTACCTCAGACGATAAGTTAGCGGAACATCTCCGAATGGCACGAGAGTATGGTTCCTTGGAACGATATCGATACGAGTTCGTCGGCACGAACAGTCGGCTTGACGAAATTCAAGCAGCAATGCTCCAATATAAACTCTCCCGGCTGGACGAACTCAACGAACGGCGTCGTGAAGTCGCAGATAGTTACGAGCAGACCCTCAACGGTGTCTCCACACCATCTGCCGTTAATCACGTTGACCACGTATACCATCTCTACGTAGTTGAGACGGACGAGCGGGATGCCCTCCGAGCGCACCTTGACGACCACGGCGTCGATACGCTAATTCACTATCCGACTCCAATCCACCAACAGCCATCCTACGAAGGTGTCGGAGTACGGGGCGACCTTGGGGTAACCGAACGGGTAACTGACCGTATCCTTTCGCTCCCGATGCATCCGTGGTGTCGCCCGGAGGAGGTAGACCATGTCGCGGACGCAATTCGAAAATTCTGACGATGGGAGACTACTGTGACGAACCGTCGATTGGTCGCCGAATCGACCTACCGAAAATCACCGACGAACGGGGGAACCTCACGTTCATCGAACAAAACCAGCACGTACCGTTCGAAATCAAGCGGATCTACTACCTCTACGACGTCCCTGGCGGAAAGTCTAGGGGTGGCCATGCTCATCGTGAACTGGAACAAGTCATTATCGCAGCAAACGGAAGTTTCGACCTCGTCCTAGACGACACACAGGACCGTGAGCGGATTCACCTGAATCGGTCCTTCTACGGAGTTTACATGTCGTCAGGCACGTGGCGGGAACTTGAGAATTTCTCGTCCGGGTCAGTTTGTCTGGTACTTGCGTCGGACTACTACGACGAGGAGGACTATATCCGGGAATACGACGAGTTTGTCGAATGGAAGCAGGATTGAGTGACTCTAAGTCGGGTGGTTACGTCCTTCGAGGACAAAACGAATGGAAAGTAACCTATTCAGTTCGGTACTCACTAGTTTTTCCAATTGCCTCTGCGGGATTCCCTACAAAAACATTACCTGAAGGTAGATCCGATATAGCTACTGCACCGGCCCCGAGCAAAACATTTGCACCGATATGAATATTGTCGGCGACGGTGCTGTTCGTGCCCAAAAATGAAAGCCGACCAACCTCCGAAAATCCAGCAACGGAAACTTCCGGCGCAACACTTACAAAGTCAGATAGTTCGCTCCTGTGAGCAATAGTACTCCCCGACCAGATGGAAACACCATCTCCAATTCGACACTTTCTCTGGATAGTAACACCTTCGAAAATAAAACAATTTTCGCCGACCTTGACCGATTCGTCGATGAGTGAGTTCGAACTAATATATGAGATAGTTTGATAACCTATTGACTTGATTCTCTCATACAAGCGTCTCCGGAGCTGGTTTATATTAGTGTGAGAAACAGCAACAAAGGCAGAATGATCATTTTGTGGGAATGTTTGGCTGACCTGCTGAAAGTTAACCACGGGAAGATCGTACAGTCGGTTCTTTTCTCGATACTCCTCTTCGACACAGAACCCGACGACATCGTGCTGTGAATCTGAACTGAGGTACTCATACGCAATCTCTGCCTGCTCACCTGTACCAACTATTACTAACCGCTGCCTATCTTGGCACCGGACTTGCTTCGCCGTTTTTGCCATTTTATTAATTTCTATATTGGCGAGATCTGATAATGGTCATATGTGATTGAGGATGCTCCGAAAGATTCTTTATAGTTTAGTAGTCCCTCATTTAATTTAAGGCCACCATCTTCAGTAGAGACACCGAAGTCAAAGTACTGTTTATTTCGGAAATGGTTTCTTATTAATTGGCTGTGCAACAAGTCGTTTGCCCCAATGTCTCTTCCGTGCAGCGTATTCGCATTGTATTGAGAATGCGCTACACAATCTGTTTCAAACACAACTATTCCAGCCACTAATTCATCATCTTCAAAGGCTCCATATAAATGAATATTATTGGGGAATTGTTTATTTAGATACGTAATTTCCTCGAGTGAATGGGTTGGCTCGGCACCATGTCTTGCATCTAGTACCGTGCGTAATATTTCCCAGAACTCTTCCCATCGGTCAGTCTCTCGCACTTCTATATTATGTTCGTTAGCAGTTTCAATACCACGCTCTCGATCTCGGCGGAAACTGGTTTCGGTTCGAAGGTCAATAACCGAGCTCAACCCTTTGGACTCAATCTCTCCATTGTGTCGATATATCTCGTAAGGAATCCGCTGATTTGGAGTTGAATGGTATATAAATGGGACATCTTTATAGTATATATTTTCGAATTCGGAGTCCTCAACGTAGTTAAGAAGGCTATCGAAGATCTCTCTTGTTGGTGAGGAACTACTCAGGATAAGACCTCCGTAAGTTAGCCCACCATGCGTTTCAAGTGTCGTACCTGAGGAATTTGCGGGGAAAATTGCTCGAATAGAATCTTCTTCGTAAAATAGCAAAGAATTGTCAGTGAATATAGGTTCGAATTTATCAGTGAGATTTGAATGATAGTCCATGAAATCACGGTGAAATAGAAATGTCCCGTTATTAGAATTTTCTACGAATTCGTCCCATGCCCCTTTTTCATCCGGTGTATATTCTTTGACTTTCACAGTCTCAGTAGTCGAAACTCAATAACTTATAGCCAACGCTCTTGCAGAGAGGAGAGCGCTATTACGAGAACTCTTCAATGTCGTATTCGAATATGGGTCGAGTTCAAGGTGACTATCTAGTTAAGCACTGCTTCAGCTGGTGTTTGTCCATTGAGTGATTGATTCGATCTCTAACGGTTGTAGTAGTGCATAAACTGTTCAAGCCATTCACGTGCGCTCCCCTGACTGCCGACCCAGGAGTTCTGGAAACGGTCGATGCGCATTTTGAGGGTGTGAAGCCGCTTTTCGATGCAGTTTCGGTCGGTATAGTCAACCTGACCGTTAAGTCCTAAGCGAGAGAGGGCAGTCCGATAGCCGAACTGGTCAACGAGAAACACAGCGTCTGAAAAGCCGTGTTTCTCACGGAGTCCGTGAATGAACGCAGCCGCTGGATCAGTCCCATGCCGTCTGAACAACTCAACATAGATGATTAATTTTACGAGGAGATTATTGCAGTGAAGAGCCAAGACCACACGCCGATAATTTGATAACGATCTTGTTAACCGCGACTTGCGACGACTACGCCATCATCGGGCCGCCGACGTTATCAACGACTCGGTGAACCACTGGCAGATCGTTTAATGCGACCGTTCTACGCCGAACATTCGGAAATTTTTCTTTGTTTTTCGAAGCGAATAGCCGGTCACGTGGAATTGTACGGTGAACGCCCTGACGTGGGTCGCCGTCCGCTCACGCACCTAATATTTATGATTCGCCGTGTTCAACGTCTGCTTAAGCAGTTCATTGTCAAGCAGGAACACCGAAAATCAACGAACTCCTCACTTCTCAAGCTGGCTTAATTGGACAGTATTAACAAGATCACAATTCATATGTTAGTGAATATTAAGAAAGGACGTACCGGTAGGGCATTGAAACGATCTCTGAGGACCCGAAGCAGGTTGTCAGCCTGGAGACTGTATGATATGGACTGACAAGGAGATATTCGGCACTACTGTCTGCTTACGCTGCCTTCAGTCACTTTCGTCTTGATCGCGCTTCGATCGCTTTGGGGATGGAAGAGTTCGCTAGCTGCCGCTTATTTCAGTAGACCTCCATGGTTCTTAACCCAGGAGATAACTTAGACTACAGCAGATCGCCAAGTACAGGAGAACTACCGACCACGAACGAGCGAAGCGAGTGAGTGGGTTGAGGACCCCCCGAAGGTGTTGAAGACGGCTTTTGGTCGACCTTTTGCAAGGGTCCTCCGGGGCACACAGAAAAAGTCGGTGGAAAATCCTATCTAACGGCTGTTTCAGCGGAAAGGTGTTGAACTAATTGCGTTTTTACAGGATCAATTCATAAATTTTCTAATATATTTAGAAAACCAATTATTGTGGTGTCGAAACTTCATGGACGAAATCAACCACCTCCTTGTTCACTCAATTTCCGGTTCTAGTGTGAAAAATTCATACTAGTAAAACTTACTTATAATGCTCTGAAAATTCACTTTCTGATTTTCTAAACTGAACCTTTGACGTAGTTGTTCTAATTCTGGCTCTGCCAATCCTTCCGATTGTAATGCAGTTCCAATGATGTTTGCAAGATCTTCCTTATCAGAATACGATCGCACAATACTATTAGTTTCGGGAGGAACCTCATAGTGGTCAGGGAGAGCAAGTGGTTTTCCGTATCGAATGGCGTCACTGAAAACACCACTACCTTTACTTTGACCGTATCTCTCAGTAACCGCTCCCATCTCTTTGTGCTTCTTTATTGGGGATACGATGAGATCAGTTGTTTTTAGCACATTCTCAAACTGATCTATGGGAATCCAGTCAGTATAGTATTTGATATCCCATCCGGATCTAGCTAGGCGATCAAATTCATCAGTAATAGATTCCCCCTCTGGATTGCTTGCGCTCCCAAGGAGATGAATTTCTAATTCGTTTTGGTACTCCTGAAGATGTCCTTCTATTGTGTCAATAAGGAATTCATAGTTACGACGGACCGGTTCAATATGTCCCGGGATTGTAACCCGGAAGTTTGAGTCGGAAGCGGATTGATTATCAAAGAATACCGGGACAAATGATACAACCTCAATATCAGTTATAATTCCTTTGAGGTAATCTTCGATAGGGGAGTATTCTACGATGACCCCATCAAACCGAGTAATCAGCTGTCTCCGTAGGAAGGATTCTAAGTAAGACCCTATCCGCGGAGTAACCCGGAAAGACTTTCCCACCCATAGATTGACATTAAAGATCATTTGGAGATGAGTACAATTGGAATCTAATTTCAAGAACTCAAACACTTTCCGAGTGCTGTAAATTGGAAAAGATATGAGAAGATCCACTTGATTGTTCAAAATATCACTCGCTCGGGAGAGAAAACCCGAAAAAGATTCTGATCTAGACTGAGTTATCCAATTGTATTTGGATGGCTTTGGAATATCAGGAAACACACTCTCTTTGTATTCATCTGTAGTGAAAATATATATATCTGGTATATTATCTGGGAGAATTTTCAACAGATTCACAAAGTAGTTTTCATGCGACGAAAGTACCATAATGCCAAGTGACGGGGATAAACACGCCTTGCTCATCAATTAGATAGCTTGGAAAGAGTGTACTAATGATTTTGCTTTTGGGTAGGTGATGCTTGAAGCATCTACGAATGAATTTACTGGCAGTTCGAAAGGGAAACAGACCGTAACTGTATATACCAATGAGCTACGTTATAGCTTGTATGAAAGGAGTTGTCCTCGCGGGGGGGACCGGTTCACGTCTCCGGCCCCTGACGTACACAATGCCGAAACAGATGATTCCGGTTGGGGGAATACCAGTGTTGGAGCACGCGATCGGGGACATGCGGGATGCGGGTATTTCGGAGATCGCCATTGTCTTGGGTGAACACGGCCATGACGATATCAAGGGGTACTTCGGTGACGGATCAGAGTTCAGTGTCGACATCACATACGTCTATCAAGGAGAACCGCTCGGCTTGGGCCACGCGGTCGGGTGTGCGGAGAAATTCGTTGACGGTGAGCCGTTCGTCCTCTTTCTTGGTGACGACCTAATTCAACGTGGAATCACGGACCTCGTAGAAGGGTTCGACCCGTCGACGCACGCTGGGTCAATCGCAGTAAAGCCTGTCAACGACCCCTCGCGGTATGGCATTGTGAACCTTGACGATGATGGCGACATCGTCGGAATGGTAGAAAAACCGAACGAACCGCCGAGTAACCTGGCTGGGATCGGAGTCTTTGTGCTCACAGCAGATGTGTTTGACGAGATCGCCGAAGTAGGTGCCTCTTGGCGCGGGGAAGTTGAGCTGTCCGACGCTATTCACCGGCTCCTCACGCGGGGTGAACGCTTCCAGAGCCACATTGTCGACGGCTGGTGGTACGACGTGGGGACGCCAACGGACGTAATCGCGGCGAATCGTTCTGTGCTCGACGATATAACGGAATCGGAAGCCGCTCCACTGGACGTGGACGGGACTATCCAGGGCCGGATCGCAGCAGGTTCTGAGGTCATAGTCCAGGATGGCGCGACGGTACGAGGGCCGGTTTCACTCGGCCCCGGGGTCGAGATCCATGATGGGGCAACTGTTGGACCCTACACGACGCTCGAAGCGGATAGTACAGTTGAGGACGGGACGGTCCAGTCGAGCGTAGTACTGGAAGGCGCTACCGTACGAACGGAAGGACGGATTCTCGATAGTCTCGTCGGGCGCGGAGCGACCATCGATGTGACTGCCACCGGCGACGCACTCAAACTTGTCGTCGGAACTGATAGTCAGGTGACCCTGTAACTATGCGCATCATCACTCTGGAGTGTGACAATTGTGGGAGCATCATCGCCGGAAACGTCCTCGAACGCACCTATCGTGTCGATTGCCCCGGGGCAAACTGTGACTGCATCTACGTGTTCGACGACCTATCAGAGGAAGAACGAACGTTCCTGCGTGAGCACAGCGATAAGTACCGGATAGACTGAACCGGCCGATCACCTAGAGTAACACAATCGTGGGTGTCGTCAGCGTTTCTGTACCAACAAAGTAGGGCATATGGCCTCTGGTGGCCAGAGTAGGTTTCTAGTAATACCAGAGAGGCATACTGAGAGACAATTGGGATGGCATATTTGGGTCATAGGTTCATAGTATAAATTAGATTAGTTATCGTAGTATATTAATTAATACAGTAGTATCTTAAACCGGCTATAGATTCTAACTAGTATGGATAAGAAATAAATTCTTTTGAAGTACAATTGGGTCCGAAGAATTAAATACATTTGAATCTTTTCCAGACGCATGCCTCCCAACGGTAACCCTCCACTTAGCATAAGTGTGGTTATCTCTACATATAACCAGGAAGAGCATATCTCAGAAGCTATCGAGTCCGTTTTGAACCAGACTCAGCGGCCTGACGAACTAATCATTGCCGATGACCACTCGACTGACGGGACCACGGATATTATAAAAGAGTACAAAAGAAAGTATCCTGACCTTATAAAGCTCGAAATAAGCTCAAAAAACGTTGGAGTCGCTGGGAACGCTAATTCTGGATTTTCGGCAGTCACTGGCAATTACGTCACGCTTCTCGCCGGTGACGATCGATTTCATCCGGAGAAGTTAGAGATAGAGACCGACCATCTTGTAGACGACGATGTGGATGTCATAGTGTCCAACCACTGCCGGATATCTGAAGATGGCGATCATATCAACCAACAGTCGTTTGAAGGTAACCTTCAGGAGCACAATGCTTTCATAACCACGTTTGCTAGAGATTTCTGGTTCAGGAACCGCACACAGTCGATACAGCTGTACGACGAAATTGGCGGATTCGACGAAGAACTCGAGCTGTATTCCGACTGGGATTACACTCTTCGCCTGTTTCACAATGCGACGGTTAAATACGTTCCGAAGCCGCTCGAGGAATATCGAATACATAGGGAATCACTGAGCTCAACAATTGACAAACGTTCTTCTCTAAAGCATATTAACAAAATATTCCAAAAAAATTCCCCTCTATTGAATTATTATGGGGAAAATGAATCACAGTATGTGAGAGAAAGATTGTTTCTGTATAATTTGCGTCAACGAGCATTTGACGCCCTTGACCAGGGAGCACGTTTGGATGCCTTTGTGTATTACATGAAGTGGGTCCTGATGAATCCTGATCGGCGTTCAGACTTCAAACTGGCGGACGCACGTTTCGCACTTCCCGAAAGAGCATTTCACATATTAAGTAGAATATATAATAGTCTTTGATAAATATTATAACCGCAATTATAACGAAGTTAAACTCGCAACCCACCCCAATAATCATTTTACTTTTATTTATATAAATTAATTAAATATCTAGTATGATAGAAGCAGTCTCGGATTAGCTGATTTCATGCGAAGGGGAAAACTTGTAACCAATTGCCAACAGTATCTAGTTCGAAATAGTCAGATCTGTTTAGACCTGGTTAGTTTAGTGTATATTCAGCAAAATAAACATTCAAAATACTGTTCCGATTCTCGTAGTGTACATACCGGAATCGGAGGCCGTGTCGATTGACCACCGTCTGCAACTATAGTAGAATCTGGAAGTCTTTGTAGGGTCACCTGTCGAAAACCTGCATATCTCGTTGGTTCACAGGGATCTGGTGAGTGATGTGAGTAGATACTTCTGGAGATTGCTATAGGATGCCGATTCGACGAGACCTCTTGGATTTCAGCAAGATACATCACAGTTACTGCTTATGTTTTTACCAAGGTAGCTAACTTGATCTACATAACTAATTAAAAAAACAGCGTTGATAAGACGGGGTCACGTCTCGTTCACCAACGAGAAACATAACGTATCTCTGATGCCGGCGTACAGCATTGAGAGTGGAAACGATACATTGACGTGACGAAGGGCAATCGAGGGAAATGATACCCATCCCCGATAACCCGATGAATCAGTATCTCGTCGAAGATGCGGTTGAATCGGGTATCGACGACATCCACATCCTTACTGGCCGCGAGAAGCAGGCAATTGAACGTTATTTTGATATGTCCTACGAGATTGAGGAGGGAAAATGGGAAAGTGAATAGCCTTGATTGGATTCAAGAAATCGCTGACCTGACGGACATCCACTATGGTTGGTACAAAGAGCGAAATAGACAAGGACGCAGACAGAGATGGATTAGGAGTCAACGATTGATTCTCGTAATGCACTTGAACGATCACTTAAGTACTTTAGCAAGCGCGTTTAGCTCATGATTGATTCAACAAGGTCGTGCTTGTGTCGGCGACAACTCTATCGCAACCATTCATTCCGATGATGAGTATCCTACAGAGAGTCCACAGGCTTCTGAGTGAAGACGAAGAGACGGAACTGGATAGTCGAATGTCTACCGGAGCGATCTGGGCGTTACTGTTGAACGCCTCACAACGACTGCTTTCGCTGACGAAAGTGACGGTCGTCGCGGCGTTTCTTCCACCCGAAGAGTTCGGCGTTTTTGGTATCGCTGTACTGACGATGGCGGCGCTCCAGGCGTTCACGTACACCGGCTTCGAGCGGGCACTTATCCAACGTGAGATGGATAACGTCGACCACCTCCTCGATACGACGTGGACGGTGGAGGTGGCGAGGGGTGTGCTCGTTACAGTTGTCGGATTCCTCAGCGCACCACTCGTGAGCCAGTTCTTCGGCGAACCCGCGGCCGTGCCGGTGTTGCGAGCACTCATCTTGACTGTGATTATCCAAAGCCTCGAGAATCCTGCAGTCTCCTACTTCGACAAGGATTTGGAGTTCTCCCGGAAGTTCCGGCTTGAAGTTCCGCCATCCGCCGCGGGCGCAGTCGCGGCAGTCGCACTGGTCGCCCTGACAGGATCAATCTGGGCATTGGTCGTCGGGCAGTTCGCAGTTGCCATCACCAAGGTTCTACTCTCTTACCTGCAACACCCATACCGCCCGTCGTTAGAATTCGACACCGGTAAGTTCCGAGAACTGCTCTCGTTCGGTGGCTGGATTACGCTAACGTCTATCCTGTCATTTCTCATCACATCGGTGGACGACGTGTTCGTCGGATGGTACTTCGACGCGGCCGTCCTCGGCGTCTACCAGCTCGCCTTCAGGCTGGCGAACGCCCCGGCGACCGAGATTACCGATACGCTCAACGCGGTCACGAGACCGGGGTACGCGGAGTCCCAGTCTGATGCGGAGGCACTCCAACGCGTGTTCCTTAAAACGGTGCGTTTCGTTTATTTGTTGATCTTCCCGATGGCGGTAGGCATTTTCCTCGTCACCGAGTCGTTCGTCCGAACCTTGTACCCCGATCAGTGGCTCGGTCTCGTGCCGATAATGCAGGCATTCACCTGGGTGGCGCTATTCCGAGCGTCAGGATCTGTTTTCGGTCCCTTGCTGGAAGCACTCGGGAACCCGGACTACAACACGAAGGTCCAGTTCGCGGGATCGTTGGCGATGATCAGTGCCCTCGTCCCGTTCTCGGATGCGTTCGGGCCAATGGGGACGGCACTGGCGACAGGAATCCGGTTCTTGGTGATGATTCCGCCCGTTCTATATCTTGTCGAACGTACGACGCCCGTCTCTCTTGTCGGTGTCGGACGAGTGACGGTGCAGCCAGTTCTGGCGACGGTCGGTATGGCTGGCATCGTTCTACTATTTCAGCGCCAGGTCGGGACACTCCCGTCGGTGTTCGTCCTCTCTGGCTCTGTATTGGTCGGTGTTGTGTCGTACGTGGCTTTCGTCTACGTGACCGATCGGGTCTTCGAATACAAGACGGTTAGTGGCTTCATCCGGTTCTCTTGATTGTGCTTCTCAATAGGTCGTACCATCAGGCACTGTCTAGTTAAGCACGGCTTCAGCTGGCGTTCGTCCGTCGAGTGATTGATGCGGTCGCTGTTGTTGTAGTGCACAAACTGTTCAAACCATTCGCGTGCGCTCGCCCGACTGCCGACCCAGGAGTTGTGGAAACGGTCGATGCGCATTTTGAGGGTCTGAAACCACTTTTCGACAAGGTTTCGGTCGGTATAGTCAACCCGACCGTTGAGTCCTAAGCGGGAGAGGGCAGTCCGATAGCCGAACTGGTCAACGAGAAACACAGCGTCGGAGATATCGTGTCTCTCACCAAGTCCATGCAGAAACGCAGCAGCTGGATCGGTCCCGTGCCGTCCGAACAACTCCACGTCAAGGATCAACTTGGTGTCTAGGTCTATTGCAGCGTACAGCCAAGACCATTCGTCATTGATTTTGATAGTGGTCTCGTCAACTGCAACCCTTGACGGCTTCGCCGTCGGCGGGTCGCCAACGCTATCACCGACTCGGTGAACCCATTGACAGATCGCTTGATGTGAGCGTTCTACGCCGAATAATCGGAGAATTTCTTTGGTTTCTCGAAGCGAACAGCCGGTCGCGTAGAGCCGGACGGCGAACGCCCTGACGGGCGTCGCCGTCCGCTCTCGCTCCCAACATTCAAGATTCGACCTGTTCAATGTCTCTTCGAGCAGTTCTTGGTTGAGTATAGACTCCAAAACCAACGAACCGCTCACTTCTCAAATTGGCTTAACTAGACAGTGATCGTCACGAGATCGGTTCGGAAAATTTACTAAATTGAACCGTTACGGTACAGTCGTGAACTGGGAGAAACGAGGTATCCTTTTTAGTCCAGCAGATGGTCCAGACTGGATGAAAGCAGGAATACTGAAACCAACACCGATTATGTTCGACGACATCCTGCGAATATACGCTGGTTTTCGAGACAAAAATGGAGTGAGCAGAATCGGTTACGTTGATCTGGACAGAAATGATCTTCAGACCGTTGTTGACGTGTCACAATCACCGGTTCTTGATATTGGTCGTTCGGGAAGGTTTGACGACAACGGGGTTGTCCCAACAGACGTCGTTCGATGGGAGGGAAAAATTTATTTATTCTACGAAGGGTATAAAAGGGAGAGAAAGGTTAGATTCACCGCCTTCGGTGGCCTGTCGGTGAGTGAGGACGGTGGTAACACGTTTGAACGGGTCAGTGAAACGCCAGTCGTAGAAAGAACTGACGATGCTGCCCTCTTCCGTGTTGTCCAGTCTGTTCTCCGTGAAGACGGCATGTGGCGATTGTGGTACATTGGGGGAAGTAGTTTTGAAGATGCCCATGGAAAACGGAGACCAAGTTATGACATTCGATACACCGAAACTGAGGATTTGACGGAAATCCCCCAAGACGGCACTATTGTATTGAAAACTCGGCCGGATGAGTACCGTCTTGGAAAGCCTCACGTATTCAAGGATGAGGACTACTACCGGATGATCTTCGCTGCTGGGAAGACCAGCTCGGGCTACAGACTGAGCTCGGCCACATCTGACGACGGCAAGTCGTGGAACCGGTCTAACGAATTTACTCCCACTCTTTCTAAGAATGGGTGGGATTCCAAAATGATGTCTGACCCTAGTATAATCTCGGATTATAATGATACGTATTTATTCTATACTGGTAATAATATGGGTAAAGAAGGGTTCGGATACGCTATTAGAAGTGAATGATGGTTTGATTTTGGTTCTCTATTATAGGCAATATTATCTTGGATGCAGAGTCGGGCATCAATCGGGATAATGTTACATCACTACGAGAGGCACTGTCTAGTTAAGGACTGCTTCAGCTGGCGTTTGTCCATCGAGTGATTGATGCGGTCTCTGGCGGTTGTAGTAGTGCATGAATTGTTCAAACCATTCGCGTGCGCTCGCCCGACTGCCGACCCACGAGTTGTGGAAACGGTCGATGCGCATTTTGAGGGTGTGAAACCACTTTTCGATGAGGTTTCGGTCGGTATAATCAACCCGACCGTTGAGCCCTAAGCGGGAGAGGGCAGTCCGATAGCCGAACTGGTCAACGAGAAATACAGCGTCGTAGAGATCGTGTTTCTCACGAAGTCCATGCAGAAACGCAGCAGCTGTATCGGTACCGTGCCGTCCGAACAACTCTACGTCAAGGATCAACTTGGTGTCGAGGTCTATTGCAGCGTACAGCCAAGACCACTCGCCGTTGATTTTGATAGCGGTCTCGTCAACCGCGACCCACGACGGCTGCGCCGTCGGCGGGTCGCCGACGTTATCAGCGACCCGGTGAACCCATTGGCAGATCGCTTGATGTGAGCGTTCTACGCCGAATAATCGAAGAATTTCTTTGGTTTCTCGAAGCGAACAGCCGGTCGCGTGGAGTCGGACGGCGAACGCCCTGACGGGCGTCGCCGTCCGCTCTCGCTCCCAACGTTCAAGATTCGCCGTGTTCAACGTCTCTTTGAGCAGTTCTTGGTTGAGCATAGACACCAAAACCAACGAACTGCTCACTTCTCAAACTGGCTTAACTAGACAGTGCCACATCACTATAAGTATCAGAGACCGCACCAATCGCTTAACAAACGAACGCCAGCAGAAGCCGTGCTTAATTGGATAGTGCCTGTTCACGCACCGCAAAATCTAAGCCATTTCAATCGCTACACACTTGGAAAACAGTTTCAGACATCGACTAGCCGAAATTAGGCTATTCGTTTGACATTAATTAAACATAACTAAGTTGAATACGTTGGATTTAAGCGACCTGCATAAATAGTATATTTGAAATATGGCGCATGGTTTTGAAGGCGAGTTTCTCGATGGCGTTGAAGAATTGATTGATGTGATTCCGGAGTCGATCGAATCTATTGGTATTCTTGTCTCACGTCTTGACGAGTCAGAAGGAGCTGGTAATGTTGCTATTCAACAATCGTATGCCTTACGAGATTCTGAATATTCAACAACAATATTCACTTTTGAAGTAGAAACTGAAATTTCAAATATTGAAATCAAAGAAATTGGTAAGGGATCTTTTTTCGGAGATACAGGAACTCGACTACTCTATGCATTTAATCCCGTTAGTATTATCCGATTAGCTCAATGCCTTCGCTCATTTGACCTACTTATCGTACACCAACCTGTATTATGCCCTACTGCATTTTTCACGAAACATCTCTACGGCACGACTGCTATATACTATAATCATCACATTACCGAACCCGATGAAAAATCGGGTATCGTTGGGAAAATTTTTGGGTATACAGCGTATCAGGCGATTCTCTACTCAAGTTCAAAATTGGATGGTGTTGCTTCTGTTAGTAAGTACAGTAGAGACGAGTATGCGGCCAAGTTTGGGAAGGTAGGTCCCATAGTATATAATAAAATCGATGAATCTATATATAATAATAATAATGCCGATGGAAAACCTATAAGAAGAAAATTCGATATCAACGACCAACCGGTAATCCTCTATGTTGGACGACTAGCTCGATCTAAACGTGTCCACGAACTAATTGATGTTTATAATAAAATATTAAATAGGTATCCAAATGCACTGTTGATTATTGTGGGTCGGCGAGACGAGAATAACTATGTAGAAAAAATTATTGAAAAACAAAAATCATCAGATGGAGAGATTATTACTACAGGCTTTGTTCCCGAATCAGAGCTTCCCAACTACTATGCCGCAGCGGACATATATGCGACGTGTTCCGAAAAGGAGGGGTATAATTTAACTATTGCAGAGGCAGAGGCGTGCGGGACACCAACTGTAGCCTACGATATCGGAGCTCATTCCGAAGTCCAAACAAATGGCGAACTAGTCGAACTTGGTGACACAGATGCTTTTGCTTCCAAGATTCTAGAAATTCTTAGTGACTAGTCAGATTACGGTACACTCCAAGTAGTTCATCGACGTGACGTGTGATACTGAAATGCGACTTCCTGTCGGCACAGGCCTTATAGGATTCCTTCGAGATCTCATCAAAAGCCTTAGTGATTGTTTTAGATAAATCACTGGTATCCTTAGGAGTAAATAGAAATCCGGTCTCATTCGTCAGTAGTTCTGGAATACCACCGATATCAGAGGCAATGACCGGAGTACCCAGACTAATGCTTTCATAGATTACAGTAGGAGAGTTATCAAGCCATTTTGACGGTACAACGGTCGCATGAGAATTCTTATAGGCTGAAACTAATTCTTCTTCTGGCACAAACCCATGAAACTGAATATTTGAACTAGTTGTTGCTCTCTCTAATTCATCTTTTTCGTCACCTTTTCCAAGAATATCCAGTTGAATATCCCTGTCTGAATTTGCTTCCACAGCTTCGATCAAAGTATCAACACCCTTATCTGAAGACACACGGCCGACATAAAGAAGTCGGATTTTGCCTGCCTCTCTAGGGATATCTTTTTTAACAGTTGGTTTCTCTTGAGTTTTGACTCCGTTTTGAATCACTTCGTATGCAGACTGGCTGAAAAACCCATATTCCTTATGTTTACTTATTAAGAATTCAGAGGGTGAAATAAACATATCAACTGACTTAGACAATCTCTTATTGATAGCTTGATATGGCTTGAAGTAAATATTTGGTTCCCAAATTTCTCCATTTCTATACATACTTGGTTGAGGATGAAGTAGAGAATAATCATGTAGAGTGTGAACAAATGGAGATGAATACTCACTTGAAACAGTAAATGCGGCACCAGAATGTCCTTCGTAGTTGTGAAGATGAATGAGATCCGGAGATATGTCTTGAAGTATCTTCCGCAACACTAGATACGAATAAGGGTTCCAGATGTCGATCGATTTATATGGAATAAACTTCCAGGTCGGTTCATCTGGTATGTCAATAGGCTGGAAAATATTCAGAGTTCTATATTTATAAATATCAACCCCTTCTATTCTTTCTACATTGTATGATAATTTATCAAGCCGATTTTTTCCCGTAGTGATTATGGATACATCAAAACCTCTATCAACGAGCTCTTCAGCAACTAATTGGACATTTTTTTCAGCTCCACCCAACATTTGGGGGGGATAAAGACTAGATATCAAGCAGAGGTGCATGTTTAAACTGCTCTTTCGACGGCCTCGGTAAATATTTTGTCTTGATGGTTTAGAAGTTTTAGTATTCGCACAAGTAAAACTGTGAACTTTGTAATAATTGTCTCGTCACCCCGACTGAGATCGTTCATGTGAAGCACATTGTTGATGAATCAGAGGACGGTTTGAATGATTTCTTTGAGAGCTTCGTGTCTGGGTTTGCGTAGGATTTGGCGGCGGAGCTGGAACGCTCTGAGATACGGCGTCAGCTTGTATTTGGAGACGTCTCGGTTTGGCGAGAGCCACCGTCGTGCCAGCGACGCGTGGCTCTCGAAGATGTTCACGTACGCGTCTCTATCAACGTAATCGCCCTCTCCGTGAATGACCGCTTCTCGCTGGTAGTTCTCATCGTCTTTGAGTGGATAGTACGCTCGAAATCCGTCAGTATAGACGGTCAGCGACTCCTCCTCGCAGTCGCCGAGGAGGGGTCGCACGGTTGATTCGTTAGCAAATTTCGCCGGGACAGCATATCGCTGACCGCTACCGCGATCAATGAGTGTGAACACCGGTGACTTGTCCTCGGCATAAATTCCACGACCGCGTTTCGAGAGGCCACGCGAGTGCGACTCCCGGTCGCGCTGCCTTTCAGCCCCGTAGTCACGTAGACCTCGTCGATTTCGACCGGCCCAAAGGGGGTGATGACTGGCCCGTTGAGCGTTCTGGCGAACTGCTCAACGCGCCGCCGGAGTGACCGATAGGAAACTGTGAGTTTAGGGCCTAACAGGTGGATACTCCTGTTGAACCGAAGGAACGAGTAAAACGTGAACAAGAGCTTCCCGAGGCCGATCTTTGCGTTCGCGAAGATCATGCTGGTCTTGTCGTTGAACGTGCGGTCGCAATCCTTACTCCGATACGTTGATACGCTCTATAGCTGCCATGTTTGATCACCGACTCAGACCGGCAGCGCGGGCAATAGAGGCCATCGCGCCAGCAACCTGCTGAAGCAGGTTCGCGGCGCTCGCCTCTAAGTTCAGCACTTCGAATGAGAACATATCGGGGGGTGCTGTCGCGTCACCCTTGCCCGCTACGCTTCTACAGCACCAGTTCTACTTGACTAACAACCTGCTTCTCAAGAACATACTTTTAAACCGTAAAATCCGACTCAATACGCGGATTCAATAGAGCGATCTAAACACTATTCATCCGGTTACCAATACCATTAACTCCTCAGGGGACAACACTCCCCTAAATGATTCGCTCGTCTATCAAAACCTTACTTTCTGCCGCTTTTTTTGTATTGGCTTTTTTATTCCTGTATTTTAGAAAATTTCCCATAATCGGAACAGCAGTTAGTAGTGATATCCTCCTTTTGATTTCGACCACATTGTTATTTTCTGTTATACTAATTGCCGCGTACTTGAGTTCATCGCGTGCAGAATATTCTCTCACTATACTCGCAATTAGTTTCAATATTTTCTTATTTCGGAGCATTAGAAATCTTCGGTTAGAGTGGCCAGCACTTTGGGACCCATATATGCATCTGGCCACCCTTACCAACATTCTCAGTGGGAATGGATTAGAAGTAACAATCACCGCATGGACAACTATTCTTCATAAGATGATGTACTGGCCAATGATGTATCTCCTAAGTGTAGGTATTATTGAGGGTACTGGCCTTCCAAAGGCACTTGTTTTCAAATATCAATCGCCATTTCTAGGAATCATCCTCTTTTTAACCATCGCCATAATTGGAAGAAATGTATCTAATTCACTCACAATCGGCGTGACTGGAGCGCTGATCTCTGCTTCAGCTTCAAACATCGTTTTTTACCAAAGTGAATACCATCAACAAGGATATGTATTAGTTATATTTCTTCTACTCCTCTTTGTTTTCTTACGTACTATTACTCATCCGTCTTGGCGCTGGCATCTTATCGGGATTGTCATCGTTGGGCCGACCTTCGTGTTGGCACACTACTTTTCGCCACTACTCATTGCGCCACTTTTTGCAGCAGTCGTAATCGGAACAATCGTACGGGCCTATCTTGGGGGATTCCCAGGAATCCCCGACATTTTAGATATGTCTGACACGTGGGTTTTACCGGTGATTATTGTCGGGATTGGTGTAGTCTACGTTCATTTCTTGACCCCCACTATCCATCTCGAAAGGTATCTTACCCTCATGTTCGCTTCATCCCCGAACAATACATCACTTACAGGAGTCGGCACAACTAGGCCGTTCACCATGACAGTTATAAGATCGACAAAATGGATCGTCCTCATGTTAGGTCTTCCAGCACTTGCGTATTCGGTATGGAAAGGGACGAAGCAACAAGTAATATTATCTGGATTCATCGGTGTTTTCCTTTTGGTAGGTTTGCTTGGACAATATGGTGTGTTCCTGAGTGTTGGTAGGATTGTCACCTTTTACGCTCTACTAATCGGTATTATGGCTGCGACGACGTTGTTCTGGTTAGTTGAATCCGATTTGATCCCTGGGTCCCGACTTCAGCGACTTGTACCCATATGTTTGTTAGTAGGGTGCATACTTACAGTTACTGCGTTTGGCGGACATTTTGTACCAGCATATTATCTGCAGTCCGCAGAGGAGAATGATTGGTATTATAATTCGAACAACCTACCAGAAGTTGAGAAGTACCCTTCGGCTGGAAAGTGGTTGCGCAACTATGGTTCTTCCACCTACGCGGTAGGCGGAGATGGCACAACAAAGGGGTTTACCGCAGTGATCCCTGCTTATTGGGGACGATCGTCAGTCCAACCTGGTGTATTTCCCTGGTATTCAGGAGTGCCACCACAGCGAGTCGGCGGCGTCAGCCTTCCCATACAGGATGATGGCAAAGTATCCCGCTATTTCTTCCTGAACCGGCGATATGGGTATAATTATACGGAAATATCCCACAATAAAGCCTATACAAATGGGGAAATAGTAGTGATAAGTGATTAATTGGAATATATCTAATTAGCCTACAGTGTGGTGGGAGTATATTTAGAATATTAAAATATTGGAAGATATATCATCCTCCTAGAAAACACACTTATATATGATATACTTGTCCTAATTCACCATATCTGAAATCTAATTGGTCTAATTTAGAGTGTAATTTATAGATTTCAATATTCATATCTAACCAAGAACGCTCAGAAAGACGTTGAACACGCGAACCTTGATTTCAGGAACGGAAGTGGATGGGGAAGAAGTTCGATATCCGACTCCATCTGGCTGGACTATCAGTTTCGGATACTGTTTCAGTTCTCGATAGGTTGGATGTCGAACGCTATCGAACGACCGTTCACAATTAGGTACAGAAGGTCGATCTACAGTCCCTCGACGGCGACCCAGATCACGTTTCGATTGACAAGACCGTGATCGAACTCAAAGATGAATAATTCTGGCTGTACGCTGCTGTCGATTCCGATACGAATCGCTAGCTGCACGTCAAGTTCGCTCCGACGAGGAATGAAGCGATTACCGAGGTGCTCGTCGGAGAACTCCGCGAGAAACATCTCGTCGATGACCCTGTCTCTCTGGTCGATTCTGTACCGTGGCTACAAGCAGCACTCTACCGACACAGCCTCAATTACCGATTCGAAAAACCGGGTAATCGGAACAGCGTTGAACGGTATGAAGACGGGCTGCCATCGTACTGGTCTTAGTTCAAATCGTGGTGTCCGGACTGCGAGGTCGAACTGCGGCGTTGGAGCGAATTCGATGCCGCGTACACTGAGATGGTTACACCGTCAGAGCTGGCTGAACTCTTTCAGTCGTAGTCGGATCGATACCTTTGGGATGGGATTCAGCTGCAGTAAAGTCTCCCCGGACGCGTGAATCCATCGAGGCGTACTCAAGTGAACACAGCTAACGGCTGGGAGTGGAGTCCAATCTGTCCAGTATGCTGACGGACGCTGCGGGTATTCGGGATTAGTTGGGGATTATCATCATTTGTAGAAAGAGCCTGATATCGGGATATGCCCCTGTTGAAGATGTAACGAAGACATCAATAGTAGGGGCTGCGACACGAACGTAGAGTGGCAGGCACAGAAGCACGGGCTGAAGAAGCTCGGTGACAGCTTCGACGATGTGTCGGGGAGAATCCTCGATGAGTACGAGTGTACAGATACTCCCAAGGAAAACGAGAAAAGTGCCGACACTCAACCGATGTCATCAAGTGATGGCCCCATTGACGATGGTGCCCCAGGAATGGGAGAAGATACCGGACAATTTCGCCCCCCAACTGACATCGAACAGTCTCAGCAGTTCGTATTCGACTCGGATGACAGGCTCCGAGAGGACGTCGAACAAGTGGTTCTGAAACTGGACCTGTCCACGTCTGCATCCCGTACGAAGTGATCCCGGCAATCAGGAGCCTGTATCGATATTTGAGTAGTCGTGGATAGGCCTTGAAACATGAATTCATCCACAATGTCTACTCCGACGCTCCGGCATGGTAGGACAACGAACAGTCGTGATGGCGAAAAGTCATCAGATCTGGCTTGACAGATCTACTCAGAGTCGAGAAACTTGGAACCGGTGGGAAGTGGCGGCTTGAGTGAATTGATGGTTGAGGTGGTAAGAAATCCACCGCGAGTTTCGTCAATTATCAATCGATGGTTCACTGGTGAATTATTCTAATCCCATGTCACCGTTCCATGCTCGTACACTAACCTGCGTTCCGTGATTCTTGACCTATTGTGGCATCAAACGCGCCGGAAATTAGCGAATACACGAGTCCGAACATGAGTCCGAATCCAACCAGACCGCCGAGACTTGGCCAGTGAACGCCGATTCCGAAATCTGATGTCCCGAGCACGACTCGCCGCCACACGGGAACGCCGATAACGACCCCGACGAACCATGCTCCGACACCGAATGCAGCGCCCGAAAGCGCACAAACCCGCGGTTTCACGATTGAGCGATATCGGTTGAGTAGTTCGAACCCTCCAGCGAACGCGACAGCAAGGGGTATCGAACCGACAAGCAACACGAGGATTCCCAAATGCCCACTAGTAAGCCCGACAAGGCCAGCGACCGCATCATACCCGTCCACGACACCGAGCGCAGCGAGTAATGGGAACCCCCCATATCCGCCCGCACTGATAGTCGCAACCATCACT
>Ga0207850_100383_pt1 | contig 30829 bp, 35 predicted proteins | sample 23E2SouthBayCA_FD_187746 | JGI IMG/M metagenome (GOLD analysis project Ga0207850, IMG submission 187746) | Aerobic enrichment media microbial communities from Eden Landing Ponds, California, USA - A23 E3 (3) (SPAdes) | ecosystem: Environmental > Aquatic > Marine > Unclassified | place...
CGATCCGATCGGCGGCGACGGCCGCGGCCGTCCGGTCGGCCTCGACGGCGCTTGCGATCGCTTCTTTGGCCGCGGCCTCGACATCCGCAGGGGCAGTACCGGCCCTGCTCATCACGCGGTTGATCCGGTTCTCGACGACCGCCATCGACGGCCGCGCCGCGGGCAACTCGCGAGCCACGTCGGCAACGCGCTCGAAATCTGCTGACAGTGCGGCCTCGTCACTCAGGACGTCGAGTGCTCGGAGCGAGAGCCAGGCTGACCCGTGTTCGTCGTCGGTCGTGACGGTCTCGATCGTCGGCCGAACGCGGTCGTAGGACCGCCACAGGTCGGGCACCGTCTCGCGCCGCCGGATCGCAGTCGCGTGAGTCCACTCGTACTCCGGGAGTTCCCAGTTCGGCTCGATCTTGCGGGTTGCCGTCTCGAACAGAAACGGGTGTACGCGCCAACGCGTCCCCCGGTCGGGGTCCTCGACTGTCAGCGGGTCGCCCTGCCGGAGGAGCGTCACGTCTTCGAGGCCAGTTTCCTCACGGATCTCCCGGTAGGCTGCCGTCTCCGGGTCGTCCGGGGACGCGCCACGCTCCGGCGTGAGATAGCCGGTGATCGCTCCCCACTGGCCCGCATAGGATCCGGCGTCGTCGCTGCGGCGGGCGAGCAGGATCCGTCCCTCGTTGCGCAGGAAACAGGTGACGACCTCGTGGTCCATATCGGTCGTTCGTGGCGGGCCGGCAAAACGCCGACGCCGCGCTTTTGGGCCGTGCTCGTCTACCCCTGACTATGAACGTCGCGATCATCAGCGATACGCATATCCCCTCGCGAGCGCACTCGATCCCGTCGTGGGCGCGCCGACACGTCAGCGACGCCGATCACGTCATCCACGCAGGCGACTTCGATTCGACGAAGGCACTGGCAGACGTGCGCGAACTTGCCACACGGCTCACAGCCGTCGGTGGGAATATGGACCCGCACGGACTGGGCCTGCCGGACGTCGAGACGGTCCGGCTTGGCGGTGTCACGTTCGTCGTGACCCACGGCACGGGGAGTCGCCGCGATTACGAACAGCGCGTCGCCCGGATTGTCTCCGATCAAGACGTTGACGGCCCCGTCGTCGGCGTGTCGGGGCATACCCACGAACTGCTGGACACGATCGTCAATGGCGTCCGACTGCTCAATCCCGGGAGTGTTGCTGGTGCGGCCCCGGCCCAGGCGGCGACGATGCTGACCGCCGAGGCCAGCGACGGCGATATCGACGTGACGGTGCGCAGGGAGTGAGTCAGCGATGGTCCGCCGGTGCGTAACAGACCCACTCGACCGGTGGGATCGAGAGTTCGACGGTCCCGTCCGCGTCGGTCGTAACGTCGGGACCGGTGTTGGCATACTCCCGTAGCGTGGTCGCCTCCCAGGCGGTGTCTACTGTGACAGACCGGGGCTCAGCAGCGCGGTTGAGTCCGACCAGCAGATTCCCGTCGCGCTCGAACACGTAACAGTCAGTGCTTACCTGGCGCGTCAGTGCTGGCCCCGCGGCGAAGCGTCGCCGGATCGACAACAGGTTCGAAATCGTCTCGTCTTCGCTGTCGAATCGTTTGCTGTACACGCGGGGATACCCCTGGTACGTGATGACGAAGGCGTGTGCAAGTTCTTCGTACTCCGGCGGAGGGCTGTCGTGATTGGAGACGAACGTCATCGACCGGCCCGGATCTCGGTTCACGAGACCGGCCCCCACCAGAGCGGTAAAGTCACCGTCTTGATGGAACACGTCCTCGCGCATCGTGAAATAGAGCGGATAATCCATAACCGTCATACCCGTCTCGAAGTATCGCTCACAGTACGAGACTGCGCCGTGCAGGACCTCACCGACAGTGAACAGGCCACGTTCGGCCGCCCAGGGGTTCGCGTAGTCGGTGAAAAACGTCGGTGACACGTGCTTGACCGCGTCCCAGCGGATGCCGTCGACGCCCATCTCGGCATACTTCTGGACGTACGATTCCAGCACATCCCGAACGTGAGCGGACTCCTGGCGGAGATCAGGCAACCCTTCGAGATCGCGATGCTGGAGTTCCCAGTCGTCCTCGTCGTCTCTGATCGGACCCTCGTGACGGAAGTCGTCCCAGCCGAAGTGCGGGAATGTATCGAAATGAACACCCTCGGCCATATGGTTGGTGACCGCGTCCGCGATGACGGCCAACCCGTGTTCGTGGGCCGTCTCGACCATCGCCCGGTACTCCGATTCGGTGCCGAAGACGCTGTCGAAATCGAGGTGGTCGATCGGCTGGTAGCCCCGCGGTTCCGGGTCCGCCCAACTGCGTTTACTCCGCTGTGCCGGCGGCACCTGGATGGCGTCGTAGCCGGCCGCGGCAACGTCGCCGAGCGACGCCCGGATTTCGGTCCAGGGCGTGTGATAATACTGATAGACGGCACCGTCTCCGAGGTCGGTCACAGTGTCGATGTCGGACTCGGCCCCGACGGCGCCAGCCCCATAGCTGGGCATCGTTATCTGACCGGTCACGACAGAGAACCGAAGTCCTTTCGATACTGTCGGCGGTGCGTCGCTGGCAGATCAGGCCCCGACCGGGCCACTTTTTGCGCGTCTACCCCGAAAAGGGATATGGAGGTCTTTGCGGTCCCGGGATTGCCGGAAGTGCAGGCCGGCGACGATATCGCGGCGCTGATCGATCAGCAGGCCGAGCTACAGGACGGGGACGTTGTCTGTGTGGCGAGCACGATCGTCTCGAAAGCGGACGGACGGGCGTTCGATCTCGCTGATTTCGAGGCGGGCCAGCGAGCGGAGGCGATCGCCAGCCGACTCGAATCGATCACCGGCGATCGGAAGGACCCTCGATTCGCTCAGGCCGTCCTCGAGGAGAGCGAGGAGTTGCTTATGGAAGCGCCATTCCTGCTGACAGTTACTCACTTCGGGCATATCACGGTCAACGCCGGAATCGACCGCTCGAACGTCCCCGGCGCGGATCTCCTGTTGCTACCCGAGAGCCCGGCCGCGAGCGCCGAGGCGATCCGCGAGTCACTGCCGGCCGATGTCGCGGTCGTCGTCACCGACACCTCGGGACGGCCGTTCAGACACGGCCAACGCGCGGTCGCACTGGGCTGGGCGGGGATGGCCGCCAACCGCGACTGGCGCGGAGAGCGCGATCGAGACGGTCGCGAACTCGGCGTCACTGTCCAGTCGGTCGTCGATGAACTCGCCGGCACTGCCAATCTCGTCACCGGCGAGGGGTCGGGCGGCACCCCAGTCGCGGTCGTACGCGGCTGGGAGTTCGGTGACCACGACGGCCACAACGCCCTCTTTCGGGACGCAGAGACCGACTTCGTTCGACAGGCACTACGCCAGTGGAGGTATTAATGTACGGACTCGAACTCACGCCGGAACACCCAGTCGCAACGCTTTCTGACTTCGCAACAGCGGCCGAATCGGTCGGCTTCGACGCCGCCTTCGTCAGCCATCATTACAACAATCGCGATCAGTTTATGGCCCTGACTGATATCGCCCGCGAAACCGACACACTGCAGGTCGGTCCGGGAATCGCTAACCCCTACGAGACTCACCCCGTCACGCTGGCCTCACGGATGGCCACACTGGAGGAGCTCTCAGATGGTCGCGGTCTGTTCGGGATTGGTCCCGGAGACAAATCGACGCTCGCGAATCTCGGCTACGACCAGGACGGCGCGCTCCGGCGGACGCTGGAGACGTTCAAGACCGCCCAGAAGCTGTGGGCAGGCGAACGCGTTGATCACGACGGCACGTTCCAGGCCGAAGACGCCGCGCTCAACTACGAAGTCGGGTCGATCCCAGTCTACGTCGGCGCACAGGGCCCACATATGACACGGATGGCCGCGAAACACGCCGATGGTGTGCTGTTCAACGGCTCACACCCACGGGATTACGAGTGGGCAGCCGAACAGGTCGCCAAGGGGCTGGATGACCGACCAGCGCACCGCGGAGACTTTGACTTCGGCGCGTACGCGTCTGTTTCGATCGCCGAGGACGAAGCAGCCGCCAGAGAGGCCGCCCGGCCGCCAGTCGCCTTTATCGCCGGCAGTGCCGCGCCGCCACTGTTGGATCGTCACGGACTCGACCGCGAGCGCGCCGAGGAGATCAGCACAGCCATCTCGAAGGGCGACTTCGAGGATGCCTTCGAGGCAGTCACGCCGGCGATGCTGGAGGCGTTCTGTATCGCTGGAACGCCAGAGACAGTCTCCGATCGAGTGACGAGCGTCCTCGAACACGCCGATAGCTTCGTCGCCGGATCGCCTCTCGGTCCGGATATCGAGACGGCTATTGAGCTTCTGGGGGATGTGATCGACCGGACCGACCAGGCCTGAGGAGGTTCACGATCGCACCCAGTGTGAGCACACCCAACACGCCGACGGCACCGGCTACGAACAGTCCACCGAACGCCACGAGTATGCCAGCGAGTGGATCCCGGGTCGCAACGTCGAGGAACTCCGGGCCGATCGCTTGTACGCTTTCGAGCAGTTCCGAGAGGAACGTCTCCAGGGATACCATATCCCACCTTCTCGGGGCTGATACTTGTGTGTTCGTCCCGCGGACTTTTTTCGCTGGCACTCCTGAGTCGTCGGTATGGAACGGGACGCCACGCTCGAGGACTTTCTCGAGCCAGGCGAACAGGAATCGTCGGCCACAGCGACAGGCGGACCTGCGGGTGACAATCACGACGATAAAACGGCCGCCCTCGAGGAACGGCTACCATCGACGATGAGTTACCGACCTGACGGTGGAACCTGTGGGGCCTGCGGTGCGGTCGTCGAGCGTCGATGGCGTGACGAGGCGGGACTGGTCTGTGGCGATTGCAAGCGTTGGTAGCTCGTGTGGCGATCGAAAGCAGTGGGTCGCCACTGAACGGTGTCCCCGACTGTGGGAGGTCCCGACAGTGTTTAATAGGTTGATTTCGTACCGGGACGTGTAATGTCGGAAGTCTGCTCGACGTGCGGGTTGCCTGAGGAGCTTTGCGTCTGTGAAGACGTCGCCAAAGAGTCCCAGGAAATCAACATCCGCATCGACGAGCGCCGTTACGGTAAAGAGGTAACGATCATCGAGGGATTCGATCCGAACGACGTCGATATGGACAGCCTGTCCTCGGATCTCAAATCAAAGTTCGCCTGTGGAGGGACTATCGAAGACGATATGATCGAGCTCCAAGGCAACCACACTGGTCGCGTCGAGGACTTCTTGCGCGACAAAGGGTTCAGCGTCGCCTAATCCGCTGTCGCGGACTGCTTTTGGGTCGGTCGCCGGCTAGTCCCAACGTTACACAGCGAACAGACACGGCATAGCTGTCATTCCCCCCACGGCTAAGCCGTGGGCTGGCGCGCTGTACTGCTGTGACAGGCCAGCGCGCGTTTCTCCTACGTACCAAGACCGGACAATCGTGGACGGTCCACGCTGGACTACGGTCGCTATCGGCCAGAAAATCGCAAGACAGCAGCCGATTAACCTGACGTACCAAACCCCCTATTAGTTGGTCGTCCATACTGTGATGTATGAGCGCGACAGCGCAACAGCACGGAAGCGAAACCACCCAGACGCTGACCGACAAGCAGCGATCGATCCTAGAGTATCTCCGGGAACACGCCGACACACGGACCTATTTCAAGTCACGGCTTATCGGCGAGGAACTGGGTATGTCAGCCAAAGAGGTCGGGACGAATATGAAACCGCTCCAGGAGGGAGAGTTCGATGTCGATATCGAAAAGTGGGGCTACTCCTCCTCGACGACCTGGATGGTGACGAGTTAGGCGATCGGTTCGGAGGCGTCCATCGGCGTCACCGAGTAATCGACGGTCGTCGTCCCCTGCGTTGCGCGGATCTTGCCGACAAACGTCGAGATGTTATCGAGACCGCCTTCGAGGATGAACAGTTCCATACACTGGTGATCGCCAACGTGGCTATGGAAATTTGAAACGACGAGCATATCGTACTCGTGACGGAGTCGCATCATCCGCTCTTCGGCGTTAGACGTCTCGTAATCGAACAGTACCGTCACGATCCCCAGTAGGTCACGTTCTTCGAGTTGCTTGTCCTCGAACTCACCCATCAGGTTCCGTGCGGCCTCTCGAAGCACTTCACTGCGGCCAGTGTAGCCGTGTTCGTCTGCGAACTCGTCGATTCGGTCGAGCAACTTCTCGGGCATCGAAACGCTTGCGACAGTCATATACTAGATAAGATCGCCAAAGTTAATAAAGATCAATATTCTCAGCGCGAATCGAACGGCGCCGGAGACTAACCGTTGTTGCTCACCGGCCAAACTCCCACCAGACACTGACTCTCAACGTGGACAGTTCAACGGGAGAGGCGGTCGCCGTTTTACTTGCCCCAGAAGGGGTCACGCTCGCGGTGGGTGTCGAGATACTGCTTGAGGACCTCGCGTTCGCCACCGGTGATCTCCTCGCGAAGTTCCTGTTCGAGGATCTTGGCGTGTTTCTCGGGTATCTCGACCCATAGCTGCTCGCCTTCCTCGATCTGACGGCCGACTGTCGGTCCGTCGATCGACACGGCGACGCGATCACCGCGGGTGGCCTCCTCGACGTCTTCACCCTCGTCCTGGATGGTCTTGAGGTGGCCGACACGCTCGAACTCGCCGCCATCGAAGCGCCCGACTGCGACGTTCCGACGGAGTTTGCCGCCCAGTACTTCGACGCCGACCACGGCGGGGTCGGACTGACGGAACGTATGATCGGGGAGAATCTCGAAGCGTGCGGGACGGGTGATGTTTTCGAGGATCTGGTCTTGCTGGGCTTCCTCGATGGCTGTGACGTGTTCGTCGTAGTCCTCGACGAGCTGGTAGATGACGTCGTCCTCGAAAATATCGACGTCCTCCTGCTCGGCGAGCCGGCGCGCGTCATCGAGCACGTCCACGCCAAATGCGAGGATCGCCTGGTGTTTCGGGTCGTCGGCAGTCGCGGCCATCCGGATGTCCCGAGGTGCGACATCTCCGACCTCGGCGTGCATAATCGGTATTTCCTCGTCTTCGAGGGTTCCGGAAATCGCTTCGAGCGAGCCCAGCGTGTCGGCTTTGACTGTCACACCCTCCTCGTCGGTCCCGACCTCGATTTCGGCCAGCTCCGCCTGGACTTCCTCGATGACGTCTTCGAGGTCACGGTCGCGGACCACCCTGATCGGTGCGCCAGCCATCGCATCGTCCAGGTCAGGCGCGGCGATCTTGACCCCGTCGGCTGCTGCGACCGTGTCAACGGTATCGAACTCTTTCTCGGTACGGATCTCAGAGAGTGGTTTGGGCTTGAGCAGCGCTCGCACTTCGGTGACGATCGGTTCGTTCACCCCGCCGACGACGATGCGATCGTCCTCGCTGACAGTCCCGTCATAAACGATTACGTCCAGCGTTGTGCCAAATCCGCGCTCCTCGGTTACTTCGAGGACAGTCCCGGCGCCCGGACCGCCCACGTCGATTGACATCTCCTCTTTGAGAAATCGTTGGGACAGCCCCATCAACACGGTCAGCAAGTCCGGGACGCCCTCGCCGGTCATCGCCGAGAGCGGGACGACGCCGATGTTGTTCTGGAAGTTCTGGACGCGCCAGTACATGTCCGCGGAAAACCCTTCGTCGCTGAGTTCGCCGATGATCTCGTAGAGGCGTTCGTTGAGGTCCGACTCGACCCGGTCGGACTGGCGGTCGATCGCACTTTGGATGGGGCCAGTCTCATCCGGATTCCAGCCCGGCAGCGTATCGACCTTGTTCGCGGCGACGACAAACGGTGTCTGGGTACGCTTGAGGATGTCCAGCGCCTCGATCGTCTGGGGCTGGAAGCCGTCGGTGACGTCAACGACGACGATAGCGATGTCGGCCAGCGCGCCGCCCCGGGAGCGCAGCGTCGAAAAGGAGTGGTGGCCGGGCGTGTCGATAAACAGCAGCCCTGGCAGGTCGAAGTCGTCAGGGTTGACCAACTGCCCCGCGATATCGGAGATGACATCGAGCGGCACGGCTGTCGAGCCGATGTGCTGGGTGATCGCGCCGGCCTCGCCCTCAGTGACGGCCGAGCCGCGAATCGTATCCAGCAGCGTCGTCTTGCCGTGGTCGACGTGTCCCAGTACGGCAACGATCGGTGTGCGTAGCTGTCCCGCAGTCGGTTCGGCGCTGGCGTCAGAATCAGACATGTATGCCACCCTCGAGCAACTGATATCCAAACCCAGTCGAGCGCCGAATTTAAGTTCATCGTCTGATAGACGCACTGTGAGACGGCGTGTCAGCGAGAGACACAGCCATCTTCGAAGCGACGCGACGACGGCTACGGGTGCGTTTTTGTGTGTTGGTACCAAGCACACGGGTATGGACACCGACGGAGTACATCCGCAGGCCGCGGCCGCGGCCGAACGCCAACAGCGAGTCCAGCGACTGATTCCGATCCGGAGCGCGCGCCTCCTCCGGGTGCTCTCCCGACTGGACGGTTGGGGGCGCGACCCGCCGCCAGTCGCACAGGTCGCCGATCGGACGATCTCCGGGCCGGATGGCGAACTCCCGATCCGGGTCTACCGTCCAGAGGGTGAGACGCCGTTCCCGACGGTCGTGTTCTTCCACGGCGGCGGGTTCGTCACCGGCGGCCTGGAGAGCCACGACGCGCTCTGTCGACACCTGGCCCGCGAGAGCGAGTGTGTCGTCGTTTCGGTCGATTACCGACTCGCGCCGGAGCATCCGTTCCCTGCGGCCGCCGAGGACGCCATCGCAGCGACCGAGTGGGCCGCCGAGCACACCCGAGCGCTGGGCGGGGACGGGTCGCTAGCCGTAGCCGGAGACAGCGCCGGCGGAAACCTGGCCGCAGTCGCCGCGCTGGCGGCCCGTGATCGCGGCAGCCCAGACATCGACTATCAGGCGCTGATCTATCCGGGTGTGGGCGTCGACCGCCAGCAGGAATCCGTCCGCGAACACAGCGGGCTGGTCCTCTCAGAGGACGACCTGGAGTGGTTCAACGAGTGTTACTACGGGAGCGACCTCCACCAGCACAACCCATACGCCGACCCGATTGCGGCTTGCGATCTCTCCGGAGTCGCGCCCGCAACAGTCCTCACCGCGGGGTTCGATCCGCTCCGGGACGGCGGTCGCGCCTACGCCGAACGTCTCCGGGCGGACGGCATCGAGGTTCGCCACGTCGAATACGAGGACATGACCCACGGGTTCGTCACGAGCACCGAGGCGATCGACCGTGCGACCGAGGCGATCGCCGACGTCGCCGCGGATCTCCGGGACGCGCTCGAAGTGTGAGATCGAGGTCCCCCGCTACTACTCAGGTTCCCAGGCGTCGTACTGATCGTGCTCGATGTCGAACCGTTCGAGGATCTTGCCGACGACGTGATCGACGAAGTCCTCGGGGTCGTCGGGATCGAAGTAAAACCCTAGCACCGGCGGGACGACCTCGACGCCCATTCGGGCGAGTTTCAGCAGGTTTTCCAGATGCAACTCGCTCAGCGGCGTCTCCCGCGGGACGACCACCAGTTTGCGGCGTTCCTTGAGTGTGACGTCCGCGGCTCGCGAGACCAGCGTGTCCGAGCGACCAGTCGCGACCGCGGCGACCGTGTTCATCGACGCGGGGACGATCACCATCCCGTCGGTCCGGACCGACCCTGAAGCGACCGGCGCGTGGACGGCGTCCTCGCCGTAGACGGCCGCTGACAGCTCCTCGATGTGGCGCATCGTCGCCTCGCGGTCGCCCCGTTCGTGAGCCATCACCGACTTGGCGGCGTCGGTCACGACCGTCACGACCTCGCCGTGTTCGGCCAGCGCCTCGATGGTCCGCACTGCGATCGGGATGCCCGATGCACCGGTGATCCCGACAACGAATCGCTCCACGGTGCTCACCACCGCACGGTGCCGGCGTCGGCGTCGACCGTGACGCGCTCGCCGTCTTCGAGCTGTTCGACTGATACGTCGTCGACGCAGGGGATCTCCCCGAGGATCGCGCCCGTCGCGACGATCGTTTCGGTTTCCTCGTTGATGATCGCAGCCGGTGCAACGCCGTTTTGAGCCAGCCCATAGAGGACGTACGATCCGACCGTCGAGCCCTTCCCGCGCGGGAAAACGAGCACTTTCCCATCGACGTTCTCGCCCTCAAGCTGATGGCCCTCCTCGATGAACTCGCCAGTGTCGGGTTCGACCGCGCCGTAGAAGCTGATCGGCTCCGTCGAACGCAGGACCTCGCCCGTGGCCGTGCCCTCGGTGATCGAGTTGCCCTCGACGAGCGTCTCCGCGGCGTCTTCGTGGTCGGGCTCACTCATCTTCGATCACCTCCTCGACCAGCGAGCGCTTGTCGTCGAAGACCACCTGCTGGTTGCCAAAGCCCGGCAAGTAGTTGGCGGCCTTTGCCGAGTCGGTCGCGCTGGTCTCGTAGCCCATCTCCTCGATCGGGGAGACGACGTTGCAGGTGTCCGCAAGTACCTGCCCACCGGCTGCCTCGATGGTCTCGGTGTGTCCGTTGCGGTCGGCCCAGGTCTTGACCGCGCCGCTCGTGCAGACCCACAGGTCACTTTCGAGCGTTTCGCCCTCGACGGCCTCGGCGACGTCCGCGATCTCCTCGGGCGAGCAGTGGGGACAACCGATGACGACCAGTTCGGGGTCCTCGCCGTCGTTCAACTCGGCGTACTCCGCCTCGCGCTCGCCCGCACCGAAGGTGGCGCTGTCGACGTGCTCGGGCGGTTCCATCTCAGTCGTGACCCCCTCGACGAAGTGCAGCGCGACGGCCCCCGAGGCGGCCATCGCCGCGCCGAGCGCTTTCAACTCGTCAGTGGTCGCCGAATCGATCCCGGTGAAGTAGGGCTTGCCGTCCTCGACGATCCGTCCGGCCCACGAACCCAGCGCGGCGAAGTCCGACTGGTCGTCGAGGTCGGTATCGACGTCGATCCGGTGGGTCGGCTGGCGGTTCTCCTCCAGGTGGAGGCCGTGTTTGGGCGTCCGGCCGGTGATCGCGGCCGCCAGCGCCGAGGGGCCGCCCTCGCGGTTGGTCTTGGCACCGACGACGCTGTTGACAAACGAGACAGCCGAGGATTCGGCCCACGCGACGTGCTGGCCGCGGTGAGGCAAGTTACCCGCGAGATACGGCGTGCAGGTAAAGGATAGGGTGATCCCCATCTCCTGGAGGGCGTCTCTGATCCGCCGCTGTTTCTCGGCGAACTCCTCGCTGACGCCCATCCCTTCGTACTTCTCGAAGTCCATCCCCGCGGGGTTGGCGAAGGTCGTCACGGAGACGTCAGCGCCTTCATCGGCGAACCCTTCCAGGAACTCGACGCCGGGGTCGCCGATGGATTTGTAGGAGATCCCGGATGCCTGGGCCGACTCGATTTCGACCATCTCCTCGGCCCCGTAGATGTCGCCGAGTTCGACCAGCAGTTCCATCGCCTTGCGCGTGGCCGGCGTGTCCGATTCGAGCAGTCGTTCCTCTTCTTTTGTCAGGTGCATAGTTTATTGATAGTCCGACAGGTCGAGTTCGTCCGCGCCGGGGACGGTCACTTCGGCGAACTCGTCGTGTTCGCGGTCGCCGGGGATCGTCGCGTCGACGATCCACTTGGTCAACGTTCCGGTCTCGTAGTCCTGGGAGGGGTCCAGCGACGACCCCTTGGCGTTCTCGATCGTCTCGATGTCCCGGTCGGGTTGCATCCGCGTCGCGGTCGCCCACTCGACGGCGTCGGGATCGGCCGGGTTGACGTCGCTGTCGACGACCGTGACTTTCTTCATCGAAGGATGGGCCGCCAGCGCGGCCATCCCGGCGTTTTTCGGGTCGCCTTCGGTTCGCTTGTCGATCTGGACGACACCGTGCAGCCACGAACACCCGCCCGGGGTCAACACGACGTTCTGGACCGTCGGGACGGTGTTCTCGACGATCCGGTAGATCCGCGGTTCCTGTGGAATGCCCATCAGGTGGGCGTGTTCTTTGCGCCCGGGGACGATCACCCGTGCCAGTGGATCGGGCCGGGCGTGGAGTTCGTTCACTTCGACGACGGGCTGTTGGCGGGTCCGGTCCCACGTCCGTGAGAGGTCGACGAAAGGACCTTCCTCGGCGCGCTCGTCGGTAATCGTCGCGTGCAAGAGGAGCTCGGCCTCGCTGGGGACAGTCAGCCCGTGGAACTCGGTGGTCGTCAGTTCCCCGTCGAGCAGTCGGTTGGCGAGTTCGAGTTCGCTCATATCCGGCGAGAACGAGGTCGCAGCGGCGATCTCGACGGCGGGGTGAACGCCCATCATAACCGCGACGTCGAGGCCACCGTCGGTCCGCGAGTAGATATCGTGGAGGTGGCGTTCGACCAACCGCATCACCAGCCGGTTGCCCTCGTCGTACATCATCCGGTGGAACGAGAGGTTGTGCACGCCCGTCTCGGGGTCTTTCGCGACGACGACCGTCGAGGCGAAGTACTCCCGTTCGTGTTCGTCGTAATAGATGGGGATCGGGACGTGCTCAGCGAGGTCGGGTTCGTCCGCGACGTGCTCGAAGGCCGCGGGTGCCGTCCGCTCTAAGGCCAGCGGATTGTCCATCGCGGTGCTGACGGCGTCGATGATCCCAGAGGGTTCGACATCCAGTGCCTGACCGATCAGCGCTCGCGAAGAGATCAGGTTCGTGACTCCGCGCACGTCAGGATGGTCCGCGACCGATTCGAAGACGATCGGCCGGCTCTCGTCTTGGACGGCCAGTGCCGGGAGTTCGAACCGCGTCTCGACCGGTTCGGTGAGAGCAGTCCGGTCCTCACACTCGGCCAAAAAGCTCCTGAGTCCCATAGCGCGCATACGGCAAATATCTCCTTAAGCGTTCATACTCGGACTGGCACGTCACACGGCCACGCAGCAGGTCACTCCCGGTCGTGTTCCCGCCAGAACAACTCATCGACGGTCGTATCGAAGAATTCGGCGAGATCGAACGCGAGTTCCAAACGCGGGTCGTAACGACCCTGTTCGATCGCACCGATTGTCTGTCGGGCCACACCGACAGCCTCGGCGAGGTCCTCCTGCGTGAGGTCGCGTTTGACTCGTCGAAGCTTGATATCAGTCTCCATAGTGGATTCAATGTCGGGTTTGCAAGTACCGAAAGGTGCCATACCAACCGAACAGACCGACACCAGTTATCGTCCCGACCGCTGTGTTCGCTGACGGAGCATACACATCAAGGCGGTATACAAGCTGGATCAGCCGTCCAGTACGAACGACCCGCGAGAAATATATTTCACAGCACCCGATACGTCCGAGCAGTTCGGCGGCGCGATAGCGACCACGAACAGAACGACAATCGTCGCAGGCAGACATTTCGAGGAGGGATTCGTCTACATCTGCGAACAGTGACTCCGGTCACTCCCAGAATATGAGCCCTCTGTATCGGTTATGGCGTTACTGACAGAGATCGAGGAGTTCATTGGGCTCCTGCTGAATGCGCAGCACGTATCTTGCAATGAATATCTCCCGACGTTCGGGTAGCTGGAATGCTCAATACAGATAGGCAGGAGTGCGATACGAATCAGAGGTGGATGCTACTGTGTGCGTCAGTCGTCGTCGACCTCGCTTCCGCGTGAGGAGAGTAAGTAGCCTGCGCCACCGAGGCCTGTCAGCGCGGAGATCAACCCAAACCCTGGCCCGCCTGTACTCGTGGTCTCCGTGGCTGGTTCCGTTGGTGACTGAGCTTGTGTTTGCGTTGCTGTCTCGGTTGCTGCCTCAGTTGGCGTTTCGGTTGGCGTTTCTGTTTCTGTCTCAGTTGGATCACTCGCCGAATCGCCCCCCTTACCACCGTAGGGTTCGCCGGGATGAGACTGACCGTGATGGCCCAGCGTTCCGTGCATCACCCGCGACCCCTCACTTGACCCCTCAACTCCCGCATCCAACGCGTAGACGTTGTCGTCGTTACTCCCGACGTAGACTATGCCATCCACCACCGTCGGAGAGGAACGAACCCAATGAATCGTTTCATAGTGCCACTGTTCGGTGCCGTCGGCCGCCGACAACGCGTAGACGTTGTCGTCGTTACTCCCGACGTAGACGGTGCCATCCGCCACCGTCGGCGAGGAATTCACGCTAGCACCGGTTTCGTAGTGCCACTGTTCGGTGCCGTCGGCCACCGACAACGCGTAGACATTGTTGTCGCCACTGCCGACGTAGACGGTGCCATCCACCACTGTCGGCGAGGACCCCACCCCACCACCGGTTTCGTAATGCCACTGTTCGGTGCCGTCGGCCGCTGACAACCCGTAGACGTTGCCATCGCGACTCCCGACGTAGACAGTGCCATCCGCCACCGTCGGCGAGGACACCACCCCATCACCGGTTTCATAGTGCCACTGTTCGGTGCCATCGGCCGCCGACAACGCATAGACGTTGTTGTCGTAACTCCCGACGTAGACGCTGCCATCCACCACAGTCGGGGAAGGACGCATCCAATTACCGGTTTCATAGTGCCACTGTTCGGTACCGTCGGCCGCCGACAACGCGTAGACGTTGTGATCCCCACTCCCGACGTAGACTGTGCCATCCACTACCGTCGGCGAGGCATACACGCCACCACCAGTCTCGTAGCGCCACTGCTCGGTGCCGTCGGCCGCCGACAACCCGTAGACGTTGCCATCGCGACTCCCGACGTAGACGGTGCCGTCAACCACCGTCGGCGAGGGAAACACCCATTGACCGGTCTCGTAGCGCCACTGCTCGGTGCCGTCGGCCGCAGACAGCGCGTAGACGTTGCCGTCGTTACTCCCGACATAGACGGTGCCGTCCACCACCGTCGGCGAGGACTCCACAACATCACCGGCCTCGAAAGCCCACAACTCATCCCCCTCAGCAGCACGAGCTGTGCTAAGAGTTGCTGTAGCGCTACTTGCGGTTGTCACCCCGGCAGTCGTCCGCAGAAATCGGCGGCGCGTGATGAACGAGTGGCCTGCGTCGGAACCCTCCTTCTCTGCGGTCATACGGGCATTGTTAACAGTAGACATAAAAAATTTGGGAAGTCTATTCCATATTGTTCACGCGGATAAACAGAGATCGGGGAGTGGGCGATTACTACGGCGGTAGGTTTCTCTATCGGTCTGGCTGGATGTTCAGGGCTCCAGTCTCGTGATGACGGAGTCGATTTGACCATATTCAATCACGCGGCTGTCCCCGACACTATCGAGATTAGTTTCCTCGGAGACGATGCTTCAGAAGGAGAAGCGAGAATGTACAGAGACACCCTCAACATCGAAGGTGCGGGACAGCAAACGCGGGAATACGTGGTCGAATCCCAGCGTTATCTGATTCGCTACCACACCTTCGAAGAGAACTCACAACTGACTGACCAAGACCACGTCCATTTCATCCCTTCGGGAGACGGGGCAGGGAGTTTGACCTTCGACATTCAAGAGACAGGTGAGACGGTACGAACTCTTAGGTTGACCCCTAGAGCAGTCTTGACACGGGGTTCGTGTCCGACACGGGACGGACCGGTCTCTCCAGGATACCGACATCGGTAGCGAAGCGCCTCGCAACCCTTTTAACCGTGACTTGCCACAGACTCACATACCAATGGACGCCGGGAAAGCCACACGACTGGAACGGATCGGGACAGGGGGGCGCCACCTCATCGTCCCGATGGACCACGGCATCACGATGGGGCCGGTCAAAGGCCTCAAAGACATCGAATCGACCATCGACGGGATCACCGCTGGGGGTGCAGACGCAGTCCTCACCCAGAAAGGGATCGCCTCACGCGTCCACCCGCACAAGAACGGCGCGGGCTATATCGTCCATCTCAACGGGTCGACGACGATCGGTCCCGACGAGGAAGACAAGCGACTCACTGCCACGGTCGAAGACGCCATCCGGGCGGGGGCCGACGCCGTCTCCTTTCATATCAACGTCGGCTCCGAGCACGAACCTGACCAGATTACCCAGCTTGGGGAACTCACGGCCGAGGCCGACCGCTACGGGATGCCAGTGCTGGCGATGGCCTACGCCCGCGGTCCCGGGATCGACGAGTCCGACGCCGAAGCCCTTGGCCACGCCGTCCGACTCGCCGAGGAATTGGGTGCGGACGTGATCAAGACCTCATACAGCGGCGACGCCGAGAGTTTCCAGCACGTTGTGGAAGCGACAGCCAAGCCAGTCGTCATCGCCGGCGGATCACGAGGAACCGACGAGGAGACCCTGGAGATGGTTCGCGGCGCGATGGACGCCGGCGCGGCGGGCGTCTCGATGGGGCGATCGATCTTCCAGCACGACGACCCCGAAGCAATCACGAGCGCCGTCGCTGCTGTGGTCCACGACGACGCCGATGTCAAGGACGCATTAAAACGGGCTGGTCTGGCCGTCGAGGTCTAGAAGACGGCCGGGAGTTCTTCTGGCGAGTCGAATCGATAGTCGGGCGCGTGAGTAGGGTCCGCTGGCGCGTCGAGATCGCTCTCGCTCGGGATCCAGCAGGCAGTTAGTCCGGCGCGTTTCGCACCGATCACGTCCGCCCGGTAGTCGTTGCCGACGTACAGCGTGCTGTCAGCCGACGCGTCGAGGTCGGCAAGCGCCGTCTCGAACGGCACAGGACTTGGCTTGGATTCGGTTCGGTCGGCCGCATAGACGATCGTCTCGAAGGCGTCAGCGATCCCGAGCGCGTCGAGTTTTGCCCGCTGGGTCGCTCGGGTCCCGTTCGTGACAAGGCCGACTTGAGCGCGCTCGCGGGCGCGCTCCAGCGCGGCTTTCGCACCCGGGCGCCACTCGACGGCTGTCGGATCGCGCAACGCGACGGTCGCCTCCGCGAGCGCCTCGGCGTCGACCGGGCCAGCGCCGGCGCACGCTGCGGCCTGTTCGAATACCTGCCGGAAAAACTCGTGGTCGGTGTCGGCATCGGTGATCGTCGAGGCCACCGCCCGCACGTCCGCTGGCGTGCAAAACGGATCGAGCCCGGCGCGGGCGAAGGCCTCGGCGTGAAGTTGCTGGTCGTCCTGTGTCGAGCGACAGAGCGTGCTGTCGAGATCGAACAGGACGGTATCGGGAGCCATCGAGCTATTGTAGGTGAGCCACGATACAAGAGCGTCCGGGTCCCGGCTGGTGACGCTGGCACGTGACACGCGAGAGCAACCGCCAGTATCAAGCGCCCCGCCCGCCAGCGTTGGAATATGACACGGACCGTCTGGCTCAAGGCCGACAGCGAAGTCGGCGACTGGGAAGCGCGCAAGCGACGGATCACTGCCGGACTCGAAGCCGGCGTCGACTGGGTGCTGGTTGACAGCCACGACGTCGATCGGGTCCGCGAACTCGGCGCGGTCAACGTCGCCGCCTTCGCCAACGGCGACGTCCACGTGATGGAGGCCGAAGACGACACGCCCGACACCGACGCCACGGTCGTCGGCCGAGACGGCGAAGGCGACGGGACTGTCGACCTACCCTCGGACCTCTCTGGATCGGCGGATCTGTCGGCACTCCGGGCAGAAGGGGGTGCCGACGGCGGATACGTCCGCATCTTCGACGAGAACTACGAGGCCTTTGCCGAAGCGGTCGCCACGGAAGCCGACTACACCATCGTCATCGGTGAGGACTGGCAGATCATCCCTCTCGAAAACCTCATCGCCCGCGTCGGCGAGGAAACCCATCTCATCGCCGGCGTCCAGACCGCCGAGGACGCACGCACTGCCTACGAAACCCTCGAGATCGGCGCGGACGGCGTCCTGCTGGACACCGACGACCCCGACGAGATCCGCAAGACCGTCGAGGTCCGCGACGAGGCCGGCCGCGAGACCCTAGAGTTGCAGCACGCTGAAGTGACCGCTGTCGAGCAGACCGGCTCCGCCGACCGGGTCTGTATCGACACCGCGAACCTGATGGACCACGACGAAGGGATGCTCGTCGGCTCGATGGCCCGTGGACTCTTCTTCGTTCACGCCGAGACCGCCGAGTCGCCGTACGTCGCATCCCGTCCGTTCCGGGTCAACGCCGGCGCGGTCCACGCCTACGTTCGGACGCCCGACGGCGGCACGAAATACCTCTCTGAGCTGAAGAGTGGCGACGAGGTCCAGGTCGTCGACAGCGAGGGCCGCACTCGCGAGGCGATCGTCGGCCGAGCGAAAATCGAGAAACGCCCGATGTTCCGGATTCAGGCTGAACTACAGCGTGAGGACGGCGAGACCGACCGAATCGAGACACTGCTACAGAACGCCGAGACGATCAAAGTCCGCACCCGCGAAGGACGGAAAGCCGTCACCGATCTGGAAGCCGGCGACGAGATCGCTCTCTACTACGAGGACACGGCTCGACACTTCGGTGAAGCCGTCGAGGAGTCCATCATCGAGAAGTAAGCCGGGTCCGACCGGGTCTTTTTCTGTTGACGCTACTCCGGTCTCTTCGAAAGGGCCATCTAGGCTCGATTCAGTGAGTCCGTCGCGGAACGGTAGCTACTCGTCGTCGAACGGTTCGGCACACCACGGACAGAAGTCCAGTTCCGGGTCGTCGATCTCGCGTCCACAGGACGGACAGCGACTGGGGGCGACTGTCTGTCCTGCCCCGGATGGCGGCGCGCCGTCCAGTCCGTCTATCTGGTCGCCGTCCGGTCGATCTGCAGTCTGTAGTTCCTCCGGTAGGTCAAAGTTCGCAGTACGGTCGTCACTCGCGTTCCTGATCGAGACCGTCGCCTGCTGTCTGCGCGACTGGCTCGCGTTCAGACGCCGCGCCAGCACATACGCATCGCCCATACTGAGCAGCCGCAACAGGAGGATCGCGACAGTCGCAGTGACTGGAATCGATTGGCTGGCCTCCAGGATCGCCGAGACACTCGTTGTCTCCGGGATGATGTCCGTCGGAATGAGCACGAATGACGCGCCGATGACGAGTACGATCCACAGTAGGGCCCGAAACCACTGCCGGAGATACAGGTGTCCGACGCCTGGATACAACAGCGAGAGGGCGGCCGCGAGCCACGGCCGCTTTCGTGTTCGTCCCACGAGTACAGTGTGACTCGGGGGCCGGCAGTGTTAATACTGTCTCATCGGCCGGCAAGTGTCTGGACTAACTCCCGAAGCGTCGCCAAGTCGTACTGGCCCGGCGCGGTCGCCTCGGCTGGGTCGACCGGCGCGTAGCCGATCCGCGAACCGTACAGCGGCGCGACCGCACGGGAGTGGCGACCGGGTTCACCCATCGCCATCGTCGCGACTCGATCGCCCTCGTCAGTCGCGGCCCGCGTGGCGACCAGCAGATCGAGCACGTCGGCACGCGCCTGTGCGGTCACGGCGAGTTTGCCGACGTCACCGTACGTGCAAGCAGCTCGAAGCGTCTCCTGTAGCGTAGCCATACCAGGTGTCGACTCGAAGTTATGGCTCGATACCACCACGTCCGCGCCGTGCTCACGAGCGTGCTCGGCCACGCGCTCGCCGTCGCCCGAGCGCATCGTCTCCAGTTCGAGGTCGACCGCCTCGACGGCGTCGTGTTCGGCTGCCGCTGTGAGTGCGTCGAGTCGTCGCTGGTCGTCAGTCGCCTCGCCGCCCTCCCAGTCGGGTCGGTTGGTCGCCAAGATCGGCAGATCACCGTCATAGTCCCCGAGCGCGTCCAGTGGCGACTCGGCCAGATCCAGACGGAATTCGATGCAGTCGGCGTGCTCGCGCGCGGCTGGCTCGTCGGCGAGATTTGCCGTCGAGGCCGCCAGCGTGAACGAATCAAAGTCCATAGCCCGGCGTTCGGGAGCCGATAGCAAAAGCCTCGCGTCTGTGGGATCGACACCGATCGCGTCAGGAAAGCTGGTCGGTCAGCACCGGTACGACCTCGAAGAGGTCATCGACGACGCCGTAATCGGCAGCCTCGAAGATCGGGGCGTTCGGGTCGTCATTGATCGCGATAAACGTCTCCGCGCGGACGCCCGAGACGTGTTGGACGGTCCCGGAGATACCGACGGCGACGTACAGCTCCGGTGAGACGGTCTTGCCGCTCTGACCGACCTGCCGATCCGCAGGCAGCCACCCGTTGTCGATGACCGGTCGGGAGGCAGCGATGGTCGCATCCAGCGCGTCAGCGAGGTCGCGAACGATATCCAAGTTCTCCTCGGATTCGATGCCGCGGCCAACGGCGACTAACACGTCTGCCTCGGCGACATCGACCTCGCCACCGATCTCCTGATACCCCGTGACGTCCGATCGAACAGCCGACTCGTCGATAGCAGCGTCGAGCGTTGTTATTTCGGCGTCTCCAGACCCATCAGCGCGGGGCCACACCCCGGGGCGGACAGTCAGAACTGTCTGTTGTGCATCGACATCGATTGTCGTCTCGACTTTCCCTTCGTATCGTTCGCGTGTGACTGTAAGGCAGTCGTCGTAATCGAGGTCGATCGCGTCGGTCAACAGCGGCGCGTCGAGTCGCTCGGCGACAGCCGGTGCGTAGTCGAGACCGTTGACTGTATCTGGGGCGATCAGGGCGGTCGGCTCGACAGTCTCGGCGAGACGTGTGACCGCCTGCACGTAGCGGTCGTGGTTGAACTCCTCGCCGTCGGCGACCGTGTGGACCGTGTCGACGCCCTCGCGGTTCAACTGGTCAGCGTAGCGTTCGACATCGCCACTGACGACGGCGACGTGCAGGTCACCACCGATGGCATCGGCGAGTTCCCCGCCCGCCGAAAGCAGTTCCAGGCTAACCGGCCGCAATTCACCACGACGGTGCTCGGCGACTGCAAGCACCGTCATTGTGTCACCCCTGACTCCGCGACGACGGCTGCGAGTTCGGCGGCCGTCTCGTCCGGATCCCCTTCGAAAATCGTCGCTTCGCCGTCGCTGTCTGGCTCATACAACGAAGTTCGCTCGATCGACGAGACGACCGCGTCAGCGTCGAGGTCCAACCCGGCGAACGACTCGAGGGTAATGTCCGCTTGTTGGGCCCGTGTGATGTCCCGAAGGCTGGCAAACCGTGGCTCGTTGATCCCCGTCTGGATCGTCAACACGGCCGGTCGCTGAACGTCAGTCAGCTCTTCGAGGTTTCCCTCGAGTTCTCGGGTGACGTGTGCAACCGTCGAGTCCAGTCGGAGATCGTTGACGACCGTCCCCCAGGCCCAGTCCAGTCGCGATGCGAGCGCGACGCCGGTCGCGCCGAACGAATCGTCAGCGGACTGCACGCCGGTGAAGACGAGATCCGGTTGCTCTTCGTCGACGACCGCTTCGAGTACCGCCGATTTCGTCACCGGGTCGAGCACGGAAAGCGCCGCCAACTGGTCGTCCCAGACCCGAATCGCCCGATCGGCGCCTTTCGCGAGTGCCTGTCTGATCGTCTCCTCGACGTCGTCGGGGCCAATCGTGACGGTGACGACCTCTCCGCCCTCGGCTTCGACGAGTTGCACTGCCTCCTCGAGGGCGTATGCGTCCCACTCGTTGAGGTCCGTCGAGAGGTATCGATCGTCGATGTCGAGACCGTCGATCTCAAAGACGGTATCGACTGTCGCTGCCTCCGTGATCGGAACGAGGATCTTCATCGGGAAGTGTTGACGGCCCGAGCAGGGTAAACGTTTGCCAGACTGCCCGATCTAGCGAACTCCGGCCGATCAACGGACACCGAAGTTACTGTTCTGGCCCTTCCTCGGGGAACGAAATGAGGTTCTCCCGTCCGATCCGAAGTTTCTCGATCTGGCCCTCCTCAGCCATCGAGGAGAGCAGTTGAGACACTTTCGCGTTCGACCAGCCGGTCTCCTCGACGATGCGGGCCTGTTTCATCCGGCCGTCGTTTCGCGCAAGGAGCCGTTCGACGCGCTCCTCGTCGCTGAGCAGTGTCTCGTCGATGTCAGCCTCTGTATCGTCCGTTGCCTGCTCGTCCCCATCGTCGTCCGGGCCGCCCGCTCCGGCGTCCGCCCCACTAGCAGTCACAGTCTCGCCGCCATCGTCAGTCGTGGGCTCGGCGGGCCCCTCCTCGTCGCTCGTCGTTGGCGTGGTGTCGGGACTACTCTCGGCCGATGGAGACGTGTCCGATTCGGTCCTAGACTGCTGGCCGGGAACGCGACCGGCGTAGACAGCATAACCGGCACCGGCAAGGACGGCAAGGGCCAGCAAACCACCGAGAATCACACCGATCGGAGTGTTCGTCGTATCGGACTCCGACGGCGTCGTCGTGGTCGTGGTCGTTGGGGTCGTGGGTGGCGGTGAAATCGGGTCGAAAACAGCGTACGGTCGCCCGGTCAAGAACGTGTGTGGACCGTTCCACACGAGAATCCGGTTTTGCACGTTCGTGCTGACGTTGTAGAACTGATAGCCGTCCGGGCGTGTGATTATCAGCCGTTCGCCGTCAGCGAGACTGGAGAACCAGCGTGGGTCCGTCTGGAACGCGTCGTCGACATAGATGCGCCCGCGCTCTCGGTGAGTGAAGTTCGTCCACCGGAACGAGAGCACGAGCGATCCGCTGTCGGAGCCGATATGCGTCGATCGCGTGGTGTTCGTGATTTCCATTGGTCGACCGGTCGTGGCACTGGCCAGGTCGCTTGCTCCCTCGAAGGCGGTGATCGTTCGGTCCGGACCCGCCCCGTCAGCGAACTGTTGGGCGAGTTCCTCGAACCCAGCACGGTCGCTTTCGTTGTCGAAGTGGAACGTCCGATTGACTGACCATCGAGCGTCACCGTCCGGTTGCACCTCAATCCGGTAGGTCGTATCGACGGCAAGGCCTTGTTCGGAAACTGCGAGTGGCAGGTCGGGTGCGGGATCCGATAGGTCGGAGCCGACCGACCCACTGGGGGCGTTCGCGCTGAGGGGGGCAACGCCGGCCACGAGGGGGGTGGTGACCAACGCGATGGCGAAGAGGGCACGGGGCCACGCGGGCATTGTGTACTGGTGGATGCTTGCCGCTGGGGCAAAACCCTTTCTATCAATAAATATGGCAGTAGCGCCGTTCACCGTCCAGTATAGTGGTTTCCCCCTGGAGACTCTATCCAGCCGATAGTAGATGGATTTTTCCGCATACCCACTGTATCTTCCGATAGACCGATGTCTTCCCCCTCCGCTGGTCGGACGGCCCTACTGACGTTCGGGCTTCTCGCTTTGGTTGCCGTCGGCGTCACTGCTGGACTGGTCGGCCCGACGGACACACCCGAAAAGCCACAGACAATCGACACTGATACGCCGAGACCAGCCCTTGCGGAAGTGAACGAGACGGCCAACTACCTGCGAGTGTCCGAGGAGAATGTCCAGACTTCGAGACGCCATCGGGCGTCTGTCGACGTAGTGGCCGCCACACGGATCGACAGCGATCGTCTGTCGCTGGAGTATATGCTCGAATCGTTCCGAGAGCGCTTCGAAAACGCGGACACCGAACGTGAGCGAACGGCCGCCGCGCGCGATCTCGTCGCGCGACTTGACAGCAAGACCGAAGCGTTACAGCGGCGCCAGAAGCAGGCCCTCGAACAGTACAACGACGGTACGTTGACGACAAACGAGTTTGCCGCGACGCTCGTTCGAGTCGACGCGACCGCCGAACAGATCGAAGCGACTGCAGACACGGTCATCACGATGGACGAGTCGACGATCGATTACTCGTTGCCGCCCGACCTCGAAGCGGAGCTGCGAAGCTACGAAGGGACACTTCTGACGAACAGCGGCCTGATTCGTGAAGTCGAGTTCCAGCCAGCGATCACCGGAACGGCCCGCTCGCGACTCGCGTATGTCGAGACCGGCGAACAGGGAATCGTCATCGCAACGATCGTCAACGATCGATACGTCCGGGAAGGGTTCACTACGAATCCGGGTGCCGGGACCGGCCAGCCGCAACTCCGGACCGCCAGCGAAGTGATCGACCGGGCGAGTGAACTGTACCCGTGGGCAATGGCCGAGGAGAACCGAAAGCGATCGCCTCGCCCGGAATCGTTCGGGAACGCGTCAGTCTTCAGCGTCGATGTCTCCCATACACAGGGAGAACTGACGACGTATATCGATACGTCGAGCACCGACGTATTCAAAGAAGAGCAAATACTGGACCTGTCAGCGATGACGGTGTCCGAGAGATACACGAACAGCACCGAACAGCTCTCACTGACGGTCAACGCGACCCACGAGACGGGGCCGGTCGAAATATCTCTCACGAACGTGACGGGTGACATCGGTGTTAACGCCACAGTCGAAATCGACGGAATGCGGACCGGTGAGACGGGCGAGGACGGCACCCTGTGGGCGCTGGATACCCGTGGGACGACGACGATAACAGTCAAATCGTCAGACGGAGAGACGCTCACGGTCACAATCCCTGACGGCGCGATACCGGGCTAGGGGAAGCGGGCCGGACATTCAAATACGAACCCGGCCCACCAGCGGGCGTGTCTCGTGGCCTGTCACCTGTCGTCGGGGCGGTGTTGCTCGTGATCGTGACTGTCGGAGTGGCCAGTATCGTCGGCGCGGCCGCTCTCGGAGCCGACACAACGGCGCAAACTCCACACGTTCGGTTCACTATCAGTGCGAAAGCGGACGCCGACCGAATCACGATCACCCACGACAGCGGACAGACAGTCTCGACAGAGGAGTTGACACTACGAATCGAAGTCGACGGACAACCACTCACACAGCAGCCACCGATCCCGTTTTTTGCCGCCGAGGGGTTCGCGAGCGGACCGACCGGACCGTTCAATCCAGCCGCTGATCCGACGTGGACGGCCGGCGAAAGCGCGAGCGTGACGCTTGCGAGCACCAACGCGCCACTGTTGGACCCGGGCTCGACAGTGTCGGTCACGATATCGACCGATCGGGGCGTCCTCGCACGGCTGGAGACGGACGCAACTTGATCAGCGTCGAGCACGGCGGGTGGACGCGGCGTTCGGAATACTCATTCAGCCCGATGGGAAATTTCGTCTCAACAGCGTTGAGACAGCTACCAGCCGTTACAGTTTGGGCACTGCCGCGAGGGTGCTCATTCTTCGGGCACTGTTGCGACAGTCGTGATCGCGCGGGGGCTCCCGGGCCGTGCCCAGACCACCTTTTCCCGCTCGGGTCGCCGCTGGCGACCGCTCGCGGCAAAAAGCTGGATCAAAAAGGCCACGACTCCTTACAGTCGTCGCGGTGAAACGCCTCGCTCCGCTCGGCGTATGCTTGTCCAGATTACTCTTCAGGTACTTCCGCAACAGTTGTGATCGCGCGGGGGCTCCCGGGCCGTGCCTGTTGAATGTGATGTTCGAACTCCTCGAAGCCGGCCTCCCGGAACATCCGATCGGCCTCGTCCTCGTCGTAGAACAGCATAATCGCGTCGGCAAGCTTCTGGAAGACAGTGCTCGCGGGGTAGTCCGGGCCGACGATCAGCACTTTGCTACCGGGTTTGCCGACACGTCGACACTCCTCGAGGGCGTCGACTGGGTTGGGCCAGTACTCGATCGAGCCGGACGACCAGACGACATCGAAAGTATCGTCTCGGTAAGGGAGCCGTTCGGCGTCTCCGCGAGTGAATCGAACCGGACCGTCGCGGCCGAACTTCGCGTAGGCTTTCTCCAGTTGGTGGGGGCTCTGATCGAGCCCGTAGACGGTCTCGACGTGCTGGAGGAGCCCATCAGTCGCAAAGCCAGTGCCACAGCCGACATCGAGCACGCGCTCGTCACCGTCCAGTCCGAGCCAGCCGATGGCCTCATCTCGCATCTCTTCGTTCCAGATGAAGGGATTAATTCGGTCGTAGACCTGCGAGAGATACTTGTAGAAGACCCGTGCCCGGCCCTTGTGTTCGAGAACGCCCATCGAGACCACGTTGGGGCTAGGCCATCATAATCTCCCGGATTCGAGGTTGGGACTTCGCAACTACCAAATAGGCGGTCTCACAACTGGCATACGACTAGACAATGCCACGGGAACAGGTCCTCAAGGATATCAAAGCGGCCGAAAAAGAGGCGAAAGACATCGTCGCCAACGCCGAGGCCGAGCGCGAAGACCGGATCGAGGAGGCGCGCGAACGCGCCGAGAAGATCCGCAGCGAGGCCAAACAGGAGGCCGAGGAGATGGCCAATGAGCGCCTCGAAGAGGCCCGCGAGGAAATCGAGTCCGAGCGGGAGCGGATCGTCGAGGAGGGCACCGAAGAGAGCGAACGCCTCGAAGAGCGCGCCGAACAGCGACTTGACGAGGTCGTCGAACACGTCGTGTCGCTGTTCGAGGAGGAGGTACATGCTCAGGCCTGAGCGGATGAGTCGGGTCTCGGTGGCCGGCTCGAAACGCGTGATGGACGGCGTGATCGAGGCCGTCCACGATCTCGATTTGGTGCATCTCAGCGACTACACCAACGAGATCGAGGGGTTCGAGCCCGGCAATCCGCTCGAAGGCGCGGACAGATACTCCGAGAAGCTCGTGACTGTCCGGGCACTGAAAAGTACCCTCGGAATCGAGGGCGACTACGAGGGGCCGACCCACGTCGTCACTGACGACGACCTCGAAGACGAACTCGAGGACGTCCGCCAGGAAGTCAACGCTCTCGACGACCGACGGGAAGAGATCCGAAGCGAGTTGCGGTCGGTCGAGGAAGACATCGAGCAACTCGAGTTGTTCGTCCAGTTGGGAATCGATCTCGATCTGCTCGGCGGCTACGACAGCCTCGAAGTCGCCGTCGGGGAGGGAGATTCAGACGACGTGATGGCCGAGCTGGAGTCGAGCGACATCGAGACCTTCGACGTGGCTGCGGACGGTGAAGCGATCGCAGTGTTCGCATACGTCGACGATCCGGGCGTGCTCGAAGACGCGCTCGTCGGCGCAACGTTCAGCGAGGTCGCTGTCCCGGACGGGACAGGAGACCCGGCCGAATATCTCAAAGACCGGCGACACCGCAAACAGCAACTCGAATCGAAACTCGACACCGTCGAGGACGAACTCGCCGACTTGCGTCTGGAAGTTAGCGGGTTCCTGTTGGCCGCAGAAGAGAAACTGACGATCGCTGTCCAGAAACGAGAAGCGCCGCTGTCCTTCGCGACGAGCGAGAACGCGTTCGTCGCCGAAGGATGGGTTCCGACAGACGAGATCGACACGCTCAGGCAAGCGGTCGAGACGGCCGCGGACGGCACTGTCGAAATCGAGGAACTCGAACAGGCGGAGTACGACGAAAACGGACACCCGGAGGAGACCGAGTCGGTCGAGGGCGGCTCCGGCGGATCAACAGTGGGCGATCGCGAGCCGGACCGGACGGACGGCCCGGTCGCGAGAGAGCGCGCACAGGACAGCGAAGAGACTGCCGCTGACGGGGGATACGTTCCCCTCTCGGAAGACGAACCGCCGACGGTCCAGGACAACCCAGGCGGTGTCAAGCCATTCGAAGCACTGGTCGAAGTGATCAATCGGCCCAAATACACGGAACTGGACCCGACGATCGTCCTGTTCCTCACGTTCCCGGCCTTCTTCGGGTTTATGATCGGGGACCTCGGATACGGCCTCCTCTACATGGGGATGGGCTACTGGATCGTCAATAACGTCGAGAGCGACGTGTTAGCGAGCCTCGGTGGCATCGCACTGTGGGCCGGCGGCTTCACCGCGCTGTTTGGCGTCCTGTACGGTGAGATATTCGGCCTGCACCAACTCGGCGAGTTCGTCTGGAACGGTCATCCGCCGATTCACAAAGGGCTCCAGCCGTACTACATCGCCTACGCCCAGGCGTGGCTGCTATTGAGCATCGTCGTCGGCGTGGTCCATCTCGTCTTGGGCCGGCTGTTTGACTTCGTCAACAAGCTGCATCACGGTGTCACGGAGGCGTTCGTCGAGAGTGGCTCGTGGATTATGATGACCGTCGGTCTCTGGCTGTGGGTGTTCAGCCGGCAAGTACCCGCACCGAAACCCGACTTTATGTTCTACGTCTTCGCCGAGGAAGGAACGACACTGACCTTCCTCCCAGAGACAGTCACCGTCGAGTCGACTATGACCGCACTTGAGCTCGGCTTTACCGGCTTCCCACCGATCGTCGGCACCGTCGGGCTCGCGTTGTTGGTCGTTGGGCTCGTCCTTGGGTTCAAAGCCGAAGGCGGAATCGTCATCATCGAGAGCATTACCCAGACGTTCGGTCACGTCGTCTCCTATACGCGACTCGCTGCAGTCGTGCTTGCGAAAGCCGGTATGGCCCTGGCTGTGAACCTGCTCGTGTTCGGTGCGACGCTAACCGAGGAAGGGGAGTTCCACTTCCTGTTTTTCAACCCCGAAGCACACGGGGAAGTCGTCTTCGGTGGGTTGATCAACGGTAGCGGACCGGCCGAGTTGATACTCGGTGGGTTGGCCGGGCTCGTCGTCTTACTGCTCGGACACCTGCTAGTGCTCGTGCTGGGTATCTCCAGCGCAGGTCTGCAGGCGGTGCGTCTCGAATACGTCGAGTTCTTCGGGAAGTTCTACGACGGCGGCGGGACGGTCTACAACCCGTTCGGATACGAACGAAAGTACACCGTCGAGGAGTAGTCGCCTGAAATCGCGTTCCCGGGACCGTCCACAATCCGGTAGTATTGCAACAGTACAATATCGCAAGAAACCGGACAGATCGAACACTTTTGAGAAGTTTTATAGGGTCGCTGTTGCGACTAGCAACTGTCCGAAAACACGAGAATAGCGACACACATACATATGATTCCAGAACTACTCGCACCACTGTTCGTTGTACTGCAAGAGAACGCAACTGCCGCAGCACCGGCGATTCCCGAGAATCACTTCTCGCTCGGGATGGCAGCGCTGGCGGTCGGGTTGGCCGCGTTCGGTGCAGGATATGCAGAGCGTGGGATCGGTGCCGCAGCCGTCGGCGCAGTCGCCGAGGACGACGATATGTTCGGTCGTGGGCTGATCCTCACGGTCATCCCGGAAACGCTCGTCATTCTCGCGCTGGTCGTCGTGTTCCTCACGCTGTAACACAGTCTGACCATTTATGAGTCTCGACAGCGTCACAGAAGACATCAAAGAGCAGGCCCGCGCACGTGCGGAGGAGATACGCTCCGACGCCGAGGAGCAAGCCGACGAGATCATTCAGGAGGCCGAGCAGGAGGCCGATCGAATCCGCCAACAGAAAGAGCGCGAGGTCGAGCGACAGATCGAACAAGAACGCGAGCAGCGGCTCTCGAGTGGTAATCTTGAGGCCAAGCAAGCGCGGCTGGCGACCCGTCGCCAGCTCCTCGAGGAGGTTCGCGAACAGGTCGAAGCCGCACTCGTTGAGATCGATGCTGAGACGCGAGAGCAGTTGACTCGCGAGTTGCTCGATGCGGCGAGCACGGAATTCGAGGACGTCGAAGCGGCTGAAGTGTATGGCCGTAGCGACGACGAGGAGTTGCTGGCATCGATTCTCGAAGAGTACGACGGCTTCGAGTACGGCGGCGAGACTGACTGTCTCGGCGGCGTGGTCGTCGAGAGCGACTCCTCGCGGGTCCGGATCAACAACACGTTCGATTCGATCCTCGAGGACGTCTGGCAGGAATCGCTTCGCGAAATCAGTGACGAACTGTTCGAGGAGCAATGAGCGCACAGTACGGCGGTTCGGCCGAAGAAGCGAGCAACTACGAATACGTGACCGCCCGGGTCAGCGCCCGGCGTGCGTCGCTGTTCGACGAGGACGACTACCGGAAGCTCGTCCGGATGGGGACCGGCGAAATCGCTCGGTTTATGGAGGAAACCGAGTACGGGCGAGAAATGAATGCCCTCGGTGCTCGCTATTCCGGGGTGGACCTCATCGAGTACGCGCTCAATCGCAATCTCGCGAAACACTTCAACGATCTGCTGCGATGGGCAACCGGTGAGGCGTACGACTACATCGCCCGATACCTCCGGAAGTTCGACGCCTGGAACGTCAAGACGGCACTCCGAGGGATCTACTCCGAGGCCGGAACCGAGGCAATCGAGTCTGACTATATCCGGGCGGGCGAGTTCGACGACACCTTGCTGGAACAGTTGGCGCGAGCCGACTCAATCGAGAGTGCGGTCGAGACGCTCGAGCAGACGATTTTCGGAGACGCCCTGCGTGTGGCATACGACGATTACGAAGAGACTGACCTGCTCGTGCCGCTGGAAAACGCGGTCGATCGGGTCTTTTTCGAGGACATCGACGAAGGGCTCCCGTCTCGTGTCCAGGCCGACAGGGCGACGGAGTTATACATCGAGTTCATCACCGCCGAGATCGACTTCAGCAACGCCCGCAACGCCTTGCGGCTGGCCCGCAGCGGTGCGGATATGGATCCGGCCGCGTATTTCATCGACGGTGGCCGGCTCTTCGACGCCGAAGAGCTACGCCAGTTGGTCGACAGCAGAGAGCAGCTCATCGAGCACATCCGCGAGAGCGTCTACGGCGACGATCTCGCCGACGCGCTCTCGGAGTTCGAAAAGAGCGACGACGTCGTTCGCTTCGAGAACGTGCTGGACGCCGCATTGCTGGCGTTCGCAGACCGGCTCGCGAACCGCTACCCGCCGTCGGTGTGTTCGGTCCTGTCGTACATCCTCGCCAAAGAGCGGGAAGTCGACAACATCCGGGCCATCGCGCGAGGCAGAGAGGCCAACCTCCCACCCGAAGAGATTGAAACGGAGCTGGTGATGTTATGAGCAAGGAAATCGCCGTCGTCGGTTCCCCGGATTTCACGACTGGGTTCCGACTCGCAGGCGTTCGCAAGGCGGTCAGCGTCCCCGAAGAAGAGATGAGCGCGGAACTAGACGAGACCGTCAAGGAGTTGCTCACGAGCGACGACGTCGGCATTCTCGTGATGCACGACGACGACCTGGAGTATCTCTCTCGGGGCGTCCGTGAGACGGTCCAGCAGAGCGTCGACCCCGTGTTGGTGACACTCGGCGGTGGGACCGAAAGCGGGAACCTGCGCGAACAGATCAAACGAGCGATCGGTATCGACCTGATGGAACAAGACGAACAGCAACTATGAGTCAAGCACAGACATCCGACGTCCGTGAAGACGGCGTCATCAAGAGCGTATCGGGCCCCGTCGTCACGGCGGACCTCGA
>Ga0207850_100388_pt1 | contig 30678 bp, 27 predicted proteins | sample 23E2SouthBayCA_FD_187746 | JGI IMG/M metagenome (GOLD analysis project Ga0207850, IMG submission 187746) | Aerobic enrichment media microbial communities from Eden Landing Ponds, California, USA - A23 E3 (3) (SPAdes) | ecosystem: Environmental > Aquatic > Marine > Unclassified | place...
AACGCGCTCGACCCGCTGGACCGCCACGAGGCCGCGCTGCCGACTGACGACCGACTCCTCGTGGAGTTCCGGGGCCGGCAGGTCGTGATCAACGCCCACTTCGGCCACACCGTCAACGAGACGCTCGGTAGACTCGTCTCGTCGATGCTCGGCCAGCGGACCGGTTCCTCGGTCGGGATGGAGATCGACCCCTACCGGATCGAACTGGAGGTGCCCGGTGGGGTCGCGGCTCGGGACGTCGTCGAAGTGCTCGAGGACACCGACCCCGACCACCTGGAGGCGATCGTCGAACTCAGTCTGAAAAACGCCGACGTGCTCAAGTTCAGGCTGGCGCAGGTCGCGACGAAGTTCGGCGCGCTCAAACGCTGGCGCGGGAAGGGAAGTGGCCGCTTCGGGCGGGATCGGCTTCTCTCGGCGCTTGAGGACACCCCCGTCTACGACGAGGCGTTGCGGGCAGTCCTCCACGAGGAACTGGCTGTCGGGGAAGCGAGCGAGATTCTCGAAGCGATCCAGTCAGGCGAGATCAGCGTCGAGACTGTCGGCGAGCGAACCCCGATCGGTCGGGGCGGCCGCTCGGGCGGCCAGGAGTTGCTCGCCCCCGAAAACGCCGACGCCAGCGTCGTCCAGACCGTCCGCGAGCGCATCCAGAACGACCGCGTGCTGCTCTTTTGCCTGCACTGTCAGGACTGGACGTCCAAGCGGACGGTCAAGACCGTCAGCGACCAGCCGGAGTGTCCCCATTGCGGGTCGACGCAGATCGCCGCGCTGAACCCCTGGGCCGAGGAGGTCGTCTCGGCAGTGAAAGCAGACGACAAAGACGACGAACAGGAGAAACAGACCGAGCGGGCCTACCGGGCGGGGAGTCTCGTGCAGAGTCACGGCAAGCGGGCGATCATCGCGCTTGCGGCCAGGGGTGTCGGCCCGCACAACGCCGCCCGCATCATCAACAAACTGCGAGAGGACGAGGACGACTTCTACCGGGACATCCTCGCACGGGAACGCGAGTACGCCCGGACGAAATCGTTCTGGGAGTGAGTGACGGGGCTAGTCGGGTGTCGTGGCCTCTGATCCATTCCAATTGTAAATAGTGACTTTGGATTTCTCACCCATATGTGATCGGGTATACCTGACGAGTACTTCTGCCGTTTCGAAGTTTATGTCGTTCTCAACGCCGAGAGTCGATTTGTTCAGTGTGATCGTATCGTTGGGTGTCAGATACGATCCGGACTCATATCCGAGAGACGTGAGATTGTGGCGGCCGTTGATTGCAGCATAGGGTTCTCCGGCCCGTCCATTAATTGCGTCACGAATCACAAGAGTCAAATTGTGAACTCTCAGATTATGTCCATCTCTATGAACTATCGTCAGACTATCTGACCCATTGGTCTCAAAGCTTTTCGTATCTAACCACATAGTCTTCTGGTCTGGTGGATTCGGGTCTGGTGTGTCAACGATCAAGGCAGCTATGCCTGCGAGTATGATTGCAACGATGACAACCCCGACAATCCCTACGATCCACGCCGCATCATTAGTTTCTCGTTTCATATTTATATTTCTATACTATAGAATTTGAGAACGCTTCTTCTTGTCATCCTCTTTCCCCAGACATACCAAAAACGACTTTGAAAGAGTTCATTATGGTATTTCTGTTTCTATTTGAATACGTAATAGATCTACTGGTAGGGATGATATATAGCATAAGTTACCTATATATACGGTCTTGAGTGAAAATCACGAAACAACAATAAGAGAAATTTGATTTCTCTACTATTGGGGCGTCTCGGTATCCTCGTGCCCGACCTCCTCGTCCAGCCACTCGGCGTACGCCTGGACGTGCTCGCGACCGGCGTCAGTCAGTTCGTAGACGTCGCTCAACCCCTCCGTTCGGGATTGGACGTGGCCCAGGCGTTCGAGCGCTTCCAGCGCGCCGTAGAACTGCTTTGGATCGATCCGGTCGTCGTAGCGCCGTTCGAGCGCCGTCTTGAGTTTCTGTGCGGGCACCCCATCCTCGTTGTACAGCAGGACACAGAGGTCGCGGCGACGGCCACTCTGGAGCCACTTCATACCCTGACGGTCGGCGGCCGGCCACAACTCGGTTGCGCTTCGAATGACAACGGTACACGCGCAACCGTCATCCGCGCCCGGCGCATACTGTAGAGTATGAACAACACAAGACTGGTCCGATCTGACAGGGCAGTAGGGATCGGAGCGCAGGCGATACGCGCAGACGAGCAGGCCGGTCGTTTCCGCGATAGCGGCCTCGACACGGGACGCGACACCGCTGCGTCCGGAGCACGATGACCGGACGGCCGTCGACGACGCGGCGACGACTCTTGGGGGCACTGGGCGCGACCGCCCTCGGCGGACTCGCAGGCTGTACGGGGATCGGGGGGCTATCGGGGGACAGCGCCACGACTGCGACGCCGCGTTCGCCGCCATCGGGGCCGGCCGACAGCACTGGGACAGTCCGGGCGGCCCCGGCACCGGCCGCCAGTGGGTTGTCTCCCGACACCTGGATCTACAACGAGAGGGTTCCCGGAGCAGGGCTGCGGGTCGCCGAGGGCGACGTGGTTGAGGTCGAGCTGGCGAACGACCTGCCCCAGGAGACGACGGTCCACTGGCACGGGCTCCCCGTGGCGAACCCGATGGACGGCGTCCCGGGCGTCACCCAGCAGCCGGTCGGGTCCGGGGAGTCGTTCACCTACCGGTTCCGGGCCGAGCCGGCCGGGACGTACTTCTTCCACAGCCACGCCGGACTGCAGCCTGACCGAGGGTTGCTCGCTCCCCTGATCGTCGAAGAGGCCGACCCTCACGTGGCGTACGACCGGGAGTACACAGTGGTCCTCGACGACTACCTCGACAGCGCACCGCAGCCGCTCTACGAGGAGACTGACAGCGACAGGCGCGGTCCCGGAATGGGTGGTGGTATGGGCGGGATGATGGGCGGCAGGCGACCGCCGTACGCTGCTCTTCTCGCCAACGGTCGCCCGCCGACCGATCCCCAGCGGCTTGACGTTCGGGAGGGCCAGCGCGTCCGATTTCGGTTCATCAACGCGAGCAGCGCGACGTACTTCCGGGTCGGACTGGGCGGCCATCCGATGACGGTCACGCACGCCGACGGCCGGCCGGTCGACCCGGTGACTGTCGACTCGTTCAGCTTCGGCGCTGGCGAGCGCTACGACGTGGTCGTGGACGCGACGAACCCCGGAACGTGGGAGCTTCTGGCGGCGGCTCGCAACGGGAACGAACCGCCGGCTAGAGCGCTCCTGTCGTACGACGGGGACTCCTCCGCCCCGGTTGCACCGTCCGTCCCGAGACGACAACTCTCCTACAGCGACCTCGTCGCACGCACGCCGGTCGACGGGCTCGACGGGAGTCCGGACCGGACGTTCGACCTGACGCTCTCGGCGGACCAGTCTGGGTGGCTGATCGACGGGCAGGCGTACCCGGACGCCGACCCGCTCCGGATCAGAGAGGGCGAACACATCAGAGTAACTATGAGAAATCGGAGTCCTGTCGTCCACCCGATGCACCTGCACGGCCACTTCTTCCGTGTCGGAAACGCAGTCAAGGACACCGTCGTCGTCCCCGGCCATATGGGGACGGTGACGTTCGATTTCCTCGCTGACAACCCCGGCAATTGGCTGTTCCACTGTCACAACCTCTATCACCTCGAATCCGGGATGGCCCGCCTCTTCCAGTACATAGAGTAATTGACGGTTTCGGGCCCTGCCGATCGCATCGTCGTCTGCAGATCGCACTGCGTGCCAGCGTCTCCCGCGGAACGCTTTTGCGACCGAGACACGTACAGTCGGGTAACAATGGGTATCGGCGGCTCAGACATGTACCGACAGCAGATCCTCGATCACTACAAGAACCCCCGTAACTACGGGAAGATCGAGGACGCGACGTTCACGCACGTCGGCGAGAACCCGATGTGTGGCGACACCATCGAGATGGACGTAGTCCTCGACGACGACGAGGATACCATCGAGGCAGTCGCATTCCGTGGTGACGGCTGTGCGATTTCCCAGGCTTCTGCTTCGATGCTCAGCGAGCGATTGCCGGGCACCTCGATCGAGGAACTGCGGGAGATGGATCGCGACGACATCATCGATATGCTCGGTGTCGACATCTCGCCGATGCGAGTGAAATGCGCAGTCCTTGCCGAAAAGGTAGCCCAGGACGGCGCGGACATCTACCTCGGCGAGAAAGACCTCGACAAGACACGGACCGAAAGCGACGACCCAGACGTTCCCGAATAGGACCGCTGGCGACGCCGACGGCGAGCACGCGACCGTCACGGCTGGACTGACCGCACCGACGACCGGATCGACGACCGTGGTGGGGTGGTCAGGCACGACGGTGTCGTGTGACACTCGATCTGTCCCCCTGTATCCGTCCGGACACAGTCTCGTTTTGCCAGAGATTAAACCGCCGCAGTCCTAAGCGAAGGCAGATGAAATCACTGCGCGGGGACGAAGCCGTCGGGACGGCGTCAGAGCTCACCGTCGCAGCGCGCAGTCTCGAACTCGCCGACATCGATCACGATGCGTTCGTCTCGACAGTTTCGGGACCGAGCGTCGTCTGGCGGGGACAGGACAGCGCAATCGCGACGACGGGCGCGACCGCGACGATCACGGCCGCAGGTTCCGACCGGTTTAGCACCGTTCGCGAGACTGCGACGGCACTGTTCGACCGGCTACGAACCCGATCGACGCCCCGAGCGGCCCGGCCGCGACTGTTCGGTGGCTTTACTTTCCACGACGGGGCCGAACACAGGCGATCGAGCGTCTGGGAGGGGTTCCCTGACGCCTGGTTCGTTCTTCCGACCGTCCAGGTCGTCCACGAAGGCGACAGTACGTGGCTCACGGTGACTGCGACCGGGCCCGACGCCGGTCGCACGGCCAGCAAACGGCTCGATACCTGGCGTGAGCGCCTGGCCGACCTCCCGGCACATACCGGCACGGATCCGCCGGGTATTGTCGACGAATCGCAGACCCCCTCACGACCGGAGTGGCGCGAGCAGATCGAGGACGCCGTCGCCGATATCGAAGCTGGCGACCTCCGGAAAGTCGTCCTCGCACAGTCGCTGTCGGCGGCCCTCTCGTCGCCGCTGTCGATCCCGGACGCCCTCTCGCGACTCGACGATCGCTACCCGGATTGCTACCGATTCGCAATCGCTCCCGGAGAGCACCGCGAGCGGACGTTCCTCGGCGCGACCCCTGAGACTCTCGTCTCACTGGCCGGCCGCACTGTCGAAACTGAGGCGCTGGCCGGATCGATCGGTCGCGGCGAGACGCCCGAGGAGGACGACTGGCTGGCCGAGGAGCTGCTGACGAGTGAGAAAGACAATCACGAACACGACCTGGTGGTCGAAGTGATCCGCGAGCAGCTCGATCCGGTCGCCGCCAGTGTTCGGACCGGCGAGCGGACCATCCGCCAACTCGCGACCGTCCAGCATCTCCGGACGCCGGTATCCGCGGAACTCGACGACGACAGTCACGTCCTGGATCTCGTCGAGGCGTTGCATCCGACCCCGGCAGTCGGCGGGCTGCCGCCGGACGCTGCCCTGGAAACGATCAAGACAACAGAGGCTTTCGACCGGGGCTGGTACGCCGCGCCAGTGGGTTGGTTCGACGCTGCCGGCGACGGGACGTTCGCGGTCGCGATCCGGTCGGCGCTCGCCCGTGGCCGGCAGGCGTCGCTGTTTGCCGGGGCCGGAATCGTTCCCGACAGCGATCCCGACCGCGAGTGGGACGAGGTACAGTTGAAGTACCGACCGATGCTTGATACGCTCGCATAACGGTGTCAAACTGATGTCTGTAGCACACGATTACCGATGACTGCACCGAACCGAGCCACGCTCTGGGGCGAGACGCTAGTCGAAGAACTGGTCGCAGCGGGGGTCGGCGGTGTCGTCCTCGCGCCGGGGAGCCGATCGACACCGCTGACGACTGCTTTTGCCGCTCACGACGATATCGAGACGTTCTCACAACTGGACGAGCGCTCGGCGGCCTTCTTCGCGTTGGGGCGTTCCCGACGGCTTGGTGAGCCGACCGCACTGGTCTGTACGTCCGGGACCGCGGCTGCGAACTTCCATCCGGCCGTCATCGAGGCCAACCAGTCCCGGGTTCCGCTGGTCGTCCTGACGGCCGATCGGCCACCCGAGCTACAGGATAGCGGCGCGAACCAGACGATTGATCAGGAGGCACTCTACGGGGATGCCGTCCGGTACTACCGGACCCTGCCCGAGCCACGTCCCGAAGCGCGAACGCTGCGATCGCTGCGGACGACTGCCGATCGGGCCGTCCAGCGGGCGACAGCCACACCGCCTGGGCCGGTCCACCTGAACGTCCCTGTGGCCAAACCCCTGGAACCGATCGACGTGTCCGACGACGTCCCCGACGATCTGTCCGATCGTGCGCCGCTGGGGGCCGCGGGCCGAAACGGCCCGTTCGTCCGGACGACGACGGGCCGCCAGACACTCGATACCACCGCGGTGGCCGACCTGGCTGATTCGCTCGCGACTGTTGATCGCGGGCTGCTCGTCGCCGGCCCGACGAACGCATCGACTCCCGCACGGGACGCACTCGCGTCGCTGGCCGACGCGACCGGGTTTCCCGTTTTGGCCGATCCGCTCTCGGGCCATCGCTTCGGGCACGACGGTCCGCTCGTCTGTGGCGGCTACGACTCCTATCTCGACGCCGCCGAGACGTGGCCCGACCCTGAACTCGTCGTCCGGTTCGGGGCCTCGCCGACCTCGAAGGTGCTGCGACACTACCTCCGAGACCACGCTGACCGGCAACTCGTCGTCGATCCGGCGGGCGGCTGGCGAGAAGCGGAGTTTACTGCGACGGATCTCGTCACGGCCGATCCGACCTGGTTGAGCGAGCGGCTGGCTGGCCGTCTGGACGACTCCGGGGACAGCGACTGGCGTAGCCGGTTTCGCCAGGCCGAACGGACCCACTGGGAGATCGTTTCCGACGCCGTCGGAGCCGAGCAGTTCGAAGGAGCGGTCCTTTCTACGGTCGTCAGCGAGGCCCCCGACCCGACCACGTTGGTCGTCTCTAACAGTATGCCCGTCCGGGATCTCGACCGATTCGGTCGACCCCGCGATGCCGGACTGACTGTGCTTGGCAACCGCGGTGCCAGCGGCATCGATGGCGTGACCAGCACTGCGCTCGGTGCCGGCAGTGCCACCGACGACCCGCTCGTGCTCGTGATTGGGGATCTGGCGTTCTACCACGATATGAACGGGCTGTTGGCAGTCGAACGCTGTGGTGTCGACGCGACGATCGTTCTGCTGAACAACGACGGCGGCGGGATCTTCCATATGCTTCCGATCGAGGCGTTCGACCCGCCGTTCACGGAGTACTTCAAGACACCACACGGGATCGACTTCGAGCCCGTTGGGGATCTCTACGGGCTGGAGTACGCGATCGTCGAGGGTCTCGGAGACTTCGAGACGGCCTATACCGGTTCCGTCGAACGTGACGGGACACAGGTCATCGAGGTCCGATTGGACGCCGAGACGAGCCACCGGACCCGCGAGCGTCTCCACGAACGAGTCACATCGACGTTGTAGCCTACCAGCGCAACGCCCAGTAGGTCAGCACCGTCAGACCGAGCGGGAGCCACGTCGCCCCAAGCACGAGTAGGCCGACGATTGAGAGTGCCTCGACTGTACTCGCGAGTACGACGAACGTCCCGAACACCGTCCAGCCGCCGAAGACGTAGACCCCGACTTCCGGCATTGAGGCGAGATAGACGATCAGTGCCAGCGTACACGCCCCGACAACGACGTTGACTATCGGCGAAAATCCGGGATAGACACTGCTGAACACCAGGCCCGGATACGAGAAAAACGCCGCGACGAGTAACACGACTGACTGGGTCGGTGGAAACAGCCGACCCCGACCGATGCCGGACCGACCCGGTTCGTTCCGAACGGCGTGACTACCGCTGGTCACCCACCCCACCGAGCCGCCGACGTTACCCGACCTGACGCTGGCCGAGGCCCGCGTCTCGCTATTCGAGGTGGCGGCGTTCGTTGTCGCGCTGTCGTCCCGTTGGGTCGTCCGATCAGTATTACTGCCGTCGCTCGAACTCTCCCGATCGCTGGTTTCGGTTCGCGTACCGGTCTCGCGTCGATCCCCTGTCCGGCGACTGCCGTGATTGCGCCGTCGCCTGTGTCGCCAGTCACCCCGTCCAGCCCACGTCGGATCGCCTGATCCGGACGCGTCGTCAGTCTCGGCCCCCCACTCCGTGGCCGACGCTGACGCCGTTCGTGTTGACGTGTCAGTCGCCCAGCTCGCATCAGTGTCGGCCTGACGGACGTACTGGTCGTGGCCGAGTCGATCGTAGCGGGCGCGTTCCGCTTCGTCGGTGAGTATCTCTTTGGCCTCGATCAGCTTCCGGGAGCGCTCTTGGGCCTGCGGGCTGTCGTTGACGTCCGGGTGCACGTCTTTGATCCGCTCTCGAAAGGCCGCATCGATGGCCGACTCCTCGGCGTCAGGATCCACCCCGAGTACGTCGTAGAACGTCTCTGCCATAGGGGACCTGTCGCATCCAGCTACTGCCCCCCGGCGCAAAAACCTCCCGACAGAGCGAGCACCTTTTTTGCGTTCCCGGCCCCCAGAGTGGCTATGGTCTCTGAAATCTTCGATCCCGACCGCTGGGAGTCGATCGATCACTTCGACTTCTCGGATATCACCTACCACCGCGCCAGCGAGGTCGGCGCGGTCCGGATCGCCTTCGACCGTCCTGAAGTGCGCAACGCCTTCCGCCCGGAGACGGTCGACGAACTCGCGACCGCGCTCGATCACGCCAAGCGCCAGACCGACGTCGGCGTCGTCCTGCTGACCGGCAACGGCCCCTCACCGAAAGACGGCGGCTGGGCGTTCTGTGCCGGTGGCGACCAGTCGATCCGTGGCGATTCGGGATACGAATACAGCGGGTCGCCACAGAATCCGACGGGTGAGGAAACCGGTCCGCGAGTGGGCGACGGTCCGGACAACCCCGACGTACCCGAGAACGTCGGTCGGTTGCACATTCTTGAAGTCCAGCGGCAGATCCGCCACATCCCCAAGCCCGTTGTGGCGGTCGTGCCTGGGTGGGCGGTCGGGGGCGGTCACTCGTTGCACGTGGTCTGTGATATGACGCTCGCGAGCGCCGAACACGCAAAGTTCCTCCAGACCGACCCCGACGTGGCCTCGTTTGATTCCGGCTTCGGATCGGCGTATCTCGCCAAACAGATCGGCCAGAAGAAAGCTCGCGAGGTGTTTTTCCTCGGTAAGACTTACTCCGCCGAGGAGGCCGCCGATATGGGGATGGTCAACGAAGTCGTGCCTCACGAGCAATTGGAGGAGACCGCCCTCGAATGGGCCGAGACGATGACCGGCAAGTCACCGACGGCGATGCGGATGCTCAAATACGGCTTCAACCTCACTGACGACGGGATGGTCGGTCAGCAGGTCTTCGCTGGCGAGGCGACTCGGCTAGCGTATATGACCGACGAAGCCAAAGAGGGGCGGGACGCCTTCAACGAGGGCCGCGAGCCCGACTTCGATGAGTTTCCCTGGCACTACTGAGCCACTTTTTCCTCCTTCGGGTTTCCTCGCGCGCCTTCGGCGCGCTGTGGGAACCACTCAGTCAGAAAAACGTGGGGAAAAACGACCTCCGCGCGAGGTCGGAGACCGAGCGCGGAGTGAAACGGCTCCCTGCGGTCGCCGTATACCTTGCGCTCGCTTCTATTTCGCAACGAGATTGCCTGCGACAAGTTACAGGGATCGGCCGACTGCGGCCCGATTAGAAAAACGAGCACCAACAGAGAGACAATCAAATCTGGAAGCCCTTCTCGTCCTGGGTTGGACATCAGAGTAGCCCTCCTAGAGGGCCGTCTCCATCTCGGTTCACTTCTGACGGGTCTCTACCGAAGTGCTCCTTCCTTTTCTGGTGGGGCTGATTGCGTCCGTGCCGTCCCAACTACTGAGCGTGACGGCGAAGTTCAGTGGGAGTCCCGATCTGCGTAGACTGAAAGGTTCGTTCTTCGAGACTCAGACCTGACGGCACACCGGAACTTTCTGCTCGTTCCCCGACCACTATACGGCTTTTATTTTCATTGGCTAGTATGAGTGATGACTCACCACCGGACGGACCGGTCAGTACGATCTCACCTGGAGAAATCGAAGCATTTGACGAGGAACTCGACGGCGACCTGATCTTCCCGGATCACGAGGCGTACGATGACGCCCGGGAGGTGTGGAACGGGCTCGTCGACAAGTATCCGGCAGTCATCGTCCGGGCCCGGCACGCCGAGGACGTGGCGGCCGGCCTCGCATTCGCAGATCGCCACGACCTCGATCTCTCGATCCGGGGAAACGCCCACCACCAGACCGGGAGTGCCCTCGTGGAGAACGGACTCGTCGTCGACCTCGCGGACTTCACTGCCGTGGACGTCGACAGCGACGCCCGGCGTGTCACCGTCGGTGCCGGCGCGACTGCCGGGGCGGCTCTCGAACAGACGCTCGACAACGGACTCGCGTTCCCCACGGGGAGCGCTTCCGTAGTCGGCATATCCGGATCGACACTTAGTGGCGGACTCGGGTGGATGCGGCGCAAGCACGGGGCTGGTTTCGATGCCCTCCGAGAAGTCGAGCTCGTCACCGCCGACGGCACAGTTCGCACTGTCAACCCGGACAGCGATCCGGACCTGTTCTGGGCTCTCTGCGGTGCTGGTGCGAACTTCGGCGTCGTCACCGAACTCACGTTCGAGCTGTACGAGACACCGCCCGTCGTCCCGGCAGTTAGCGTCTTCTACCCACTCGACGACGCCGAGGCGGTGCTCGACGGTTTTCGTGAGTTGACGAGTGAAGCTCCGGACGCGCTCAGCACTATGTTGCTGAACACCTATGTTCCGCAGTTGCCGGACATCCCGGAGAACCTGCAGGGAAAGCCGGCGATCGCGATTATGGGGGCGTATCTCGGTGACCCCGACGACGCTCAGCAGGTGCTCGATCCGTACCAAGCTCTCGGAGACCCCATCCTGAATATGTCCGGAGAGATGCCCTATATGGCGTTGCACGAACTCGGCGCGGAGATGTTCCCTGACGGGCATCTGTACAGTCAGCGATCGGTATTCCTCGACGAGTTGACTGACGAGCACCTCGAACTCGTCCGGACGGCCACGGACGACGCGCCGTCGCCACTCGATGGGATCGGACTCTGGCCGATGGGCGGCGCTATCGGGGACAGCGACCACGATACGGCCGCGCCCTGGACCGACAAAGAGTACCTGCTCATCATCGAAGGGCAGTGGGTCGATTCCGAGACGACCGACCAGAACCTCGAGTGGGTGCGACGACGTGAGCGCGAAGTCCGCGAGATTGGTGGCGAATACGCGTATCCGGGCTACGTCGGATACGAACAGCAGGACGACGAGGACTGGGCGAAACTGGTCTACGGCGAGAACTACGATCGACTCGCTGAACTGAAGGCGCTCTACGATCCGGACAACCGGTTCCGGACGAATATCAACGTCGCCCCCCGATCGTGAAGGCAAAAGACAGCGTCGGGATCGTTCCGCAACCGTTTCCGAGAATGAGGTCGAGAAGTCGATCACGTCGGTCTGCGATCAAGATTTGGCACACCGATCCACAGCGGCTTTGACGGCACCGCCCTAACACATCGGCAATGAGTACCGCAGACATCTCCCGGCGGAAGGCCTGGCTGATGGCCGCCCGGCCACAGACGCTGCCCGCCGGCACCGCGCCGGTCGTCGTCGGTGTCGGACTGGCGATCCACGCCGGTGTCTTTGCACCGTTGCCCGCGCTAGCGGCGCTGGTCGGGGCAATCTTGATCCAGATCGGGACCAACTTCGCCAACGACTACTACGACGCCGTCAAGGGTGCGGACACCGATGACCGCGAGGGGTTCACCCGCGTCACCGCTGGCGGGCTGATCGAACCACAGCGCGTCAAGCAGGCGATGATCGCCACCTACGGACTGGCCGTCCTCGTCGGCGTCTACCTCGTCGCGATCGGCGGCGTCCCGATTCTCGCCGTCGGCCTCTCCTCGATCGTCGCCGGCGTGCTGTACACTGGCGGCCCCTACCCTTACGGCTATCGCGGGCTGGGCGATCTGTTCGTGTTCGTCTACTTCGGCGTCATCGCGGTTACTGGCACCTACTACGTCCAGGCCGTCGCGAATATGGCCGCCGTGGGGGTGTTCCCGCTGGGGCTGCCCGCTGGGAGCGTCCCCGTTGACGCCGTCGTTGCGAGTCTCGCGGCGGCCGGCCTCTCGACGTGCGTGCTCGTCGTCAACAACATTCGAGACATCGAGACCGACCGCGAGACCGGCAAGCGGACGCTGGCGGTCATCCTGGGCTATCGCGGCGCACGCGCCGAGTACGTCCTGTTGATCGGGATGGCCTACACCGTGCCGGTAGTCTTCGCACTCGATCCCGCGTACGGACTGCCCGCGCTGGCACCGCTTTTGTCGCTGCCGCTTGCGGTCCGTGTGACGACGACGGTCCTGACGGAGACGAGCGGCGAGGCGCTCAATCCGGCGCTGGAGCGCACCGGCCAGACGATGATCGCACACGCACTCCTCTTTGCCGTGGGGCTGGCAGTATGAGAATCGACCCGTTCGCCCTCGAGCTTGCCGACCCGCTCGTGACGGCCGCAGAGACGATCGACGCCCGCGAGGGATTCACCGTCACCTACCGCCACCGCGGCCAGCGGGGAGTCGGCGAAGCGACGCCGTTGTCCGGCTGGACGGAATCAATCGAGGCGTGCCGGACGGCACTCGATCGTGCGGCCGCGGCCGCCAACGAGGACAAAAGCGACCGCGACGGTTCAGGCCACGGGCCGGCATTGCTCGAACTCGACGCCGCCGAGACGCCCGCCGCACGCCACGGCGTTTCGACCGCGTTGCTCGACGCTGACGCCCGGGCTGACGGGATTCCCCTCTATGAGTGGTTCGACGCCGACGTAGGGTCGGTGGCGTCAGTTCCGGTCAACGCGACGGTCGGCGACGCGCCGGTCGAAGCAACTGTCGGCGCCGCACAAGCGGCGGTCGAAGCGGGCTTCGAGGCGCTGAAATGCAAGGTCGGTGCACGTCCAGTCGCCGAAGACCGTCGGCGACTCCGGGCCGTCCGCGAAGCCGTCAGCGAGAGCGTCGAACTCCGCGTCGACGCCAACGCTGCCTACGACCGCGAGACGGCACGCGACGCCCTCGACGCGTTCGCAAGCGTCGGGGTCGCCTACGTCGAACAGCCACTTTCCGCAGACGATCTGGCCGGCCACCGCGAGTTGCGCGACCGGGGCGTCGACATCGCGCTCGACGAGAGTCTCGTCGAGTACGACCCGCAGGCGGTCCTCGACGCCGACGCCGCGGACGTGGTGATCCTCAAGCCGATGGTCCTCGGAGGGCCGGACAGTGCCCACGCGCTGGCGATGCGCGCCCGCAATCGCGGGATCGAACCGATCGTGACCACGACGATCGACGCCGCGATCGCCCGGGCCGCCGCAGTCCACGTCGCCGCCGCCATCCCCGACGTGCGGGCCTGTGGGCTGGCGACCGCTGACCGACTGGCTGAGGATCTCGCACCCGACCCGTGTCCGGTCACCGATGGGGAGATTGCTGTCCCCCAATCGCCGGGTCTCGGCGTGGAGGTGTACCCGTGACCGACGACTGGCCCCGCTCCGACCTGCTGACCCACCGGACGACGGCGACGCCAGACCGGACGGCGCTGATCGACGCCGACACCGGCCGGGAGTGGACCGCTCGTGAACTCGACGACGCGGTCGACGAACTCGCGGCCGCGCTCGAATCGGTCGGCGTCTCGCTGGGGACGCGAGTGGGCCTGTTGCTCCCGACCCGACCCGCCTTCGTCCGGGTCGTCCACGCGGTCTCCCGGCTCGGTGGCGTACTCGTCCCGCTGAACGTCGAGAAACCGGCCGACGCACTGGCGTCACAGGCCGAACGCGCCGACGTTGACGTGCTGGTCTGCGGGGACGAGACCGTCGAGACGGCGCGCCAACTCGGGGTCGAGACGACGGTCTCGGTCGATCCGATCGAGCGGGCCGGGTCGTCCGACGGGAGCCACGACATCGACCGACTGCCGAGTGTCGACCGCGACGGGTTCGTTCCGATCAGTCGAGATCCCGACTCCCTCGCGGTGATTATGTTCACCTCGGGGACGACGGGCGAGCCAAACGGTGTCAGGCTGACGCGTCGAAACCTGCTGGCCAGCGCCGAGGCTTCGGCCTACCGACTCGGTGTCGCACCCGACGACCGGTGGCTGTGCTGTCTTCCGACGTATCATATGGGTGGGTTCGCACCGATCGTGCGGACTGCGCTGCACGGGACGACGCTGGTCGTCCAGCGGGAGTTCGACGCCGAGGCGACTGCGACGATCATCGACGAGCACTCGATTACCGACGTCTCGCTCGTGCCGACGATGCTGGATCGAATGCTCGATACGGGGTGGACGCCCCCTGACACCCTCGATTCGGTGTTGCTCGGGGGCGCACCGGCCGAGGAAGCGTTGATCGAGCGCGCGATCGATCGCGGTGTTCCGGTCTACCCGACCTACGGGACCACCGAGACGGCTTCCCAGATCGCCACTGCGACGCCGAAACAGGCGGTCGAACACACCGGGACGGTCGGCCAACCACTGGTCAACACGACCGTGCGCATACGTCTCGACGGCAAGCCTGCCCAACCGGGTGACGTCGGCGAACTCGTCGTCTCAGGGCCGACAGTAACGCCGGGCTATCTCGACGCGGATCGGACGACCGAGGCGTTCGACGAGGCCGGTCTCCACACCGGCGATCTCGGCTACCGGGACGCCGACGGTCGGCTCTGGATCGAAGGGCGGCGGGACGATCGGATCGTCTCCGGCGGCGAGAACGTCGACCCCGAACGGGTGGCGACCGCACTCTGCGAACACCCGGACGTCGAAGACGCCGCGGTGGTCGGGCTCGACGATCCGGAGTGGGGCCAGCGCGTCGCCGCGCTGGTCGTCGGGAGCGTCGATTCCGAGACAGTCGAGGCTCACTGCCGGGATCGATTGGCCGCCTTCGAGGTGCCGAAGACGGTCGCCGTCGCCGACAGACTCCCCCGCACTGCGTCCGGGACAGTCGACCGCGAGGCGGTCGAAGAACATCTCGATCGCGAGCGATGAGCGCGGCTTCCGGACGGGTGTCCTGAAAAGCGTCCGCAGGCGAAGAGCCTGTCCTGGTGCGGTGGCTTTTTTGTCACCCTCACCTACCCCCGACATATGAGTGACGACCTGGCAGGCAGCGTTCGCGTCCACGTCGTCGGCGACAGAGTCGACACCCTCACGGAGGCGACGATAGCCACCGGTAGGGAGGACGCGGACGTCGTCGTTGCAGTCGGCGAGTCCGCGCTGCTGCAACTCGCTCGGGAGGGCTGTTCGACGCCGGTCCTGCCGGTCGAAGCGGGCACTGGTGTCCGATCGGTGCCACGCGAGCGAGTCGAAGCCGCACTCGACAGCGTCCGGAAGGGACGTGCAAGCGAACTCGACCTCCCCGTCCTCGGTGTCGAGATCAACGGGCAGCTCCGCGGTCGAGCGCTGTTTGATGTGATGCTCGTCACCGAGGAGGCGGCCCACATCTCCGAGTTCGAACTCGAAACCCCGGCCGACAGAGTCGCGCAGTTTCGCGCTGATGGGTTCGTAATCGCCACTGCCGCGGGGACCAGCGGCTACTCGCGACGGCTCGACGCCCCCGTGTTCGCGCCGGAGACGCGAGCGGCTGCGGTCGTCCCGGTCGCCGCGTTCGCGACCTCGCTCGACCAGTGGGTCGTGCCGACCCCCGACAGCGGGACCGTTCTCCAGGCACAGGTCGCCCGTGAGGAAGCCGGTGTCACGCTGCTCGTCGACGACCGAGACGTGGGGCGCGTGCCGCTGCTGACACCGATTACGATCGACGTCGTCGATGCACTCCGAATCTATCGCGTTCCGGAAAGTCAGTCCTGTTTCCGGCCAGTTTCGGGCTCTCCCCGGGAAGGTTCGCCGGTAGAAACATCTTAATATGCGCCTGGCTCGCAAACCCGTATATGCCAGCGCCAGCCTATCAACTCCCCGGGCCGCTCGGTGCCGTCGACTCCGTTCTCGGCGGGGCGGGGACTGTCGAGTACCTCCTGCTCGGCCTGCTGCTTGTCAACGTCGTCACGCGACTGCTCGCCCATCGCAAACACGTCAGCGACGCCGGTGACGAGGTTGACAGTCTTTCACGCTATCCTCCCCACGCCGCCTCGAGCGTCGTGCTGGTACTCGCCGTCTTTTATTACACGACCCTTAATCAGAGCGGCGGGATCGTCGCATCGACGCTGATCGTCGGGCTATTCATCACCGACTTCTTCGAGTTCGAGGCCCGTAACGCCGAACTCCGTCGCGGTGTCGATCTCGACGCGCCGAAGGGCGCGATCGGTGCCTCCGTGCTCGCGTTGCTGTACGTCGGCTATCTCAGTCTCTTCCAGTTTGTCGCTCCGGTCTGGTCGGCGATTGTGTAACCCACTCGATGCCGTCTCACTCTGCTTCCCCACGAGCCGTTTCGAACATCTCGATTGCCGCCTCCCGGCGCTCGCTGTGATCGACGATTGGATCCGGGTATTCGGGGGCCGCACTCCGGCGCTGGGTGAGCGATGCCTCGTGCCACCCGTGGATGATCTCCGGATCGGCCTCGCGTAGTTCGGGCACGTACCGTTTGATGTACTCGGCGTCCGGATCGTAGCGCTCGCCCTGTGTCATCGGGTTGAAGATCCGGAAGTACGGCTGGGCGTCGGTTCCCGTCGAGGCCGCCCACTGCCAGCCACCGTTGTCGTTTGCGGTATCGTGATCGACCAGTTTCTCCCGGAACCACTCATACCCCACACGCCAGTCGACCAGCAGATCCTTCGTCAAAAACGAGGCGACGATCATCCGCACGCGATTGTGCATGTACGCTTCCTCGCGTAGCTGGCGCATCCCTGCGTCGACGATCGGGTAGCCGGTCCGGCCGTCCTTCCAGGCCTGGATCGCCGCTTCGTCTTCCTGCCACGCAATCTCCTGTTCGTATTCTTTGTAGTTCTCGGTGACGGCCTCGGGGTTGAAATACAGCACTTGCGTGTAGAACTCCCGCCAGGCCAACTGGTCTTGGAACTCCTCGACCGACTCGCGGCGATCGTCCTCGATATCCTGTTTGGCAGCCTCGGTCGCCTCGTAGACTTCCCGGATCCCGATCGTGCCGAACTTCAGGTGCGCCGAGAGCCCCGAGGTACACTCCTCGGCCGGATAGTCCCGGCGCTCCTCGTAGCGATAGATGTCGTCCTCGCAGAACGCTTGCAGGCGCTCGCGCGCTTCGGCGGTACTTGCCGGCGGGATCGATGCTCCCGGCTCCTCGAAGCCGAGTTCCTCGAGTGTCGGGACTGGTTCGTCGTCGTTGACCTCGGCCAGTTGTTCGCTGTCGGGCGGATCGACCGCCGGGTGTTTCTCGCGGTCGTGCCACTTGCGGCCGAAGTAGGTGAACACCGAGTAGGGATCGCCGTCGTTCGTTCGGATCGCGCCGGGTTCGTGACAGACCGCATCGTGGACAGCCTCGCGAGCGACACCTGCTTCGTCCAGCGCCTGTCGCAGTTCGGCGTCCCGTTCGCGGGCGAGTCCGGAGTAGTCCCGGGCCCAGGTGACGGCGTCGGCGTCGAAGCGCTCGGCCAACTCGGGCAGCACTTCCCGGGGGTCGCCTTCGCGGATCAGCAGATCGCTCCCGCGCGACCGGTACGCGTCACGGAGTGACGCAAGCGCGTCGAGCAGAAACGCAACTCGTGGCGGTCCGGCCTGCTCGAGTACGTCTCGATCAAAGACGAACACCGGAACGACCGGACCGTCCGTGTCTGCTTCGACCAGTGGTAGGTTGTCGGCCACCCGGAGATCACGTCGATGCCAGTGGATGCGCATACTGTTCTATCGGTCCGCCCCCTTCTGAAACCACCGCCAAACTGTTGGGGCGTCATAGTGTTTATTGTAGGCCATTTCGGCATCGGCCGCCCGACGACGAGCGGCCGTACCAGCAAACAGCCACAATAACCACCATCAGTGCCGTGCCCTGCCAACGCTTTTGCCTGCCTGGCACGACCTCCGACCTATGACTGTCGAGGTCGAGCGCTCCGAGCGGGTCGTGATCTGTACGCTCGCGAATCCCGACGGGCGCAACGCGCTCACCGCCGAGACCGCGACCCAGCTTGCCGATGCGGTCACGGGACTGGGCGACTCCAGTGTTCGCTGTGTCCTCGTCCGTGGTGCAGGCGAGACGTTCTGTGCTAGCGGTGACGTCGGTGCACACGTCCAACGCGCCCGGGGTGAACTCGATGAGTCGGCCTGGCGCGAGCGTCTCGAAGCCGTCGGTGACGCCGTCGCTGCCCTCTATGAATGTCCGCTGCCGACCGTCGCCGCCGTCCAGGGACCGGCCTTCGGCGCGGGAGCGGCGCTTGCGCTGGCCTGTGATCTCCGGATTGCGAGCTCCGAGGGCGCGATCGGATTCGGGTTCCGACGGTTCGGACTCGCCGCAACTGCCGGGGTGACGCATCTCCTTCCCCGTATCGTGGACACTGACACCGCGTTACAGCTGTTGTACACGGGCGAGCTAGTGGACGCCAAACGGGCGGCCGAGATGGGGCTGTTCACCGACGTCTACTCCGCTGGGGCCTTCGATGACGAACTCGTCTCACTGCTGGCGACGTTATCGACCGGCCCTCGTGACGCACTACTCGCGGCCAAAGACCTCCTTCGTGGGGAGCACGCCGATCTCCGCCAGGCGATAGACCGAGAGCTCGACACTGCGTCACGACTGGCCAGCACTGACGACTTCGAGGAGGGTGTGACTGCGTTCGTGGCCCAACGAGAGCCGCAGTTCTAGATCTTCGATTCGGCGTCTTCGGCCAGTTCCTGCATTCGCTTGCCGATGCGACCGGCGTCGGAAAATTCGTCTTCGCTCATCGCAGTGGCCAGGGCGTTCCCGAGCACGAACACGGCGTGTTTGTGCTCGCTTTTGGATTTGTGTACGTCCGCCGGCGTGACGTCAAGCTCCTCGTAGGGATCGAACAACCCCGTTTCGACGTGATCCTGCTCGCGGAAGTACTCCATAATGGTGACCATATGCTCGTGGAGTTCTAAGAGCTCGTCTTTGTGCATTCGTGTGTCTTAATTGGATAGACGACGGCTTAAGGATTGTCTGGCAGGGACTACCAGGCGTTTTCGCCGAGAAGCGTCAATACAGCCCCGCTCGTACTCGTCGTCCAACACCAGCGCGTCTCAGAACACGTACTCGTCGTCGTGGCCCATCATCCCGTCGTCTTCCAGCCCAGGTTCTTCGTCTTCGTCGATCGGCCCGCTGGTCTTGTACGCCTTCAGTCCCGTCGAGAGCAGGTCCTCGATCGCCTCCTCGCGGTTGAGAAACTCGCCTTTTTCGACGAGCTGGGCGATTTGCATCTCCAGATGCTCCGGCACGTTGATGTCTACTTTCGCCATCTGACTGTTCCCCGCTTCGCCTGAGGGGTATTTAAGCCTGACGGGGTTCACAGATCGCATGGACGGCTGTCACCACCCCTTGCTCACAGCCTCTCCCTTCTCGGGGGTCGCCAATCTTTCGTCTTGTGTATTTCCGTCCCACAACGCTGATACCATCTCTCTTCGAATCGGCGTGGTATGGAGTATACCACCCTCGGGAGCACGGGGATGTCCGTAAGCAAGATCGCATTAGGGTGTATGAGTTTTGGGACCGGCGAACCCTGGATGCTCGACGGCGAGGACGCACGCGAGCTGATCGAGCGAGCGATCGACCTGGGCGTGAACTTCTTCGATACGGCCAATGTCTACTCGAACGGCGAGAGTGAACGCATCCTCGGTGACGTGCTGAGCGAGTACGACCGGGACGAGCAGGTCGTCGCCACCAAGGTCCGATTTTCGTATGGCGATTCTCACCCGAACGCTGACGGCCTCTCCCGAAAGACGATCGAACAGGAACTACAACACAGCCTCGACCGACTCGGTATGGAGACGATCGACCTCTATCAGACCCACCGTGTCGACCCGGAGACGCCGGTCGAGACGACCCTGCGAACGATGGACGATCTGATCTCACGGGGGAAGATCCGGCATATCGGAACCTCCTCGATGTGGGCTCACCAACTGGCCGAACGACTGCGAATGGCAGAACGGCTCGATCTGCCCCGCTTCGAGACGATGCAAAACCACTACCATCCTGCCTATCGGGAAGACGAGCGTGACCTCCTGCCGATCACGGACAGGGAGAATATGGGTGTCATCCCGTGGGGCCCACTCGGACAGGGCTTTCTCGCACGTCCGTTCGACCAACTCGAGACGACCGAACGTGGCGACCCCGAGAATTACCACAACCCCACGCCCGAGTACGTCAAAGGCGGTGGCAAGGAGATCAACGCACGCGTTCAGGAACTCGCCGAAGAGAAGGGCGTGACGATGGCACAGATCGCGCTAGCCTGGCAGTTCGAAAACGACTACGTTACCGCTCCGATCGTCGGCACGACGAGCATCCAACACCTCGAAGAGGCCGTCCAGGCCCTGGAAATCGATCTGACCGACTCGGAAATGGAGTATCTGGAAGCTCCGTACGAACCACAACCGGTTATGGCGATCGACTGATAGTGATTACTGTAGCGATGTACCGCTACGACCGCACGACTGCGTGCGGTCGATGTGGAACAGACCGACAGTAATCACTATGCCGCTGTTGTCACGGCCAGCCTCGGCGTACTGAACGCACTCGTCATCCTGTCGCTGATTCTCGGACCTGCAACCGACAGTCCAGTCCTGGCGTCCACTCTGTGACGGACTCGCCTTCCTTGGCGGCAATGGTCTGACTGAGAATGCGGACGGCCCGATCGCGCGGTTGTGTTCTTTTTGGGCACAACAGCTTCTGATCGAGAGGGTAGATGACGCACGAACCAACTGAAAGAGTGGGGAAAACAGTCACCTGAGAAGCCGCTGCTGGGGCGTAATAGTGGATATTTCACAATACAATTCTTTATCACTACTTGGGGTAGCGCACGTAAACTAAAGTGGGGTGATTACTAAGCCCCGATGAGAACCGATGAGCAAACCATCAGCAATCGTGATCGGAGCCGGTGCGACCGGTGTCGGGACCGCGCGCGACCTCGCGATGCGCGGGGTCGACGTGACCCTTCTGGAGCAGGGGAACCTGACTCACGGCACGTCGGGCCGGATGCACGGGATGCTCCACAGCGGTGGCCGGTATGCAGTCACTGACCAGCACAGCGCTGCCGACTGTATGAACGAAAACCGCATCCTCCGAGACATCGCCTCACACTGTGTCGAGATGACGGGCGGGCTGTTCGTCCAGATGCCCGAGGATGACGACGAGTACTTCGAGCAGAAACTGGAAGGGTGTCGGGAGTGTGATATTCCCGCCGAGGTACTGTCCGCTGAGGAGGTCCTGGAGATGGAACCGTATCTCTCGGACGACCTCGAGCGAGCGATACGGGTGCCCGACGGGGCGATCGATCCGTTCCGTCTCTGCGTCGCAAACGCCGTCAGCGCCGAGAACCACGGTGCACGCATCGAGACCCATTCGGAGGTGACCGACCTCCTCGTCGAGGACGGCGAGGTTGTCGGCGTCGAGGTCGAACACAAATCCGGTTCCGGACGGCGCGTTCACGGAACCGAGGGCGAAACCGAGAAGATCTACGCCGACCACGTCGTCAACGCCGCGGGGGCGTGGGCCGGTGAGATCGGTGCGATGGCCGGCGTCGATGTCGAGGTCATCCCGTCGAAAGGCGTGATGACGATTATGAACGTCCGGCAGGTCGATATGGTGATCAACCGCTGTAAGCCACGGGGCAACGCCGACATCATCGTCCCCCACGAGACGACGGCGATTCTCGGGACGACCGACGAGGAGGTCGAAGATCCCGAGGACTTCCCCGAGGAGAAATCGGAAGTCGACTTCCTCATCGAGGAGATGTCGAAGATGGCACCGATCCTCGAAGACGCCCGGACACTGCGGTCGTACTGGGGCGTCCGCCCGCTGTACGAGCCACCGGGAACAGGGACCGAAGACACCGAACAGGTCACCCGCGACTACTTCCTGCTTGACCACACCGAACGCGATGGTCTCGACGGTCTCTCGACGATCGTCGGCGGCAAGTTCGTCACCTACCGGAAGATGGCCGAGGCCACCGCCGATCACGTCTGTGATCTGCTCGGCGTCGACGCCGAATGCCGGACCGCCGACGAACCGCTCCCGGGAAGTGAAGACCAGGCGGTTCTCTCGGACGCGATGGACAGCTACGGCCTGCGATCGCCGCTCGCCCGCCGGAACAAACAGCGACTCGGGAGCCGGTACGATGACGTCCTTTCGACGGCCGATCCTAATCCAGTCGTCTGTGACTGTGAAGGCGTGACTCGCGCCGAGATCCAGGACGCCATCGAGAGCGCGGGGACGGACCTCAACTCGGTGCGCCAGCAGACCCGCGCGTCGATGGGGACTTGCCAGGGCGGGAACTGTTCACATCGACTCGCTGCGGAGCTCCACCCCGAGTACGACCAGGCGACCGCTTGGGCCGCCCTCGAAGAACTGTACCAGGAACGCTGGAAGGGCCAGCGCCACGCCCTCTGGGGCGAGCAACTGGACCAGGCGACGCTCAACCACGCGCTACACGCGAGCACGATGAACCGCGACAGGGACCCTACCGACGTCAACGTCGATTTCGCGGCGTTCGACGCTGGCCGTGCCGTCGCAGACGGAGGTGATCACGGTGGCGATTAACGACGACGTGCTGGTTATCGGCGGCGGGATCGCCGGTCTCACGAGCGCGATCGCGGCTGCCAAGACCGGCGCACAGACGCGGCTGGTCACGCACAAACAGAGTACCCTCGGCAACGCGAGCGGTCTCGTCGACGTCCTCGGGTACGCTCCCGGCGAGGACACGCCGCTGTCCGACCCGTTCGAGGCCTTCGAGCAACTCCCTGATGACCATCCCTACAGCAAAGTTGGCGCCGATGCCGTCCGCGACGGACTGGCACTGTTCGACGACGCCGTCGGGGACGAGTACCTCGGGGACCACGCCGAGACGAACGCGCTCGTTCCGACACACGCCGGCTCAGTCAAGCCGACCGCCCGATATCCCCGCTCAATCGCTCCCGGACTGGCTAGCGACGACCGTGACACCCTACTGATCGGCATCGACAGTGTCACCGGCTTTGACGCGCCGATGGCTGCCGATCACCTCGATGCGGTCGGCGTCCCCTTCGATGTGCGCGGTGAAACCGTCCGATTCCCCAAGTCGTTCCCCCAGGACGCGGACGTAACTCGCTATGCACGCGCCCTCGATCGCAACGAGCCGACTGACGACGGTCCCGTCCGGAAGGTACTGGCTGCCCGGGTCGATGACCGCCTCGACGGAGAGGGACGCGTCGGCTTCCCGGCCGTACTCGGGGACTCACGTCACGAGACCGTCCGGACGGAGTTACAGGACCGACTCGGTGTCGACGTCTTCGAGGTCCCGACCGGGCCGCCGAGTCTCCCGGGATTGCGACTGGAAGACGCCCTCTACGAAGCGGCCGAGGACGCCGGCGTTCGGATCACCTCCGGCAATCCGATCGTGGATTACGACGCCGATAACGGTCGGGTCGAGCAGGTGTTGCTGGATCGGCTTGGCTCGGAGGTCCCCTACAAGGCCCAGCAGTACGTGCTGGCGACCGGCGGTGCGGTCGGCGGCGGCATCGAGTCCGACCGCGACGTCGTCACGGAATCGATCTTCGGCCTGCCAGTCGAGCACCCCGATGATCGCTACGAGTGGTTTGACGACGACGTCTGGGGCGACCATCCCTACACGAAGTTCGGCGTTTCAGTCGACGCGGACCTTCGACCGGTTGCGGGTGACGACGTCCAGTTCGAAAACGTGCGCGCCGCCGGCAGCGTGATCGGCGGCTATGATTTCGCCACCGAGAAATCAGGTTGCGGTGTCTCCCTGGCCACGGGATACGTGGCCGGAAACACAGCAGGTGAGTTGCTATGAGCAAACAAGCCCAGTCCGAAACGTTCGATCCAGTCGATGTCTCCCCCAACGCGATGGAGATGGATCTCCGTCCGGGGGCTGACAAGTGCGACAAGAACAGTAACTGCGAGACGGTCTGTCCGGTCGCGGAAGTCAACGAGGACTTTCCGGGACCGAAGTTCCAGGGGCCCGAACAGTGGCGACTCACACGCAAGGGCGACCTGGAGTTCGACGAATCGGTCGATAAGTGCTTGAACTGTATGCGGTGTGATACTGCCTGCACGAACGATGTTCCGTTGGGGCAGATGCACAACGTTGCCCGAGCCAATTACGTCGACAACCAGATGAGCCACGCGTCCCGGGAGTTCCTCCGCAACAAGATGCTGGCCAACTACGGCATCCTGGGGAAACTCGGGAGTATGATGCCTCGGATCTCGAACACCGTTTTCGGGCTCGGCGCGACGCGTTGGATCAACGAGAAGTTGCTCGGGTTCCCGAGCGAGCGCTCGTTCCCCGATTTCGCCACCCAGACGTTCCGTGGCTGGTGGAGCGACCGTGGCGGCGACGCCACCTCGGCTGAACGCGCTCGCGAGGCGCGCAAAGCACGCGGTGAGGACGGCGAGGACAAGAAGGTCGCCTTCTTCCACGGCTGCTATGCCAACTACCACCAGACCGAAGTCGCCAAGTCGATGGTCCGGCTCTACGAATCGCTGGGCTATGAGATCACCGTGCCCGAACAGAGTTGCTGTGGCACGCCGATGTTCGCAAACGGGATGCTCGAGGACGCTCGCGGGGTCGCTGAACAGAACGTCGACACCTTCGGTGCGCTCGTCGATGACGGCTACGATCTGGTCGCGACCTGCACCTCCTGTTCGATGGCGCTGCGCAAGGAGTACCCCGAACTGTTCGACATCGACGGCATCGACGAGGTCGCCTCCCATATGTTCGACGCGGTCGAGTACCTGCGAGTCAACGAGGACCTTGAGGCCGAACTTGCGGGTGCCGACGTCGACTTCCCGGCGATGACCTACCACGCCCCCTGTCACGGCGAAGTGATGGGCGTCGAAGGGATCGCCACTGAACTCCTCGCGGACGTTGACGGCGTCGAACTTGATGACACCGGCGACGTCTGCTGTGGCCTGGCAGGCACGTACGGCTGGAAAGAGGAGAAGTACGAAGACTCGATGGAAATCGGCGCGGAGATGTTCGAGGCCTTCGAGGAGGCGCCCGGCGAGGTCGCACTGACCGAATGCCCGATGTGCAGCGCACAGATCGAACACGGCACTGGCTACGAGGTCAAACACCCGATGCAACTGCTGGAGACTGCGCTGGTGGAGTCCTGAACCCCCCGCTGAGTCTTTCTTTCGCAAGCAACCGCGAGGCCGGTCACGGCATTCGCGGACAGAACGGGAGTGCACGCTGTCTGCTATGAGTCAGTCGTGGGTGGCTCAATTCGGCCCCAGATGCGGATGGCGCTCGTCGGCAAGCAGTGTCCCGACCTCTGCGAGCAATCCGACCACGACTGGACCCGCGATGATTCCGACGACGCCGACCGAGAGGATGCCGCCGACGAAGCCGATGAAATAGAGACTGCCGGGCATTTTCGCCGTAAGTGAAGCCAACTGCGGCCGAATGAGCGCATCGGGTAGAAAGCCGATCAACACGAGCCCGAGTACGGCGACCACGATTGCGCCGGTCGTGTTCCCGACGGCGACCTCGAACCCGGCGATTGCGAGCACGAGTATACTCGGCCCGATGATGGGGACGAACTGGAGGATCCCACTGACGACCGCCAGAGAGAACGCCGGCTCGTACCCCAGCGCCCAGAACAGGACCAACCCGATGAGAAACGTCCCGAAAGCGGTCGCCGCCTGCAGTACGTAGATCGCGTACAGTGTCGAGCGGACCCGCCTGTGCAGCGCTATCACGATATCGTGGTACTCACGCGGGATCGGACCCAACAGGGCGTTGGTCACATCGCCCGGCCTGACCAGTAACGCGTACACCAGCAGTACGAACAAGAAAAACTTGAATCCTAACGCTGGCGTCGAACTGGCGATGGAAATCGCCAGCGATTCACCGATTGCTGCGGCCTGTGTACTGACTTCTCCCGGGGTAAGCGTGTAGGCCATCCCCGCGGCTTCCAGTGTTATTTCGTCCGGGACCGTCTCCAACAGCGCGATCAGATCGCTCCGTCGCACGTAAAGCACGATTCCGATCGGCAACACGACAACTGCGACTGCGACGAACGCGAGGGCTGTACTCGCTGCCGCCGCCGTTCGCCGCCCGAACCCACGATGGACGAGCCGCTCTCGAACGGGATAAAGCACGTAGGCGACCGTAATCGCGAAAAAGATCGTGCCGAAGACGGCCCCCAGAATGACTGTCGACAACGCCCCCAACACGACTAGCAGTCCTGCCAGAACCGTCACACGTCGGACCATACTGTCCGTTTCGACAGACCGGATTAAACCGTTTTCTACGTGCAACCTTGATCATCGACCGTGAAGTTATCAGATATGAGACAAAATACCCCCGTATATCGAGGGCGAACGTTTTCCAGTATTGGGGTGCAACACAGTGATATGACATCAGAGCAGCAGGGCCTCGGTGGCGACCATTCTATCGTCGAACTCGAACCGGACGACCTCGGTGGCTACGAGTTGTTCGCTACCCTCGGTCGGTTAGTCACGCCTCGCCCAGTCGGGTGGATCTCGACGACCAGCGAGGACGGCCAGGACAACGTCGCACCGTATAGTTTCGTGACGCCCGCATCCGTCGACCCGCCCGTCGTGGTCTTTACTGCCACCGACCACCAGGACGGGACGATGAAAGACACTGCGCGCAACGCTATCGATACTGGTGAGTTCGTATACAACGTCTTCACTGCTGGATTGCTGGAAGAGATGAACGACAGTGCCGCCGACGTTGACGACTCTGAGTTCGATGCCGCCGATATCACTCACACTGAGAGTGAAGTCGTCGGTCCCAAGCGCGTGGTCGGCTGTCCGGCCTGGCTTGAATGTACTGTCCGGGAGACGATGGAAATTGAGGGTACACAGGTCATCTTTGGTGATGTCGAGCATCTGGGGATCCGCGAAGACTACCTCGACGAGGCCGATCTACCCGACGTCGAGCATATCGAACAGCGCGTGCTCGGGCATCTCATCGACGAGCACTACACCCGTCTGGAGTTGCTCGAAAAACAACAGCCCGAGTAACGGTCCGTTCTCACAGTATCAGACCGGGAGTCGAATCGTCACGACGGTCCCCTTCGGTTCGTTGTCCCCGACGGCAATCGTCCCGTTCGATCGGACGACGAGTTGTCTGACTAAAAATAGTCCGACCCCGGTCCCGTGAAACAGCGGCGTCTCGTCGGAGACACCACAGAGGAGTTCCCGCTCTATCTCTGGTAGTCCCTCCCCGGTGTCAGCGATGTCGATCTCGACTGCCGACTGGTTTTGTTTGACTGTTACGGACACGTCCGGATCGTTCCCGTGACGGATTGCGTTGTCAAGCAGTTCAACGATCGCCCGTTCGAATCCGGGGATCACTGCTGCGTGTGCCGTTTCGGGACTATCGACTGGCACTGTCGCTCCCGAGTGTGTCTCCAGCACCTCCGCACGGGCAGCCTCGACCAGAGTCGTCACGTCGCGTCTCGTCGTCTCAGTCGGCCCACGGAGCAACTCAGTGAGCGATCGCTCCTTCTCGGCCTGCTGCAGCAGTGCATTGGCCCGGTCGAGTATCGTCTCGACGGCGTCTTTGGTGTCGGCACGCCCCCACCGCAGTAACTCGGCCTGTCCCTGTATCACGGTCAGCGCATTCCGGAGGTTGTGCCGCAGGATCCGCTCCAAAATCGCAAGCTGGCGGTCTCGCTGCTTTCGAGCGGTTATGTCCCGCGTGAACCCGGTTATGATGCGCTCGCCGTCGTCGTACTCATCGAGCAATCGGGCGTTCATCGACAGCCAGCGCTGCTGTCCACTCGCGGTCCGTGCTCTGTATTCGAACTCCTCGACGACCCCGTGTTCTAGCAACTGGTCGAGAAACTCCGACCGTCGCCATTCATTGACATACAGGTCTTCTTCGAGGTCGTTGTATGCCGTTAGTATCTCCTGTGGGCTGTCGTATCCCAGCATCGCTGCCAGTTTGTGGTTGACAGACAGTACCCGCCCGTCGGTCGTCGTTCGGAACACGCCTACGGGGGCCACTTCGAGCAACCCCTCAGACGCCTCGAGTTTCGTCGTCGACGTTCGGGGCTCGAGCCGACAGTGTATCCGGGAGACGTCCCCGCCCGAACCCGTCTCCGGCCGGAGTTCGAGCCGTACCGGTACTGCTGTGCCGTCGCTTGCACGAACCGAGATTGTGCACGAACCACTCTCCCCGTCGACGGCCTCGTCGAATCTGTCTTCGAACACGTCGCGATCTCGATCGGATACCAACTCGACGAACGGGCGACCAGTAACGTCCACGCAATCGTGGCCCGTCAGCGTGCCCCACTCCTCGTCGACGAACCGCACGGATCCGTCCGTATCGAGCGACTGAAACGCGACAGAAACACCGTGATCGTCCCGCGGTTTGCCATCCTCCGAGTCGCGTGGACGATCAGGCATACACTACATAGGTGTGCACGCTGTATGAAACTGCTGGTTTTTATAAAAACTATCTATCAGTACTTCGACGGCGGTCGGCTCATACCGTCGCCAGCTGTCGTTCGATCTCTTCGCCGATACTGTCGATCAGACCAGGTAAGGCCTCGCGGACAGGGTCGGTCATCCCCTCGCCGTACTCGAAGGGATCAGCGACCTCGATGGCGTAGATCGTGATCGCCGGCATCGACTCGCCCATCGCCTCACCCAGCGTCGTCAGTGTTCCCAGACCGACGTTGTGGGTCGCCAGCCCGCCGCTTTCCTTGTCGGGCTCGACGGCTTGGGGATCAAAGACGTACCAGTCGCCGGGCTCGCCGTCTTCGGTCACGATCGAGTCGATGATACAGACCCGGTCGTGACCGCTCAGCTCGTCGATGAGCATCAACCGCCCCGAGTTCATCGTCTCGAAGGCGATATCCGGACTGTCAAGTCGCGCTTCGAGGGCGTCGACGACTTCTAGCCCGACAACATCGTCACGCTTGATCTCGTTGCCGATGCCCAACACGAGCGTGTCCATCGCTATCGGGAGACCTCATCGAGTACCTGGCCGTCCTGTTCGAGCGAGACTTCCAGGGGCATATCGCCGATCGCGTGGGTCGAACAGGACAGACACGGGTCATAACACCGGATGACACTCTCCATTTTGTTGAGGATGTCCTCCGGGATCTCGGGACCGTCGACGAACTGCTCGGCTGCGGTCCGGACGCCTTTGTTCATCGCGCCGTTGTTGTGGGTGGTCGCGACGATGAAGTCGGCGTTGGTGACCGTCCCCGTCTCGTCGACGTCGTACTCGTGGATGAGCGTCCCTCGCGGGGCCTCGATGACCCCAACGCCGTTCGTTTTCTTGGGTTTCGTCGGGACGTTCGGGATGCCCTCGTAGATGTCGTCGTCGTCGAGCAACTCACGAATGCGCTCGATGCAATAGAGGATCTCGATGAGCCGCGCCCAGTGGTAGTACGTCGAGCGCTCGTGGACGGCCCCGTTGGCGGCGTCCATATAGCGTTCGAACTCCTCGTTTGCCTGTGGCGTACTCAACTGGTCGACGGCGTTGAGCCGCCCCAGCGGGCCGACCCGATACTGGCCGTTCTCAAACCCGCGTTCCTTGTAGTAAGGGAACTTGAGGTAGCTCCACTCTTTGGAGCGCTCGCCGATGATGTCGGCGTAGTCGCCGTCGTCGATCTCCTCCAGCAGGTCGCCGTCCTCGTCGACCAGCCGAATGTCGCCGTCGTAGTGTTCCAGCCCGCCGTCCGAATCGACCAGGCCCATATACCCGGTCTCGTAGGTGGCGTAATCCAGCGTGTCGTCGTCCATCTCCGCGAAGATTTCCTGTAGGAGATCGATCGTCTCCCTGACGTAGGTGTCTAGTTCCTCGGATTGTTCGAGCAACTGCTGGCCGTCCTCGCGATCCAGCGTGTTGGTGACGCCGCCACCGATCGCGAAGTCCGGGTGGACCTTCTTGTCACCCAGCGCCGCGATGACGTCCTGGCCGAACTTCCGTAGGTCGATCCCGCGTTCGGCTAGCTGGGGGTTCTCATCCAGGACACCCTCGATGTTCCGTTTCTCGGGGTCAGCGTCATAGCCCAACACTAGGTCTGGACTCGACAGATAGAAGAAACTGAGTGCGTGGCTTTGCAGTACCTGCCCCATATGCAGCAGCTCCCGCAGTTTGTACGCGCCATCGGGGATCTCGACGTCGGCGATCTCATCGAGCGCCTTCGCGGCGGCCAGCTGGTGGCTGACCGGACAGATCCCACAGATACGGGCGGTAATTTCGGGCATCTCCCAGACGGGGCGGCCCTCGACGAACTCCTCGAAGCCACGGAACTCCGTGACGTGGAACTGCGTGTCTTCGACCTGCCCGTCGTCGTCCAACTCGATCGTGATCTTGCCGTGACCTTCGACCCGTGTGACCGGATCGATGACTTCCTTCTTGCTCATTGTTTTAGTCGTACTGGAGTTTTTCGTCGACGATTTC
>Ga0207850_100403_pt1 | contig 29676 bp, 31 predicted proteins | sample 23E2SouthBayCA_FD_187746 | JGI IMG/M metagenome (GOLD analysis project Ga0207850, IMG submission 187746) | Aerobic enrichment media microbial communities from Eden Landing Ponds, California, USA - A23 E3 (3) (SPAdes) | ecosystem: Environmental > Aquatic > Marine > Unclassified | place...
CCCGCCACAGCCGACGAGATCGGCCGGCGGACGAGCATCCGGGCCGGAAACGGCTTCGCGTTCGTGAGTCACCTCGGAGACGTGTACCCGTCGGGGTTCCTCCCCGAGTCGGCCGGCTCGGTCCGGGACCGCTCGATCGTCGATATCTACCGGAACGCAGACCTGTTTACCGAGTTACGGGACGTCGAGAACCTGAACGGGAAGTGCGGAGTCTGTGAGTATCGGGGCGTCTGCGGCGGCTCTCGATCGCGGGCGTACGCCTATACCGGTGACCCGCTCGAAAGCGATCCGCTGTGCCCATACGTCCCCTCCGAGTACGACGGATCGACACCCGAGCAAGTGATCGATGGATCGATGTTGAACCCGGCCGACGACTGACAAAACTATGCAACAACTCTCGGGCGACCTCGACACTGACAGCCAGCCGCCGCTTGCGATCCCCTTCGCGCATTTCGTCATCGGCGTGGTGATTCTCCTGGTCGGCGGTTCGATCGCCGGCTTGGGGTCGTTCGTTCCGGGGATCGACCCCGCAGGAGCCGGATCGCTACACCTCCTGCTGGCGGGCTGGATCGGCCTGACGATTATGGGTGCGATGACGCAGTTCGTCCCCGTCTGGTCGGGGACGAGTCTGCACTCCCGGCGACTGTCAGTCGCCAGTCTCTGGCTGGTGACGCTTGGCGTCGCCGGATTAGTGGCGGGGTTTCTCTTCGAGTACGCGTGGCTCCCGATCGGCGCAAGCGTACTGCTGATCGGGTTTTGGGCCTTTGCGTACAACATCGTGCGCACACTGCCTGCTGTGCGGACATTCGACATCACCGAGGCGCACTTCGCGTTCGCGCTCGCCAGCCTGCTGGTCGCGACGATCCTCGGTTGGTTGCTCGCCACCGACATCGCCTTCCGGGTGCTCGATGGGCTCGTCGAGCCGTCTCAACTCGTGCTCTCGCATCTGACGCTGACGGTCTTCGGGTTCGTCCTCGCGACGATCGTCGGGGCGCTCTACCAGCTCGCCCCGATGTTCACGCAGGCGGAGACGACGACAGTAGACGCCCACCTCGCTCACGTCGAGATGGTCTCGCTTCCGGGCGGGATCGCGTTGCTCGCGGCCGGGCGGCTGGTCGGGTCGGCTCGCGCTGGGACGTTCGGTGGTGTCGTCCTCTTGACCGGGGCGCTGGCGTTCTCGGGGTTTCTCGCCCGGCAGCTGTGGCGCGCCCGCGTCGAGGTCGGACCGCTGCTCCGGCGGTACGGACTTGTGGTCGTGTCGCTAGTCGGCTGGATCGCGCTCACGGTCCCGTACTGGCTCGTCAACCCGATCTCGGTGTTCACGCGCTTCGGCGGGCCGGTGGGGACGCACTTGCTTTTCGTCGGCGTGTTCACCCTGACGATCGTCGGCACCTTCTATCACGTCGTGCCCTTCGTCGTCTGGTATCACCGCTACAGCGACCGGCTCGGATACGAGTCGGTGCCGATGGTCGACGACCTCTACGACGACAGGATTGCCAGAGTCGAGTTCTGGCTGCTTGCAGTCGGGCTGGCCGGACTCTGGCTCGGCGATGTCCTCGCGACGACGTGGGTCATCGCCGTCGGCGGGAACCTCCTCGGCGTGGGGATCCTGTTGTTCGGCGTGAATATGGCCGGCGTCGTCTGGCGACACCGTTCGGAGACCATCCGAGAAGTGCTCGCGACGCTGGCCGGTCAGTCTACCGCATAACGATGCCACCGCTCAGAGAGAGCGACGCTGTCAAAACGGGAGATCGGCCTGTTTGTCCTCGGGTTCGCTGTCGGCGTCGACCTGCAACTGTTCGTTGATCGCGTCGCTGTGCTGGTGGAGGTCGGCGATCCGAACCTCGACGGCCTCGAACCCGTGACGGTCAGTGAGGTCGTTGAGCGCGCGGCTCGCCGCGGTCGTGAGCACTTCACCCTGCGGACAGAAGGCCGTCGTCGGCGTGAACTCGACGTGCAGCACCTCGTCGCCTTCGACCGCGTACCGGAATCCAGCATCGGGGTGGCGCGGGTCGAGGTTGAGTTTCGCGAGGTTGTATCCGAACGTCGTGTCGTAGACGCCCCGATCCTCGAAGATGTCCCGGACTGTCCGGTGGATCTCGACGTGCTCTTCCCCTTCGAGTACCGCGTGATCGGTCAGACCCGGTCCCGGCTCCGGAATGTTCGACGGGACGAACTCTCCGTACCCGTCGAACTCCGGTCCGCCACTGTCGCTTCGACTGAACAAACCCATCGTACCCGCCTGTTCGATCCCCTCGTCCCTGTGGACTGTCCCGAACACGTTCGACGGGAGTCCTCAATTTCTGCGTCGGTGAGTCACACTTCGTGTTCAGGACTGCTGGTTGACTCGACCCCCATTACGACCATCACCGCTTCGGCAACGAACGTCTATTCTGACTAAAATCAGGGCATAGACGTCGAATTCTTGGGAACTCAGGCCGCCCTGTTCCGATTTGTTTGAAAAACCACTGGGGAAAGCAACGCAACCGTCGACAGACGCTGACTGACTAGGGTTTCACGAGGATTTTCACCTGATCGCTGTCGGGATCGGTGAGGCGTTCGAAGCCGCCGTCGGTGATGTCGTCGAGTTCGATTCGGTCAGTGATGAGCGGCTCAGGGTCGAATCGGCCGTCCTCCAGCATATCGATGACCATACCGAACTCCTCGGCCGAGCGGGGGCCGCCCTGATAAGCGATCGAACCGACGAGTTCGCGCTCGGGGATGACCAGGTTATTCGGTTGGGTCTCGACTCCCTCCTCGAAGATGCTGACTTCCGCGACGCGCCCGCCGGGGCGGGTGCTGTTTATGGCCTGGTTGTACGTCGCCTCCACGCCGGCAACGTCAAAGGCGATGTCCACACCTTCACCCGTCTCGTCGCGGATCGCTTCGAGGGCATCCGCTTCGGCTGGGTCGATCAGCACGTCCGCACCGCACGCCTCGGCACGCTCGCGTCGTCGGTCGCGCGGTTCCGAGACGATGATCGGCCCAGCACCAGCGACTCGCAGCGCCTGGATCACACAGAGGCCGATCGGACCGCTCCCGAACACGGCGACCGAATCCCCGGGCGAGACGTCGGCGACACGCACGGCGTGCAGCGCGACCGCAAGTGGTTCGACGAGTGCGCCGTGTTCGACCGGCATATCTCCGAGAGGAACGGCCTGTTCGGCGTCGACAACGACGTTCTCGGCGAACCCGCCGTTCGAGGCGAGCCCAGTGAACCCGAGTGACTCACAGCGGTGGTACTCGCCGGCCTCACAGCGAGGGCACTCCCCACAGTAAATAATCGGGTTGACCGCGACGGCGTCTCCCTCTGAGAAGCCGGTGACCTCTGATCCGACCTCTGAGATCGTACCGCTGAACTCGTGACCCATCGTGAGCGGTGCCTGTGCGCCCGAAACGGGGTGCGGTGCCTCCCCGGGGACGAAGATCGGCCCGGCGGTGTACTCGTGGAGATCCGACCCGCAGATTCCGCAGGCTTCGACGTCAATCCGAACCTCTGCAGGTCCGACTGTGTCTGGTTCGACCTCTTCGACACGAATGTCCTCTTGACCGTAATATCTAGCTGCGTCCATCCATACGGCGGTCAAGTTCACACGAATATAATCGCACAGCTGTTTCCTCAAACGCTGATATTGGGCAGATGTATTAAGGTAACTCCGCCCGATACGCAAAACATTCTTATTTATCGCCAGGAATTGTGGGTCGTTAACTCCAATTTTGAGGGGTCGCTGTTCAGCCACCCGCCTTCTACCAAAAGAGGTGGAGGTCGTCACGCTCCGGGAAACAAACAGAACTCGTGGCCGCGCTCCGGCGGGGAGATCAGCTATTCTTCTAAACTTTAGGACTGGAAGCCTCGTCGTTTACGACCAGAAGTCACCAGCCAATCCCGGGGGAGACGCCTCAGGGCTTGACCCTGACTCGCTTCGCTCGCGGGAACGAGACAGAGCCTCTACTGCGTCGGAAGTAACACGAGCAACACGGTGGTCAGACCGACGGGCAGATAACTATCAGCAAGGTGTATCGGACGAACAGCGACACCCCCGGAGGAAGCCCCATCAAGTGAAGACGCGGTCTTCAAGAGTGTGGTGTCCACACCACCTGTGCTATCCCGCTGGTTATCGGCCGAGGTCAACGAAGCATTTCCCATATATGATAACACAGTTTGAAGAGAGACCACTCAAAGCCCAGAGTATGCAACTCGTCGAAGCGACTGCGGCGGACCTCGACGCACTCGTCGATCGGTGGTACGCCCTCGCAACCGAGATGGAAACCCACGACGAATTGAACGAACTCGTCTACGCGGACGTTGACGAGGTCTCAGACGAGTTTTTCCGCGACCATCTTGACGAGGAAGACATTACCGACTACCTGGTCGTCCACGAAGACGAGACGATCGGTTTTGTCACGCTCCGAGAGGGTAACCATCCGTCTCGGCAGTATTCACACTATCTTCGTATTGTAAACCTCTACGTCGACGAGAACTACCGAAACCGAGGGTACGGTACGGACGTTGTTGAGCGCGTGAAGGAGATTGCCCGTGACCGGAATTGTGACCATCTCAAGGTCTCCTGTGAGTGGCACAACGAGGACGCACGTCGGTTCTACCGCGACACGGCGTTCCGACCGAAGCAAGTGGGCTATGTACAACCCGTAGAGTGACGCTTCGGTTCCGCTGCTCACGCCGGTCGAGAAGTGACGATTATTTGATTGGTGGGGCCCGTGTGTCTGTTGGCATCGGTGTCTTGTCCGGACTTTCGTTATCATCGTCGCCAGGCACTACCCAGACGCGCTCGTTCCCAAACGTCTTAGTCTCGATCAATCCCTCCTGTTCTAGGGCCTGTAACTTTTGTTCGACTGTTTCCCGTGAGGCCGAAACGACTTGAGCGACATCGTCCGTAGTTGTCATACCACCCGGATCGGTCAACTCTCCGGCCCTGACCGCATCGATCAATTCTTGTGAATCAGTTGTCATTGTACGCAAGTAAGGGTTCAATCCGGATAATCCTGCTGGAGCCCGCCTGTCACTGTCTAGCTAAGAAATTGCGGGGTGAGCAGGTCGTAGCGAGAACTGCTTGTAGAACTCTCCTTCTCAGAGAACGCTTAGACGTGGAGAAAAGGCACTTGGGAGAGCGAGCGCACGCCCACATTCGTCCACTGCTTTGTAGTTCGAATTGATGTAGTCGTTGAATGACATTGAGGCCGCCTGAGACTAGCAAGATATCGATCGCTGTCACCAAGCGACCGATGACTGGAAAGAGGCGCTTGCAGAAGACCAGAGCGCCCTCCGACGGTGGCGGAGTCACGCAGTCTATGGGAAGTCATTCCGGACTCCGTCTGCGCGAGTCAGACACCGACGGGATCAACGACATAGATTTACCCCTTGGAAATCTAGGACAACTGATGGCACAACGGTCCTTCTGGGTTCGTGCGCTGTGGTTCGTGTTCGTCGGCTGGTGGGCAACACCGATCGTCGTGAACGTTGCGTGGCTACTCAACGTCACGGTCGTCCTGCTCCCGATCGGGATCAAACTGATCAACCTCGTGCCGACGGTGCTCACTCTCGCTGAGCCGCGGTCGCTGTCGGAGCCTGAGTCGGCGCAGGGACAGCATTCGCTGGCCGTCCGAGCGATCTATTTCGTCTTCGTCGGATGGTGGCTAAGCCTATTGTGGGCGAACGTGGCGTCGTTCTTCGCAATCACGGTCGTGGGGATCCCGATCGCAATCTGGATGCTCAACCGGCTGCCATACGTTACGTCACTGTACCGGTTTCACGGCTGACTCCGATCGTCACTGCTCTGTTGGCGTCTCACGGCGACTTGGCGGTCTACGGTCTCTGTTGAAATGCCCTTCTTCAGACGCAATAGAGTATGAACTAGCCGGTCGCCGAACGAGCATACTGTTCAGCGATGACGGGATGGCTGCCGGAAAGAGTACGTTTGCTGCCACAACAGCCACGGCTTCATATCGGGTTCGTACGCGCTACTCTCTCCGCTGCGTGCCTCCGCGGTCAGTACGCCGATATGCTTGCGTTGTTGGACGAAATCGAACAGGATGTTCGGCCGGGTGATATCCCCCCAGACGGCTTCCCTTTCGTAAATCCGGGACACTTGCTCGGCCTCAATCACTTCTCGGACCCGTGTTCTACCCGTCTGCGTACAGAACGTGTTCACGAAGACGGTCGAGGAGTCCTGAACCAACCGACGAACCAAGTCGGGGAAGTGAATCTGCGGACCCCTCTTTTCCGAGCGCGTCGAGTAACAATCGGAGTTCAGGGTGTCGCTCGTAGCAGTTCCGCAGCAGAATGGCCAATGGCTGGTGTCCTTCAACGAACGCTGGAACCGCGTCCAGTATCTCGACGTACTGTGTCTCGCCACCGAACATCGGGACGACTCTGTGGAGTCGGTCTACGGTAATTATACCGTATTCACGCTATGGAACCTACAATCTCCGAATGAACCCAGCAGTAGCGTTCGTAGATACCTACTGTCCCAGAGAATAAGTCTGTGTCTGACGCGGTTAAATAACGAAGTAGCTGCCGATCCAGTAGGCGACATACAGGAGACCCAGCACCACGGCTTCTGGGCGTTTGATCCGACCCCGGTAAAGGAATATACCAGTCAATATTGTTGCGATGAGAAACGCTGGCCAGTAAAACGTCAAGACCGTGGAGTCGAGTGTAAATGCCCGCGTGACCGCCAGCAGGCCGATGTTCCCGGTCGCAAAGAAAATCAAGCTGCCGACGATGTTTCCGACGGCGATACTCACGCGGCCCTCGCGAACAGGCGCGACGACCAACGTCACTTCCTCCAGCGACATCGCCAGCCCGACGAATGTCATCCCGAACACAGTCTGATTGAGGCCAAACGCCGTCACGATTCCCCGCGCCCCCCGGACAGCTAGCTCCGAACCGACGACGATCCCCGCGACGAAGACTGCCGAGAGGCCGAGGTAGTACCACGCACCGTGCCCTTCGGACTCGACTTCCTCGACGGCCTCTTCAGTCTCTTCGTCCCGGAAGGTTTCTCGCCCTCGCCGCTCTTCTCGGTAGATATACGCAAGGATGAGACCAAACAGGACGAGCAATGCGATGCCGTCGATCCGGGATAACGCGCCATCCAGGATGAACACGAGCAGAAGGAGCGGCGAGAGGAGGAGCAACAACAGGTAGTCGCGGTCGACCGTCGTTTCGAAGGGGGCGATGAAGCCACCGATTACGACCGCAGCACCGACGAGAAACAGCCCGGAGCCCAGGGCGGAGCCGATAGCAACGCCCGGCAGATCCCCGAGCATCGATACGATACCGAACGCCCAGTTCTCGAAATCCATACCCGCAAACAGGATTGCGAGGACGAACGTCGAGAGCCCCGTCGTCACCGCTGCTTTCGTGATGCTTTCGACTAGCTCCTCGACACTGTACACGATCAGGGCGACACCGACAATGAACACCCCCACAGCAATGATCGGTGACGTGATCGCCATAGTGGAACGTTCAACTCAGATATATAAATAACCTGTGTAACGCCAGCATAACACAGATTCCGTATCCCTCTGCAATAGGAGATCGATTTTTCCTCTAGTGATCGTCGCGTTAAGTTTGGCGCGAGTTGTGGTGGACGGCGAAGGCTTCGAGACACTCTTGAGCTGTCGCTAGCTCGATATGGCTGAAACTATTTGCAAGCGAAGAAGTCTCCCCCAAAAGAGACCTTCAATGGATTTCCGTGTGCGAGTATCTGAAATCGGGAGCCGTCTTCAGCCAGAACTGGGCCAAGACAGTCGGCGTCATCGACGAGAAGCAAGTGACGTCAACGGCGGCCTTGGTTCGTTCGAGGAGATCACCAAGCAGTTGATCCGGCTTGTAGCGATTCAGGGGTTGACCGACGAGCATCGGATAGATAGAGTACGGCTGAAACGATCGATACAGATCTGTTGTGGGGATTCTCCGAGTGGAGCTGACGTGATCAGCGGCGGTACCCGCCTTTGGTGGTGAGCTACTGGACCCGGCAGCGACTTGACGCAGTACTGCCCTTGTTGAGTCACACTGACAGCCCGGCCGATGTCGCCGTGACCGCCGATCCAATTGGCGTATCGAGACCGCACGTTACGTGCTGACTCTCTGCGATCCCGAGACCGTGTGCACCGAGCAGTGTGCTCCCGCCCAGTGCCACGACGATCGGATTCGTTCCCGTCTCGTGAGAGGTGTCACCCATACTAATTCCACTCGCCCCGCGTAGTTAATCCTATGAGCCAGACGCGGATCGTCATTATGGGTGCAGCGGGCCGGGATTTCCACGATTTCAATACCGTCTTCAGAGGCGACGACCGCGTCGATGTCGTCGCGTTCACGCATACCGGCACACAGAACGTCGGCGAACTCGACGAACTCCCTAACCGCCGCTATCCCTCGGAGTTGGCCGGTGCAGGCTATCCCGAGGGCATCCCGATCCGCGCCGAATCGGACCTTGGGACAATTATCGACGAGGAAGACGTAGACACGGTCGTGTTCTCCTATTCGGATGTCTCACACGAACACGTGCTGCACCAGGCATCGCGTGCACTCGCCGCCGGTGCCGACTTCCGGCTGATCGGTCCGGACCGGATGATGCTCCACGCGGAGATCCCCGTCGTCGCCGTCGACGCAGTTCGAACCGGGTGCGGAAAGTCACAGACTGCGCGGAAGTTTGCCGATCTACTACGCGAACGGGGGAAGGATGTGGCCGTCGTCAGGGAGCCGATGCCATACGGTGATCTCGTCGCCCAACAGGTGCAACGGTTCGACTCGATGGCCGATCTCGACGAGAGTAACGTAACCATCGAAGAGCGCGAGGAGTACGAGCATCACATCGAACGTGGCCACGTCGTCTATGCGGGTGTCGACTACGAGGCTATTTTGGACCGCGCCCAAAACGAGGCCGAGATCATCGTCTGGGACGGCGGCAACAACGAACTCCCATTCTACGTCCCCGATGTCCACGTCGTCGTAGCTGATCCCTACCGCGCCGGATCCGAACGGCGATACCATCCGGGTGAAACTAACCTCCGGTTCGCGGATTACGTCCTCATCAACAAGGAGAACACCGCCGATGCGGCGGGGATTCGAGAGGTCGAAGCAAACGCTCGGGAAATGAATCCGGACGCGGAAATTATTCACGCGAACTCGACGATTACGGCCGATAGGAAAGCCATCGCTGGAAAACGCGTTCTCGTCGTCGAAGACGGACCGACGCTCACCCATGGTGACGCACCCTCTGGTGCCGGCTTGATCGCTGCCCGGAAATACGGAGCCGGGGAAATCGTCGATCCTGAACCGGTAGCCGAGGGCTCGCTCCAGCGCGTCTTCGAGGAATACGACCACCTCAATGCGGTTCTCCCGGCGATGGGCTATAGCGACGAGCAGATTCGGGATCTGGAAGCGACGATCCGGAATGCAGCACCCGAGGTCGTGGTCTCGGGGACGCCCCACGACCTCGCACGACTGATTGACGTAGAGTGCCCTATCGTACGGGTTCGTTACGAACTCGAGGAGAAGGATATCACACTCGACACGGTGCTTGATCGTCACGCTCAGGCGTTGCACCTCTGACACCTGTCAAACATCGACTCATCAGAATCTATGGGTACCGTTCTCAATCGATTGCGTCTCTGGCTCAAAAACACCCGGGTCTTCGCATCCGCTCGGAGCAGGCGGCGCTTCATCGTGCACTTGCTCGCACTCGTCCTCGTGTTTGTCGTCGTGACTGTCCTTGTGCAACGTCACTTCGAGTTCCTGACCGATGCACAGGCCTTGCGTGAGTTCATTCGGGGATACGGCATCTTGGCGCCCGGTGTGCTCGTTGTTCTCCAGGCAGTACAGGTCGTCGTTGCACCGATTCCTGGCCAGGTCCTCGCTGTTGTTGCCGGCTATCTCTTCGGCGTATGGTGGGGAACGCTCTACAACATAATCGGTATCACTATCGGAAGTACCATCGCGTTCTGGATATCTCGCCGATACGGTCGTGCCTACGTGGAGAACATCGTCGATAAAGATGCACTTGCTCAATTCGACACTGTCAGCGACGATTATGGCCGATCCGCACTTTTCCTCTCCTTTCTGGTCCCGGGGCTCCCGGACGACCTCATCTGTTTTGCCGGCGGACTCACCGACATTCCACTGTGGCAACTCGTCGCTCTCGCCGTGATCGGACGAACACCGGCGTTCTTCCTCGTCAACGTCGTCGGTAATCTGATCGGTACTGATCGTTTCGCTGCCGCTCTTGGGCTAGCCGTCGTTCTCGTAGTAATTTCTGCGGTCGGATATCGATACCGCGACCTGCTCATCCGACTTTTCGGAGGGGGTTCGTAACGGACGATTGTCGCATCGATTCCGTTGACGACTCTTCGTCGTTTTGTGGAACTCATACCCGTCACGATAGCACGTCCAGCCACTCCACCGAGAACGCAGAGTGGTTCCCCCGAACTCCCGGATAGGGATGACGATATGCTCTCCGAATGGTTGGATCGCGATATCCTCTGTCTCGGCTCGTCCCGGCTCTTAGCTCGTGTCGAGATGGACCGTCAAAACTGGGACGTCGACAGTCCGGACGATCCGTTCCGTCGTACTGCCCAGGAGTGTGTGCTCGAGGCCAGTCCGGCCGTGCGTTCCCATCACCACGAGATCGATATCGTTTTCGTCGATGTATTCACGGATGATCTCGTGTGGAACGCCGAGCCGAATCGCCTCGGTCGCGGGAATGTCTTTCTCCTCAGTTCGGTCCAGAACCGGAGTTGTCGGCCTCCCGCCCGATTGATCGAGCAATTGGATGACCTCGTCACGGTCCATCTCTGTGCTGATAGGACTCATTCGAACATCGACTACATAGAGAGTGTGTAGCGTCGCGTCATACCTACTCGCGATATCAATTGCATGTTCGGCAGCCGCGCTCGCCCCCTCGCTACCGTCGGTCGGCACGAGAATTGTTTCGTACATTTGTCTTGGTCTTCGTTACCGGTGTGCAAGAGTGTATAAGATGTTCCCACACGGTGAGAGCGTCAGAGAACGTTTCACATAGTTCTGTGACCCTCCAACAATCACTTGAAAGCGCCGTGCACTTGGTGTACGCTGTTCTTAGCAAGTTTCACATATGACAAAGGAGAACTTCGGCGTTGCTGTTGAGTGTAACCACAGTCAGTAAATCGGCCCGGCATAACCTGAAGATCGCCCCGCGAAGCGCCGCAGGCATTTGAACGCTGAGTCTAATGCTGCTTCCTGGATGAACCACGCATAGAAATGCTAACTGCGCGGTCTGAATCAGACCGCGCTCGGGGGCGTTTTCACTGCTTTCTTCGGTCGCAGGAAAATGCCGCCTCCCGGATTTGAACCGGGGACAGCTCGATCTTCAGTCGAGTGCTCTCCCAGTCTGAGCTAAGGCGGCGCGCACTCCTACGTGGGAGGGACCCGGAAAAAAGGATTTCGAATGACGGCCGTCGTCTTGACAGCTCTCTCACACCCGAGTCGCCGATCATTCCGCGCGCTCGGCGACCGCGAACTTCGAGAGGTCTGTCGCTCCGATTTCCTCGATGCTGTCATAGGGTCGATCGACGACGATGTTGCCGGCGCGCTGGCGACCCAACCCCGGAAGCGCCTGCAGTTCGTCCATTGATGCTGAGTTCACGTCCAGTGGATGTGGGACACCAGTCACCGAGCGATAGCCGTGGTCGGTTACTGCCACGTCGGTCGTCGTTCCGAGTTCGCGTTCGCCGGGTAGTGCAACGAGCAACGGGTAGGTCCCTAGCTGACGGCCGAAGGTCTTGCCGTCCTGATGGTATTCGAGATGGACGTCCTCGAGGATCGTCCCTGGCGGCGCGAGGCGTTGTAACATTGGGTTGTCGATCTCCTCGCGGACCTCCCGCTTGTACTGTTTGAACAGTTGCTCGTGATCGGCCGCGATCTCGGCGCCAGTGTCTTCCATTTCGGTCCCTTCGAAGGCCATAACCTGTCGGATGTTGACCCGCCGGAGCAGCAGTCCCTCGTCGTAGACCCGCTGGAGAAACCGCTTGTTGTGCTCGAAGGTCTCTCTGCGCTCGCCTTTGAGGCCGTGGACGAGATTGATCCCCGGCAACAACTTCGGCAGGCGCGGCGCGGCGTCCTCTCCGAAGGCAGGTGCGTCCTCGGGGTCCTCGCCCGGTCGCCAGCCCGCCTCCTCGTTGACGATTCGGACGGCCTCCAGACACTCATCGGCGGTGACGTTGAGGTTGTTATCGCTCTGGACCTGTGGATCCGCGGATTCGAGTCCGAACGCGGCCGTGTCCCCGGGCGTGTTGTACTCGGCGATGATTCGGATTCCCTCCCGGGCCTTTTCAGGCCACTTGACGACCGTGATCGGGTTCATATTGTCCAGGTGTAGCGTCTCCAGGTCCGGCGCGACCTCCCGAATCCCCTGATAGAGCGACCGGAGCGCCTCGGGATTGGGTTGCTCGCCGTCACCGCCGTAGGCCAGGATGTCGGCCTGGCGACCGAGCCGGAAGTGCTTGACGCCGTGTTCGGAGAGAGCATCGACCTCCTTGATGACACTCTCAGGCGGTCGAAAGTCTGGATCGCCGTACATCGGCTCCGTGCAGAACGAACACCGGTAGGGACAGCCCCGCGATGTCTCCAGTTCGGCGAGCAGATAGTCCGGATGGTTGGGATGCTTTTCGACGATGAACGCGCCCTTTCGTGCCCATCGTGTTTCTTCCGGGACGCCGCGATACCGCGGCTCGAATCCCTCAAGTCCGTTCTCGACGAGATCGAAGACTGCAGCCTCGATGTCAGCCCCCGCCACGAAATCGAAATCGAGGTCCTCGCGGGAGGTCTCGCTCGCGCCGACGTTCTCTTCGCCGACGCCAAACCGGATTGGACCACCCATAATCGACGTGCCGTCCGCCGTCCAAGCGATTCTCCGGACTTCGTCCGGCTCGGCTGGTGTGCCCCCGACGTAGTTGCCGGGGACGGTCATCCCACCGACGTAGACGGTCAGATCGGCCTCGGCAACCGCTTGCCAGCGGGCGGTTTCCTCGCGAAGTGCATCGATCGTGTGGTAGGTAATGTGCTCGCGCGGGACGCCGGCGTCGACCAGCGCACCGGCGACGTAGCGCGGATACGTAGAGATATACGGTGGCACGCCGAAGTGCGCGGGCTCGTCGACGTAGCCGTCGACGATCGTCACGTCCAGCGTAGTCGGATCAGTCATTACCCGTGGTTCGTGCTCAACGATGAAAACGATGTCCAGTCGGCGTGGCGACCTGCGAGCACCGACGGTTCGCGTTTGCGGTGTCGTCTCGGGCCGTGAGACTCACAGCCCGGAGTGGATCAGTGCTCGTGGTCGTGGCTGTCCCCGCCAGGGGTGCCGCCCGCGACCAGCGCGTCGTGGTCGCCTTCGATCATATCGAGGTTCTTGAGGTTGTCACGTTCCTCGAAGTTGGCGATGGCATCTTCAAGGTCCTGCTGGGTGAGCGTGGTCCGTTCCTCAGTCAGTGCATCGAGTACTGCCTCACGGAGGACGAGTCGGAGGTCGCTTCCAGTCAGCCCCTCAGTCATCTCCGCGAGCGTGTCGGGATCGAAATCGATGATCTCCATCTCGCGGGTGACGACCCGGAGAATGTCCGCACGCATACTCCGATCGGGCTTGGGGAAGTTGACGATCTCGTCGAAGCGTCGCCAGGCCGCGGCGTCGAGCTGGTCGGGGTGGTTCGTCGCACCGATCAACAGCACCTCGTCGTCGATCAGACTCACTTCGTCGATCGACTTCAGGAGCGTGTTCACCGCACGCTTGATCGCGGCGTGCTCGTCGCTCGCGCGCGTCTTAGCGACGAAGTCGAACTCGTCCATAAAGAGGATACACGGCGAGAGCCGCTTGGCGACCTCGAACACCTTCTCGACGTTCTTGGCAGTCTCCCCGAGGTACTGAGAGGTGATCATCGAGAGCTTCACTTCGACGAACGGGAGGTCCAAATCGTGTGCCAGTGCCCGCGCGACGCTGGTCTTTCCGGTACCCGGCGGGCCGACAAAGAGGAGTTTCCCGATCTCACGGAGGCCGATCTGTGCGAGGTAATCGCGGTGCTCGATCGCCTTGACGAGTTTGTTGATCTCGTCTTCCTGATCGGACGTGAGCACTAGGTCGTCCAGCCGCATCTCGACCTCTTCGGGGGCCCGGACATCGACAAGATCGAGCATCTCCTCTTCGTCCTCGTCGTCGAAATACTCCTCCAGCATCGAGTCGATCCAGACTCGATCGGCCCTGACCGGACGGTTGTGCTCTCGAGCGCGTTCGTGGGTGACGTCGAACTCGTCGCCATATTCGGCGGCAAGAACGGGGTTTTGCAGGACGTCCTCGGCCTCAATCCGGTCGAGGAGCCATTCTTCGGCCATCTCCCGTTCGGTGAACGTCAACGCCCCGTCAAACTCGTCGTGATCAGTGAACATTAGCCCTGAAACGGCGTCCCAGGGCCGCTCGATATCGGTCGCCTCACGAGCGGTCTCGACGGTCGGCGTGAGCGGGCGCTCGATGGTACCATCGCCCCAGAATACGTGTCGAACGTTCGGGGGTAGATCGTCCGGGTCCAGATCGCGATTGTCCGTATAGACCGTCGCTGTCAGCATAAACTCGATGACGTCACGTGCCGCGTTGCTCATTCCTGAACACATTGATTCGGGACAATAATAAGTCACCCGAAGTGGGTTCGTGCTGCCGGTGACGCTACCTCGCCGCAACCTGGCTCTGACTGGGATCGAACATTCTCTCGGAGCGTTACCGGAGTTCTCGTCTCGTCAAGACCAGTCTCGTGCCGCGGAAACATAGCCGAGCGTCCACACGAATCAGCCGTCGTTGGCGATCCGACTCCGAACCCCTGAAATAGCCCACTCCCTTACTGTATCGCGTGTCACAGCAGGTCGCCCAGGTGGACACGCTGTTCCTCCACGAGCAGGGTGAGAACGTCCGCGTCGCCGTCCAGCGCGACGGCCAACGCGTACTTCAAGGAATCCTCGAACTCAAAGAGACCAGCGCCGGTCCCCGTCCCGCCCGATTGCGGGTCAAGCGCGGTTCGAGCGAGGAGCCGATCAGCCCCGACCAGTTCGTCGAACTCGCCCGGCAAGCGACCCGCATCCGGATCTCCGAGCAGACCTCCGAACGCGGTCGCACCCGCCTCAAGGAGATGCTCGACGCCTATCAACTTGAGGCGAAGGTCGTCCGCACCTGCCGGTACTGTGCCTCTGCCGGCGAATACTCTCCGATCACCAGTGAGACGGCTATCGAGGCCGACAACGAGTACATCTGCCCGGACTGTGCGATCGAAGAGTTGGAACGCGAGCTGGCCTATCACGGCGACGTGACCGGCAGTGCACGCGACCGACTCGAAGAACTCCTGCTCGACGTGCAGGATCTCGATCGGATCACGAACCTGCTCGCAGGCGATCTGGATCCCGAACTTACGAAATTCGACGAAATCTCCGCGACTGTCGACGAGGTCGATCCCGTCCCGACCGACTCACTCAACCTCCACCCTGGAATCCAGACCAAGCTGGAGGACCGCTTCGATACCCTCCTGCCGGTCCAGAGTCTCGCCGTCGAGAACGGGGCGACGGAGGGCCAGGACCAGCTCGTCGTCTCCGCGACTGCGACGGGCAAGACGCTGGTCGGCGAGATGGCCGGCATCGACCGCGTGCTCAACGGCAAGGGGAAGATGCTGTTTCTCGTCCCGCTTGTCGCGCTGGCCAATCAGAAATACAACGACTTCCAGGAGGAGTACGGCGACATCGTCGACGTGACGCTGCGGGTCGGATCGAGCCGGATCGGCGGCGACGACAACCGGTTCGATCCCGGCGCGGACGTGATCGTCGGCACCTACGAGGGGATCGACCACGCGTTGCGGACCGGTAAGGACCTGGGGACGATCGGGACGGTCGTCATCGACGAAGTCCACACCCTCGGCGAGGGCGAGCGTGGCCACCGTCTTGACGGGCTGATCTCCCGGCTGAAGTACTACTGTGAGGTCGAACGGACCGTCGCCCAGCGTCACGACGGCCGCGCGAACGCCCACGACGCCGGGGACACCCAGTGGATCTACCTGTCTGCGACAGTCGGCAACACCTCCGAACTGTCCGAGAAGTTGAGTGCCCAACTCATCGAGTTCGAAGAACGTCCCGTACCGATCGAGCGCCACGTCACCTTCGCCGACGCCTACGAGAAGGTCGATCTGGAGGACAAACTCGTCAAGCGCGCGTTCGACACCAAATCTTCGAAAGGCTACCGCGGTCAGACGATCATCTTCACCAACTCTCGGCGGCGATGTCACGAGATTTCCCGGAAACTACAGTACTCTTCGGCACCGTATCACGCCGGGCTGGACAACAAGCGACGCAAGCGCGTCGAACAGCAGTTCGCCGACCAGGATCTGTCAGCGGTCGTGACCACGGCCGCGCTCGCCGCAGGGGTCGATTTCCCGGCCTCGCAGGTCATCTTCGATTCGCTAGCGATGGGTATCGAGTGGCTGACCGTCCAAGAGTTCCACCAGATGCTCGGCCGGGCCGGCCGACCCGACTATCACGACAAGGGGACGGTCTACGTCCTCGTCGAACCCGACGGCAGCTACCACAACAGCCAGGAGATGACTGAAGACGAGGTGGCGTTCAAACTGCTGAAAGGCGAGATGGAGTCGGTGATGACACGTTACGACGAGAACGCAGCCGTCGAGGAGACGCTCGCGAACCTCGTGGTCGCGGGCAGCCAGGCCAAGCGACTCAACGCCCGGATGCTCGGTGAGATTCCGACTAAGCACGCGATCGGCAAGCTGCTGGAATACGAGTTCATCGACGGGCTCGAACCTACGGATCTGGGACGGGCAGTCTGTCGACACTTCCTCTCACCGACCGAAGCGTTCCTGATTCTCGATCAGATCCGCAAGGGGGCCGATCCGTACGAAATCGTCGCGGAACTACAGTTGCGCGAAGAAGAGCTGTGAAACAGGTCGGGCAGTATGTTCAAGCGCCTGCTTGTTCGAGTGCGTCTTCGAGGTCCCCGGCCTGGGTAACACCGATGAATCGTTCGACGACGCCGTCGTCGTTTTCGACGATGAGCGTCGGCAGCGAGCGTACCTGATACTCGTTGGCGATGTCCTGTCGCTCGTCGACGTCGATCCGCTCGAACTCGACGTCGGGATAGTCTTCCTCTAAGTCCTCGATAATCGGCTCTTGTGTCTTGCAGGGCCCACACCAGTCAGCCATAAAATCCATGAGCGTGATCGTCATGTATCCTGCCAGTAATTGCCGAGCAGTTCAGAAAAACGTTTTCATAGTCGCGGTGTGTCGCCTCGATCGCGGACGGCACACACGACGACGTGGTCGTATTCATCTGCCCTGTCGGGCCTAGGAGTCCCGTCTCCCGGTCGCTCCCTGCAGACTGGTGCACCCGTGCCCGCGAACGCAGACCACAGGTGGTTTTATTCCCGGCGCTCAAACGAGTCGACGAATGAAGTCCACCGAAGAACTCATCGACAGTGCGGGTGAGCTCACGGAACGAGGTCTTTCGAAGGGTGAGATTGCGGACGAACTGAACGTCTCCAGAGAGACCGCGAGTTGGCTCGTCGATCAGAGCGGCGAAGGGACCGACGAACTGGCTGGAGCGGCCAGTCCCTCGGATGTCCACGTCGACTGGAGTGCAGTCGGTCGCGACAGCAACCGCCTGACACACGTCGGGATCGCGATGGCAGACTTGTTGGGCGACAAGAGTGATCCGGTCGATCTGACGGTCGGGGTCGGCACGTCTGGGGGTCCGCTCGCGACGGTTATCAGCCGTGAACTTGACACTGACCTCAGTGTGTACCTGCCAAGCAAGTACCAGTGGAACGACGAAGGCGGTGGCGGCTCAGGTTCGTTCTCGCGGAACTTCTCGTCGATCCGCGACCGGGATTGCTACGTTGTCGACGACAACATCGACACCGGTCAGACGATGACCGAGGCGATCGAGCATATCCGCAATCTGGGTGGCGAAGTCGAAGCGGCAGTCGTCCTCACTGACAAGCACGGCGAGGACGAAATCCTCGACGTTCCGATCTATTCGATGGTTGACATCGTCCAGATGCGGGATTGAAGTGGCTACACGACCCGGAAGACACACGCTTCGTATGGCCGCAGCGTGAGTGCGCCGAGATCGGTTCCGGGGTCGTCGTAGTTACAGGCGAGTACCGACGCGACTTCGCCGGCCTCGGAGAGATCGACCCGTGATGTCCGTCCGGCCCAGTTGAGTGCGACCAGCAAGCGTTCGCTCTCGAACGAGCGCTCGAAGGCCCATACGCGGGGGTGATCGTCAGTCAGCAGGTCGTACACGCCGTAGACTAACGCGTCTTCGTTGTGACGAAGTTCGATCAGTCGCTGGTAATACGACAGCACCGAGTCCGGTCGGCCTCGCTGGTTGGCGACGTTGATCGCATCGCTGGCCGGGTTGACCGGGATCCACGGGTCACCGTCGGTGAACCCACCTGCTTCGTCGTCTGACCACTGGATCGGGGTGCGAGCGTTGTCCCGCGAGCGATAGCGAACGACATCGGCCACGTCGGAGAACGTCTCGGCACGACCGTCCTCCAGAGCCAACTCGACCCGGTTCGTTGCGTCAGCGTCGCGCATCTCCTCCCGCGAAGACCAGGGGTAGTTGGTCATCCCGATCTCGTCGCCCTGGAAGCAAAACGGCGTGGCTGGGAACGTCAACAGCAGCGTGCCGAGCATCGTCGCCGACTCGTAGTGGTATCGGTCGTCATTGCCAAACCGGGAGACGATCCGCGGTGTGTCGTGGGTTCCCAGATAGACCGTGTTCCACGCATCGGTCACCTCCAGCTGCCGGACCCATTTCGTCAGCGCGTCACGGATCTCCGAGACCTCCCAGTCGACGATGTCCCACCAGCCGCCGTCGCCGTAATCCAGCATTGTATGGTCATAGTGATAGACCATATTCAGCCCGTCACCGGACGGGCCACAGTATCGCTTGGCCGACCGCGGCGTGATGTCCATCCCCTCGCCGACAGTCAATACGTCATACCCAGCGAGCACGTCGTCGCAGAGCCCACTGATGTATTCGTGAATCCGAGGGCCGTCCGCGAAGTGTTCCATCCCGACCCAGCCGCCGTCAGGGTCACCGTCGGGATACCCCTCGGGCTTGGACATCACGTTAAACACGTCAAAGCGGAAGCCGTCGATGCCTTTCTGTAGCCAGAACTCGACGACGTCGTGCATCTCACGGCGCACCGCTGGGTTGCGCCAGTTCAGGTCTGGCTGTTTCTCGTGAAAGAGATGCAGATACCACGCTTCCCGCGTGTCATCGTACGTCCAGGCCGACCCACCGAATCCGGACGTCCAGTTGTTCGGAGGCTGGTCGGGGTCGCCCTCGACCCAGTGATAGTAGTCTTCATAGCCGTCCTCCTCACGGCGTGATTTCTGAAACCACGCGTGTTCGTCGGAGGTGTGGTTCAACACCATATCCAAGATGAGCCGGATATCGCGGTCGTGCAACTCCTCCAGCAGTCGCTCGAAGTCATCCATATCGCCGAACACGTCGAGAATCGAGCGATAATCCCGAATGTCGTAGCCGTTGTCCGCGTGCGGAGAGTCATACGGTGGTGTCATCCAGATAACGTCAATCCCCAACTCGTCGAGATAGTCGGCTTTCTCGATTATGCCAGGAATGTCGCCGGTCCCGTCACCGTCGCTGTCGTTGAAACTCTGTGGATAAATCTCGTATACGACTGCTTCCTTCCACCAAGTGGGTTCGCCGCCGTCGAGTGTTTCAGTGTCTGCGGGACACATATCAACACCCACTCGGTGACAACCCAAAAGATTCCGGGCGTATTCAGTCGGTCTGGCAGGTGTTTTGACGTCTCCGTGAGGGTGTCATAGAACAGTTCACTAGGGTGTTGTTTCCAGGAATTTAGAAAACGAATTGCCTGTTCAGTGTATTCTGTGTATCTTGCACGCCATTTACACTGAAACACGACGGCACAAGAGCACGCTTAGCAATCTGCATCATTCGAACTGGTACGTTTCTATCGTTTCGTACGGCGGGAAACGCCCTTTCGAGAAGTCGAGAGCGACAAATTTCACCTGTTCGACACGGGTGGTCGGAAGGTCCAGTCGTCTATTGGTCTCCAGATACTCGACCAACCGTTCATAGCCACTCTGTTGGGTGAAATGGCCCAACGTGAGGTGGGGAATGAATCCAACCGTATCTCGATCCAAGACGGGAACGTTGGAGAGTCCACACACTCTGCGATTCATCTCTCGAAATCGACCATCGTCGTCAACTTCAGCGTACACTGCAGTCGGAAACAGATTATATCTTGGAAACTCAATGTGGAATGGCAGGAAATCATCCAACACTGATCCCAGCTCGTCCGCAAGTTCACGTTCCTCCTCCAACGAGTATTCAGCCTCCCCACTCGGATTCTCGACCACATTTCCGAATACTTTGACCGTGATATGAAGGTTCTGCTCGGTAATTGGCTCAAAGCACTCGAAATCACCGAGTCGATCACGTATCGGTTGAAGCTCGGTGATCAAATCTCCGTCATTGAGATGAGCGAGTAATACCAGATGTCTTTCGCGTCCAACGCCTTGTTTGGCCACATCCTCTTCTGTTATCGGCGACAGTGAGAGATCGTGGCGTCGCTCCCAAAACTCGCTTTCATCGGAGGCCACAGCCTCATCCCCCATAGCTCACCACGGTACTCCGTGACACTTCAAGCTCTAGGCTGGAACTGATCATTGGACAGTCTCAATCATCGAAATCGTTCGAACAGAAAGGGATCGTTACCTACATTCCCTGTACTGAGCGAATCAGGCTATCGAAGGGCGGTCATAAGAAGCTTGTATGACACCCTTCTCTCCGAGAGAACATCGACTTGCCGCGTGAACGGGGTGGTTGTCACTGTGGTATGTGGACAGCCATCACAGTTATCCACTGTCAGTCCAAAGGGACTCCCGACTACGCAGCGATGGGACGACACAGCCTCAAGCGTCGGCTCTGGGAGTTGCTCGTCGCGATTCATTCGGACGTCCGGGTCGCAGCGTTCCTACAAGCACTCGCAGTCATCGGGATATATGGGGGACTCGCGGCGTTCGTCGTCGGCGTCAACCCGTTTGTCACGCCCCATCTGGCCCAGGCGACCACCTACAGCGGCAACACAATCGGATTGGTCGGGATGGCTGGACTCCTGATACACGTCTGGAGCCTGGTGTACTACTTCGCGACCAGGCCCACACATCTCGACGACGACTTCATCCGGTACTGAGCCTGCCCGACGGATACGGAATTGACTTACAGCCGTCACGACAACGATACGTCAATGCAACGGACGCTCCGTCGACACGTTCCACTGGTTACCACCGTCTTAACGGTCGTATCGCTGGTGGTCGTCATCGCGGCGGTCAGACAGCTCGTGCCCGAGGTCGTGCTGCCGTCGCCCCCGGACAGCGTGCTTCACGTGATCCCCCACGCGAACGCGGTGATCAGCGCGCTGGCGATCGGCACGATCGTCTACGGTTGGCGGTCTATCCGAGGTGGGCACATTGAGCGCCACCGCCGGGCGATGGGTGCGAGTTTCGTCCTGTTTATCGCCTTTCTCGGCCTGTATCTCTTCCGGGTGGCAATCGAAGGGCCGACCACGTTCGACGGTCCAGAGGCGCTGAAACTGTGGGTTTACTACCCGGTGCTTGGCATCCATATGCTACTGGCAATCGTCTGTCTCCCACTGGTGTACTACGTGTTGTTGCTTGCGGTGACCCACGATCCGTCCGAACTCGGTGAGACGGCCCATCCGCGAGTCGGTCGCGTCGCTGCGAGCCTGTGGCTCGTCTCCTTCGCGCTGGGCATCGTCGTCTACCTGCTGTTGTACGTCCTCCCGGTCTAGCGATATCACCGACGATCGGACACGCGATAACTGAAGTTATATCACTGGGTAGGCCCTGACATTACACGGAGTATTCATATGGCATCCGCACACATCGCTGGGGTCGGTATGACCGAGTTCGGGGAGTCTCCTGAACGGACCGGTCGCGACCTCTTCGCTGAAGCCGGGGGTACCGCTATCGAAGACGCCGGGATCGACCGCGACGCGATTGACGCGCTGTACGTCGGGAACTTTATGGGTGAACTCTCAGAGAACCAGGGTCATATGGGGCCGTTGATGGCCAAAGCCGTCGGCATCGACGCGCCTGCCACACGAGTCGAGAGCGCCTGCGCGTCCGGTGGGATGGCTGTCCGACAAGCTGTCACGGACGTCCGCAACGGCGAGGCCGACGTCGTACTCGTTGGCGGCGTCGAGCGTATGCACAATATGGGGACTGCTGGCGCGACTGGCGGCCTGTCGGTCGCGGCGGACGACCTCTGGGAGATCCGTCAGGGGATCACGTTCCCGGGTGCGTACGCGCTGATGGCACAGCGATACTTCGCGGTCCACGGCGGCGACCGTGAGGATTTGGCCCACGTCGCCGTCAAGAACCACGCCAACGCCTCGAACAACCCCCTTGCACAGTATCAGACCGAAATATCCATCGAGAAGGTACTTGACGCCCCACCGGTCGCGACGCCGATGGGGCTGTTCGACTCCTCGCCAATCACCGACGGCGCGGCCGCGACGGTACTAGTCAGCGAGGACTACGCCGAAGAACACGGTCTAGAGACGCCGGTGGCAATCACCGGCACTGGCCAGGGAACGGATAACCTCTCGCTTGCCGAACGAGATTCGATGGTCCAGACGCCCGCGACCGAGGACGCGGGCCAGCGAGCCTACGAAGACGCGGGCATCGCCAAAGACGACGTCGACTTCCTGGAAGTCCACGACTGTTTCACGATCGCGGAAGTCCTCGCGCTCGAAGGGCTGGGCTTTTACGAGGAAGGCGAAGGGATCACTGCCGCCCGCGAGGGCGAGACGACTGCCGACGGCGAACTGCCGGTCAACCTCTCGGGTGGACTCAAGGCCAAAGGCCATCCGGTAGGAGCGACCGGTGTCGCACAGATCACTGAAATGACCAAGCTGTTCCGCGGTGATCACGTTAACAGCGACGCCGTCGAAGACGCCACAGTCGGGCTGACCCACAACGCCGGTGGGACGGTCGCTTCTGCAGTTGTCCACGTTCTGGAGGTGGCAGAATGAGCGACGAAATCACTAACGACGGGTACGATCAGGCTCTGGAAGCGATCGAAAACGGTGAACCATACGCGCTAGAGTGTCCGGACGGTCACCAATCGATGCCGCCTCGCCGGGTCTGTCCGGAGTGTGGCTCCGGGAACCTCGAGGAAGTCGAGATCCCGACCACGGGCGAATTGCTGACCTACAACGTCACTCACGTCCCGACGCCGGACTTTGCGGACGACGTGCCGTACGTCCTCGGTATCGCCGAATTCGACGACGTTCGACTGACCGGCCGCGTGCAGGCCGACGCCGAGGAGGTAGATGTCGGCACGCCGGTCGAGGTCGGTCTGGGCGAATCCGAGACGACTGAACGACCGTTGGTCGTCTTCGAGTTAGCGTAGGAGCCGCATCGCGAATTTTGTCGCCGCAACCCAGGGGTCTATTTATGACCGGCCGTAAGACCTGTGTATGTCGACAGGTGTGGTCCTGCTGAACTTCGGCGAACCGCCGACGGCCGACCGCGACGTCGTCGTCGACTACCTTGAACGAATCTTCTACTCGAATATGGATATCGAGGAGGACCCCGATCTCACTCCGGGGGCCGCACGCAAACGCGCCGGCAAACTCGCGGAACGTCGCGCATCTGGGTTGATCGAGGAGTACGAGGAGATCGGCGGTGGATCACCGCTCAACGACCAGGCCAGCGCGCAGGCCGAGGCCCTGGAGACTGAACTCCGAAACCGTGGGTACGATATCGAGACGTACTCCGGGATGCTCTACACGGAGCCGTTCACCCACGAGGCCGCCGAACAGGCCGTCGCTGACGGCCACGACGAGGTGCTCGGGCTACCGATCTATCCCCTCTGTGGCCCTTCGACGACGAACCTCTCGCTGGATCACCTGGCTGAGGGCCTAGAGGAGGCCGGATTCGATGGCGAACTCCACGAGGTCAGCGGCTGGCACCGCCATCCGACATACAATCGCTTGCGCGCGGAGAATATCAGACAGTACGCTGAGAGTGAGGGTGTCGACCTCCACGATTCGGAGACGACGCTGCTGTTTTCCGCCCACGGAACCCCCCGGTATTACCTCGAGGAGGGGAGCCGCTACGACCGCTACGTCGAGGAATGGTGTGACGGTATGGCTGGCATCTTGGGACTCGAAGACTACGCGCTGGGCTTCCAGAACCACGACAACCGCAGCGACGTCGTCTGGACAGAGCCTGATATCGAGGCGGCCATAGAGAACGTCGACGCCGAACGGGTCGTCGTCGAGCCAGTCAGCTTTATGCACGAGCAAAGCGAGACGCTCTCGGAACTCGATATCGAACTCCGCGAAGAGGCCGACGAAGCCGGCCTGGAGTTTTACCGCGTCCCGATCCCGCACGACGACGACCGGTTCCCGTCAGTGCTGGCGGACCTAGCCGAGCCGTTCCTCGCCGATTTCGATCCCGGGTACTTCCAGTTCCGACAGTGCCAGTGTCGGGACAAGCCGGGCACGATGTGTCTGAACGCGCCCGATCCAGACTGGGACTGAAGCACCACTTTTTATTGCGTCGGGTAGTCTCGCTTCGCTCGACTCCCTCCCAAAACGGTGGGAAAAAACGACCTCGACCTCACTGCCTCGCTGCTCCGCCGCTCGGCTTTCCGCGGTCGCGAGGCGACCACGCTAGGTCGAGTGAAACGGCTCCCTACGGTCGCCGTATGCTGGGTCACCACCGGAAGTTTTTCGCCGTTTCGACGAACGTCCGGACGCTGTCGACTGGCGTCTCCCGGTCGACGCCGTGACCGAGGTTCAGCACGTGGCCCTGCGGGCCCGCTGCCTCGATGATCGCTCGGGTGCGTTCTCGGATCGTCTCTCGGTCGGCGAACAGCACGGACGGATCGAGATTCCCCTGGACGCCCCGGTTGCCGAGATCGCTGCGGGCGGTCTCCATCTCGACGGTCCAGTCGAGGCCGACCACGTCGGGATCGGCCGCGGCGACTTGCTGGAGTCGCCCGTTCATATTCCGGACGAACAGGATTGTCGGTGCATCGACAGCGTCGACGATCTCCCGGTGGCGAGGGACGATGTGACGCTCGTAGTCGGCAGGGGGCAGGACGCCGGCGTAGGTATCGAACACTTGCACGACATCCGCCCCGTGAGCGACCTGATACTGTAGGAACTCGGTGACTGCCTCGGTGAACAGATCGAGCAGCCGTCCGAACGCCTCCGGGTGCTGGAGGCGGAACTTGCGCGCCGGGAGATGGTTGCGCGAGGGCTCGCCGGCGATCGCGTACGAAGCTAGCGTAAACGGACCGCCGGCAAAGCCGATCAACGACGTTCGATCGCCGACCCGATCGTCGAGCCGGTCCAGCAGTTCGCCGACGTACCCAAGACGCTCCGGGATTGGCTCGGGGGTGCGGTCGACGTCGTCCGGACCCGAAACGGCGTTCTCGATCACAGGCCCGACGCCGGATTCGATGTGGTAGTCGAACCCCAGCGGTTCGAGAATCGTCAAGATGTCCGAGAACATCACGAGACCGTCCGGCTGGTATCGATCCCAGGGCAACAGCGTGATCCGCTCGGCTACTTCGGGGTTGGTGACGGCTTCGACGAAGGAATACTGGTCGCGGATCTCTCTGTACTCCGGGATATGCCGGCCGGCCTGACGCATCAGCCAGACCGGCGGCCGTTCGGTCCGCTCGCCGCGGGCCGCGCGAACGAGAAGATCACTCATCGGGCGTTGTTTGTCGTTCGGCCCGTTAATAGTACTCGTTGTCGGTCTGCCCAGCAACCGTTGTGGCTCCCTGCGGTCTGTCATTTGCCTGTTTCACTGTGAACTGAACGTCGGCAGTCGGCGACGCGACGGTTTGGACAACCATTTATATGCCGGGCTGAAAGCGGCTGGTATGAGCAATCCGCGTATTCTCTTGCTCGGGCCGCCGGGCGCCGGCAAAGGCACACAGTCGAGCAACATCGTCGAGGCATTCGGTGTCGAGCACGTCACGACGGGTGACGCGCTCCGATCGAACAAGGAGATGGACATCTCCGATATGGATATGGAGTACGACACTCCCGGCGAGTATATGGACCGAGGCGAACTCGTCCCTGATGCCGTGGTCAACGCTATCGTCGAGGAAGCGCTCACGACTGCCGATGGGTTCGTCCTCGATGGGTACCCGCGCAACCTCGAGCAGGCCGAGGAACTCGAATCGATGACCGACCTCGACGCAATTCTCTCGCTGTCTGTCGGTGAAGAAGAACTGGTCGATCGACTCACTGGGCGGCGCGTCTGTGACGACTGTGGAGCGAACTACCACGTCGAGTTTAACCAACCCGAAGAAGAGGGCGTCTGTGATGCGTGTGGTGGCGAGTTGATCCAGCGTGACGACGACACCGAAGCGTCGGTCCGAAACCGACTCGAAGTGTTCGAGGACAACACTGCGCCGGTGATCGATCACTACCGCGACCACGAGGGTTTCGTCGAAATCGACGGCGAACAGACTCCCGACGAGGTCTGGACGGAGCTCAAGGCCGCGATCGAACGCAAAGCCTGATTTAGATTGGAGCATTAGAGATCCACAATGGCACGCACGGCACAGAAAGTCGAATCCCTCGTCGCCGAGGACGCCAGTATGGAGTCGTCCATCGAGACCGTCCTCGAAACGGCCGAGGACAACGGCGTCGTCAGATGGAGCGACGTTAGCCACGAACTCACGAGTGGCCAGTGGGGGCGCCTCATCGAGAAAGGTATCCTCGTTGATGCCGGCGGTGACGGGTTCGTCATCGATGATCCTGACGGCGTCAGAGAAGCACTCGAAGACGCCGAGCCACCGGACGAAGACGACAGTGGTTGGTCGAGTTGGGACAAAGTCGCATTGGCCGGTTCGCTGGGACTGTTTGTCGGTTACTGGCAGCCGTCGATCCGCAACCAGATCGGGCACACGATTGATATCCTGCTCGGGCCGCTCGATGCCGCCCTGCCGTTTTACCTCGTTATCCTTGTCCTTGCCGTGCTCACTGGCCTGTGGTCGACGTTGCTACAGGACCGGTTGACGAACCTCGAGGGGATGAGCGACTACCAGTCAAAACAGGAAGAGCTTCGTGAACGCGAGCAAAAGGCCAAAGAACGCGACGACGAGGAGGCGCTCGAAGAGATCCGCCAAGAGCAGATGGATATGATGACCGACCAATTCGGGATGATGAAACAGCAGTTCCGCTCGATGCCCTGGATTATGCTGCTTACCATCCCTGTGTTCCTGTGGGTTTACTGGCAGGTCCTCGGTGTGGGCGTCGGTAGTGGAAGCGGTTCCGTCATCGTTATGCCGTTGATCGGTGAAGTGAGCGGCTGGCAAGCCGGTATCGTCGGACCGATGCAGGCGTGGATCTTCTGGTATATCCTGTGTTCGATGAGCCTCTCGCAGTTCCTGCGCAAGTCGCTCAACGTCCAGACGTCGCCGACGTGACGGTTAGTTCCACTTCGAAGACGCAATCTCTTTGAATCACACGCACCGAATGGAGATATGCTGATTACCGTCTCCGGCCCAGCCGGCAGCGGCAAGAGTACGCTTGCCCAGAGTTTGGCCGATGCGCTGGACTACGAGCACGTCTCCGGTGGGGACATTTTTCGCGACCTCGCCGAGGAGCGGGGTATGACACCCCTAGAATTGAACAAAAAGGCCGAGGAAGACGAAGATATCGACCGGGACCTCGACCGGCGACTCCGCGAGATCGCTCGCGAGCGTGACGAGGTAATTCTCGAGTCACGGCTGGCCGGCTGGATGGCCGGCAACTACGCCGATCTGAAAGTCTGGCTGTCCGCTCCGCTGGAGGTCCGAGCTGAACGGATTTCCCAGCGGGAGAACAAGCCCTTCAAGCAGGCCCGCGAGGAAACTCTTGAGCGCGGCGAAAGTGAGGCTCATCGGTACTATGAGTACTACAACATCGACTTTGACGACCTCTCGATCTATGATCTATCGATCAACACCGCTCGCTGGGGTCCTCAAGGCGTGCTCAGTCTGACGCTGCACGCCGTCCAGTCATACAAGGAGACCGGCGACGAAGGCAAGACACCGATCACTGACGTCGAGTACGACCTCTGAAATGCTCCGTGGCCCACCGTCTGAGCGCTCGCCCGCCGAACTGCTCGAGTTCGGCGTCGTCAACCTCGATAAACCTCCCGGTCCCTCCGCGCATCAGGTCGTCGCCTGGCTCCGAGATATGGCCGAACTCGACCGAGCCGCGCACGCCGGGACGCTCGACCCCAAGGTGACTGGCTCATTGCCCGTGCTGCTCGGCGATGCAACCCGGATGGCACAGGTCTTCGACGACGCGATCAAGGAGTACATCACTGTACTGGAGTTACACGACGAGTCCCCGGAGAATCTTCAGGAACAGGTTGCTGAATTCGAGGGGCCGATCTATCAAAAGCCCCCACGAAAAAGTGCAGTCGTTCGAGCGCTTCGCGTTCGCGAGATACACGCGCTAGACGTACTGGGGGTCCAAGACCGACAGGCACTGCTTCGAGTGCGTTGTGAGAGTGGGACCTACATCCGGAAGCTCTGTCACGACATCGGGCTGGCGCTCGGTATCGGCGCTCATATGGGTGATTTGCGGCGGACGGCCACAGGAAGTTTCACCGACCGGTCGCTGGTGACGATGCACGATCTGGCAGACGCGCTCGCCTGGTGGCACGAGGACGGCAGAACCGAACCGCTTCGGGAACTCGTCCACCCTGCCGAGCGCGCTCTGGAGAACGTCCCGTCGGTGACGATCGCTCCCAGCGCTGCCGAGAGCGTAGCCACTGGTGCCCCAGTCTATGCTCCAGGAGTCATCGAGTGTGAGCACGAACCCGACAGCCAGCTGGTCGCTTGCTATACGCCGGCTGGGGCCGCTGTCTGTCTTGGCCGTCTCGTCGCTGATCCAGATGCCGAGTCGGGTCTGGTAGTCGAACTTGAACGCGTACTCGTATGAAAGGACCAGCACCCTTGAGTCCAACGAGGGCGGTCCGAAACGACACCCTTAATTGGCGGTCCCTCTTCGACTCAAGTGCGGGACCGTAGGGTAGCGGTATCCTCGGCGCATGGGGTGCGTCGGACCCGTGTTCGAATCACGGCGGTCCCATTAAGATTTCTAATAGGTGCGCATACCAAGACTTTCAGATACAGAGGATGCGTACAGCGCTCACCAGCTCCGACGGTGGTCTAAGATCGAGTGGGTTGGTGGGTAGCCTCGCATCGGCCGGGCCTTGTCGGGAACGACTGCGACAGGTTGTCGATTGTGGCGTTCTCAGTCACGGTCTGGTCTAGGGGTATCTGATGCCTCCATTCGCGTTGTTCTTGAACGTGTTGTTCGACGCGTCGAGTGAGCCACCGTCCTCGACATAGATCCCCCACGTCGCGCTCTGTCTGAGCGTGCTGTTGGTGACCGATGCAAGGCCGTGATTGCCATACCCGACGTAGAGGTTCGCAACGTCGTTGCCGCCGCCGTGAGCGATATCGACGTGGTCGAAGCTGTTGTTCGGATTGTCCGTCCGTATCCAGATCCCCTCCCAGTAGCCGGGCG
>Ga0207850_100407_pt1 | contig 29432 bp, 30 predicted proteins | sample 23E2SouthBayCA_FD_187746 | JGI IMG/M metagenome (GOLD analysis project Ga0207850, IMG submission 187746) | Aerobic enrichment media microbial communities from Eden Landing Ponds, California, USA - A23 E3 (3) (SPAdes) | ecosystem: Environmental > Aquatic > Marine > Unclassified | place...
AGTCCTCGCGGTCGAAGGTCGAGCGGGCCATGCCGAGCGGGTCGAGGACGTGTTCGGTGACGTACTCGGCGTAGCTGTCGCCCGTCACCGCCTCCACGACCTCGCCGAGCATGGTGTACCCGGAGTTGTAGTAGAAGAACGTCTCGCGGTCGGTCACGCGGCGGTCGACGGACCCCTCGACGTGCCGGCGGAAGTCGTCCTTGCTGGAGAGCGGGACCTCGATGTGGCCGAGGCCCAGCGACCGCGTCGCGAGCGGGACCGCGGAGCCGTCGGCCGGCATGCCGGAGGTGTGGGTGAGCAGTTCGCGGACGGTGACGGGGTCGCCGGGGGCGTCGTCGAGGTGGGGGACGTACTCCGAGACGGGGTCCTGAATCGACAGGGCGTCGTCCTCGGCGAGTTGCATGATCGCGACGGCGGTCAGCGACTTGGTGCTGGAGCCGACGCCGAAGAGGGTGTCGGGGGTGGTGGGCTCGTTGCGTTCGAGGTTCCGGGCGCCGAACCCCTCGGCGTACAGCGTCCCGTCGGGGTCGACGACCGCCACCGCGGCGCCGGGGATGCGCTCGTCGCTGAGCCACTCGGCGACGAACGATTCGACTGCCGCTCGCTCGGACGCGGGTAGTGTCTCCATGCGGACACGTGTGCGAGCGACACCAAGTAGTGACCCCCCTCCATGGGAGCCCCCGTCCATGTGAGGTGGTCCCTACATGCAGCCGGAGTCACAGTCGGTACTCGAGATGTCGGGCCTCACGGTCGACGCTCGCCTGGACCCGCTCCCTCCCGGCGACGAATCGCGTACGACTGCCACGGAGAGCGGCGGTCACGTGCAATCCCGATGCCAGCCGACCACCGGTAGCGAGCCCGCCTATCCCAACAACCAAGTGGAAGATATCGCTAGAAATTACCATGAGTAAAGTTACCAAACGAGAGTCGGCCGAGGAGTTCCAGACCTCCCAGATCTCCCTCCGGATCTGGCACCCCAACTGCTGGACGCTCCGCACGACCGAGGACGCCGACGCCGGCCTCGTCGGCCACGGCGTCTACAAACACGACGGCGTGCTGTCGGCGAGACTGACGGCGTACGGCGACACGGCCGACGCCATCGACGACCTCGTCGAGAACATCGACGAATCGGGGCTCACCGAGGAGGTCAAAGTCATCCACGAGTACTTCGGCCAGACACCGAAGGCCGCCGCCGGCAACGCGACAGAGGAACTGCTGGTCGAGTACGAGCCCAGACACAGCATCCACGACGCCCTCATCTCCCGGGGGTTCGTGCCCGAGGAGGAGATTCGAATCCACGACGGCTACGAGTACTGGACCGTCATCGCCGCCGCCTCCCGCTCGACCATCGGGTCCCGGCTCGACCAGGTGCGTCGCGAGATGGACGCCGAAATCACCGTTGAGGGCATGAAGTCCGCCGGCACGCGCACCGTCCAGACGGCGTCGACCGAACAGCTCTCGGAGCGCCAGCGGGAGATATTCGAGTTCTCTCGCCAGGAGGGCTACTACACGTGGCCGCGCGAGACGTCCGCGAGCGCGCTCGCCGACGAGATGGGTATCTCGAAGACCACCTTCCTCGAACACCTCCGGAAGGCCGAAGCGAAGCTCCTCGGCCCCACCGCCTGAGACCCGCGACGGCCCGCGCCCACCTCCGTCCCCCCAGTTCTCTCGAACCCGCCTAGCACCGTGAACGGCCGATAGCGCTCGTCTCGCGTCCCGCATCCGGTGATGCCTCCCATGAGAGGTTGTGGGGTTTTCCCGGTACCTCGCCATGGTGTGGTATGAACCTGCACGAGTCGTTCGACGCGCCGGTGCCGACAATCGTGCTCGCGGAGGGCGCGTTCGGCGAGCCCGGGGGGAAGACATCACACGGCGTGGTGCTCCACAGCGAGGTGTTCGAGGCGCGTGCGGTGGTCGACTCGGAGACGGCGGGGCGACGACCGGCGGACGTGCTCGACCGGTCCGGCGCGCCCGACGTCCCCATCGTCCCGTCGGTCCGCGACGCCATCGACGCGGCCCCCGACGCCGACGCGCTCGTCATCGGCGTCGCGCCCGCCGGCGGTGCGCTCCCCGAGTCCTGGGCGAGCGAGATCGAGGCGGCCATCGCGGCCGGCTGCGACGTGGTCTCCGGGCTCCACACGTTCCTCGGCGAGAGCGACCACTGGCGCGAACTCGCCGACGACCACGGCGTCCGCATATTCGACGTTCGGAAGTCCCCCGGCGACGACCGCCTCCGGGTCGGCGACGGCTCGGTCGGCGACGCCGACGCCGACGTGGTGTTGACGCTGGGGACCGACTGCGCGGTCGGCAAGCGGACCACCACGTTCGAACTCTACCGCGCCGCGCGCCGGGCCGGCCTCGACGCCGGCTGGGTCGCCACCGGCCAGACCGGCATCATGGTCGGCGCGCACTCCGGCGTGGTCGTCGACCGCGTGCCCGCGGACTTCGTCGCCGGCGTCGTCGAGGACCTCGTGCTCGAGGTCGCGGCCGACCACGACCTCGTGTTCGTCGAGGGGCAGGCGTCGCTCACTCACCGCGGGTACTCCGCGGTCACGCTCGGCATCCTCCACGGCTCGTGGCCGGACGCGGTCGTCCTCGCTGACAACCCCGACCGGACGCGCCGGACGCACTTCGAACAGTTCCCCGTCGACGGCGTCGAGCGGGAGGCCGACTTGGTAGCGGCGCTGTCGGACGCGTCGGTCGCCGCGCTGTCGACGTGGGGCGACCCGGACGCCGAGGCTGCGCGCCACGGCGTCCCCGCGGTGAACGTCTACGACGAGGGCGGCCCGGCGGAACTGCTGGCGACGGTCCGCGAGGGACTCCGCTCCGAATCGGGACACAGCGCGGCCGCGGGGGGACAGTGACCCGCATCGTCGACCTCACGGCCGAACCGCTCGACCTGGCGCTGAGCGAGCCGTTCGAGATATCGCTGGGCGTCCAGCAGGAGGCCGCGAACGTCCTCGTCACGGTCGAAACCGAGTCCGGAACCGTCGGCTACGGCGAGGGAGCGCCCATCGCGCCCGTCACCGGGGAGACCAGGGCGGCAGCCCTCGCGACCGCCCGCGAGGCCGCCGCCGTCGTCGAGGGCGAGCCGGTGGGCGACTACCGACGCGTCGTCGGCGACCTCCGGAGCACGTTCCCGGGCGCGGTGTCGGCCACCCTCGCGGTGGAGACCGCCGTCCTCGACGCGTTCTGTCGCGAGCGCGGAATCCCGCTCTCGGAGCTGTTCGGCGGGACGCCGCGTCCGGTCGAGACCGACCTGACGGTCCCCATCGAGTCCGTCGCGGAAACAGCGAGCCGGGCCGAGGCCGCGGTCGAGTCGGGGTTCGAGCACCTCAAGGTCAAGACCGGGAACGACGTGGCCGCGGACGTCGAGCGCGTGGTCGCGGTCCGTGAGGTCGCGCCCGACGCGGCGCTCAAAGTCGACGCGAACCAGGGGTGGACGCCGAAAGAGACGCGCGCGTTCGCCAGCGGGGTCGCCGCCCGCGGCGTCGACCTGGAGCTCATCGAGCAGCCGGTCGCCGCAGACGACGTCAGCGGGCTGGCGGACGTGCGCCGCAGCGTCGACGTGCCCGTCGCAGCAGACGAGAGCGTGTTCACGCCGGCCGACGCGGTCCGCGTCGTCGAGGCGGGCGCGGCGGACGTCGTCAACGCCAAGCTCGGGAAGTCCGGGCCGCTCGCGGTCGCGGACATCGTCGCAGTCGCGCGCGCCGCGAACCTCGACTGCATGATCGGCTGCATGCTCGAGAGTTCGATCGGCACGCACACCGCCGCGCACGTCGTCGCCGGGACGGGCGCGTTCTCCTACGTCGACCTCGACAGCACCCGGCTGCTGGCCGAGGACGTGGTCGACGCGGGCGACGGCCCCGTCCACGACATCAGCGGGCCCGGCCACGGCGTCACGCCGCGCCTGGACTGACCCGCGGCGCCCCCTCCGGTTTGGCCCCGGTCCTCACCGGAGGTGGTCGTCGAACGCCGCCTCGATTCTCGCGAACGCGCGCTCCCATGTCTGTCGCTCCGAGAAGAGGTGGCTCTCGTCGGGGTAGTACTCCCACTCGTGGTCGGCGTCGACGGCCAACAGCTCGTCAACCGCGAGGTCGAGCTGCTCGAAGTTCACGTAGCGGTCGCCGGTGCCGTGGAAGCTGTACAGCGGATTCTCGTAGTTCTCGAAGTGCGTGACCGGGCTCGCCTCCGCCCACGCGTCGGGCGCTTCCCACGGCTCGCCGCCGAGCCGGACCGCCATCGACGACGCCGCCCTCGGGAACTTCGTCGCCTCCGCCCAGTCCCGGTACAGCTCCAGGTCCGCGAGCCCCGCGACGTTGACCGCCACGTCGAACGCCTCGGGGCGGGTGCCGTGCAGCTGGAGGGCCGCGTACCCGCCGTACGAGATGCCCCACATGCCGACGGCGTTCTCGTCGACGTAGTCGAGCCCGCGGAGGAACTCGGCACCGGCGACGACGTCCGCCATCTCGCGATCGCCGCGGTTGCCGACGAGCGCCGTCCGGAACGCCCGGCCGTAGCCGATGCCGCCCCGGTAGTTGACGAGCAGGCCGACGTACCCCTGGTGGGCGAGGTACTGCTGGTAGGCGTACACCAGCCCGTAGGCGTGCGACGGGTGCCACCCGTCCCGCATCTGTCGCATCGGTCCGCCGTGGACCCAGACGACGGCGGGGTACGGGTCGCCGTCGTCGTCGACCGCGTCGGACTCCCGGGGGTCCAGCAGGTAGGCGTCGACGTCGAGCCCGCCGACGGACTCCACGGTGACCCGCTCGGGCGCTATCGGGTCGACCGGCCACCCGGCGACGCTCGACCGCGTGACGCGGACCGTCTCCCCGTCCGGGTCCCGGACGCGGAGCTCGGGACTGGTCGCTCGGTCGGCGTACACGTACGCGAGCCGGTCGCCGTCGGGAGACGGGCGCGGATGGACGCTGTTCCCGTCGGGAGCGACGAGCGTCCGCGTCTCCCCGTCGAGGTCGACCGCGTAGATGCCGCGACGGCCGGGGTCCGCGCGGTTCGACGCGAACACCAGTTCGGACGCGGACCGCCACCGCGGCCGCGAGTCGGCGAGCCCCTTGTCCTCGAAGGCGCCGTCGGTCAGCTGTCGTCGGTCGCCCGATGCCGCGTCGACGACGTACACGTGCTCCCAGCCGTCGTCCGGGACCGTCAGCGCGACCTGTTCGCCGTCGGGCGAGACGACGGGCGCGCCCCGCGAGACGATGCCGTGCTCGCGGTCCTCCTCGCGGTACAGCACCTGCTCGGCGCCGTCGCCGGGGTCGACGGCGACCACCTCGCGGACCGTCCCAGACTCGCCGGTCCTGTCGACGAGCAGGCGGCCGTCGGCGAGCCACTGGGGCGTACTGGTCGCGTACCCCGGGTCCCGGCTGCGCCAGACCAGTTCGTCGGTCGCCGCGTCGAGGACGCCGACCTGCTTCGTGTCGTACTCGACGAACCGGTAGGCGAGCAGGCGGTCGTCGGGGCCCCACGCGAGCATCTCAGGCTCGCCGAGGAAGGTGCCGCGCTCGGGGACGTCGAAGCGCCGGTCGGTGCCGCGCTCCCGGTCGTAGACGGTCGGCCGGCCGTCGCGGTAGAACGCCAGCCGCTGACCGTCTGCCGTCCACGCGAGGTCGTCGGCGTCGGCGTGCCCGGTCAGCGGGTCGACCGTCTCCGCCGCCGGGTCGAGCAGGGACAGCTCGCCCTCGCTCGACACCGCGGCGAGACGGCCCGGGTCGGCGTCGGGCTCCCACGCGACTGCGCCGACGGTGCCGTCGCCGAGGGCGACCCGCCACGCGTCGGTCGGGTCTGCCGCCGACGCCACCCGGAGGGACTGGCCGTCGTCCTCGTGGACGGTCGCGGCGAGGTACGCTCCGTCGGCGCTCCACGCGGGCGCGCCCGGGTAGTCGAGATCGAGTACGTCGCCAATCGTGAACTCGGCCATGCGTGTCCCTCGCTACCAACCGTTGAGAAACTACGGGTTACGGAACCCGCGCGCCTGCGAGCGTCGGCGGTGTCACGCCGCGAAAGTCGGTCTGTGGCCGCCAGCGCCCGCGAAGCCGGAACGTTCTTTGCGCGAGGCGGGCGATACCGGGGCGTGTCACTCGACGCTGCGGCCGCCCGCGAGCGCGTGCTGGCAGAGTACGCGGACGTCGTCGCGGCTGTCGGGGAGAGCGCGGACGCGGTCGAGCGCGCCGCCGAGGGAGGCAGCGGGGCTGGTTTCGAGGACGGGGCGGTGGTCGCCGACGCCCTCCGGTCGGCGCTCGCCGAGCGCGGCGTCCTCGGTCGGCTGCCGGGCGTACTCGCGGCGGCTGTCGAGGCGGCGGGCGGCGCGCTCGCGGCGGAGCCGGTGGCAGCACCGCCGTACGTCGCCGTGACGAGCCGCGGGCCGGTGTTGCGCGCGACGCTCGACGGCGGCCGGCTCGTCGTCGAACTGCGGGCGTTCCGCCTCACGGACCGGAACCGCTACGAGCGCCGGGACGGCGTGGCCGTCGACGCCGCGGTTCGCTGAGCGGGCTACGCGTAGTGCGCCTCCAGGTACTCGACGATGTCGTCGCTGCCGTACAGGGCCTCCTCGCGGTCGGTGTCGACGAGGTACGGGAGTTCGTCGTTCCCACCGGCCTGGAGTTCCTCGTGGGTGCGTTCGTTCGTGACGTCGCCGCCCTCGTCGCCGGGAAGCCGGGGGTTGTGGGCGACGTAAGAGACGCCGAGTCCGGAGAGCGTCTCGCGGACGGTCGCGGAGTACGGGCAGCCCTCCGACTGGTAGAGTTCCAGCATACCCGACCGTTCGGCGGCCAGTCACGTAAACGTCAGCGGACGGGTGGATACGCCTCCCGTTCGACCCACTCGCGGAGGCGGGTGGCGCCGTCCTCGTCGTACCGCAGCGGGCGGCGCCACCACGGTCCCTTCCCGGAGTCCGCGGACCACTCGGTGACGGCGTGGTTCGCGTCGACGCCCTGGCTCCCGCTGAGCGGGACGGCGGCGTCGTACAGCCGCGAGTCGTCGGTGCCGGCGAGCATCACGGCGGCGTCGAAGGGGTCCCGACGCAGGTGGGCGTTCCCCGCGAACGCCGCCTGCTCGTCGTCCGGGAGCGTGGTGTACGCTTCGCCCGTGATGGGGTCGCGGGCGAGCGTGAACTCGCCGAGGAGGTACGCGCCCCAGTCCGCGCTCATCCAGTCAGCGAGGTCGTCCGGGGCGTCGAGTGTCGCGTAGAAGTAGACGCGGTCGCCCGCCGCCAGGTCCAGCAGCGGGCGGGCCTTCACGCCGTGGGGGTCGCCGTACGTGTAGCGCTCACAGCAGGGGTACTCGGCGAACGCCGGGTCGAGGTGGACGGGCGTGTCGCGGCTGTCCTCCGGCACGTCGATGGGGAGGTCGAGGTCGGCGTACGTGGGGGTCGGGCCGGTCGTCGGCTGGCTCTCCGGGATGGGCACGTAGACGAACGAGCCGTCGGCTCGCAGCGGGCCACGGAACCCCGGCTGGTTCGTGTTCGCGGCGACGTTGACGGCGACGGCCCGCGTCACGGCCCCAGGCTACCCACGCAGCACCGACAGAAGTCGTAGCCGGCCTCGTTCTCCGCGCCGCAGGCCGGGCACAGCATCGCGTCCGGGTCGTCGGGTTCGCTCGTGAGGTCAACCGGGTGGCTCCGGTCGCGCGGGGTGCCGGAGTCGGAGACGCCGACGTCGCCGCTCTGGATGCGGCGCCACACCACGAACTGGAGGGCGGCCACGAACAGCATCGCGAGCACGAACAACCCCCACTCCATGCGTGTGACTAACACGCCCTCGGTCTTGAGCTTTCGGTTGCTCACGCGTCCGGCGGCGACAGGTCACGGCCGAACTCGTCGTACGCGTCGAGGTCCGTCGGGAGGTCGTCGTCGAGCCGGCGCTGCGCCTGGTTGCGCTCGCCGGCGTCCGACAGCGGCGCGGCGACGGACTCCCAGCCCGGCTTCACGCGGACGCTCTCCGCCGGACTCCCGACCGCGATGTGGTGGTCGGGCACGTCGCCCTGGACCACCGACCGGGAGCCGACCAGCGCGTTCTCGCCGACGCGGACGCCGGCCCGCACGAGCGCGCCCTGCGTGACGCGAGCGTCGTCCCCGATTTCGGTGCGGTAGTTCGTCACCTCGGTCTGGTCGACGACGTCGTGGTCGTGCGTGTAGACGTGGGCGCCGTCGCTGACGCTCGCGCGGTCCCCGACCACGAGTTCGCCGCGGTCGTCGAGGTGGACGTCGTCGTGGACGACGACGTGGTCCCCGAGTTCGATGTTGTGGCCGTACGTCATCGAGATGCCCTTGAACAGCCGGACGCCCTCGCCGACGTCCGCGAACAGGTGGTCGGCGAGCATCCGACGGAACGACAGCGCGACGTCGACGTTGTCCGCCAGCGGCGTCCCGTCGAACTGCCGCCACAGCCACTGCAGCGGTTTCGAGCGCGCGAACGCGTCCTCGTCTTTCTCCGCGTAGTACTCCGATTCCAGGGTGGCGTTCCGCGGGTCGAAGTTCGCCAGCCGCGCCGCCGCGGTCGGCGACACGTCGGCGTCGTCGTCCCGCCAGGCCTCGTAGGCGTCCCGCGCCCCGTGGAGGTCCACGAGCGTCTCCGTGACGGCGTCGGCGAGCTCGTCGGGCGTCTCGGCGGCGGACAGTCGCTCGTCGACGTCCGACACGAACGCCCGCCGGGTCGCCTCGGCGTCCGCGGGCAGCGAGACGTGTCGCTTGGTCATGTCCCGTAGTGGACTGCCGGTACGGATAGGGGTTTTCGTCCCGACGGTGCGCGCCGGTTACGCGTCGTCACCGGCTGCGGGGTCGGTCAGCGACGACAGCCCGACGGCGACCGTGGTGACGACGATGCCGGTGACGAAGACGGCGAACACCGTCACGAAGTACCGACTACCGCCCTCGTAGAAGCCGAGTGCGAGCACGGCGACGAGCAGGCCAGCCACGAGCCAGGTCAGTCTGTCGAGTCTGCGACGGAGGGCGTCGTCCATGCTCGTGGCCCTCGAATCCACGCCACTAAAACGTCCACCCCGCCGCTGGAACCGTCGGCGCTAAGTGGCAGTCATCCCAACGCTGACGCATGCAACATCGGGAGCTCGGTGACTCCGGCGTCGAGGTCAGCGAAGTCGGCTTCGGCGCGTGGGTCGTCGGAACGGACTGGTGGGGCGACCGCGACGAGGACGACGCCCTCGAGATGGTGGAGTACGCCCTCGACCACGGCATCACGTACTTCGACACGGGCGACGTGTACGGTCACGGCCGGAGCGAGGAACTGCTCGGGAAGTCCCTGGCCGAGCACGGCGACGAGATGACGGTCGCGACGAAGGTCGGCTACGACTTCTACAACAACCCGCAGGCGGGCCACGGCGAACTCCCGAAGGAGATGTCCGTCGACTACCTCCGGGACGCCGTCGAGAAGTCAATGGACCGCCTCGGCGTCGACCACGTCGACGTGCTCCAGCTCCACAACCCTGACGTCGACGAGCTCACGCCCGACGTCCTCGAACTGCTGGACGAACTCCGCGAGGACGGCCGCGCGGACGCCATCGGCGTCGCACTCGGCCCCTCCATCGGCTGGCTCGCCGAGGGCGACCGCGCCATCGAGGAGGCGTTCGACTCGGTGCAGTACGTCGGGAACGTCCTCGAACAGGACGTCCACAACCACTTCGTGGACACCGTCCGCGAGCAGGATGCGGCCACCTCCCTGATTCCGCGCGTCCCGCACTCCTCTGGGCTCCTGAACGAACAGGTCACGCCCGACACCGAACTCGGGGAGGGCGACCACCGCGGCTTCCGGCCCGACGAGTGGTACGAGACGGGCTGGGAGAAGGTCGACGCGCTCCGGTTCTTGGAGCGTGACGGCGAGCGCACGATGGGGCAGGCGGCCATCCAGTGGCTCCTGAGCTTCGACGAGGTCGCGACCGTCACGCCGACGTTCCGCTCGAAGGCCGACATCGAGGAGTGGGCCGGTGCCTCCGAGACGCCTGCTGTCAGCGACGAGGAGCGCGAGCGCGTCGCCGACCTCTACGCGGACAACTTCGGTGTCGACCGCTTCGACGGCATGGAAAAGGAGGACTACCGGACGAGCGTCGACGGCGACGACCTGCGGGACGCCGGCCTGCTGCCGACGGCGTAACGAACTGGCTTCGTCTCCTCGAAGCGGACTTTGATTGTCAGTGCGCCCGACGCTAGTGTCGCATGCAGCACATCGACACCGACGAGGTCGAACCGATGGCGATGGGCGGCGAGGAACTGGACCGGCGCGGGCTCTCGGAGCCACTCGGAACGACCGACTTCGCGATGAACTACTACGCGCTTGACCCCGGCGAGGGGTTCTCCGGCGGCCTCCACACCCACCTCGACCAGGAGGAAGTGTTCTACGTCCTAGAGGGGACGGCGACGTTCGAGACGAAACCCGAGGCGACCGCGGACAGCGAGACCGTCGACGTCGGCGCCGGTGAGGCGGTCCGGTTCGCGCCCGGCGAGTTCCAGCAAGGCCGCAACGAGAGCGACGACACGGTGCGAGCGCTCGCGCTCGGCGCGCCCAAGGACTCGACGGAGGGCCGCATCCCACAGCCCTGCCCCGAGTGCGGCGACAGCGACGTGCTCGCGCTCGCGCAGGGCGACGACGGCGGCATGGTGCTGGAGTGCCCGGAGTGCGGCGCGACGATGCAGCCCGAGATGTAACGCCACCCCGGCGTCGACTGCTTCGATGGCGGAGTCGAGTGGGATTTCTAGACGAGCGTCGACGGCAACGACCTTCGGGACGCCGGGATGCTCGGCTCGGCGGACTGAAGCGGAGCATACCCGAGCGAAGCGAGGGTTTTGCCGCGCGAACGCAGTGAGCGCGGTCTTTTTATCTGATTTTTTCGAGGTGGGTTCCCGCAGCGAGCGCGCAGCGCGAGCGAGGAAACCTGCCTCGAAAAATTTAGGCCAAGAAGACGTGCCGCGGCCGGTCGGCGAGGACGTCACGGCCCCAGTCGACGGTGTCGCTGAAGTCGTCGCTGCGGAAGAACGCCATGGCGTCCTCTTGGGAGCGCCACTGGCTGGCGATGAACATGTCGTTCTCGTTCTCGACGTTCACCATCAGGTCGGTGTCGAAGTGGCCGTCCATGCCCGCCAGGACCTCGCCGACGGTGTCGAACTTCTCGACGAAGTCGCCGGTGTGCTCGGGCTTGGTCTCGTAGAACATACCCATGGTGCCGAAGCCGGACTCCTCGCCGGCGCGCTCGACGACCTCGGGCAGTTCGGAGAGGAAGCCGGCGGCGGTGTCGGCGGCGCTGGCGGTGTCCCAGATGGAGACAACGGCGCGCCGGTCGGCCTCGTGGCCGTCGTAGACGGCGGTCTTCACGTGCGTGTCGTAGTGCTCGAAGTTCCCGCGCAGCCCGTCGACCTCCTCGAAGAGCTCGTCGGCGTCGGCCTCCGAGTAGAGGACGGTCGCGTAGACGTCCTCGCCGTGGGGCTGGCCGGCGTAGATGTCCTGGTCTTCGAGTTCGCCGCGGATGTCGTCGTCGGCCTCGTCGCCGGTCCCGTGGTGTGTGTCCTCGGTGTCAGCGTCGTCACCGCCGTGGTGGCCGTCGGTGTCGCTGTGGTGGCGGCCGCCCTCGTCGTGGGCGTGCTCGCTCTCGCCGTGGTGGTGGCCGTCGTCCTCGGGGGCGGGGACTTCCTCGCCGGCCATGAACGCCGGGAGGTCACTCGGCGGGAAGCGCCGGCCGACGAAGAAGTCGCCGAAGGCGCCGTACTTCGCGGAGACCTCGTCGAAGCGCATCTCGTAGACGATGTCCTTGATGTCGGTGAGGTCGTCCGCGAACAGCGTCACGCCCCACTCCATGTCGTCGAGGCCGACCGAGGACGCGATGACCTGGCTGACCTTCCCCGCGTACTGCTTCCCGAGGTCGCCGTGGACGTCCATCATCTCCGCGCGCTCCTCCAGCGGGAGGTCGTACCAGTTCTGCTCGGGCTGGCGGCGCTTGCCCATCGGGTAGAAGGAGACGTAGGTGTCGTCGGGAATCTCCGGCGTGAGCTTCCCCTCCAGGTACTGCTTGACGCCGGCGTCCACGGCGTCGGGGTCCTCGAAGTACTCGGGGACGGTGTACCCGGAGATTTCGACGACGGAGACGTAGGAGTGGGACTGCTCTGTGTACTCCGCCAGCGCCGTCTGCTCGAACGACCGCTCGATGCGGTCGAGTTCGTCCAGCGTCTCCCGGAAGTGGACGAACATGAGGTCGGCCTTGTGGCCCGTGATGGAGAACACGGCGGAGTCGCCCTCGTCGGCGCGAGCGAGCGCCTCCCGGTGCTGGAGGAACGCTTCTGCGTCGTCGAGTGCGGCCTCCCGGTCGCGCTCGGGCGCGTCCCGCCACGCGTCCCAGTCCACGGTGTGGAAGTCGTGGAGCACGAACCAGCCCTCGTCAGTCGGTGGAGCGTCTACCATACGACGGGGTTGGGAAGCCGCGTAGAAGGGTTTTCCCAAACCGCTGCGAGACTCGGCCGGCAATCGAGGGTGCCCCGACCGAAACCCTTTCCCCGTAACCTCGGGAACGTGGGGGACAGATGCGAAAGAGCGGTCCGCCGAAGGGTCTCGTCTCGTACCTGGTTCTGGAGCTCCTGGCCGAACAGCCCCGGTACGGCTACGAGATTCTCAAGGAGATCGAGTCGCTGTCCGGCGGCCACTGGGAGCCCTCTTACGGGTCGGTCTACCCCATCCTCTACAAGTTCGAGGAGGAGGGGTACGCCGAACGCCTGGAGGTCGAGGACGAACCGGACCGCAAGTACTTCGAACTCACCGACGCGGGCCGCGACGAACTCGAACACAAACGCGAGGAAGTCGGGGAGACGGGCGAAGACCTCTTCGACGTCATCCTCGGCTTCTACCACATGTTCGCCGTCCTCGGGACCGACGAGCGCTTCCAGGTCGAGAACCCCGACGCCGGCGAGGGGTGGCGCTTCGACGAAGCGTTCTCGGCGTGGATCGTCGAGCAGGTCGTCCGGCACCACGAACACTACTTCTCGGAATTCGAGCGCATCGAGGACACGCCAGACGAGTTCGTCGAACGGATGGGCCTCGACTAGGACAGCAGCTCCGGTCCGAACAGCATCAACAGGAGGCTCGCGAGCATCAACAGCCCGATGCTCGTCGTGACGGCCCGAGTGAGCGCCTCCCGGTTGTCCGAGGGGAGCCGCGACGTCACCGCTTCGACGCCGCTCCGGAGCAGGTGGCCGCCGTCCAGCGGGAACGCGGGGATGCAGTTGAACAGCCCGAGGTTGAGGTTCACCCAGCCGGTCCACAGCAGGACGTTCGCGCCGACGAACGTCACCCAGTCAGGCAGCACGCCGAGGACGCCGGTCACGTCGTAGAAGGCGGCGTTCGTGCCGGCGAACCCGGGGAAGTTGAACGCGACCGTCGGGTCGATGAGCCCGATGAACGGGAGGTAGAGCGCGCCGACGATGGCCTGCAGGAAGCCCGTGACGGGGCCGCTGTCGCCGCCGAACAGCGCGTTCAGGTACGCCGACCCGGAGATGTCTCCGGAGACCAGCGCCTGGAACGTCTCGGCGGGGTACAGCGACGCGCCGAAGTCCGAGGTGGCGATGCCGCTGACGCCCGGCGAGATGACGACGCCGAGGTAGCTGGAGCCGTCGCGCTGTTCGCCGAGCTCGACCTCGTAGGTCTCCCGGCTGCCGTCGACGTACGCCGCGACCCCGACGGTGTCACCGGGGTCGCGGGCGTCGAGGACGTCGCTGAGCGCTTCGCGGGTGGTGACGCGCTCGCCGGCGACGGAGACGACGACGGCGTCCTCTCCGGCGGGCATCCCCGCCTCGGCGGCGGGCGCGTCCGACGCGACGGTCAAGAGCGCGCCGGCGGGGCCGGTCGTCGTCGAGCCGTCCGCGAGTTCGAACGCGGCGATTTCGTGGTCGGCTACGGCTTCGCGCAGCCCGGTCTCGGTGGCGACGCTCGTGCCGTTTACGGCCGTGATGGTGTCGCCGTTCTCGATTGCGAGCGGCGAGTTCGAGGCGTTCGCGACTACGTGCAGTCGCCTGTCGACGGTCACCGACTCGCCGTCGGCGAGCGTCACGGCGACCGACGCCTCCTCGTGGTCGCGGAGCGCGGCCTCGAACTCGGTGTTGTTCGCGACCGGCTCGCCGGCGACGTGCGTGATGCGGTCGCCGGCCGCGATGCCGTCCTCGGCGGCCGCCGAGCCGTCGTAGACGTCGCCGACGAGGCCGCCGTCGGCGACCGCGATGGCGCCCGCGACCGGGCCGAACAGGAGCGCCAGGGTGACGACGACGACGAGGAAGTTGTTCGTGACGCCCGCCGCGAACATGCGGGCTTTCGACCCGCGGTCGGCGGCCTCCTGGCTCTCGTGGTCCGGTTCGACGAACGCGCCGACCGGCAGCACCGCGAGCAGCGCCAGCCCCATCGACTCCACGTCGATGTCCTCGACGCGACACATCAGGCCGTGGCCGAACTCGTGGACGACGATGCCGACGAACAGGCCGGTCACGATTTCGGGCGCGACCGACAGCGGCAGGAAGTCGTTGACGCCCGGGATGACGAGCGCGTTCTGTGGCTGCGTGATAGACGACGGTTCCGGGGGGTTCGCGAGCGTGGTGACGGCGGTCAACACGAGCGTGAACAGCACGCCGACGAGCACGACCGTCGCGAGCCCGAGCCCGAAGTTCCCCCACGCGCGCCACAGCCGCTTCGGCGACGCCGCCCAGTCGAGGAACTGCTTCCCGCGTTTCGTGTGCAGCGTCGTGATGGGCCCGCTCGTGTGGACGAACGACGGCAGCAGGCCGCGGTTCCGCGCCCACGACACCCCGACCCAGTAGACGGCCAGGGCGACCAACAGGAGCTGCCAGGTTTCCATTGCTAGCACAGTCGGGGTTCGCGCGACAAAAGGGGTTCGGGGACGAGACACGGGCGGCGGCGAGTCCCGCCGCCGAATCGGCCTCCGTCGGTCACTACGACTCGCGGCGCAGCCGGTCGAGCACGAACCGGCGGTCGAGCTTCGCGAGGAACGGCCCGAGCTTCGGGCCCTGGGACTCGTCGAAGAACAGCCGGTAGCCCGCGGAGAAGAACGCGCCGATGTCGACGTCGTGGCGCTTCGCGGACTCGTAGACCTCGCCCTGCAGCGCCTCGCCGTCGGGGTCTTCCGCTTCGAGGAAGTCCGCGAGGTCGTCGAGGGCGGCCGCGGTGGCGTCGTCGAAGTCGTGGTCCGGAATCTCGGTGCGTTTCAGGTCGTAGTTGAACTCGTTGTCCGTGCGGCGCGCCCACTCGCGGGCGAGTGAGACCCGGGAGAGTGCTGCCTCGACGGTCGATTCGTCGGCGTCCTCGGGGATGTGACCCTCGCGGCGCGCGATCTCCTCGCGCAGGTCGGGGTCGTCGGTCATCCCGAGGACGGCCGCGAACGTGTACGGGATGCGCACCCGGTCGGGGTCGATCTCGTCCACGAGGAACGGGTAGACGCGCTCGGCGCGCTCGCGTTCGTCCTCGTCGGCGTCGACCTCGTCGAAGTAGACGCGTTCCACGCGGTCGAACTCGTCGACGAGCTGGTCGAGGTGTTCGATCGCGAAGTCCCGCGACCGGCGGGGGTCTTTGCTGAAGAACAGCCGCACGACCGCGGGCTCCAGCAGTTCGAGGACGTCCTGGACGAGGACGACGTGGCCCGCGGAGGAGCTGAACGGTTCGCCGTCGAGCGTGAACCACTCGTAGGCCATCGGGACGGGCGGCTCGTCACCGAGAACGTTCCGAGCGACGTCCGCGCCGGAGGGCCAGGAGCCCTCGGCGTGGTCCTTCCCGAACGGCTCGAAGTCCACGCCGAGGACCTGCCACTGCGCGGGCCACTCGAAGCGCCACGGGAGCTTCCCGTCGCGGAGGGTCGCCGTGCCCTCGTGGCCACAGCCCTCGATTGTCTGGTCGCCGGCGTCCATGTCCGTGCAGACGTAGTCGACGGTGCCCGCGTCGGCGTCGACGCCGGTGACGGTCTCCGTGACCTTCCCGCAGTTCTCGCAGACGGGGTTGAACGGAACGTAGTCCTCGTCGACCTTGTCCTGGTACTCGGCGAGCACGTCGCGGGCCTCCTCGACGTGTTCGAGGAGGAACCGGGTGACGGCCTCGAAGTCGCCGTTCTCGTAGGTCTCGGTGTTCGAGACCATCTCCACGTCGACGCCGAGCAGGTCCGCGGAGGACTGGATGAGATTCGAGAAGTGCGCGCCGTAGGAGTCACAGCACCCGAACGGGTCCGGAATCGCCGTGTAGGGCGCGCCGAGGTTCTGCCCGAGCGCGCCGGCGTTCACGTCTCCGAGGTCCACGACCTCGCCGTCGAGGTCCGCGAGCTTCCGGGGGAGCCCCCGTAGGGGGTCGCGGTCGTCGCTCGTGAACACCTGCCGGACCTCGTGGCCGCGCTCTCGGAGTACTTCGGCGACGAAGTACCCCCGCACGATCTCGTTCATGTTCCCGAGGTGCGGGACGCCGGAGGGCGAGATGCCGCCCTTCACGACGATTGGTTCCTCGGGGTCGCGAGCGAGGACGCGGTCGGCGGCGGCGTCGGCCCAGAACACGCGGCCGCTGTCGTCGTCGGCGTAGGGGTCGTCGTCGGGGTGCATCTACTCGTCGACCCAGTACGTCATCTGGTCGTCCGTGCCGTCGGGGATGATGTCCGTCCCGTCGTGTTCGCCGTAGAGGACCGCGTCGACGATGCGCTCGGGGTCGGTGCCGTCGAGGACGATGGTGCGGACGCCCGACCGCTCGATGAGCTTCGCCGCCAGCAGGTCGACGGGCGCCGACGACCCGGCGTTCATCTCGATGTCCGCGATGATGTCGACGAGTTCGCCCGCGTTCATCTCGGAGAAGTGCTCGGCGTCGTCGTCCTCGTTCGGGTCCGCGGAGAACACGCCCGGCACGCTGGTCGCGTACAGCAGCAGGTCCGCGTCGGTGTACTCGGCGAGCGCCGCGCTCACGGCGTCCGTCGTCTGCCCGGCGACCACGCCGCCCATCACGGCGACGTCGCCGCGCCGCATCGCTTCGCCGGCCTCTTCGTAGTTCATCGCGGGACTCGGGGCGGCCGCGCCGCCGAGCGCCGCGATGAGCAGGCGGGCGTTCAGCCGCGTGACGTCGATGCCGATGTCGTCGAGCTCGATCTCGTTGGCGCCCAGGTCGCGGGCCGTCCCGATGTAGTCCCGTGCCACTCCCCCGCCGCCGACCACGGCGCCGACCTCGCAGCCGGCGTCGGTCAGCGTGTCGATGGCGGCCGCGTGCGCGTCGACCCGCTCGGAGGCCAGGTCGGGCGCGAGCACGCTCCCGCCGATAGAAACCACGACTCGCATACTGTGGGGAAATAGCCCGGAGCCGTCCTTAAGGGTTGCCAAGTGGCGGCTGGCGGGGTGTCCGGGGGAAACACCGATGGGCGGCCGGGCCGAGTCTCCCGTATGGTCTCGGTCCTCGACCCCGCGGTCCTCCTGACGCTGGCGTGGGTCGTCGTGCTCTTCGCGGCCGGCTTCCGGTATCGGTGGGGCGCACTCCCGCCCGCACGTGCGCTCGTGGTCTTCTCCGCGGCCCTGTGCTGGCTGGCGTACTCGCTCACACAGCTGTCGGCGTTCTTCGCCGCCCCGTACGACAACGTGCTAGTCGCCATCGCGGGGGTCCTCCTGCTGGTCGGCGCCGCGCTGTTCGTCCAGTGGTGGCGACGACGCAGCGCGAGCGAGTCAGCGTGAGGGCGCCGACGGCCCTCACCGGTGGTGGCTATCCGGCCGCGCCCGATGACGAACTGGTAACGAATCTGCCCGTGTCTGACGCGTCGATGACGGTCACGACCCTACCTACTCGTATTCAGGAGAGAACAATAGAAACGGTGAAAGAAATTAGATGAAGGCTCGATAAACTTTTTCGAGCGTTCTAAAACTGTCCTGAAATGTCGGACGGAATCAGTTTACGGGTGAAACGGCGGAAATCTGCCCGAACGTTCACCCCTTTATAACCTCCCGTGGCCAGTAGGGTCGAGCGAGGCCAGCACCCATGAGCGCAACCCAACAGCCCTCCCCCGAGGCCGAACCGCAGGACAAGGAAGCACGCCTGAAGTCCTACCTCCGCGAGAAGGCCGAGAGCGGCGAGCTCTACTTCAAGAGCAAGTTCATCGCCGACGACGTCGACCTCTCGCCGAAGGAGATCGGCGCCCTGATGGTGAAACTCTCGAAGTCCGCCACCGACCTCGAAGTCGAGAAGTGGTCGTACACGAGCGCGACCACGTGGCGCGTCCAGCCCGCCTGACGAATCCAGCCCAGAACTAGTCCCGCCACGGTCCCAGTCCGGTCCCGCTCCGTCTGGTTCCCGCACCCGCTCGCACAACCCGCACCCCGCTCCTCCTGTCGCTCTGGTTCCTACGGCCGTCGCGAGACTGCCGTATCACCCCAGTTCTCACCGACGGCATAGTCGTTAAGCGGCTGTGGCCGCTACCGTCCGACAATGTCGGCTCAGCCGCCCGACGACGCTCCGTCACCCGCCGCCTTCGGGACACTCTTCGACGTCTACGAGGTGCGCCAGCAGGACGGCCGCGTGCTCTACTTCGGGCGCGCCGGCACGGACCGCCGCACCGTCGAACGGGAGCTCTGGCCGCTGTTCCGCGAACACGGCTACGAAGTCCAGCTCGCCAGTCGGACCGGCGAACTCGTGCTCGTCGCCGACCCCATCGACACCACCAGCGACGGCGTCCCCTGGAAGAACGTCGCGCTGTTCGTCGCGACGCTCGCGTCCACGCTGTTCGTCGGCGCGAGCTGGTACTATGTCGACCCGTTCTCACTCGAAATCGCTCGCGCGATTCCGTTCACGCTCGCCGTCATGGGCGTCCTCGGCATCCACGAACTCGGCCACTACGCGATGAGCCGCTACCACGACGTCGACGCCAGCCTCCCGTACTTCATCCCGTTCCCGTCGCTGTTCGGGACGATGGGGGCGGTCATCCGGATGCGCGGCCGCATGCCGAGCCGGAAGGCACTCTTCGACATCGGTGCCGCCGGCCCGCTCGCGGGACTGGTCGCCGCCGTCGTCGTCTCGGCAATCGGCCTCTCGCTGCCGCCGGTGTCGGTTCCGCCCGACATCGCAGCCTCGGCCTCGGCCGTCCGCATCGAGTTCGACTACCCGCTGCTGTTGCGCGGCATCGCGGCCGTCCTCGGCGAACCACTCGGGTACAGCGACCCCACGAAGTCCGTCAATCCGGTCGTGATGGGCGGCTGGATCGGGATGTTCGTCACGTTCCTGAACCTCCTGCCGGTCGGCCAGCTCGACGGCGGTCACATCCTCCGGTCGCTGGCCGGTGAGACGGCGGGTCGCATCGCACCGGTCGTGCCGACCGCGCTGTTCGGCCTCGGCGCCTACCTCTGGGTCGTCAGGGACGCCGGCAACGCCGCGGGCATCTGGCTGCTCTGGGGCGTGCTCGCGTCCGTCGTCACGCTCTCCGGGAGCGTCGAACCGGTCGACGACCGGCCGCTCGACCGCCGCCGGGCGGCGCTCGGCGTGCTGACGTTCGTCCTCGGCGCCCTCTGCTTTATGCCGCTCCCCATCCAGATTGTCGGCTAGTGCGTCCAGCCCTCGTCTGGGAGGGGCTCACCGTCGAGCAGGATCCCGGACTGCGTCACCTCGCCGACGACCGAGAGGTCCACGGACAGCGCCCCCCGAGCCGCCTCGACGCGCTCCGCGGGCACCGTCGCGACGAGCTCGAAGTCTTCGCCGAACGTCACCGCCCTGTCCAGCGGGTCGTCGACCAGCTCGCCGAGGTCGTCGGCGACCGGAACTCGGTCGCTGTCCACGTCGAACCCGCAGCCGCTGGCCTCCGAGAGCTGGTGGAGTGACCGAGCGAGCCCGTCGCTGGAGTCCATCATCGCCGTCGCGTGCCCGGCGAGCGCGCGCCCAGCGGCCACGCGTGGCACGAACTGGAAGAGGGCGTTCGCTCGCTCCGTGTCGCCTCGCTCGAAGTACTCGATGGCGGCCGCGCTCCGGCCCAGAGAGCCCGTGACGACGACCGCGTCGCCCGGCCGGGCGCCGTTCCGACCGACCTGTCCGTCGGCGTCCCCGACGGCCGCCGTCGCGACCGTGAACTCGTCGTGGCCGTCGAGGTCGCCGCCGACGTAGGCCGCGCCGACCGCGTCACACACCTCGTTCGCGCCCGCGACGAACTCCGAGAGCTCCGCTTCGTCGAACTCCGGCGCGGCGTAGGCGGCGACGGCCGCGGTCGCGTCCGCGCCGGTCGCGGCGACGTCCGACAGCGACGCGCCGACCGCCCGCCAACCGGCCGTGTACCGTGTCGTCCCCGGCGGGAAGTCGGTCGTCTCGTGCAGCATGTCGATGGTGAGTGCCGTGTCGCCGACGACGGCCGCGTCGTCGCCGGCACTCGACACGAGCCCACCGACGAGGTCCAGGGCCGCGCGCTCGTCCATGCTCCCGGATTCGCCACCCCGACTCAAAAGCTCCCGGATACCCCGTCTCGCGCCCGGGATTCCCCGGCTCTGGCCGGAACGTCAGTCGGCCGCTGGCGGCTCACGAGGCGGGCCCACGGGCCCACGCGACCGGCTAACGATGGCTTTAAACGAATCAGGGACGACCTCCCCCCAATGGCAACTCTCTACGACGCTCCCGCGGACGAGCTCATCGACGAGCTCGCGGCGGACCTCGAGGACCGACTCGACGAGCCGGACTGGGCCGAGTACGCGAAGACGGGCGCGGGCCGCGAACTCCCGCCAAAGCAGGAAGACTTCTGGGCGACGCGCGCCGCCAGCCTCCTCCGGAAGGTCGCCATCGACGGCCCCATCGGCGTGAAGCGGCTGTCCTCCGCGTACGGCTCCACGACCGACGGCTCGACGCGCTACGTCGTCGCGCCGTCGAAGACGGCCTCCGGCTCCCGGAACATCGTCCGCACCATCCTCCAGCAGCTCGAAGACGAGGACCTCGTCGAGCAGCGCAACGACCGTGGCCGCGTCGTCACCGGAGAGGGTCGCAGCCTCCTCGACCAGACCGCCGCCGATGTCATCGCAGACCTCGACCGCCCCGAGCTCGAACGCTACGCGTAACGCGTCACGGAGCGGTCCCGTTCCTGTTCTTCCGACCGCGAGCCGCGCCACTGGTCCGCTAGGTGCGCAACAATTAACGGGATTCGCGGCGAACTGTCTCCCAGCATGAGTGGGAACCCCGACGACGAACGACTGGAGGAACTCCGTCAGCGAAAGAAAGAACAGCTCAAGCAGCAACAGCAGGGCGGCGGTGACGGCCAGCGCGAAGCCCAACAGCAGGCCCAGCAGCAGGCCGAACAGCAGAAACAGGCGCTGCTCAAGCAGAACCTCACCGACGGCGCTCGCAAGCGCCTGAACACCATCCGGATGAGCAAGCCGGAGTTCGCCGAGAAGGTCGAACAGCAGGTCGTCGCGCTGGCGCAGTCCGGCCGGCTCCAGGACCGCATCGACGAAGACCAGATGAAAGAGCTGCTGCGCGAACTCAAGCCCGACTCCCAGAGCTTCAACATCAACCGCCGATAGATGGAGCTGGGACTGCTCTACAGCGGCGGGAAGGACTCGACGCTGGCGGCGCTCGTGCTCGACCGGTTCTACGACATCACGCTCGTCACCGCGCACTTCGGCATCACGGACGAGTTCGAGCACGCACGCGAGGCGGCGGCGGCGACGGACTTCGAGTTCCGCGCGCTGGAACTCGACCGCGAGGTCGCGGACGACGCCGTCGACCTCATGGTAGAGGACGGCTACCCCCGGAACGGCATCCAGCACGTCCACGAGCAGGCGCTGGAGGCCGTCGCGGACCTCGGCTTCGACGCCATCGCGGACGGCACCCGGCGTGACGACCGCGTGCCGACGGTGTCGCGGGCGCAGGCCCAGAGCCTCGAGGACCGCCACGACGTCGACTACATCTCGCCGCTCGTCGGATTCGGTCGCGGAGCGGTCGACCGCCTCGTGGACGCCGAACTCGACGTCGAAGTCGGGCCGAGCGAGGAGATTCCGCGCGCCGACTACGAGGCGGAGCTGCGCGCGCTGCTCGCGGAGGAGCGCGACGAGGCCGCCATCCGCGAGGTGTTCCCGGACCACGACCAGACGTACGTCCACGGCCTCCGGGAGTAGCCGGCACGCCGCCGTAATCGAACCACTCTTCTCCGGCCCGCGGTTCCCTCGACGTGATGGAGCCCGGGTTGGTGTACGCGCTCGCCGCCGCCGGCATCTGGGGCGGCTACCTGTTCGCCCTGAAGCGGTACTTCGCCGGCATCCACGGCGCCGTCCTCACGCTGTTCGTGAACGTCTCGGCCATCCTCTGGTACCTCCCCGTCGCCGCGGTGACGGGCGACAGCGGGATTCCGTCCTTCCCGGCGCTCTCGCCCACCGCGGCGGGCGTGCTCGCGGCGACGATTCTCCTCGGTGGCGCCGGATTCTTGCTGTCGGTGCGCGCGCTCTCCGTCGGCGACGTCTCCTACGTCGCCCCGATCGCGAAGATCGTGCCCGTGTTCGTGCTCCCCATCGAAGTCCTCGGTCTCGGCGCCGTCCTCGACCCGCTGTCGGTGCTCGGCGTCGCCGTCGCCACCGCCGCGGTCTACCTTGCGAACTACGAGGGCGGCGACCTCGCCGAGCCGCTCCGCCGCGCCGCAACCTCGCGGGCTGCCCAACTCGCCCTGCTCTCCGCGGTGTTGTACGCCGTCAGCGACGTCGGCCGCCGGCTCGTCCTCGGTGATTACACGTTCCCGACGCGGCTCTGGGTCCCGACGTTCCTCGGTGGCGTGGCCATCGCTGTCCTCCCGCTCGCGCTGCGGCGCTGGCCCAGCGAGGGCGTCCGCCCGCACCTCACGCTGTTCGCAGTGTCGGGGTCGGGCGTCGCGCTCGGCGAGCACGTCACGGCGCTCGCCTTTGCCGCCGCGCCCGCCAGCATCGTCTCCACGCTCGTCAACGGCCAGGCCATCGTCGCAGTCCTCCTCGGATGCCTGCTCCTCGGCGAACCCGGGCTTCGGCGGCGTCTCGCCGCCGCCGTTCTGGCGGTGGTCGGCGTCGGGATGATAGCGGTCTGAAGCCCGAGGCTGAACGGGCCGGTGAACGGAAGCATTGAAGCGCGGGACGCGACAACGACGCTCCATGTACGACCGACTCAAGGGGTTCCGGGATTTCTACCCCGAGGAGATGGGGCCGCGTCGGGTGGCGATGGACGCCCTCGAGGACGCGGCCCGGAGCTACGGGTTCCGCGAGGTGGGGACGCCGGCGCTGGAGTCCACGCAGATGTACGTGGACAAGTCCGGGGAGGGAATCGTCGACGAGCTGTACTCGTTCACGGACCAGGGCGGCCGCGACGTGGCGCTGACGCCGGAGCTCACGCCGACCGTGGCGCGGATGGTGGTGGCGAAACAGCAGGCGCTCTCGAAGCCCATCAAGTGGTACTCGACGCGGCCGTTCTGGCGCTACGAGGAGCCCCAGCAGGGGCGGTTCCGGGAGTTCTACCAGACGAACGTCGACATCTTCGGCTCCAGCGACCCGCGGGCGGACGCGGAGGTGCTGGCGGTCGCCGCCGACGGCCTCACGGAACTGGGGCTGACGAGCGACGACTTCGAGTTCCGGGTCTCCCACCGGGACATCCTCGGCGGGCTCCTCGAGGCCTTCGACGCCGACGTGGACATCAAGGCGGCGATTCGGACCGTCGACAAGCGCGAGAAGATCGAGCGCGCCGAGTACCTCGACGGGCTCGCGGCGGCGGGCCTCACGTACGACCAGGCCGAACAGTTCGACGACCTGCTCGCCGGCGACGACCTCGACGCGCTCGTCGAGTTCGCGGGGACGGACCGCGTCGACGACGCCGTGACGAACCTCCGGAACGTCCTGGCGGCCGCCGACAACCTCGGTGTCCGAGAGTTCTGCGACGTCTCGCTGACCACGGCCCGGGGGTTGGACTACTACACGGGCGTCGTCTTCGAGTGCTTCGACTCCACGGGCGAAATCGGGCGGTCGGTGTTCGGCGGCGGGCGCTACGACGACCTCATCGAGAGCTTCGGCGGGCAGCCGACGCCCGCGGTCGGCGTCGCGCCAGGCCACGCGCCGCTGAACCTCCTGCTGGAGCGCGCCGGCGTGCTCCCCGAGGGCGAGTTCACCGCGGACTACTACGTCCTGCAGGTCGGCGACACCGAAGCCGAGGCCGCCGAGGTCGCCCAGGCGCTCCGCGACAGGGGGAACGTCGTCGACACGGACGTCTCCGGGCGGAGTTTCGGTGCGCAGATGAACTACGCCGACAACGTCGGCGCCGACACCGTCGTCATCGTCGGCGAACAGGACCTCGCCGACGGCAACGTCACGGTCAAAGACATGGCGAGCGGGGACCAGACGACCGCGCCCTACGAGGACTTCCCGGGCGAATTCGACAGCCCGACCGTCGACGACTTCGCGTAGAATGGTGCGCCGGGCGTTCCGCGTCGCCTACGACGGCCGGCCGTACCACGGCTTCCAGCGCCAGCCCGACGTGACCACGGTGGAGGGCGAACTGTTCGGCGCGCTCCGTCGACTCGGCGTCTTCTCGGGGGAGAAACCGTCGGGGTACGCCGCCGCGGGACGCACGGATGCCGGCGTCTCGGCCCGCGCACAGACCGTGGCGCTCGACGCGCCCGAGTGGCTGAATCCGTACGCGCTGAACGGCGAACTCCCCGACCCGATTCAGGTGTTGGCACACGCCGACGCCCCGGCGGACTTCCACGCGACCCACGACGCGAACTGTCGCGAGTACGTCTACTACTGGTACGACCCCGAGCGCAGTGCGGACAGAGACGACACAGCGGAGCGCGCGCTCGACCGGCTGGCGGGCGAGCACGACTTCCACAACCTCACGCCCGACGGCGAGCACACTGTCCGCGACCTCGACGCCAGTCTCGCTCGCGACGGCGACTTCCTCGTCGTCACCGTCCGTGCAAGCGGGTTCTGCCGGGAGCTCGTCCGGCGCGTCGTCTCCCTGGTTCAGGAAGTCACAGAGCCGGGTGACTTCGACCGCATCGAGACGGTGCTCGGCGAGGAGCGGGTCGACGGCGCCGACGGCGTGCCGCCCGCCGACCCCCACCCGCTCGTACTGCACGACGTGGCGTACGGTGACGCCCTCGACTTCACCGTCGACGAGGACGCGGCGGAGCGAGCGCGCGAGACGTTCCGCGCGCTCCGCGACGACCGCCGGTCACTGGCGCGGGTCGCCGGCCACCTCGCCGAGTTTTAGTCCCAGCTCTCGGGCCAGACGCCGGCGGCTTCCATCCCGGGCCGCATCCCGTCGTCTGCGAGGCGCTCGCGGAGCGCGTCCCCGTCAGGGCGCGGAACGCGCTCGTCCTCGCGTGCGAGTTCTCGGACGAGCAGCGCGGCGAGCATCCCGTGTTCGCGGAGGGTCCGCGAGTCGGCCTTGTCCCGGGTGTCGGCGTGCGTGTGGCCCCAGCCGCGGCCGCGCTCGGGCGTCACGGAGTGCAACTGGACGGCGGGGACGCCCGCGGTGAGGAACGGCCAGTGGTCGCTGTACGGGTGGACGGTGTCCTGCACTTCGACGGGGTGACCGGTGTCGTCGCTGACGGCGTCCAGGACGCCCTCGAAGTGGTCGGTGCCGTGGCAGAACGCCCGCAGCGTCCGGTAGCGTCCGGCGCCGTCGAGGTTCACGACAGCGCGCACGGACTCGGGGTCGAGGCGGTCGGCGAGCGTGCTCGCGCCCTGGAGTCCGACCTCCTCGGCACCGACGGTCGCGAGTCGCACCGTCGTATCGAGGTCGAGGTCCGCGAGGACGCGGGCCGCGGCGACGAGCGTGGCGACCCCGCAGCCGTTGTCGAGCGCGCCCTCCGCGATGTCGTGGGCGTCGTGGTGGGCCACGACGACGACCTCCTCGTCGGTGTCCGGGCCGAGCACGCCCTGGGTGTTCGTGCCCTCTCCCGGGTCCGTGCGGGCGTCCACCGAGAGGTCGACCTCGCCGCCGCGGTCGGCGTACTCCCGGAGCCAGTCCCCGGTCTCGGTGGAGACGCCGACGGCCGGAATCTCGCCCTCGCGGCCGAACCGCAGACTGCCCGTGGGGGGTAGCTGGCCGTCCTTGTGGTTGTAGAAGACGAAGGCGGCGGCGTCGCCGTCGACCGCTCGACCGTACTTCTCCATCCGGTGGACGAGCCGGCCGCCGGGCGGGCTGTCCGTCGAGGCGAGGACGACGGCGCCCGTGACGTCGACGCCCGCGAATCCGTCCTCGGTCCCGTACCCCACGTCCACCAGGCGGCCCGCCACGTCGCCGGCCGGCGAGTACGGGAGCGCGACCGCGTCGAACTCGCGGTCGGTCGGGGCGGTGACGCGCAGCGAGCAGTCACCCCGCGTCCAGACCGGGAGGTCGAAGGCCGTCGTCGCGACGTCTCGGGCGCCCGCCTCGCGGAGCGCCTCCGCGGTTATCTCGGCGGCGCGGCGCTCGCCCTCGTGGCCGGCGAGCCGGTGGTCGAGTTCGGTCAGCGCGGTGAGGACCGCCCACGGCGTCTCGTCGGTCCACGCCCGTCCGAGGGCGCGGGCTTCCTCGGTCATGCCGTCGGATACGGGGGCGGGACGGTTAATTTCGGGGGCGGGCGCCGGCAAGGCCGCCGTCGTTTGCGAACGTTTAACCGACCGCACGCGAACGCAGAGGCGTATGAGCAGTGTCCCCGAACGCGAGGAGCTGGAAGACGAGTACAAGTGGGACTTGGAGTCCATCTACACCACCGACGAGGAGTGGGAGGAGGGCTTCGAGACCCTCCAGGCGAAACTCGACGACCTCGAAGCCTACGAGGGGCGACTCACGTCGGACGGTGACACGCTCCTGGAGGCGCTCGAACTCCGGGACGAAATCTTCCGGGAGGCCGAGAAGGTGTCGTCGTACGCGCGGATGCGCTCGGACGAGGACACCCGCGACCAGGAGTACCAGGCGCTGCGGGCGCGCGGCCAGAGCCTGATGGCGGACGTCTCCTCCGCCACCTCCTTTTTCGACCCCGAACTCCAGGACTGCACGCGCGAGGAACTGCAGGCGCTGGTCGAGGAGACGCCCGGCCTCGAAGAGTACGAGCACTACTTCGACGACGTGCTGCGGATGAAAGCCCACACGCGCTCCGCGGAGGTCGAGGAGCTGCTGAGCGACCTCGGAGAGGTGTTCGGCGCGCCGAGCGACGCCTACAGCATGCTGACGGACGCCGACCTGGAGTTCCCGACCGTCGAGGACCCCGACGGCGACGAGGTCGAAATCTCGCAGGCGAACTTCACGAAGCTCCTCAAGAACCCCGACCGCGAGTTCCGGCAGACCGTCCACGAGGAGTTCTTCGAGACCATCAGCGGCGTCCGGAACACCATCGGCTCCACGATGAAGAGCCAGATGAAGCGGGACGTGAAGCTGGCGCAGGCCCGGAACTACGACACCGCCCGGCAGGCCGCCCTCGACGACGGCAACATCCCGACCGAAGTCTACGACACGCTCGTCGACACGGTCGACGACAACCTCGACAAGGTCCAGCGCCACGCCGATCTCAAGCGCCAGGCGCTCGGCGTCGACGAACTCGAGATGTGGGACCTCTACATGCCCATCGTGGACTCGGAGAGCCCCGACATCGGCTACGAGGAGGCCCGCGAGCACGTCGTGGAGGCGGTCGCGCCGCTCGGCGAGGACTACCAGCAGCGGGTCGCTGACGGCCTGGACTCGAACTGGGTGGACGTCTACGAGAACCGAGGGAAGCGCTCGGGCGCGTACAGCGGCGGGACCTACGACACCCAGCCGTTCATCCTGATGAACTACCAGGACGACATCTCCTCGATGTTCACGCTGGCCCACGAGCTCGGGCACAGCCTACACAGCCAGTACACCAGCGAGGAGCAGCCCTACGTCTACTCGAACTACGAGATCTTCGTGGCGGAGGTCGCGTCGACGGTGAACGAGGCGCTGCTCGTCAACCACTTGCTCGACACCGTCGAGGACGACCACTTCCGCCGCCACATCCTCAACGAGTACCTGGAGCGGTTCCGGTCGACGCTCTACCGGCAGACGCTGTTCGCGGACGTCGAACAGCGCCTCCACGAGCTCACCCGGGAGGGCGAGGCGCTGACGCCGGACCGAATCGACGAGGTGTACGGCGACCGCAAGCGCGCCTACTACGCGAACGCGAACGTCGACGAGCACGTCGAGCGCGAGTGGATGCGCATCCCGCACTTCTACTACAACTTCTACGTCTTCCAGTACGCGACCGGCATCTCGGCGGCCGTCGCGCTCGTCGAAGACATCCTCGACGAGGGACAGCCCGCCGCGGACCGCTACCTCGACTTCCTGCAGCGCGGGTCCAGCGAGTACCCGCTCGAACTGCTGCGGGACGCGGGCGTCGACATGTCTACGAGCGAGCCCATCGAGCGCGCGCTCGGCGTCTACGACGACTACCTCGGCGAGGCCGAAGACCTCGTCTGAGCCGCCAAGTCGAGCCGCCGATTCTGGACGGTACCGCGGTCTGAACGCCCGACGTGCGTCCGCCGGTAGGCGTTCAGCCTACCCAAAGGAACTTCTACGCGGGGACCCTAGCGTGGCCAACGAATGTCGCGTAGTCCCTCACTGCCGGACCGGCCGACGCTCGACGTCGACCCCGAGTCGACGCCACAGGAGCGCCTCGACGCCCTCCAGGACCACTACGGGGAGATCCTGGCGGTCCACGAGGAGCTCCGAGAGCAACTCGACGACGTCGAGGCCCGCCGCGAAGAGCTCCGCGAGGAGGTCAACCGCCTCCAACGCGAGAACGAGACCCTGAAGACCGCGTCGCTGTACCTCGCGACGGTCGAGGACCTGCCCGAGGACGGCAGCGCCGTCATCAAGCAGCACGGCAACAACCAGGAAGTGCTGACCGAGCTGTCGCCGCGGCTCGCCGACGACCTCGACGTGGGCGACCGGGTCGCCATCAACGACTCGTTCAGCGTCCAGCGCGTCCTCGACGACGAGACGGACGCCCGGGCGCAGGCGATGGAGGTCGACGAGTCGCCGACCGTCGACTACGCGGACATCGGCGGCCTCGACGAGCAGCTCCGGGAGGTCCGGGAGGCCGTCGAGGACCCGCTCGTGAACCCCGAGAAGTTCGCGGCCGTCGGCGTCGAGCCGCCGAGCGGCGTGCTCCTGCACGGCCCGCCGGGCACCGGGAAGACGATGCTCGCGAAGGCCGTCGCGAAACAGACCGACGCCACCTTCATCAAGATGGCCGGCAGCGAGCTCGTCCGGAAGTTCATCGGGGAGGGCTCCCGGCTGGTCCGGGACCTCTTCGAGCTCGCCGAGCAGAAGGAGCCCGCCATCATCTTCATCGACGAGATCGACGCCGTCGCCGCCAAGCGCACGGACTCGAAGACGTCGGGTGACGCCGAGGTCCAGCGCACGATGATGCAGCTGCTCTCGGAGATGGACGGCTTCGACGAGCGCGGCGACATCCGCATCATCGCCGCCACCAACCGCTTC
>Ga0207850_100412_pt1 | contig 29188 bp, 29 predicted proteins | sample 23E2SouthBayCA_FD_187746 | JGI IMG/M metagenome (GOLD analysis project Ga0207850, IMG submission 187746) | Aerobic enrichment media microbial communities from Eden Landing Ponds, California, USA - A23 E3 (3) (SPAdes) | ecosystem: Environmental > Aquatic > Marine > Unclassified | place...
AGGGATAGAAGGAGCGTGTGACAGTGTGTTCCTTCCGTTCGCACCTGTGGCGTCCTCGAATGTAAGGTTTCGGCGAAATTGTTTTTCAAGCGCACCGAGTTTCCGCTGAAACGAGTCGTCCGCCACAGTTAATCCTCCGTCACCTGTAGACTGAAGGACAATGGTTCACACAGTCTTCACACGGCTACTGCCCGGTGGTGGGTCGAAAGTGGTAGTCGAATGTCGCAACTGTGGAACGAGCGTATCGCCGGGAACCAATGAATGTCCGGACTGTGGGGGAAGCGAATTCTGTCGGTACGAGATACCGGAGTAGGTGCCGGGCTACTTGACGAGAGCTTCGTCCACGATCTCGAATTGTGCCCCCGCCATCGATGCTGTCTGACACCCGGATGTCCCATCCGTACGCCTCAACTCCATGGTTGATGAACCGCTACGTTACTCGTAGAACTTCCGAGCGGTGCTGCTGTCGTACAGACTCAGCTGTACTTCCTCACGCTGATCGTACGTCCGGTCCTTACCGACAAGATAGTATCCACAGCCTTCGTCGAGAACGAGATCGTCGTTGAAGACGGTACAGACGACACCGCGGCCGGACGTTGACTCGTCACCGAGTCGGACACGCTGGCGCGGCATATGGTTCGCCACGTCTTCCTCCCAATTGACGAACCCGCTCGTCACGATCCAGCCGTGCGTCCCGTCCAGATCACCAAGATCCACGTAGTCCAGATCCCCGCTCATCAGATATCACCCCGTGTGAGCGTGACACAGCCAGGACGTGTCGGCTCCGTGCAGTCTTCTCCACACCACGGGCACGTGTCGTCATCCACGGGATCCACGAGGTCATCGCAAGCCGGGCACTCGATCAGGCCAGGCGTGTTGAGACGGCCGTCGTTGTGCAGCACGGTCGTGACCGTTGCGTGCTTGACCACTAGCAGGGCGTTACACGGCGGGTACAGGCGAGCTGCTGTCGAGTCCGCCTCAAGTGCCTCGACAGCGACACTCTGCTCCCATGCCGTCTTGAGAGAGATATCCGTCTGCATCCGCGCCGCCCACTGCTCCCGTGCGTGCTCGGAAATCGTGACCGGGACCGTGTTCTGACCGCGCTTTTCTCCGCCAGCCGTTTGAGAAGTTGCCGTGAACATGTCGCACTTAGATAGATGAGAGGAGGGATTGTCAAACCGCGTAAACCCACGTATTAGAGCCTCTACCCCAAACAGGGGCAACAAACAGTTTTCTTATATATTTTTTCTTATGGTGGTTGTCGCCTTTGGAACGCGCGCGTTTCGCGTCGCGCGCGTTCCTTGGGGAGATTGTTCTCCGAAGACTTCCGACGAAACTCTGCACCCAAGCATCGCGCGGGTCGCGCGAGTCGCGCGCGAATGCAAGGCCACCTCTTTCAGAGATAAGTTCGGCCCATTAACGCGCGTGAATCGCGCGCGTTTGCAAGGGCATCCGGCATAGACTTCACGTAGAGGGCCTGAAGCGCCGATTCTGCATTGGTACGGAATCTGATATGCCGTCTATTTCTGGCAGAAAACCACATATAAACCCCGGCTGTCACCAGAACCAGAGCCAGTCAGACGGCGTGTGTTGGTTGCTGTGTAGTTGCCAGTCTAGTTGGTGAGCTTCCCACCGCAAGTCATCCCACCGGCTTGTGCGGACGCTGGTAGCCTCTTAGCGACAAGTGCTCAGTGAGCAGAGTGCTGTTACTGGATTTGCTCGCGCCGGATGGTGACGATATCTTTGGCAAGACGGGCGGAGTCAGCCCCTGCAGATGTGCCGTCATCTCTAGATATAGCGAGGACGCCGGGGGCGGAGTGACAGGGGGCGCGATCTCCCTCACTGAACCCTGCATCTACTGCCGGTGGAAGCTGTACCTGGTATCCGTTTCCAGCGATTTGCACAGTCGCATCCATCGCTCGATATACGCTCTTGGTATCCTGCGCAACTGCAACCACCAACTCTGCCGTGTCTTCCGTCCGTACTTGATTACGGTCGATGACGAGCAGCAGATGATCAAACCCGAACACCCGAACCTCCGCAAGATACGTAGCATCACCCTCACTGTTTTCCTCGACGAGTCCTGCTGAGCGAGCTGAATTCGTTACTTGGAGCGCAAGTCCATCAGCACCAGAGGATTTGATTCGGTTTGGCATAATAGTTAGTACTAAGTACTAACTTATCGGCCTTTGGATTTCCCACACTGCTTGGGAGCTCATCCAGCTATGAGCACTGTCGCTGCAGGTTCAAGATCACCAAACAAAACAGCGACGTTAGGTTGGAGATTCTTTGTTTTCAGTCGCCTCAATCTCGCTCATACTCAGATCTCCAGCCACGTAGTCTCGACCGGTGTCAGTAATTGCATAAAGCGCTCCTTCTGGTTGATGGACAAGCCCTGCATCCAACGCACCAGAAAGAGCACGGTGAACTGTTGCTCTGGATGGTGGCCGTTCGAGTTGTTTGTTGAGGTTGTATACGATGCTCGTCGCCGAAAGAGCGAGGTCTGAATCGGCGAGGAGACGGAGGACTGGCTCTGTTGCTGAGTTTTTCCAGTCCGCCTGCATACCCGTGACTCTGCACGACGCTATACGCTACTTTCGATATACAATTGTGCTGATATATTATGTGCTCAATTGAGACTTTATACTATCAAGATTTATTTAGCCAGCCACTCACAGGAGAAATGATGCTCACCCAACTCGCCGAACAGGACTATACTAATCGGACATTGCCGGTGTCGTCACACATCAAACAAACACCAGTACAAGGCGGACAATGTATCTGAGAATCAAAGTCGATTGCCCGCTTTGCGCTGGTGCTCCCAAGTGGATCTACGACACCGACACCGATCAAACACACAGGGGGGCTCAGGGATGTCCCGGTGGGTGTACAGCAATCCAGCAAATCAGGGTTCGTCAGATTTCAGAGGAAGAAGCAAAGGAATTCATCGAAGACGAAAGATACCCGAGAAACAACCTGGATCTGTGAGCGACGGTAGTGGTTCCGAGTCGTCTATCATTTTATTAAATTCACGGGTTCGGTCTTGCCAACGAATCACCGCAGAAGCGCTTCCACGTTGTATTGCTGTGAAGACGACGTAAGGGCCACATTCAAGGGACGTTCGAATAAAGGGATGATATCTGACTAATGTCTACCGAGGGAACACAAACCGAATTCGATTTCTCTGAGTTCGAGACAGAGGTATCAGAGGCGGACGAAGACCGAATCATCACAGCGATTTCGGAGAGTATCGATAGACTCCGAGATCAGATCGACGACGACACGCTTGAGGAAGTTTTCCGGGCCGAGCCAGGACGGTACACCATGCGATCCGGTTTCACTCGTGACCAACTCGACCCGGAACCATTGACGAAGAACCGGGTGATCGAACCGCTCCTTAATGTCCTCGGGTACGACGATTACGGCTACGAAGCTGGCGGGTTCTCTGAAGAGCGGGGAGAGCAAGCCGACTATGCGGTGTCTCTTCGGAACATCGAGAGTGTAGATTCGAGTCGGCTACTGATCGAAGCGGAACCGATTAACAAGGTGTTGGAAGATCGCGGGCATGGCCTCGACCAGGTCAAATCATGGCTGAGTCAACGCGAGTTCGAGTCAGACTTCGGATTTGCCACTGACGGACTCCGTTGGATTTTCGTTCGATATGATCCCGATTCTTACAGCCACAACGTCATCGAGTCAGTCGATCTTCAACCTGTGTTTCTATCCCTGTTCGAGAACGCAACAACCGAACAGCAGTCCCCGACATCGGTTCTTTCCGACGATCAACGAGAGCTCGTGTCGAGGCTTCTTCGGACATTCGAGCACGGAAATTTCGTATCAATCATCGATGAAGCGCGGGAAGTTATCAAGCGTAAGCAAGAGGAGATCACCGACGAGTTCTACGACGACTATATTCAGGTGGTGTTCGGTGTCGAAGACGATGCCGACGACCGCCGTGCTCGAAGCCTGATCGGTGAGGGCATCGTCCCACCAGACGAAGCCGACGGCGACGATGTTCGACTGTTCGCTGTCGATCTCATGAACCGACTCATCTTCATCAAGTTTCTCGAAGACAAACGAATCGTCCGGCCCGACCTACTGGACGTGCTCACTGACACCTACGAGGACGGGATTTATCCCCAATCTCTCTACAAGACATTCCTTGACCCACTATTTTACGACGTATTCAACGAGAAGCCCAACGACAGAGATCCACAGGTCGCGGATCTCGACGTCTACTCAGAAATTCCCTATCTCAACGGCGGTCTGTTCCGTCCGGAACTAAACGGGAACTCTACTCTGGACGAACGTGATTTCGACGTCCGGGACAGCGTGCTGGAGTCGATCATCGACTTGCTTGAACGATACCAGTTCTCGACCGACGGGGGGCCAACCGACATTGACCCGAGTGTACTAGGCAACGTCTTTGAGAAGACGATCAACTACCTCACCACCGATCCGGGCGACCAAAACGCCGACCTCGGAGCTTACTACACGCCGAAGGAAATCACCAGGTTTTCAGCAGAAGAAACGGTTAGACCTGCACTCACAGATCGGTTCAAACAGGTCCTACGAACCGAGCGTGATTGGCCTGAACCAGAAATTGAGCAATACGACTCCCTATACGAACTCATCGATGGACTTCCCGGATCAGGCGATCTGATTACAACACTGCTTTCGGAACTGGATGATTTCTACGTAGTTGACGTGGGGATGGGCAGTGGTCACTTCTTAACGTCCGTCGTTGAGGAAATCGTGAATGTCCGGCAGGCACTTTACGCCCGACAGGATAACCACCCGAGCCGTCACCGGATCAAAAAGACGACCGTTCAGAACAACATTTATGGTGTGGATATTATGGGGCCAGCGGTCGAGATTGGGAAACTTCGGCTCTGGTTGTCGATCATCTCCGAACTCCGTGAAGAAGACCTCGAAGACCTCGACGTTGAGGAGATTGCGCTACCAAACATTACTTTCAACGTTCGACAGGGCAACAGCTTGATCGGATACGTCGGGTTCCCCGAGGAGACGGAAGACGGTCTAGCGACGTTCGAACGCTGGTCCGAGGACAGCGTCCGATCTCGGTACGAAGACGTCATTGAGCAGATCGAACTACACGAGGAGTACAGTGCCTTCCCGGAGCGAGCCGAAGAACATCGCCAGCGAGCCAACGAACTACTAGCGGAGTACCGGGAGGAGCTCAACGAGGACATTCTGGAGGACTTCCGTGATGCTGTCGATGGTGTCACCGAAGACGACCTTGATGAGTACACTCCGTTCCACTTCGTGCTGGAGTTCGCAGAAGTGTATGCCGAAGGTGGGTTTGATGTCATTGTAGGCAACCCACCGTGGGATCGACTTCGCCCGACCCGAGATGACTTCTTCGTGAGATACGACGAAGAGTTTCCACCCCTATCTCCCGAGGAGAAGGATCGCCGACAAGAAGAATTGCTTGAGAACGACGAAATTGCTGAGGAGTGGGAAGAGTACCAGCATGAAATCGAGATCGTTTCTGCGTATTTCCACGAGGAATACGAAATGCAGACTCCTACTATCGCAGGAACAACACAGGGGACAGAGAACGATTTGTCTGCGCTGTTTCTTGAACGGGTGTTTCAATTGTCAAAAGACGGAGGGTATGTCGCCCAAATTCTACCAGGAGCAATCTTCAATGGTGCCTCTACGAAAGACCTGCGCACTCACCTGCTGGATGAGACGAGTATACAGAAGTTGATTACTTTCGAGAATCGAGGGACTTTCCCTGAAATTGCGAGCATGTATAATTTCGGAGTGTTAGTATTCAAGAATAGTAGTAGAACGGAGAATCTACATGGGGTGTTCAAGCAAGTTGGAATGGACGCGCTCCAAGACTTCGATGAAATCGCATTAAGCATCCCTCGGCAGGTATTACGAGAGTATTCTCCTGAAGCCCGTATTTTCCCTCACCTCCACTCACAACAAGCAGTTGATGTCCTGAATACGATAGTTGAGCATCCTCCTATCAGCGACAATTCTGAAGATGGGTGGTACGCAAAGCCATATGCGGAATTACACCGGACCAGTGACACAGATCGCTTTATCGAGAACCCATCGGATGGAGATTATCCAGTATTTGGAGGAAGCAACATCTACCAATTCAGTCACGATCCTTCCTTTGTCGATATCGATTCACCTGAATTTTGGAGTGTTGAGGAAGATGTCGATCCAGACGTGAGCGCAAAGCACCGCGTACGTGAGAAAAATCACCGGAAACTCAAGCGAGCACTATATCATGCCTTTGACGGTTCCGGCTCTCAGGTGAGTTTCGTCAACAACCTGCTTGATGATCATCGAGGGGAAGAACTCACCGTGGACGATGTGCTTCTTGACTGTACGGAGTATCGCATCGTCTTCCGGGATATCGCCCGTGCAAAGAACGAGCGAACAATAATTGCCTCCGTGATTCCGGATGGCATTGTGTGTACCAACACCCTCCACACTCTCCGTCCCTACGAAATTAACCCTGATGAGGAGGATCTAATCCATTCTCCGTTACATTCTGTCTACGAGAGGATTTTCACTGACAAATCGCTTTTCGTCGCACTCGGACTACTCAACAGTATCCCTTTCGACTATCTGATGAGAACCAAAGTAGACTCTCACATCGTGAAGTACAAATTCGAAGAATCGCAGATTCCCCGCCTCACAGAAGGAGATGAATGGTTTGAGTTCATTTGGCGACGTGCTGCGCGTCTCAACTGCTATGGTGAGAGGTTTGAGGATATGCGGAACCGGCTCGGTGGGGTCAAACCAGTCACGGATCCTGACGAGCGTGAGAAAGTTCAGGCTGAATTGGATGCCGCCTCCTTCCATGCCTATGGGCTGAATCAAGAACAAACGGAGTTTATTCTGAGCGATTTTTATCAGGTTGGCAATCCACGTCGTATGACCGACGAGTACTTCGATCTGGTACTAGAGAAGTACGACGAACTATCTGAGTAATCCTATCGTGTGGAATCAGTCTCACGATTGGTTCGGTTGATCAGTCTCAGTTAGTTCATTGAGCATATCTTCTGTTTCTTTCACCGAAAGGGAAATACTCCCGTTCGCTTCTATATCTTGTTCGGGTGTCGCAAATAGCGGTTCATCGCGCTCGACCACTGCTTCGAGCAGTGGTTGTAACTCACCCTCCTGCTGGAGATAATTGAGCTGGAGTTGCCCGCCAGTTCCGTTTAGTAATCTCTCTCTAACTCCCTCTGGATCATCGGTGAGTCGATTGACCTGTATATCGACGGTTGGGTCAGAAACCCGGCTTGTCAGTGACTCGCCGCGCTGGATAGATGCCCTCACAAACAATTCGAAGGTACTCTCCACGTTGTCATCAAACCAGTCGTCTATGCTACTCAGGCCCAAATAAAAGAACGCCATAGCGTCGAGTTCATGGCCGGAAGGTTCCTTGACTAAGTCTCTGAAAATCATTCGTAATTCAGCAGGGTCCATCTGGTTTGCCAGGAAACCGAGATCGACTATCGCACTCTTAGTCCGCTCTCGAATACGATACCGGACATCTTTCGTTTCTTCCCGGCTTAATGTGCCTTCTGCTAACACGTGGCTAGCGTCGTTTTCTGTCAAGAACCCATTATACCGCCGTTGGCCGATTACGTCATCGTACGTCTGAGCATCCTCAGACATCGTTGCATACACGCACGTAACATCTAATAAAGGTTAGCCCCAACAAATCGAGTAACCGACCGGTAAGCTCAGGTAGGTACTATCTACGCACGAAGACAAGTGGGGTATCGCCTCGCATGCGTCCGTGGGCCCTAATCCGGGACGCATGCTGCAACCAGTCACCCCCGCAGATCGCAGGGGTAACTGATACCTGTGCCCCTCCGATACTACGGGCTACCTACGATCTCAGGTGGCACATCAGTGGCCATCGCACATAGGTTTTGCTCATATCGGTAGGGAATGCGATTATACACATAACCTACATATGGGTTACACCCGAGCGGAACGCCAAATCCGCACAGAGAAGAACCGTGTTCAGAACATCGACGAACTCGTCCACATCTCACACGGGATGTGGGACTACGAGTTCGGGCCGGCTAGCGACGGCATCCCCCACAAAGAAGCCGAAGAGGAGCTGGATCTCGACCTGGAGGCCGACACTCGCCGTTCCTTCGAGCACTTAGTGGACGCCGATATGCTCGAAAAGATCGACAAACCGGGTGCACCGGGTCGCTACACAGTTGCAGACTGGCGTGAGGGGAACGACGCGTTCGTCATGGGGGAAGTTCCCGAGGCTGCTCAGCAGGGTATCGAGAACCTGATCGAGCATATCCATGACGACGACCCTGCATCGGGCGACGACTCTCCGGTAGTGGCAGACGGAAGTGGGACGACTGTTCGAAGCGTTGTCGCATCCGAGTTCAACGTCATACCGGAGGCCCTAGAGAAAACACTGCGCGAGGGAGATCCGGTAGACCGCCTCAACGACGCCGTGGGAGCCATCGAGGAAGCCGACGACGTCGAGACCCGTGATGATTACGGTGAGATTCGGTTCATCAATCCGCCGAAGCACTACCGGCTCACGGAACGGGCAGTCGAACTCTACGAAGCCGAGGAGTGGTAACGATGGTCTCAAAGGCTCATCAGGCAGGCGTCAAACGCACCGCGAGCGAACACGAGAACGACGGCTGGAACGTCAGAGCGGAGGCAAGCGGCTGGACCCAACCGCCGACGATAGCTGGTAGGCGTCCAGACGTATTAGCAACCAAACGTGGCAGTCGTCGAGTCATCGAAGTCGAAACAGACGCACACGCACATCAGGGGCAGCATGAAACGTTCCGTCGGCATGCTGCGCAGAAGACGAACACGATCTTCATCGGCTACATCGTAGATTCGGCGGGTCGGCGGATAGAACGGTTCGAATAGCTCGGGCTGTTCTTTCTTCGCCGTGCTGTCTTGCCGAAGTCCACTAACGAGTGACAGCGAGTAGTTCCTCACCGGGAACAGACTCCATTTATAACACATCTGTCAAATCTAGATCGCTATAGATGTCTCTACAATCTGTGCTCGGCCGGGGTTTCAGTTTATCTCAGACCAGCGCTATCGGTGGACTTCGAAGACTGTAATGTCGATAGTCACGTCCCGTTTCGCGTAGGCTACGGCGAGAGCCAATAACAGAAAAAGCGCGAAAGTGCCGAATCCGATAAGCGCTGCTGTCGAAGGTGTAACGATTTCCAGAACCATCGTGTTGTTAACCGTATTCCGCTCTCTACTCGTCTAAACTATCCAAGAACGCCTGTACGAATTCCTCCGCAGGTGTCTCAGATCCGCCGTTGTCAGATACACTGGTCTGCTCCCTAAGTTCGTCTGGTACCTCGTTCGGAGAACCGTCCCACGGCTCCCACTCACGAAGTAGATCGACCAGTCTCTGGTACTCGTCAGGAAGTGCTTCCTTCCAGTCCGAAGGCGCTCTCTCCCAACTTTTTGCCATCCCGAGCCAGTACTCGGGAGATCGTTCTGTCCAATACCGATCCGGATACTCGTCTGGCGGAGTCGGCCCCGGAAGTAGCGGGTCACGCTTTGGTCTCCTCGGCCCTTTGACGACTTCTCCGTCATCAACGGCTTCACGAACCTTCTCCTTGATAGTAGAGAGGTCACTCATCGAGACATCGTTAGCCCTGCAGATGTCCTGGAACTCATCTGTCCACGAGACGATTTCCGGTGTATCGGACGCGTTCTGTCGCTGTTGCTCGTCAATGACGACGGCAACGACTCCCAACGTGACTCGGCCGATGCCCTTCTGATGACCGAAACGGGAGTAATCGATGTTCTCAACGGTGTTAATCACCGTCTCCCGCTCGCGGGGAGCCAGTGGTAATGACGAAGTGATGGCTTGCGCGATTCGTCTCTTATCGCGTCGGCTCTCACGAACGCTGTGTTCGCCGTCCGACTGGTGACGACCTTCATGGTGCTTTTGGAGTCGTTCAACCTTCGGGTCATCCACGTTTTCGTCGCCTATACGCGTCGCTGCTGGACTATCGTATCCTGCAGTGTATCCGTCCTCGTGGGGGCTTCCACCAGGATCGTCCGACGAGGCCTCAATACTATCGTCGAAATGTGTCCTTCCTGGCGGGTTCATCGCCGCGTAATCGGCTCGTCCACGTCTGCGATGACTGTTGCCACTCGAATCGTTCGACTGATCAGATGTCACAGTTGATACTCATCTCCTTGGTCAGCATGAGTTGACAGGGAGTTGCGTGCCACCGCGATACGCACGGCTCGATATCCATCTGTGGAGTCACAGTGAATGGAACCTCGAAAACGAGATTGCTGTCGCTCAGTTGGGTTACACGCAGTAGAACGCCAGGAACGCCATAGCGTTCCTCCCTTCATTTGCTTGTGTTGTAGCTAGTGATACTTAAAGGCGTGACGACGGTGTAGATCCAGCACACCGCTGTTCACGGTTCATACTTTGGCGTGGGGTACGGCTGAGCGTGTTGTGAAACAGAAACTCAAGAACCAGGGCTATGTCTAACCGCTTCTTCATCACTTATATCTGTTATTAGTTGGTCATCAAGCGTATGTCAACAGAAACAAAAACGGTCAGCCTTCTTGAAGACCTCATAGAGAATACCATAACATTCGACGAGGCTGCTAAAGAGTTCGACGATTCTGTTGATTGCTACAGAGCTCTTCGTGATACAGCGAAAGAAACACTCGGTTCCTTTGACGAGTATCTGCAATTTTATCAAGTCTGTATTGACCAGGGGCCAACTGGTTTCGTTTATTATGATCTCAACCAGAATGCAGTCCGATCGATAAAGAATATGGCAATTCAAGAAAGTACCGCAGGGAAACGGTTCCCTATCCATTCTACCAGCGAGCTTGAAGCTCGGATAGATGCCTATCAAGATCTCGATGTTAACAATGTCACATCCCGGGCGGTCGCGTCAGCCATTCTTGAACACATTTACGAAAACCATGAAGACTATGTATACGAACTCGTTGATAACCTGCTGGATACACCGGCTCATCCGTCTTCCAGTGTAGAACTTTTTGCACAAGCTCGATTCGTCGCAATCATTCATTCAGTTGATCGTGAAGCTGACGCATTCCATGACTATCTTGAACAGTTCGTCACTAGTCTCCCTGATCCACGCCCGACTGACGAACGGTCAGCTGGTGAACTCTGGAAAGCCAGTCAACAGACTGCATATAAAAAGGCAAAGAAAATTGAACTCGCCCAAGCAAGTTTAGTTCGTGATTTCAGCAGCGAACGTACTTCTGAATATCTCTATTTGAGTGCCCGAGATGTTGTTGAACGGTATCGTCATGGTCACCGTGACAATCCTCATCGTCGGTACTTCACGAACGAGCCAAGGCAGTGTGACCTAACCAGCACAAACAAATCAGTTTCTGTATAATTTCGAGCCAGATTCTATCAATGACCGTGAAAGATCTGCCAGCAGAAGCGAGCGACAGCACTATACAGGCAAGAACAGCCGATGAACGGCAGAAACTGGAGAGAGCTGTCGCTGACGAATTCACGGACTGGCCGTGGGCTGACCGCGGTCAGCCCGCGGCCGAGACCGATCCGTGCGTCTCAGGAACACCAACACTATTCGCCTCAACGTACCAGCGTCGCTCTAACTCATCTTCCAGTTCCTTTCGAATCCAGTCACAGAACGTCTTGAATGTGAACTCCTCGGGCAGGTCGCGCCCGCCCCGGCGCGGGCGGGCGACGACCGCCCACCGCAACACAAGCCACAGGTTCTCCAGCAGTGCTGCGACGAGCATGATCGCAAACCGTACGACGGGATCACGTGTCGTCGTGATCCCTCGTGCTTGCCGAAGCAACCGGTAGCTCGTTTCGATGCCAGAGCGTTTCCTGTAGAGGCGTTCGACTTGCTTCGGTGACTTCTCAGCGACGCCACACGCGACGTAGCCTCGAACAATCTCTCCGTGCTTGCCGCGGTCACCGTTCTGGTAGGAGACAGCGACCGCGAGCGGGAAGCGCAGTTCCCGCTCGCTGTCCTTGTACATGCGATAGGTCGTCATGTACGACTTGTGGGTGTCGAGTTTGTCCTTCATCCGGTCACCCTTTTTCGGAACGTGGACGACCGTTGCTGCGATGTTACGAGCACGGCGGATAACGCGCTCGTTGTAGAAGCCACTGTCAGCGAGCAGGAGGTCGATCTCGAAGGGATAGTTTTCGACGCGGGCGAGCACGCGCTCGACCGCGTCGGCCTCGTCTTCGTCGTTTCGGACGTACGTCATTGCCAGCGTCACCGGCTTTTCGTTGGAGACGACGTAGGCTGTGCAGTAGCGGTGGCACGTTGTTGTCCCGTCTTTTGCTGCCATCGAACAGAGTTCGCCTTCATCGAGATAGTGATCACCGTGATAGGGGTTATCGATGAAGTCGACGGAGACGATTCTCGACCGGTTGGGGTCGAGAATCGTCATGGCAAGGCGAGCGAGGAGATGGTTAGCAACGAATTCGAGCCAGTGTCGGTCGAGAGTGTGGAGCCATGTAAGGACAGTATCGTCACACGGCGTTCCGTCGGTATCGTTGCAGGTGTCCCAAATCGAGGTCTGGTTGACGCAGGCCATGATGACGACGAGCCAGATGTCGCCGGGGTCGAGGGGGCTCCCCTCGACACCCGGCAACGGGAGTGGAGTAATGACTTCTTCCGCTGCGTCTATTACCTCCGAGGCCGAAAGACGGTTGTCTGGATCGGGTATGGTGAACACATTCTGATCCAGACATTTTCTCGTAGTCAATTCGGCGATTCAATCTGACCGATTACGCTGTTCGTGAAGTACCGATCGTGGGGAACTCCAATTAGCTCGTCGCCAGATCGGCGTGTTGCTCGCGTATTTCGACGATGATTATTCCGCAGAGCGAAACACCCGTCTCAAATCATACCAGAAAATAATATTGGGCCAGCTCAGTAGTGGCAATTGGTGGCGATCACAGCAAGACATCGCCAATCGTCCTGAACCGAACTTCCATACAGCAGCATCCCATTTCTATGAGGCAGCTTATATAATCAAGTCGGTTGATGAAAATAGGTATATCAAATATTTCAGCAAAGCGATTCGAAACCAGACAAAGGCTGCCGTACGGGATCAAAGAGGACCGAAAGCAGGTTGGGATGTCAGTCATCAACTTCACATGACAGTTTCTGATACTGTGAGTAGCCTTATAACAAATCCTGATCGAAACGTACAGAAGACAATTACCGAGACAGAAGCTCTACACCGCTGTTTGGGCCATAGAGCCCATGCAACAGCTGCCTGCTTCCATGGAAACCCTGAGCAGATTCGGGAGCAAGTTAATCGCACATGGGATGTGCTTAATGATAACGAGGTACCCGTGTATATTGACCACGACTTTCTCAAGGCACTCAAGACACTTGCTACCGGGTATGAGTGTGAATACGACCACAGATTCTCAGATGCTATTGAACATTACGAATCGATAGATATTCCACAAGAACAAATACCGGTTAAACAACGGAAAGGGCTTGTCGAAATCAAGAGAGCAATAAAATCCAACAAATACGACCCTGCGGTGAAGACAGCAAATGACGTGTTTGTTGATGGTGCGCCCATCAAAACTGCCGTAGAGATCATAGCCGGTGAGTCGCCTAGTTCGCCACGACTCAAAGAATCAGAATTAGACCAACTTATCGGGACTACTGCTGAGACTCTTTGGGCTTTCCGGATGTTCACAGATTTTGTCAGGCAAATTGAAAATCCGAGCTCACCAGTGAAGACACAACTGGAAAGCATGATTCTGGAATTATAATGTCTACCTGAACCGGAACACGTAGAAAGGTTCCAGTTATACCAAGAGAACACATTTTGTTCTAAAATAAACACTGCAGCGCGTTGGATGTTACTTTAGCTGTTCAGCAGACGCTACAGATGGTCCTTCGACCAGTGCGCTGTTTTCCTATGTCGTGCTAATTCACCCGGGTGGAGGGTCAGTATCTGCAACCGGGGCAGCCTCCATACCTGGCAAGGTTGGAGCTGAAGCGTCGATCTCACTGATCTCCCCCCGTTCATCCTTTCGAACCCCGACAATCCCCGTATATATATCACTAATACACGAGTTGTCGTGATTCTCCCCCTGTTCACTCCCATCTAAGCCTTCAGGCAGATCAACGTGGCCTACACCAGGGTCATCAATCACTTCAAAAACGTTCGTACGCCCGCCGCCACCAACAATGCGGTCGATGTATCCGAGCCGGTCGAATTCGGCGAGCTTCCGCTGCACTGACCGGCGCGAATGAGACACCTCTCCTGCGATGTCAGAGACGGTGAACTCAGCACCTGATTTGAGATACGGGAGCACCGCATTCCGGACAGCTTTCCCCGCACGAGAGTAGGCAGTAGCGACGACACCGTCACCCTCGACCGGCAGATCATCGCGGAGTGCAGCGGTATGAGCAAACACGAGTGCACCCTCTTCGTCACGACCGAAGCGGAGTACAGCCTGCATCACCTGGTCTTCACGGATGTATTTGAGGAACGTGTTAGCGAGATTGCTATTGTAATCTAAGTTGAGCCCATGCCCTTCCGTGTCGATCTCCTCGCCGGCGAGTGCTGCCCACCGTTCGACAACGGCATGTCCTGTGTGCGGTGCACCGAGCACGATGCCGATGTTATGCTGACTGAGAGCGTTTGACCCGGTGACGTCCCAATAGTTGGCTGTCGCCCCGACGTGTCCGCTGAACCGGTCTCCTTCTGCATCCAACACTTTGCGGGTTGTAATGAGTCCAGGTTTGGTCGCGGCTGAGAGCGTGTCTTGGCGAAGTTGCCCCCCGCCGTACTCATCAGCGATGGCTCTGACGAGCTCTTCGTCGTCGTCGAAATTCTTGCCTGCGGGAGACCCACTGTAGGTGTTGACGTTCGTCTGGTCGGTGCAGACAAGCTGAACGTTCAGTACGTTGCGGAGGAACCGCTTACGAGCATCTGGAGTGTCGTGAATATCTTGGACATTCATATCCTCTCCAATTGCTAGGTTCCATAACCGCTCACGCCCTGTCGCATCAAGACCGACGACCGAGCAACTGCGACCATGGGATCTGAATGCAGGTGGGTCGAGAACGTATGCGCCAGCACCGTTGCGGTCCCACAGGATGGTTGCACCGTCGAACTCAACACGGGTGACACGAGTTCGCTCCCGGTCGGGGTCAAACCCGTAGTGAGTGAGCTCAACAACTGTTGTCTCTTTTTCGTCGGCAATCATCCCGGCCAGCAGGAGGCTCGCATCGGGATGTGCATAGGGATGCCGTGCTCGAACAACAAGTTCGCGGACGGCGTCACGACCGCCCTCCAGTACAGTACAGGCGGTGGTAGCAGCAGCATGGTACGCGTCGATCTCGTCAGGGTCAACACCATGCCGAAGTGGTTCGAATGCCTCTTCGACAAACTGGAGAAGTTTCTCGCCGACAGCCGGGTCAGCGCCATTCGGCAGGCGTGTGAGTGAACCGGATATTTCACTGAGTGCATCGACCAGCGTGGAAACCCGTTCGTTGACAGATTTAGCGACCTCTTCCCCGAGGTCGAGAGCTCCTATGTCAGCCGAGACCGCTTCGACGAGCGTAACAAGATCTTCGGCACTGCCAAGATCACCACACCGGACAGCGTCGAGCAGTGCCTCAACCGCAGGGGTCTGGTTCTTGCTGCGGAGACTGTCGAGTTGTTCATACAGTGGAACCAGAGCTTCGGCGACGGACACACGTGCGTGAAGGGGGGTTAATGGACAGTCGTCTTCACTGGCATCACCGGACAGCCAGTCCCACACCCACGAGGATGCAAGTTCGTCAGCCCGACGCTGCGCATCAGTTTCGTCCTTGATGTCGGCGACGAGTGTCTCAGCGAGCCAGGTAGCCACCTGTGATGCGTTGTCTCCCCATTCGTTGCCGAAATCGTCGCCGGGGAACTCGTCGATGACGACGTTCCGAGGGTCGGTCGTGACGGCATCATTTTCCGAGCGACTGTACCACGTTCTAGCACTTTCGACATGGCCGTGGACGCGTGACCCGATTAACAGGTCAACCGGCCGGTCGGGGTCGGCAACACGGTTCCACGCAGCCTGATAAGGACAGTCGGGATCCTCCTGGTGGTCATGCTCTTCCTCGTCTTCGTCGTGATTGCAACACGGTAGATCTTCACCAAAGAGATGCTCGGCGTTTTCGTGAATCGTTTGCGGAGCGAGACCAAGTCGGTGAGCGACAGAGACAACGAGCGCCCATGCGTCACCGTGTTCGCCGGCAGCAGTGCTGCACGTTGCACGGTCAAGTATAACGGTGTCTGCACCGGGGTCACCTGGATCAGTCTCCATTTCAAGCCGGTCGATCAGCTCGTTTCGCTCTCGGAGCACATCGAGACCATCTTCCCGAACGATCCCGAGGGCTTCGAGGGCTGCCTCCTCGGACACACCCTCCCACGGTTCAGCAAAGACAGGAAGCACATACGAGGTCACACCGTGTTCGTTGGCTTTGTTGACGTACTCCTGTTGCAGTTCGCGGCGGGGTGAGAGCAGTAGTGTCGGAGTGGTGGCGGCGGCTTTGACAGCACTGGTACTCTTACCGAGCGCTGGAAGTGTTGTTAGTAAATCAGCGCTGCTGCGGTCGCGGGCAAGTTCACGGTACAGTTCTTCGTTATCGTCACGGGCGGCGTCGAGGCTTTCGCGGTCCGTGGTGAATTCACCGAGGAGGTCTTCCGCCGGCGGGAGCACAACTTCGTGATCAGCGTCAGGTGAGCGGTCATTGTCAATCCAGGTGACGCGAGGTAACGGGGCGTCGTATGCTGTTCTGGCGATTTCGTACGTATCGAGATAGGTGTCTCCCGATGGGTATGCGTCTTCCTCGTCGATGAGTCCTTGCTCCAGTGCAACGACGCGGAACGGGTCTATCACCTGGTCGTGTTTGGCACACCAGAAGGATCCGGAGTCAAGAGCAATGATTCGTTCACCGCTTTCAGAGTCCTCCCACGTTGGATCGAGTTTTGCGATTGCGGGCTCCCACGTTGGATTGTCGACAGTGATCTCGCTTTCCAGATTATCGAGGATATGCCAACATTTGAGGTTCTCAACGGCAGCGCGGGTGGCCTCCAAGTCGTCCACGACACGCTCGGCATCAATGTAGACAGGGAGGGGCGCACCGTACCTTGTGCGCGCAGTATTGTAATGATCGAAGTACGCACGGCCATCGAGATCGCTCGCCTCGCGCCGATCGTCGGCATCACCGTCAGAAATTGCTACGGCACGGACCACGTCACGAATCCGATCCTCGGTAACCGGGCAAAGCCAGGCTTCCTTGTCGTCTGTGGTCGGGAGCCCGAGTTCGGGAGCGACGTCGTCCGGAGTGATCTGTCCAGCTGCACGCCAGGCATCCCGCGGCTCGTAAACAACGTCGAGTTCCAGCGGATCAGGTGAGAAATCAATGTGTCCCGGGGTATCACCGATCTCACGCCCGTGTTCAACACCAGCATCCTCGATCCGCTGTAGAGTCGTCTCATAGGCCTCCCGATCGGGAAGGGCACGGTACACATCACTGTCGTGCTTGTGGTGATCCTCGACTACGTCACCGGTCTCACTGTCACGGTAAACCAGGTCAGCAGTATCGACGATACCCTCAGCGACGGCATATTCGACAACGGCCCAATAAGGAACAGTGTCGTACGAATCAACACCCCGGCTTGTGGCGTAATCTAAAACCGAGCCTCGGTAACTCTGGTCGGTTCGCTCAGCCCATTTCTCGGTTCCGTGCTGATCGAGGATATTCCTGATATCGTTTTCATTATACCCGACCCACGGTGCGACAGCACGCGCGAGCGCAGCGTCGGCTTGGGATCGGTCATCTGGATTCCTCGCGTCTTGAAGTGCTGACGCGACATAGTCATCGACGGTTTTTGCAAACGACAAGCGATCCCCCGCATCGTCGTTCACGTTGACTGACGAAGCGTTCCCTCTCCCTTCTCCGGCGTCTCCGGTGCCGGTGTCGTGTGACGTCTTGGCTTGGGTGATTGCTGGATCGGCCTTCAGAAACTCGCGGAAGTCTTCCTCAGACCACACGACGGGCGGACGCTCATTTGCGATTTCATAGCACCCGAGGTGATCGGGGGCGTCTTCAGCTGTGCATCGGTCGCACGCACACACAATTTCCGACCCGGGACCGAGAACGTACTGTTCGTCGAGACGAATTTCACCGAAGGAGGCGACCGGATTATCGACCTCACGGCCGAGGACTTCACGGACGACTTGGCGAGGGTCACCCTGAACGAGAACATAGAGGTGTCCCGGTCGCTCGGTAGTGGTGTGGGCACTGGCGACAGCAAGTGTCCCGTCGTCTCGGAGTTCCTCGACGCGTTTGTTACTCTCCTTGGCCGCATCGTAGTCGTCCACGTCGATGTCGATCAGCCAGTATCCGTCTGCATCGCCGCCGCGACCACCTTTGACACCGTAGTTCCCATAAATTTCTGAGTCGCCGGGTTCGCGGAAGTTCCCGGTGTCGAAACTCGCTTTCTGACCATCGAGAACATTGATGAACCGCTCTGTCCCTGCTCCGGCGTCAGCGAGCAGCTCGGCAATTTGTTCGCGTTCCCGGGAGGTGTCGCCTGCAAGATCGGGAGAGTAAGCATACAGCGGTGTCTCACGACTCTCCGGTGTCCATACGATCCACTCGTTGGTATGTTTCAGAACTTCGACGATGTCGCTGAAGCCGTAGTCAGTGAAGACTTGCTGGATCGTTTCGTGTGGGATCCACGGTCGATCATCGTCGGTTTTCTCGTGAGCAGTGAGATACAGTTCACGGTAATTCGGTGAATCCGTGCCCCTGGTCGAGTTGGAACGGTTTGTATCGTCGTCAGGGGTGGGGTTTGTGGTGCCAGATCCGGCTTCCTCAGGGTTCTTGTCGGCTGATATGCTGGATTCACTGTGTTCAGTGTCGGCTGCAACAGTGTACACTGGACCCCATGTGCAGGCACCATCTTCAACAAGGATCCCGCGGTCGATCGCGTGCTGAACGGCAACGACAGGATCGTTCACTAAATCCCGAGTAGACAGCTCCGTCTCGATGTCGCCACGAACCGCACTGCCGCCGATTGCATCAAGAACGCGCTGCAGTTGCTCAGCGGTGAGATGTTTCACGCTGGAACACCTCCTGAAGCCGAGCACATGGAGCGCTCCCGACTGTCAGAAATTGTTATGGGCCGTTCATCGAGGCGGGATGCATGCTCACACAGTGCCTGCAGTGGGTATTGTACGGAGTTAACTGATTGCGCAGGGTGCAGCGAGTCGCTTCGGACGAAAATCCTAAAGCGCTCGAAAACGAAGAACCGTATACGGACAAGCCCGGCCCAACAGGCAAGTCCAGTTCTAGGGGCGCAGGCACGCCCCTGGTTCCCCGTCGCACACAGCGTCAGCTCTACGACTCACCTCCGAGATCCTTCGTGTAGATTTCTTCTACTGTAAGCTCAGCAGACACGACTACTTTCTCCATCTCCTCACCTTTTTCATATTCCAGGTCGTCCTCGGTTACGTTCAGAATCCGGCGAACGTGTTCTGGAATTGTAGCCTGGAATTTCGGAGGTCCGAATTCCAATGTAGTCGATACAGATTTTCCCACTGTATCATCTCTGGTCTGTTCGGGCATATATCCGCTTAACCCCCGTATACTGAAAAGTACTTGGGGTGTGCTCAATCATCCTCCAGTACTACTGGATATCTACAGACAGTGCTTTGCTCTGAAAATACCTCTTCTGCAGTGATTTTTAACCAACTCCCGTCTTGCGTTTTCCTTTTCTGATATATTCCGCCGTTTTAGAATAGCCACTTCGTAGTAATTGAATATCCACAAGCAGCGCGTACTTAGAAATGCTATCTTTTATGGGAATATAGGTTAGAGTAAGAATATGGAAGAAGCAAGTACTGAACGAGGCCAGATCAAATTTAATCTCGATCCATCTTCACCGGAGTCAAAGGTTGGGTTCACGACAATCGAAAAAGAGGAACTCAAAACACTAGCAGAAGAGTATGGGTTCCCGTCTCTTTCCGCGTTTTTGCGGCACATGGTATATTTAGGAATGAACACAGTGGTTGAGCAAGATCCCACGAAACAACTACAAGACGAGACAGATCACGACGCAGTAACTGTTAGAGAGCTGATCCCTGAAGGTGAAGAGAACGCAATCGATGTCCGAGATGAACTACCAGACAAGTTCGAAAATAACGTTCTGGACATAGTCGATGAAGATCCAAAAATCAACAGAGAGGGGTGGCTGGTCTACCGATGATCGGGGAATCAGATGGGGTAAGAGACCGTAGAGATGACGAGTCTTACGTTGAATACTATCTTGACCATCGAAATGATATCGAAGAGAACACCGGTGATAACTACCGGAGATCTTGGAGCCAACTGAACAAATGGTGTGACGAGACAGACCGGGATGTAGAGAGACTGGAAAGAGAAGATGTGAGAGAATTCTGTGCACACCTGAGAAGAAAAGACGATGAGGAGGTTTCAGAGTTGACAGGCCAAAGGACTATTCGCCACTTGTCACGTATGGTCAATTGGCTCGTCACCGATGCTGATGTAGCCGATTATAACCCATATAAACCATTCACTGACTACTTCAATCCCAAGCAAGAAGATACAGAAAAGTTAGAAGTAGAAGACAGTGAACTGAGAGAAGCGCTTCAAGCAGCGAAAGAATTCAGGATTGATCTCTTTGTGTATTTGACTATTTTACTAAAGACAGGCATGCGGTCAAGTGAGGTTTTGAATCTGGATCTTCGAGACATCAACCTAGACCATCCAATATCCAGAATTATGCCAGATGCGAGGCTGGAATTGCAGAATCACGCAGATACGCTCTACGTTGATTCTACGGTCAACAAGGGTGAAGAACACAATGAAGAAGTGAGACAGAGTGGTAACAAGGAGAACTCAACACGGAAAATACCGATTGATGATGAACTGAAACAACTGCTGGTATGGTGGATTGCCATGCTGCCGACATCAAGTTCACCAGCAGAGCCGCTGATACGGAAGGTCACTGACCCTGGAGCCCGGAGAATGTCAAGTTCCCAAGTTCAGGAGTTAGTGACGGAGTGGTCACGTGACAATGGACTCAACTCTCCTGAAATGAAGCACTTCGGGGTAGACAGTCATTGGTGCCGCCACTGGTTCACAACCACAATGCAGGCGAACATAGATCAAGACGAAGTCTCAATTGGGACACCCAAGGCCTTCGTCAAAGGTCTACGGGGAGACACTGATTCTGATACTATCGCAACGTATACTCAGGATTGGGAGAAAGTCAAGAACAACGGTGAAAAAACGTACCGAGAGGTGTGTGTCGACAACATACCGAAATTATTCACGGATGAAGTTCGAAGTGAACAATGACAGGCACTGACAACTGGCCGACCCCCGGGCCGAACGAACCGGTTCCATCATGGAATGAGTATAACCAGTTGCGCGAAGCTGTCGAAGACTACCTCGACCACGAGCCAGACGACCCGGCGTGGGACGACATCTGGCGAGCACTCGGGGCAATCATGGGGGAATTCCAGCGTGACGCGTTTGTTAATGCATTCGATCTTGATGAGCCCGCCGAAAGGGCCTGTATCCGACGTCTCATCACAGGCGAAGGCGAGTGCCCGCACTCACCGTTGGAAGCCGATGACGACCCGCAGGGGCCGCCTCACAAGCCACCAGCCAGCGACCATGCAACGCTGTGGCTTGACGATGGGGAACCAGCGCTGTACTCAATGCACGTTTACGCGGGCAATATTGAACGGTTGGACGCCAAGGAACCACCGCACAACCTGTGGTTCGATGTCTTCGAATTCGCCCGGGAATGGGGGTTAGAAGTATCCATTCTCCCAAAATCATGGTACAATCTCGGGAGTACTGTTCATGTCGTGTTCTATCCACCTGAGCGATACAGGTAGATCCTCCGCTTACCCCGGATACGGCATGGCCTGAGGTAGACATTTGAAAAAGGAACAACGAGTACCTGTATGCCGTTCAGTGTCAGCTGGCACACGCTCCTCGACGAGGCCGACGGTCTCCCTGGCGATGCAACGCTCGTGACGCCGCTTTCCCACAAGGAGTTCCGAATCACGGACACGCAGGAACACCGCGTCATCATTGAGTACACCGACCGTGACCGAGACGAGAAGCGTCCGCTCAAGCGCGATCAGTTCGAAACCCTCTATCACCGCATCCAGGATGCCCCTGACAACGCTTTCGACCTCGACCGACTTCCACCTGATGCTGACCCGTATCCCACCGTCTGGTCGCTCCATCCTCGCTTCGAAATCGACGAGGAGCATGGTGTCATCCGAGAGACTGATGGCCCGACTACGTCGCAGGTCATTGACTCCGGACAGTCAGGAACAGATAACGCTGAGCGTCATGAGCCTGACCTCCAGGTCTACAGTGATGCACTGCTGTTGACCGATGCGCTTGAACGCCACGATGTAGCCGACCTGGCTGATCAGGAAACGGACGTGCTGGTGAACCTCTATACCCTCCTCTCAGACGTCCAGCGGAGCGCCAACGACCTGCGCCAAGAGATTGCCGGCGTACTTTTGGATCGTCTCCATCACGACCAGCCCGTCAGCGGCCAGTATGGTTCCGTCCAGCGAACTACGCGCCGGAACCGCTCACTCAAAGACGAGGATACTGTCCTGAACGCGCTAGAGGCTGCTGGTATCGACCGCGAGAAAGTCACGAGTGTGGATCGAGACAAAGTGGACGACGCTCTTGACGTGACCGACCTCTCCGCTGAGGACGTCTACGAAATCGACACGACGGAGTACGTCAGGAAAGCCGAGGTAGACGAGGATATCAAAGAAACGCGCCTCCAAGGGTTGAAGGATCGGCTTGCTGCCAGCGACGAGAGTGATGAAGACGTCCAAGAGCTCCAGGAGGAGATCGAGGAGCTTGAGGATCGGATCGAAGAGTTGACTTCATTCAAATCCGGGTCTGCGTATCATACGGAATCTGCAGCCGAGTAGCCGATGAAGGAGGTGTCTGAGTGGTGCTTCAAACCTTTTTGTGGGGTCCGGTACTCCATCAGCGGACAAATAGTACCAACGCCTGACAGACCCCGCGTGTGAGAGATAGAGCGTATAGCCAACTCAACGGATCACCTTCCATTCACCAATGCTGACTGAACCTTCCATTCAGTACGTCTGGATACCAAATTGATCCATTTTCTGTTTTATGATGGTTTTGAAGTGATGTAGCAAGCTAAGTAGAGCAAATGGGAAAATTTCGGGAATTAGATCCGGTGCCTATTATTGTTGCTACGGTGTTCATTTCAACAATCCTCGCCTATATTTTCCTTCCGTATGAAGACCTACAAGATACATTCTGGATCTTTTTCGGCGCTGCGTACATCGCTGGTGACGGCGTTTCAACAGGATTCCTCAGTAGATTTGATGAAGAAGAGCGAGAAGGGACGATTGTCCGACACTGCTGTGGCCCTCATCCGAGTTTACGGTGTTCGCTAGGGATCCATGTGCTTGTCTTCGCGGCAGTTTTCGGTGTATATACCGCTATTCTCCAGTTGTTAGATAGTGGTGTATATCCATTTGAAGATATTCTCCGTGATGTTATTTTACTTCTCCCGTTCCTCATGGGTATGTGGGCAATTGGAGCAACAGTTTGGAATCTCTATGGAAGGTAGTCTGAAGAGCTGAGATCTGTTACAGATATTCACTGGTTTGTTCGATAGCGTCTTCAACTAGACCAATTCGATACTCCAATAGTTCCCGTTCCTCACCCTCCATGCCCTTGGCCTGATCCTGAAAACCATCCCTGAGACGGACTAACTCGGTTCGGTTGTGCTTATCAAGCAGCTCCTCAACCGACTGCGCCCGTATGTGTGAGTGGTTGGGACTATACTTCGACACCGGGTCACAGTCCTGTTCGACCAACACCCCCGTGTCTACGAGTTGATCGAGATGGCTTCGCGCCGTATCTTCGGATACACACGATCTGTCCGCAATCCATGTCGCTGACCGGGGCTCTGTCAACGTCTGAGAGATTGCTCGAACTCTTTCGAGAGGAGTTGTTGCTTCGATCCACGCGTCAACCCCGGTGTCGTCGGTCATACCATCCCTATCGGGTTGGGCTAAAACAAGATTGAGGGTGACACTTCGTGACGCTCCCATGCCACACCGTTCTCATCATCAAGTTCTTTTCGTAGATTCTCCGCTTTGCACGTTAGCGTCGGCTGTTGAGTGAACGAAGAAGTGGTCAATTTCAGTCATGAGGTCATCGACGCTGCATTTGTCGTTGTCTCAAACCCACGAGAGTATGTTGTAGACCGCCCGCGTCCTGACCGTCTGCGAGGAGCGAGCGCAACTTTCAGATATTCATGAGAAATCGGTGTCCTCGAATGCGCTCTCCAGCGTCTGAAAAACCCGTTCGGTGATGTGCTCGAAGTGTTCCTGTTCTTCATCCGAAAACACCATCCACCAATTGTGGGCGACATCGTTCCGAGTCTTCATAAGCTTCGTATAGGCCTCGTATTCGCTGTCAGTCAGGAGCCCAAGGGCGCTCGCCATGTATACTGTCGGTTTGTTTCCCATCATTTCAATTGCTTCTTGCTCTGAATTGGAGAGTTCTCTCCCCTGATACGATTCGATTTCTTCGATCATCCCCCACTGGAGGAGTGATTCGACGAAGGCTGCTTGCCGGAGGATAGCAGAGCAGTAGTCTCCGGACTCGATGAGTTCACGCTGCTCATCGAGTTCCGTCTCAACCATCGCCGGGAGAAGAACATCAGCGAAGGCTCCAAGGAGATCTCCAAACAGGTCATCCAACGACGCCTCCCACTCGGTGTCTGCCGGGGTGGTGTCCGTCCACTCAGTCTTCTCGTGGTAATCAGTGATGTCCATGCCGGCTTAGTCCGTCGCTGGATTAATTATATCTGGCATCGGGAGAGTGACTTCGCTCCCCGACAGTTGGTTCCTGATGCTAATGTGCAAAGCTGAGTTGTTAGAAAGTCAAGGAGCATAAACTGCCACTCGCTATACGGAATCTGAGTGTCTGACGTATCTTTATATCGCGTTGACCTATAGGCTATACCTGTATGCTAAATCCAGAGGGTGATTTTCGTGGTGACTGAAACACGCCGCGCCGCCATCTACCTCGATAAGGGTGGGACAGGTAAAACAACGAGCGCAGCACATCTCGGCGTGGCACTAAGCCGATTAGGACACGACGTACTCCTCCTCGACCTTGCAGGGAAGCAAAGCGACCTCGCAGACGCCCTCGGGGTATTCGAAGACGTTCAGGAAGACATCTCCAACGAGGACGACTTCCCTAACATCGCCACCACAATGGGGAACCGCTGGAGCGATGTTGCCGAGATGGTCGGTACCGAAGAGGCGGTTGAACGACTCGTGTATGAGACCGACTCGGGCGTTGATCTCATTCCGGCCCATCCCGATCTTGACGGTCTTGATGCCGACTTGGGAAACATCGACGATGTCGAGGACAGGTATCACCGACTTCGACTATTCCTCGATGACTATGTGGAGCCCCTCGGGCGATGGGATGTCATCATTCTCGACATGCCAGGGTTGGCCAACAACATCACCTACAATGGCCTTTGGGCCGCACAGAATGTTGTCACACCTGTTTCGATGGGAAGCTTCGAACTCAAGCAAGCGCGCTCTCTCCAAGACGATCTCCAGACAATCCGTTCCAGTTACGAGCGGGAGGTCCGACTCCAAATGGTTATCGCCAACCTGTACGACCGGCGTACGAACCTTCACAGCGATATCCTAGCCCGGTTCGAAGAAGAATTCGATTCCCTGATGGCTCCAGAATACGTCGTTGATTCACAGCAGATTCGAACCGTCACAGAGGAGGGCCAGTCACTCTTTGATGTCCCCGAAGACGACCTACTCAGCACTGCCGAAGACGCACGGGATGCCTTCCTGATGAACGCAGAAGAACTCTACAACCGACTTAATCCTGACAAACAATGAGCGACGACGTCGATGATAAACTGAACGAGCTACGGGAAGAAGAATCGAAAGGAAACCGACTCGACCGTGAGGATCCTCAGTCACAGCCTGACTTTGTTGATGCGCTCGACGACGCCTTGGAATCAATAGACCAGGGTGAGCTATCGGACACTATCACTGCCTACGATCCGAAACTTGCCGCTGTCCTCCAAGCGCTGGAAGAGGATGACCGAATGGACGATGTCTTCGAGCAGCTCCAAGAAGCGTACGCAGGGAACTCAGGGTTACAGAAACCGTCTCGGAGTGCGATCATCCGGCTCGCCGTTCGAGTCGGATTCCAGGAAGGCACCGACAGCCTGTTGGACGACTTGGAGGAAGCCGTGAATCGCCGGCAGACGACGACTGTTTAATAATCTACACAAGGGGTCATAGAACAGTTGACACACTCCCCATCGACCTCCTGAGAATCGCTCAGTGCAGTAGGGGTGCCTAGCGGAGAACCTTACGCTCGGCCTCACTAACACCAGAGAGTGCCTTCCCGATCCCGAATGACAGAGCGAGAAAGTCCGCAACCTCAGAGCTTGGTTCTACATCGTAGTCGATAGCGGATTGAGGATTGGAAATCCATCCCTGAAGACTATCAGGAAGCTCCTTCCGACTGAACAGTTCTGGCACATCTGCCCACTCAACCTCCCGCACGTGTGGGTGGTTGTACTCACCTGTTGGCCCAAAGCCGCCATCCCACTCAAATTCATATTCACCTTTTAGATACCCAACTCGGTAGACCTTATTTCGGCCCAAATAAAGGAAGACAGGGGTTCCGACTGGCCAATCACGGAAGCGAACCAGCTGTGATGCCGTGTTTCCTGCTTCATTCGAAGAATGCCCCTCGTTTAGGTACATCTCCTTGATTTCTTCCTCAGACCACTGCACAATCTCGTCTGCCGTACGATCGGGTGTGAATGGATGGCCTCCGGGGTGAAGGAAACTTATTGCCACTTTTCCATCTTTTACACAGTCTTCAGCAAATTCGTATCTCTTGCTGAATCCGGGCCCTGAGCCGCCATCCTTCCAGTGTCCCGCGTTGACTTTTGCTAGGCGCATCGTCACTTGCTGGTTAGGATTAGGGGCATATATTGTTTGGGGTTGTTTTAGGTTGATATTGGTTGTTTGGTGTTGTTTCTGCTCACCTCTCTTAGCGAGATGTGGATGCTCCGTTCAGTAAGCACACATACTGAGCAGGTGGTTCACAGCGGCCAAATACGAAAGTGAACTCATTGACACGACCCCACAGCCTATAGGGTAAAGGTATAGGCTATATGCAAATGGTGAATTTCGTTATTACTGATCGACTCCGGAAGAGAACCACACTGTCGGGTGCTTGAATAGTGACCTGCTACGATTGCGGACGGTTAAGAATTCAGTAGAATCGGTAAAAGCATGTAATCCATTCCGTCATCCCATCTGTGACTCCATGTATTCAATAGCTGTCCAGATGTCGATGATGCGGATCCGCCCTTCATAGTACGAATTCTCAATCACGCCAGTAATCGCTTCTTCTGCGTTACGGTCATCGATCAAGATCCCGACAGAGTCGTGTGACGTTGAGCCGAGGAGCATCACACCGACTGCTGGAAGCTCCGAATCTGTCTTTCGTAACTCATCCGGATCAGTTTGCTCGAACGCGGCCAGTCGCTCGTGAACTCGATCCATGATTTCACCGGCACGTGGCCCATCGTGAACTCGAACCCCTGGTTGAATATCACCCACGAGAGTAATCCACTCTGTCGTGTCTGCTCGATCCACCCAATCAATACTGATGTAGCCACGCTGTTCGTTCAGTTCTTCGACAACGCCACGACTCAGGTACAATTCTCGATCCTCGGCTTGGACGTACTGGATGAACGTCTGATACGTCTCACTTTCTGTCCCACCGATTGTTCGGAGAAAACTTGTATCCAAAATGAGCGCAGTCGGAAACGGCGACGGGTGCTCCTCACTCATCGATGCGCTGGTACGGTGCTTGCTTAATCGCCCGCTCGTGAATGTCTACGTCGAACGTGACATCATCGAGAGTCGGATCATAGTCTTTCACTACGGCGATGATTCGCTCAATCACCTGTGTGACTGCGATCGCTTCCACAGCAGGTATACCAAGGTCGTCCGCGACGCCACGACGTGTTGTGTCGCCGGTGAGGTATCTGATTGTTGCCGTAACTGCGGGTGCGAGTGCCGCCTTCCCATGGCGGTCAACGAACAGTTCGAGGTCGTCATCAACGCTAGTGGCTCCATAGACAGCGATGATGACCGGACCGAATTCAAGCGTCGTTTCGTCTGTCCAGTTGCCGCTCACAGGGTCGGCACGCCAGAGTGCCGAGCCGTCCTTGTACTCGTCGAGTTCCTCTGCAACGCCTAATTCAGCCAGCGTATTGGCGTACTTGTATGCAGTGCTCTTCGAGAAGTCCTGACGGTCACGCGCAGCGATAACCGTTGTTGGAGAATTGATCAGCAAATCCGTGTAAAAACGAGCAAGCTCAGGGGTTCCCAACAACTCTTGGATGACAAAAAACCGGTGGGCAGCGTACCCTGTGTCTGGTGGCACGGATGATGAAGCGTTCGACATAGTCTATAGTACGCGAACTATGGTCTAAAGCGTTTCGGAGAGATCGATCTCGACACGTTGCATATCCTAGCCTCTACTCTGGTTCAAACACCGACCGATGAGCAGAGTAATGAATTCATGCAATTGCAAGTACAAGACCGTACAATGGAGAATGCTGTCAGATTCCTCCCTGTGGACATCTGTTGAATTAGATGAATTACTGGCCGGTGAGGAACTCTATTTGATTTGTGCCATTCGGAGGAATTCAGCCACTTCTCGAATGCATTTATCCACGCCGACTGTGTGATCAAAAAACAGCAAAACACCGTTCTTATTCTGGCGCTACAACGTCTTCGCACGCCGGACATTCGGCCCACACACCCTCGGTACCGTCGTCCTTCTCGTACTCAACCAGAAGCCACGCTTTGGAGATACGTTCGCCGCAGTCCGGGCAGTGACCGAGAGACGATTCATCGGCGTTCATGCAAAGGGATAGAAGGAGCGTGTGACAGTGTGTTCCTTCCGTTCGCACCTGTGGCGTCCTCGAATGTAAGGTTTCGGCGAAATTGTTTTTCAAGCGCACCGAG